>Ga0335075_10003973_pt1 | contig 23207 bp, 19 predicted proteins | sample Lox_Sample_24_FD_206723 | JGI IMG/M metagenome (GOLD analysis project Ga0335075, IMG submission 206723) | Soil microbial communities from Loxahatchee National Wildlife Refuge, Florida, United States - Lox_Sample_2.4 | ecosystem: Environmental > Terrestrial > Soil > Wetlands | place: USA...
AGGGTATCTAATCCTGTTTGCTCCCCACGCTTTCGCGCCTCAGCGTCAGTCACGGACCAGGTCGCCGCCTTCGCCACCGGTGTTCTTCCCAATATCTACGAATTTCACCTCTACACTGGGAATTCCACGACCCTCTTCCCCACTCCAGTCCGCACGTATCGAGCGCAGCCCCCGGGTTGAGCCCAGGAATTTCACGCCCGACTGTGCAAACCGCCTACGCGCCCTTTACGCCCAGTCATTCCGAGCAACGCTAGCCCCCTTCGTATTACCGCGGCTGCTGGCACGAAGTTAGCCGGGGCTTCTTCTGCGGGTACCGTCATCATCGTCCCCGCCGAAAGGGCTTTACAATCCGAAGACCTTCTTCACCCACGCGGCATTGCTGGATCAGGCTTTCGCCCATTGTCCAATATTCCCCACTGCTGCCTCCCGTAGGAGTCTGGGCCGTGTCTCAGTCCCAGTGTGGCTGATCATCCTCTCAGACCAGCTACCGATCGCCGCCTTGGTAGGCCGTTACCCCACCAACAAGCTAATCGGACGCAGGCTCCTCTCCAGGCGACTTGCGCCTTTGACCCGAAGGTATCATGCGGTATTAGCCGTAGTTTCCCACGGTTGTTCCCCACCCGGAGACAGATTCCTACGCGTTACTCACCCGTCCGCCACTGACGGAGTTACCTCCGCCCGTGCGACTTGCATGTGTTAAGCATGCCGCCAGCGTTCGCTCTGAGCCAGGATCAAACTCTCAGGTTCATCTCCGGATCCCCGGACCTTGCAGCCCGGAAACCCTGAAACGAACGGACCCAACTCGCCCGGACCGCCGCATCCCGTAAGGGACACGAAAGTCCGGAACACTCACTCGACGCTCAACGTATGAATGCGCCAACGCCATCCCGAACCGGACAACGGCCTCTTCGCCTGCGCGAAGGCCCGCCGTCCCATGGGACGCCGCCAACGTATCCCTTTCTTCCTCATGCGGTTGTCAAAGAACAAAACGCCCCCGGTCCAGCCGATGGCGGCTGGCCCGTCCGCAGGGCGTTTCCCTCATCTACCAAGCGGCCTCGGCGCTGTCAACAATCCGACACACTGACTCTCGGAATGACCCGCAGGGAAGGCATGCCCAGCGTGCATGTGCCGGCTCCATGCATCGGTTCCATGTCTCAATGGGGCACGCCCTCGAGAGACTGTTTCGTCGCGCCGCGCGCGGCACGACGACGCAGCGCCACGAAAAACGGCGTCAGGCGGCAGCGGCGAGCCGACCGTTGACCTTGATCGAGAGACCGTCATCCCCCGCACTGACGGCGACCTGATCCCCTTCCTTCAATGCTCCCTCGAGCAGCATCCCGGCGAGGCGGTTCTGCAATTCGCGCTGGATCACCCGCTTCAGAGGCCGCGCGCCGTAGACCGGGTCGTATCCGGCCTCGGCAAGCCATTCCAGCGCCGAGCGCTCGAGCAGGAGCGTCACTTTCCGCTCCGCCAACAGCGCCTTCAGGCGGGCAAGCTGGATGTCCACGATCGCCATCATGTCGGCGCGGTTCAGACGGTGGAACAGGATGATCTCGTCGAGACGGTTCAAGAACTCGGGGCGGAAATGCTCCCGCACGAGGCGCATCACCTGCCCTTCCACCAATGTCAGCGATTCGCTTTCCGGCTGCGCGGCCAGAAGCTCGGCCCCGAGATTGCTGGTCAGCACGATGATCGTGTTGCGGAAATCGACCGTCCGCCCCTGTCCGTCCGTCAGCCGCCCGTCATCGAGCACCTGCAGGAGCACGTTGAAGACATCCTCGTGCGCCTTCTCGACCTCGTCGAACAGGATCACCTGGTAGGGGCGGCGGCGCACCGCCTCGGTCAGCACGCCGCCCTCCTCGTAGCCCACATAACCAGGTGGCGCGCCGATCAGTCGGGCGACGGCGTGCTTCTCCATGAACTCGCTCATATCGATCCGCAGCATCGCCCGTTCGTCGTCGAACAGGAATGCCGCCAATGCCTTGGCAAGCTCGGTCTTGCCCACACCGGTTGGTCCGAGGAAGAGGAAGCTGCCGATCGGCCGGTTCGGATCCGCAAGCCCCACGCGCGCCCTTCTGACCGCGTTCGCAACGGCTGTCAGGGCCTCTTCCTGGCCGACCACGCGCGCCCGAAGCTCACCCTCCATCCTGAGCAGCTTGCCGCGTTCGCCTTCGAGCATCCGATCGACCGGCACTCCGGTCCAGCGCGAGACGACGGCGGCAATGGCTTCCTCGGTGACCGCCTCGTTGACGAGCCTGCCTGCGCTCTGCTCGGCGGCAAGCTTTTTCTCGAGCTCGGGAATCTCGCCGTATTTCAACTCCGAGGCGCGCGCCAGATCGCCGCGCCGCTGGGCCACTTCCGCCTCGCTCTTCGCCTGGTCGAGCCGTTCCTTGAATTTCTGCGCCTCCGAGACGCGCTTCTTCTCCGTCTGCCATTCGGCGCTCATCGCGTTCGATTTCTCTTCCAGCTCTGCGAGCTCCTTCTCGAGCTTTGCCAGTCGCTCGCGCGAGGCCGGATCCGATTCCTTCTTCAGCGCCTCCCGCTCGATCTTGAGCTGGATCAGGCGGCGATCCAGCTCATCCAGCGCTTCGGGCTTGGAATCGACCTGCATCCTGAGCCGGCTTGCCGCCTCGTCCACCAGATCGATCGCCTTGTCGGGCAGGAAGCGGTCGCTGATATAGCGGTTGGAAAGCGTGGCCGCCGCGACCAGCGCTCCGTCCGTGATCCGCACGCCGTGGTGCAGCTCGTATTTTTCCTTGATCCCGCGCAGGATCGAGATCGTGTCCTCGACGCTCGGCTCGGCCACGAACACCGGCTGGAAGCGTCGGGCGAGCGCGGCATCCTTCTCGATGTATTTGCGGTACTCGTCGAGCGTGGTGGCGCCGACGCAATGCAGCGTGCCGCGTGCGAGCTCCGGCTTGATGAGGTTCGACGCGTCCATCGAGCCCTCGGCGCGCCCCGCGCCGACTAGATTGTGCAGCTCGTCGATGAAAAGGATGATCTCTCCGCTCGCCGTTTCGATCTCCGAAAGCACGGCCTTGAGCCGTTCTTCGAATTCGCCGCGGTATTTCGAGCCCGCGACCATCGCCCCGAGATCGAGAGCGAGGAGGCGCTTGCCCTTCAGCGCCTCCGGCACGTCGCCATTGACGATGCGGAGCGCCAATCCCTCGACGATCGCGGTCTTGCCGACGCCCGGTTCACCGATCAGCACGGGATTGTTCTTGGTGCGTCGCGCCAGCACCTGGATCGTGCGGCGGATCTCCTCGTCGCGACCGATCACCGGATCGAGTTTTCCGGCTCGCGCCAGCTCCGTGACGTCGCGCGCGTATTTCTTCAAGGCGTCGAAGGTCGCCTCGGCGCCCGGGCTGGTGACGCGGCGGCCTTTGCGGATTTCGGCAAGCGCCTTCTCGAGCCCCTGCGGAGAGGCGCCGGCCGAGCGCAGCGCGCGGGCGCCAGCGCCTTCGCCGGCTGCCAGGGCGACCAGCAGGCGGTCTTGTGCCACATATTCGTCGCCTGCCTTCGTGGCCGCCCGTTCCGCGGCGTCAAGCACGCGCACAACCTCGGGCGTCAACGCCGGCTGGCCCGCACCTGGACCCTGCACCTTGGACTGGCGCGCAATCTCGGCTTCGACGGCAGCTTTGACGGAGGCAGGATTGCCGCCGGCGGCGCGGATCAAGCCGGAGGCTGCGCCTTCCTCGTCGTCGAGCATCGCCTTCAGGAGATGCTCCGGCGTGATTCGCTGATGGTACTCGCGGGCGGCGATCGTTCCCGCCGCCTGCAGGAAGCCGCGGCAGCGCTCAGTGAATTTCTCGATGTCCATCACTTCTGTCCCTTCACGGCGACAACCCTCCCAGACCCCCGAAGGCAGCCCGGAGAGGACCGACGCCTCGTGACATGGTAGAGGAAAACCGTTGGCTCAAGGGCTCCAGTGTCAGGGCTCCAATGTCCTGCCCCCGCAGTTCGCCGCCCTTCGCGGCGGACGGAGGGGATCAGCAGGTCACTGAATACAAACAACTGGTGTCCCGGTTCCGTCCGTATTCCAATGCAGCGAAGTTGGGAATCGGGACACTGGAGCGGATGCGCATCGAACACCTCTACCGCTATCCGGTGAAGGGGCTGACCGCCGAGGCAATCGAGGAAACAAGGCTCGAGCCGGGCGGCGCCATCCCGTGGGATCGCGCCTTCGCCCTGGCCCAGGGAGATGCCGGCTTCGATCCGGCCGCCCCGCGCTGGCTACCCAAGTCCAACTTCATGTGCCTGATGAAAAATGCCTCCATTGCCCGGCTCAAGGCGAGCTTCGACCCGCGGAGTGGCGAGCTTGCCATTCGCGCGCCGGATGGCGCGGCCTGCATCGCCGATGCTTTGACGGCGGAGGGGCGCGCCAGCATCGAAGAGTTCCTGGTCCGCTTTCTTGGCCCGGAGGCGCGCGGCAGGCCACGCTTCCATTACGTGCCCGGCCACGTCTTCTCCGACCAGAGCCGGCCGGTGGTGAGCCTGATCAACCTGGCGAGCCTGGCGGACTTCGAACGGAAGGTCGGTGCGCCGAGGGACCGGATGCGATTCCGGGCCAACATCTACTTCTCCGGTTTGCCGGCCTGGCGCGAGCTGGACTGGGTGGGCAAGGAGCTGGCGGCCGGCGGCGTGCGGCTGCGGGTCCTCAAGCGGATCGTTCGCTGCCCGGCGACCGAGGTCAATCCCGCGAGCGGTGTGCGAGATGCCGACCCGCTCCGCGAGCTTGCAGCCGCCTATGGTCATCGCGATCTTGGCGTGCATGCGGAAGTCGCCGAGGGTGGGCCGATCGCGGTCGGCGACTCGATCGAGCTGATCAATGCCTGATTCGCTGATCAATGCCTGATTCCGGGCCTGATTCCGGGCTATTGGCGCCTGGATCAATATGGCTCCCGGCGGAATCGCTTCGCTGACCGCCAAAGCCATGAAATTGATCGAGAAAATGAACGAGGAACGGGATGATCAAAAATCATCCCGCTTGGGCGGGCCGCGGCCCATGTCCGACCCTACCCGCGCGGGGGCCTTCGCGCTCGTCTCGGCCGTGCTGGATCACCGCACCCCGCTCGATCAGGCGCTGGATGCGCTGCCGGAAATGGGCGGCCGGGACCGGGCGGCCGCGCATCGGCTGGCGGCGGCGGTGCTGCGGCGCCTCGGCAGCCTCGATGCCATCCTGGAACCATTCCTGCGGCACGCGCCGCCCGTGGCGGTGCGCCATGCGCTCCGGCTCGGCGCGGCGGGTCTTCTTCTGCTGGGCACGCCGGCCCATGCCGCCGTCGCGACGGCCGTCGGGCTGACCCGGAGCCACGGATTTGCGCCCTTTGCCGGCCTGGTGAACGCTGTCCTGCGACGCCTGGCGAGCCTGGGGCCGGCGGCGATCGAGGGACTCGACGGACCGAGACTTGATACGCCGCCGTGGCTCTGGGCCGCATGGTCCCCGAACGCCCGGGCGATCGCGGAGGCCCACGCGCAAGAGCCGCCGCTCGACCTGACGCTCAAGCCCGGCAGTCCGGTCCCGCCGGGTGGGATCCGGCTTCCCACGGGCTCCGTGCGCATGCCGCCCGGAACCCGCGTGACCGAACTGCCCGGCTTTGCCGAGGGCGGGTTCTGGGTCCAGGACGTGGCGGCGGCGATGCCGGCCCGCCTGCTGGCCCCGCGCAAGGGAGAACGCGTTGCCGATCTCTGCGCCGCGCCCGGCGGCAAGAGTGCGCAACTCGCGGCGCTCGGTGCCTGCGTCGTCGCCGTCGATCGCGACGAAACGCGCCTTCAACGCCTCAGGTCCAATCTCCTCCGGCTCCGACTCGAAGCTGAGATGGTGGCGGCGGACGCCGGCGAGTGGCGGAGCGAAGAGCGATTCCCGGCAATCCTGCTCGATGCGCCTTGCAGCGGCACGGGGATCATCCGCCGCCACCCGGACATCACCCGTCTGCGCAGCCCGGGCGACATCGCTCCCCTTGCGGCGTTGCAGGACCGGCTGCTCGAAGCCGCGGTCCGCCGTCTGGCTCCCGGCGGGCGGCTCGTCTACGCGGTCTGCTCGCTTCAGGCGGATGAAGGGCCCGCGCGAGTGGCCGCGGCCCTGGCCCGGCTGCCTCTCGTCCTTGATCCGTTCACGCCCGAAGAGCTTGGCGCGATGCCCGAAGCGCTGACCAGGGAGGGCTGCTTCTCGACCCACCCCGGCCTCTGGCCCGAGCGGGGCGGTATGGACGGATTCTTTGCCGCGCGGCTCCGCCGCCACTGAAGGAGGAACGGCCACGGCTCGCCATCGAGGGGATCAGTACTTGTGCAGCACGGATTCGCCCCTTTAGAAAATGGCGATGCCGGCGACCCCTCCCGTCCGGACGATGATTGCCCCGAGCCTGCTCGCGGGGGATTTCGCGCGCCTCAAGGAGGAAGTGAGAGCGGTCGAAAAGGCGGGAGCCGACTGGTTGCACCTCGACATCATGGACGGTCATTTCGTCCCCAACATCAGCTTCGGGCCGGGCGTGGTGCGGGCGATCCGCGGGCATTGCCGCCTGCCGTTCGATGTCCATCTGATGATCCAGCCGACGGATCCATATCTCGCCACCTTTGCCGATGCGGGAGCAGATCATATCAACGTACACGTTGAAGCCGGACCTCATCTCCACCGCACGTTGCAGACGATTCGCAGTCTCGGCTGCAAGGCCGGTGTCGCGATCAATCCGGCAACACCGGCGGTTGCGATTGCGCCGGTGCTCGATCTCGTCGACATCGTGCTGGTCATGACCGTCAATCCGGGATTCGGCGGACAGAGCATCCTCTTTTCCGCCATCGGCAAGATCGCCACGCTCAGCGAGATGATCGCGGCATCCGGGCGTGAGATTGCCCTGGTCGCCGATGGCGGGATCACCCACGATGTGGCTGGCGCGGTCCGGGCCGCCGGGGCAACGGTGCTGGTTGCCGGCACGGCGATCTTCGGCACCTCCGACTATGCGGCGGCCGTCGCCGCATTGCGCACCCAGGCCGCGGAGGCAGGGGCGTGAGCATGGCTGATTCTCGCCGCTGGCTGCGCCGCGCACGGCTTGCCTTCTCCCGCATTCAGCAGTTCCGGCCACTGCAGGTCCCGGATGCGCCGGCGCAGCCGGCACGGGACCCCTGGCCGGGCGACGCGAACGAAGGCGCGCGGCTGGTCAAGGGCGAACTCAATGTGGCCGGCACCATCCGGCCACTACGCCCGGGCGGGTGGAACCAACTGAACGGGCAGGCGATGCCGCGGGTCGCGGCGCACGGATTCACCTGGCTTCGGGACCTGCGCGCTCTCGGCACCGACGCCGCGCGAGGGCGGGCACGCACGCTCGTTGCGGACTGGATCGGAACCCAGCACACCGACCCTGTTTCCGAGCGGCCGGATGTGGTGGGCGCGCGCATCGCCGCCTGGCTCGGCCATTACGATTTCTTCGCCGCATCGGCCGACGACGCTTTCCGCAAGAAGCTCATGAGTCGCGTCGCGGCCGACGCGGTCACGCTGGCGGCCGCGCTGCCGGCGGAGGAAATCGACGCGCGCGCGTTGACCGCGCTGAAAGGGCTGATCGCCGCCGCTGTCGCGCTGCCGGATCATCCGGCCCTGCTGACGCGCGCGCTCCGCTTCCTGCCGCAGGAAATCGCCCGTCAGGTTCTTCCCGACGGCTGCCATGCCGAGCGCAGCCCGGCGGTGCAGCTTGGCGCATTGAAGGACCTGATCGAGATCCGCTCCCTCCTCCAGAGCATCACTGCCGCCCAACCGGCGCCGATCGGCAGCGCCATCGAACGAATGGTTCTCGCGCTGCGCAGTCTCCGGCATGGCGATGGCGGATTGGCCCTGTTCAATGGCAGCAAGGAGGAAAGTCCCGAACTCATCGACCTCGTCCTGACCCAGGCCGGCCGAAGCGGGCGCGCTCCGTCCGCGCTGGCGGACGGAGGGTTCTATCGCCTCGCCGCGGGACGCACGGTGCTGATCGTCGATGCCGGCATGCCGGCGCCGCGCGGGCTCGACCGGTTCGCTCACGCCGGCACTCTCTCGCTCGAGCTGTCGATCGGCCGTGAGCGGCTGATCGTCAATTGCGGCGCCGCACCCGCCGCCTCGGATGCGTGGCGCGATGCCATGCGCGCCACGGCCGCCCACTCGACGCTGGTGATCGCCGACGTCAACTCCTCCGAGCTGGCGCCCGACGGGCTGGGACGGCGGCCGGAAAAAGTCGAGGTGGAACGGCAGGAAGCGAGCGGCGCACACTGGCTCGAGACGAGTCACGACGGCTGGTCGAAGCCGTTCGGCGCCATCCATCGCCGCCGGCTTTACATGGCGGAAAGCGGCGAAGACGTGCGCGGTGAAGACGCGATCGAGGCGGCAACGCCGCAGGGTTTCACGATTCGCTTCCACCTGCATCCTGCCGTCACGGCAAGCCTTCAGCAGGATAGTGAAGCGGCGTTGCTGCGCCTGCCCTCCGGTAGCGGATGGCGGCTGCGGGCCGAAGGGGCACGCATGACGCTCGAGGAGAGCATCTATCTCGGCACGAATGAGGCGAGACGCGCCGAGCAGGTGGTGCTGAGCGGCTATCCGGACGGTCCCCAGCAGGTGAAATGGGCCGTGAGCAAGGTCGGTTAGGCCGAGTGAAGGTCATCGAGGTCACCAACACCGATTTCGCGCTTCGCCAGTTCCTGCTTCCCCTGATGCGTGCCGGCCGGAAGCGCGGCCATGAAATGATCGGCATCGCCCCGGACGGTCCCTTGCTTCGCGGCGTCGAGGCCGAGGGATTCCGGGTCATTGCGCACCCGTTCGTCCGTCGCGTTTCGCCCGCCACGCATCTCGCCTCCTTCCGCTTGCTGCTGGAGACATTCCGCCGCGAAAGGCCGGATGTGGTGCATGCCCACATGCCGATCAGCGGCTTCCTGGCGCGCGCCGCAGCGCGTGCGGCCGGCGTGCCGCGTGTCGCTTATACCTGCCACGGCTTCCTCTTTCGCCCGCCGGCGCGTTGGCCCCTTCGCGCCGGGACACTCGCAATGGAATGGCTTGGCGGGCGCTTGACCGATGTCTATCTCACGGTCTCCGAGGCCGATGCAGCGCTCGCGCGGCGGCTTGCGATCTTTCCCCGCGCCGAGGCCATCGGCAACGGCCGCGATGGTGCGATTTTTCGGCCCGATGCGGCGGCGCGCGTGCGAATCCGCGCCGGGTTCGGCACGCCGGCAGAGCGCGTGGTCGTGCTGATTGTTTCGCGATTGGTCCGACCGAAGGGCTACCCCGAGCTCATCGAGGCGATGCGGGCGCTGCCCGAAGCCGAGCTTTGGGTCGTGGGCGAACGGCTTCCTTCCGATCGTGGCACCGACCTCACGCCGCTCTTCGATGCCTCGGGACTCGGGTCACGGTTGAAATTGCTCGGCTATCGCGAGGATGTTCCGGCGATCCTGGCAGCGGCCGATATTTTCGCGCTGCCCAGTCATTTCGAGGGCCTGCCGATGGTGCTGATCGAGGCCATGCTGACCGGCCTTCCCGTGGTCGCGAGCGATATTCCGGGGCCCCGTGAGCAGGTGATGCCGGGCGTCAGCGGCCTTTTGGTGCCACGCGCCGATGCAGCCGCGCTGGCCGCAGCACTGGCCTCGCTGGCCGAGGCGCCTGAGCGGCGCGCCGCGATGGGCAAGGCCGGCCGCGAGCGTGCGCTTTCCCGCTATGACGAGGCCAACGTGCTCGCCCGCACGCTCGATCGTCTCGGCCTCTGAGAGCGGAATGCGGTTGGAGTCTTCCCGAAGAGAGCGCGAAACCGCGCATTGAAGGTAGAAAGGTCTCCGAAGCCGGCCGCAAACGCAACGGCGGCGACCGGCTCGGCCGTGGTTGCGAGCGCGAGGGCTGCTCTTCTCAGGCGCATGTCCTGCACCAACCGATAGGGCGTGGTGCCAAGCGCGCGGCGGAAGGTGCGGAGGAAGTGATAGCGGCTCATGCCGGCGATGGATGCAAGCTCGGCAAGGCTGAGGGAGCGATCGAAGTTTCGCTCGATATGGCGCACGGCATCGCCAATCCGCCGGCGATCTTTCGGCTTCGGATCCGGGATGCGCGGCACCTCCGTCGAGAACCTGGCCAGCACGGCTTCGAGAAGGGCAAGGATGCGCTCCTCGAGCATCGCCTGACCGGCCGTTGCCGCCTCGGCTTCGGCGAGGACCGGCGCCAGAACGCTCGCCGCCGGGAGCATGGGTGTCGGAAAACGGAAGCGATGCGAGCCGGCCATCGAGGCGGCAATCTCGGCAAAGAATTCTCGATCAAAATGAAAGGCGACGCAGCGATCTCCGCGTGCGTGCTCGTGCCCGCAGGTGAAGCAAGCCCCGGCATTGCCGAGCAGGAAGGCCCCGGGATAGAGCAGTGCCCGGCCGGATTCAGAGCGATAATGAAACGATCCGGCCAGCACCGCGGCGATGCTCACCTCCTCGTGCTGCTCTTCGAACGGCTTGTCGCCCGGGCCGAGCCGACAGACGACATCGCTGACCCGCCAGCCCTCGCCGGCCGCAATGTTGCGCGCCCGCGGACGCCGCTCGTCCAGTTCCCGCTGCATTGACGCCATCATAGCAATATTCCCCAAGCCGTGACAGCGAGCGCGCGCCATTCTCCGGCCACCGGGACGAATGTCGCGTCCTTTATCGCAAGGAGAATGCCCCCATGTTCGATCATGTCTCGATCGGGGTTCACGACCTCGCAAGGAGCAGGCGCTTCTATGATGCCGCGCTCGGCCCGCTCGGCTACAAATGCCTGAGCAACGGGGCGGATTCGCTCGGCTATGGCCGGGAACAGGTGGCGTTGTGGGTCAGCGCCGTGGCGCGGCCGGTGACGGCCGATCCGCAGTCCGGCTTGCATTTCTGCTTCACGGCACCTTCGCGCGAAAGCGTTGACGCGTTCCATGCGGCGGCTCTTGCGACGGGCGGACGCGACAACGGAGCGCCCGGCCTGCGCGCCGACTACGGCCCGGACTATTACGCCGCCTTCGCGATCGATCCGGACGGTTACCGGCTCGAGGCCTACTGCAGCCGCACGGAAGAATAGGTTGCGTGTTGGCGCGGACGAGCCTCTTGATCGCGGGGCCGGTCTCCGTCCGGAAAGACCGGCTGCATCGAACGCGCAAGGCTTCCCGCCGATCACCGGGATGATCGCGACGATAGCCCGACGCCTATCCACTCCCTGAAGTGATGGCTTATGCTTCGTCCGGAAGAACGCCCATGCCAGAGTTCAAGGACAGGACGATCATCATCACCGGTGCAGGACGCGGGATCGGCGCCGCCGCCGCGCGGCGTTTTGCTGCCGCGGGCGGCAAGGTCGCGGTCTTCGATCGCGACCAACCTGCCGCTGAACGGACGGTTGGCGAAATCCGCGCCGGCGATGGGACGGCACGGTTCTATGCTTGCGATATCACCGACCGTGCCAGCGTCGAGGCCGCGGTGGCGGCGACGGAGGCGGAACTCGGGCCGATTGCGGTGCTCGTGAACAATGCCGGATGGGACGTCTTCCGGCCCTTCCTGCAGACGAACCCGGCGGATTGGGAACACCTGATCGCCGTCAACCTCGTGGGCGCCCTGCATATGCATCACGTGGTCCTGCCCTCGATGGTTGCACGCAAGAACGGCCGCATCGTCAACGTCGCCTCGGATGCGGCGCGCGTCGGCTCGAGCGGTGAGGCCGTCTATGCCGCCTGCAAGGCTGGTCTCGTCGTGCTCTCCAAGACGCTGGCGCGGGAACACGCGCGTGACGGCATCACCGTCAATGTCGTCTGCCCCGGGCCGACCGCGACCGCGCTCTTCGAAGATTTCAAAAAGGGAGCCAACAACCCGGAGAAGTTGGTCGAGGCCTTCCGCCGATCGATTCCGCTCGGTCGAATTGCCGAGCCGGAGGATGTGTCGGGGGCGATCGTTTTCTTTGCATCGGATGCCGCCCGTTATGTTACGGGCCAGGTTCTCTCGGTCTCCGGCGGATTGACCATGGCTGGCTGAAGTCATGCACAGCCGCGAGATTGTGCCTCAGATCCGCGGCACGGGCCGCAAACGCTCTGATCCCGGCCGGCTTTGCAGGATTTTGTCACCCCCCGCCCCTCGAGCGTGGCAGCCGAAAACGCAAAACGTTCTCCTGGGACGATGGTGGTCGACCATCGACTCGAAGGCCAAGAAACGCGGCGGTGGGCCGGCAGTCGAAGCGAAGCCTGTTCAGGTCAGCCAATCGCGGACCTTCATCACCGCGTCGGCGAAGGCCCGGGGCTCCTGCTGCGGCAGATTATGCCCCACATCGATGACGCGGTGCTCGTGCAGTGCTACGAACATGCGGGCGTGCTCTGCGGTGCCACCGGGCTTGAGCGGGTCGATCGCGCCATCGATCGTCACCGCCGGCACCCTGATCGCGGGCTTCTGTGCCAGGCGGTCTTCGAGTGGCTGCAACGCAGGATCGCCGCCCTCAAGGCCAAAGATGCAGCGATAACAGTGAATCGCGACCTCCACGAAGTCCGGATTGTCGAAGGACGCCGCCGATCGGGCGAACGTCGCTTCATCGAATTGCCAACCGGGTGACCATTCGCTCCACAGCAGTCGGCACAGTTCGCGGCGGTACCGAGTCAGGCATTCGCGACCGCGCTCCGTTTGGAAGAGATGCTGATACCAGAAGACGCGCTCCAGCGATGGTTCGACCGGATGCCGTTGTCGGCCAACGTCGATCACGTCGTAGCCGGCGTAAGATACGAGTCCACCGATCCGCTCGGGCCATAGCGCGGCCGCCACGCAGGACGCGTTGCCGCCCCAATCGAAGCCGCCGAGTATCGGGCGATCCAGCCCCAAGGCAATGGCAAGCTGAATGATGTCGGCGCCTCGGGCGGCCTGTTGCCCGCTCCGCATGACATCGTCGGAAACGAAGCGGGTTGGGCCGAATCCGCGAGTATACGGGACAACGACCCTCGCTCCCGCTTGCGCCAGGATCGGAGCGACCTCATCGAAAGCATGCACGTCGTAGGGAAAGCCGTGCGACAGGATCACGGGCCAGCCATTGCCTGGACCGTATTCGAGGTAAGCGATCTGCAAGGCGTCGGTCGCGATGCTCCTCGCCGGCTGCTCATTCATGACATGCGATCCCGGATTGCGAAGGAGCCCGATCGGCAACCGCCGAGCGCGCTTCGTCGTCTCGCGTCGTGGAGGGATAGTCGATGGTCGCGACAAGACAAAGCGTTGAAGCCCTGGGCCGCCAACGCCATGCGACGCGCCCTGGAAGCGGAGAACTCCGACTTCAGGGCCTCTCTCCCGAGATCGTGGCGATGAAGGCCCGCAGGTCGGCCAACATCAGCTCCAGTTGCTCCAGGGCGGCGAAATGGCCGCCCGAAGTCATGTCACTCCAGTAGACGACATTGTAGGTCTTCTCGGCAAGTGAGCGCGGCGTGGGCAGAAATACGGGGTCGGGGAACGCCGCGACGCCCAACGGTGCTCGGACGCGCGTGCCGGAGGGAAACCGATCCGATCGTTCCAAGCGCTTGCCATGATAGATCCAGGTCGCGGTGACGACCGACGATGGCGCGACATAGAGCATGATGTTGGTCAGCAGATCCTCTTCCGAAAACCTGCTCCATATGTCCGGGCTGCCATCGGCACGCTTTGGAAGGTCCGCCCATTGCCCGAATTTTTCGAGTATCCATCCGGCGGCACCGACAGGACTGTCGGCCATCGCTACCCCCAGCGTCTGCGGGCGGGTTTCCTGCTCGTGATTGTAGCCGGTTTCCCAATCGAGGATCGCGGCGCGGCGGGAGATCAGATCCTTTTCCTCGGGAGTTGTCGGAGTGACGTCCTCGGCAAGGATGCTGACCATGTTGATGTGGAAGCCGAGCAACGCGCCCGGTTGCGTGTAGGCCATCCAGCTCGCGATAGCCGCACCCCAATCCCCGCCCTGGACGACGTAGCGGGACTGCCCGAACAGCCGAACCATCAGCCCGTGCATGAGTTCGGCGGCCCGCCGCGGGCCGATGATGCCGGTGATCGGCTTGGAGAAGACAAAACCCGGGAGCGAGGGAACGACAACATCGTGTCCGTCTGCCGCAAGCGGATCGAGGAGCCGTTCAAATTCAAGAAACGAGTCCGGCCAACCATGGAGGAGAAGAACGGGTGGCTTGGACCCGTTTCCCTGCCCATGGATGAAATGGATGCGCTCGCCCTCGATGTCGGTCGTGAAGTTGGGTAGCTGATTGAGGCGCCGTTCGACCTTGCGCCAGTCGTAGGTGTCCCGCCAGTAGGTGACGAGCCGCTTCAGGTCATCGATCCCGACACCGGATCTCCACCCCCCTGCATCGGGAAGCTGGCTCCAATCATAGGCCTCGACTTTCGCCATGATGGCAGCGAGCCGCTGGTCGGAAATGTTGATCGTGTAGGATGAGACCATTTCCTTCTCCCGGGTGCCAAAGCGGGATGATTTTTGATCATCCCGCTCCTCGTTTATTTTCTCGATCAATTTCATGGCTTTGGCGGTCAGCGAAGCGATTCCGCCAGAAGCCATATTGATCTAGGCGCCATCAGAGAGGGGGGAGCGAGGGCGACGGCGTGCGCAGCCGATCGTTTGCGGTTTCCGAATTTCGCTTCACTTCGCATCACGCAAAGCTGGACGCTCGATGCTCCTCGGGGTATCCCGAAAAATGGCAATCACTTGTGCATTGGGCGCACAGATGAGCTATTTCGGAGATCGGACCGGCGATCTTGAGGTCTTTACGGTGGTGGCTGATACCGGCGGTTTCTCGGCCGCCGGGCGACGCCTCAATCTTGCTCCCTCGTCCGTTGGACGAATCATCGACCGGATTGAAGGTCGGCTTGGTGTCCGCCTGTTGCTGCGAACCACGCGATCGCTGACCTTGACGGCGGAGGGAGCAGCCTACCTTTCCGCCGCCCGACGGATACTTGCCGACCTGCGGGAGACGGAGCAGGCAATCTCGGATCAAAGCTCGCCGCGAGGGCGCCTGCGTGTCAGCACCTCCATCCTCTACGGACGAATGTTCCTGGTGCCGCTGCTTGGAGACTTCATCCGGCGGTATCCTGGCATAGTGCTCGACATCAACCTGACGGACGCTGTCGTGGACATCGCCGCAGGGCAGGCCGATGTGGGTGTGCGGTTCGGTCCACTGCCCGATGGACCGCTGACGGCGCGGAAGCTCGGCGAGACGCGCAAGGTGATCGTGGCCTCGCCGGACTATCTTGCGCGTCGGGGCACGCCCAAGGTCCCGGAAGACCTGCACGGCCATGACTGCCTCGGCTTCAACTTCAAGCGCGCTTCACCCACCTGGCCATTTCGCAAGGACGGCCGCGACTACTCATTGACGATCCGAGGCATCGCGGAAGCGAATAATGGCGAGACGCTGGGTCAACTGGCCGCCGAAGGGGCTGGCGTGACGCGCGTGGGAGTTGAGACCGTGCGGGACGCGATCCGGACGGGCGACCTCGTACCGCTTCTGGAGGAGTTCAATCCAGGCGATGTCGAGGAGATCAATGCGGTATTCATTGGCGGGGCGCACCTGCCGGCACGAGTCCGCTGCTTCGTCGATTACCTCGTTGAGCGACTCCGTCCCGGTCGTTGATGCAGGGCACACCGATGCCAAGCAGCTTAAGGCAGCGGCTTTAACAGAACTCGGCGAGCGTCAGGTCAATGCGACAGCTCGAAACGACTACCTCAGCGCGGCACAGTTTCTGCTCGAGGACCAGCCGGCAGAGTAAAGGGCACACGAGCGAAGGCAGCCGTTGCATGCGGCAACGCTTGCGAGGCAGCCGCTGCAACATTCCTGCCAGCGCGTTCTTGGTAGCCTCCGCTCTTTGGAATTCCGTCTAACGAATGCGGAAGGAACTGGTAACCCGGAGGCTTGATACCGGAGCAAGAACCGGAGTTTTCTCGAGCCCGCGGCAAGCTATGCAGATGCCAAGGCCACCGGCCCTGATCGGTGACCTGCGATGCAACAATCGAGAGGTACTCCCATGAGCTTGCAAGACGACAACAAGGCTGTAGTCGGCCGCTGGTTCACCGATTTCTGGGGCAAGACCTGCAATCTCAGTGTGGTCGACGAGATTGCTGCGCCGGACATGCTACTGAAGTACTCGCTCCACGAGCCGCGAAAAGGTTGCGACGACATCAAGGCTTTTATGACCGACTTCCGCGTCGCGTTCCCCGATCTCAACTTCTGGGGGACCGCTGGCCTCATTGCCGAAGGAGACCACGTCGTCGGTCAGTGGGAGGGTGGCGGCACTCACACGGGCCCGGCTTTCACTGACTTTCTCGTTGGTGGCCTTCCGGCCAACACGGGGCGGAAGATGCACTTCACCGGCGTCACCGTCCTCAAACTCAAGGGCGGCAGGATTATCGAGGAGATTGGCCTGGATGACGGGGTCACCGCTTTGACCCAACTGGGGCTGCTCCGCGCTGCTTGAGCCTGGGGGGCCGTCGTTCGGTAGAACGGCGGCCTCCATTCACTCTGGTCATTGTTCTCGCATTTACCTCCGTTTGGGCAGCGGCGGGGAAGCTCACGCAGCACGCGGGACTGTCCCTTCGCCAAGATGGAAGATTTCGCCGTTCGCAAGGTGGAGCTCAAGCCTAGTGAACGGCAGCGTCTCTATGATTGCGCCACCCTTCTCGACGATACGGGCAAGTTCGGCCATGACGAGCGCTTTTGCCACGTCTGGTCCCCTCGGCCTCCCGCACCTTTCGGCAAGTTCGGGTTGAAAATCGGTGTCATTCCGCTCGCACGCTACCCGAGAACGATGCCTCGCGCACTCCGTATCCTGCAGTCAACTCAAATGGACCTCCTCGGCAGCGGGACGAGCATTGGGAAAAAGTGGATTTGAAAGCAAGGGCCGGAGTGTGTGAGGGGCGGCGAAAGTCGATATCAGGGTCGTACACGGAGAGGCCCTATCATGACTGCACAGACCCTCGACACCACCGCACCCGAAACTCTGCGATTCGGGTACGGCGACACTGCTCTCGGGACCATCGTCGTCGCCGAGAGCATGCGTGGCATTGCTGCACTCTTCATCGGCCACGATCGCGCAAGGCTGCTGCGCGACCTTAAGGACACCTTCCCGGAGGCAGAGCTTTTTCTCGACCAAACTGGTTTGGCGTCGACGATCGCCGAACTCATCGCACTGGTCGATGCTCCGCATCTTGGAACCGATTTGACGCTCGACCTGCGCGGCTCACCCGTGGAGGTGGTTATTTGGAAGGCGCTGCAGGCGATTCCCGTGGGCGAGACGCGTACCTACGGCGCGATCGCACAGAGCCTGCCGATAACGGTCACGGCCCAGGAGGTCGGTGCGGCATGCGCCGCGAACCGCATTGCGGTCGCCGTGCCCTGTCACCGCGTCGTGAAGTCGGATGGCTCGATCTCTGGCTATCGCTGGGGCGTGCAGCGCAAGCGTCGCCTGATCAACATGGAAGGAGTGAGGTGATGTCTGCTGTTGATTTCCGCTGAAATGTGACTCCGGGCCGCGTTCACGATCACCGGAATCGGCGTTCACGACCGCCCAGATTGCGCGTTCATGATCAACCGGGATCGATGCTCACGATGCATCGGAATTCCCGTTTACGATCCACCAGAACGTGCAATTCGGGTAAACATGTCTATCGCCAGCGTGATCCAGGGGCGACCAATAGGCCGGCGACTCTGTTCGTCCACCACAATGACGTCGACCTGGGTGTGGTCCATCTGCACGACTTCGAGAGGTCGGGTCGCCACATACTCACCGGGCACCGCATCGGACGCGTGGATCGGATCGGCATCCTCGCGGCGAAGCGCCCTCGTCCGGACGTCAATCTCCTGAATGCGGGCGTGGACCGTCCGCCAATTCGGCGGCTGCAATCCTCATTGGCGATATCTCGATCGTATGTGCTCCACCAGCCGGCTAAATGGCGGGCGCGTTGGTTTCAGGTAGTCCTGTTCGATCGCCTCCCGGATGAGTGCCTCCCGTTCCTTCTCCAGGAACCGACTGCCGTTCTTGCGCCCCCTCATCTGGGCCATCGGCCCCGTCACTGTCCGAGTGGAGCGGTAGTCCCTGACGAGCCGGTACACCGTTGCCCGGCTCGACCCCAGCTCCCACGCCGACCCGTCGATAGCGCCGGCGGTCAGCCGCTTCGGATACCGCCTGATTAGGTCCGCAACCACGTCCTCCCGCCGGCGGGCTCCCGCCCACCCTTCTGCTCCGTCCGAGTCCTCGTCCTCCATGACGGCGCACTCACCTTGCAGTAACGTGGCAGCCCAAAAGTCTCACATTAAGTGCAGCGCACCAAGTGAAAATCCCATCTTCTACTGCAATGTCTCAAAACGACCCAACCCACAATAGGTTCAAGTCGCTCAAACAATTTTCTCAACTTTAGGCGCAGCGTGGCACTTGCGGTTGGCGCCGTCGCATCCAGCACGCTGCGCGCCTTCCGGCGTCGGCGCCACGATGCTGCCCCTGGCCGTCCTGGCTTGTCGAACCGATGATCTCGTGCATATCGAGCGGACGGCCGGCACTGATGCGAATGCCGGCCGTCCTGCCTACGCGTCTCCCGTGCTCAGATTTTCGGTGGTCCGGCGCCCTGCGTGTTCACGTAGCACGCATAGATCGACGAACTGGCAGCGACGTACAGTCGGTTGCGCAGCACGCCTCCGAACGTCAGATTGGCGACGGTTTCGGGCAGATGAATCTTGCCAAGCAGTTCTCCGGCAGCGCTGTAGCAGCGGACCCCGTCTTCCTTGGGATCGCCCCAACCCATGCTGCACCACACGCTTCCCTCGACGTCGCACCGCATGCCATCGGTGAGGCCGGGAGCGAAGCCGTCCGCGAACACCTTGTCGTTGGACACCTTGCCGGAGTCGATATCAACATCGAACACCCGGATGTGTGCCGGATTGCCTGGACCCTCCGTGATGCCGCTGTCGATCACATAAAGTTTCTTTTCGTCCGGCGAGAGGCAAATACCGTTGGGTTGCACGAAATCGTCGACGACGACCGTCACCTGACCGTTTTGCGGATCGACCCGGAAGACGTTGTGCTTCTCCTGTTCGATATCTCCATGCAGGCCTTCGTACCAGCCCCTCACACCGTAGGTCGGGTCGGTAAACCAGATCGAGCTATTGGACGCGACGACGACGTCATTGGGCGAATTCAGTTTCTTCCCGTTGTAACTGTCGGCGATGACCGTAATGGTGCCGTTGAACTCCGTACGCACCACCCGCCGGCCGGAATGTTCACAGCTTACCAAACGCCCCTGCGCGTCCGCAGTATTGCCGTTGGAGTTGAGCGAGGGATAGCGGAAGACGCTGAGGTGGTTGTCGTCCTCGACCAGCCGCATCATGCGATCATTGGGAATGTCGCTAAAGATTATCATGCGGCCAGCGGGGAAATATTGCGGGCCTTCGCACCAGCGCATGCCAGTGGCGACCCGCTCGACTGCGCCTGTGCCGACGCTTCCCCTGAACCGCTTGTCCAGGGCTTCGATGTGGACGTCGGGATAGCGCGAGTTGGGCAGCGGGCCCAATGGAAGCCCTTCGCCGCGCGGAAGTGGCAGGCCGACGCCGGTTTCGCCGAACGGTCCCTCGGTCGCAGCGGCCGCGACTTTGAGGGTGGCCGCGGTCGCGGTAGCCGCCGAGGCGGCCAAGAAGGCGCGTCTGTTCATGTTTCCTCCTTGTCCCACGATGTTGTGGACACGTTATAATTTGGATCGAAATCCAGCCGTTGTCGAGATGCTATCGAAATAAGCCACGGGTGACGCATCGGCCAACGAACTGGCGAAGCGCTCCGGCCGCGAAGGCCTCCGTCGACACGGTGCATAAATTCGGTGTGGGGCTCTTGGCGAGCGCCGGGGTTGCCGCCACGAAAGTCGCCAGTATGATCAAGGCAGACGAGCGGCTCGTGGCTCCTCCTCTCAGAGACCCGCGTCGGGCTGACCGTGCAGCCCGACACGGGTCTCTCGGTTTATTCGGGCCCGTGATTCACGCCATCCGGCGACCCCGCCTCAGGCGATCGCTCGCTTGAAACGACGCACACGCCGGGCGCTCTTCCGCGGCCAATTTCGGAAAGCAGAGAACAGCTCCTGGCGAAATTTGCGCAGCTGCGCGAAAGTTTGCGGCGAAAGTAGGAAAAATTGTAAATAAAATCAATATGTTACGGTGGAGTGGGATTCGAACCCTCGATGCGGTTGTTTAACCGTGTAGCGGTTTAGCAATCCCTTCGCGAGTTCGTAGGAAATGAACAAGCAGCCAAAAATAAGGCTGAGCTGCCACCGGTTTCTCTGGACACCGATTTGTCCTGGCTAGAGGCAACGGCTGGAAGTTTGACCCAGATCAATACGCCGGCAGACGCCGGCTTTATCAGCTTTCGTTAATCCCGTTTCGGTGAGGCGGGCTACTGATTGTTCCCGAACGCCGAGAGGCCGGTCTGTGCCCGGCCGAGGATGAGCGCGTGCACGTCATGCGTGCCTTCATAGGTGTTGACGGTTTCCAGGTTCATCACGTGGCGGATCACGTGGTACTCATCGACGATCCCGTTGCCGCCATGCATGTCGCGCGCGAGGCGGGCGATCTCGAGCGCCTTGCCGCAGGAATTGCGCTTGCAGAGGCTGATGATCTCCGGCGCCGCGCGGCCTTCCTCCATAAGCCGGCCGAGGCGCAGCACCGCCTGGAGGCCGAGCGCGATCTCGGTCTGCATATCGGCGAGCTTCTTCTGAATAAGCTGGGTGGCGGCGAGCGGGCGGCCGAACAGCTTGCGATCGAGCGTATAGCTGCGTGCGGCGTGCCAACAGAACTCCGCGGCACCGAGGGCGCCCCAGGCGATGCCATAGCGGGCATTGTTAAGGCAGGAGAACGGCCCCTTCAGCCCCTTGACGCCCGGCAGCAGGTTTTCTTCCGGCACGAATACGTCCTGCATCATGATCATGCCGGTCGTGCTGGCACGCAGTGAGAATTTTCCCTCGATCTTCGGTGCGGTCAGGCCGGAGAACCCCTTCTCGAGAAGAAAACCGCGGATCTGGCCATCGTCGTCCTTGGCCCAGACGAGGAACAGATCTGCAATCGGTGAATTGGTGATCCAGGTCTTGGCACCGTTCAGCAGATAGCCGCCTGCGGTACGGCGGGCGCGGGCGCGCATGGACCCCGGGTCCGATCCGCCGTCCGGTTCGGTCAGGCCGAAGCAGCCGACGATTTCGCCGCTGCGGAGACGGGGCAGAAAACGCTTCTTCTGAGCCTCCGAGCCGAAGGCGTGGATCGGGAACATGACGAGCGAGGATTGCACAGAAAAGGCGCTGCGATAGCCTGAATCGACTCGCTCCACCTCGCGCGCAATCAGCCCATAGGCGACCTTGCCGATCCCGGCACAGCCATAGCCTTCAAGCGTCGCGCCCAGGAACCCCATCTCCCCCATTTCATTCATGATCGCGCGATCGAAGTGCTCATGCCGGTTTGCCTCGAGCACGCGCGGAAAAAGCCGCTCCTCGCAGAAGTTCCTAGCCGCGTCGCGAATTTGCCGCTCTTCCGAGGTCAACTGCTCTTCGAACCGGAAGGGATCATCCCAGGTGAACGGAGCAAAATCGGACTTTATTGAAGGGGCCGCGCCACCCATGGTGAAGGATTCCGGGTTCATGGGATTCCCTGGATCAATACGGCTTCTGGTGGAACCGCTTCGCTGACCGCCAAAGCCATGACATTGATCGAGAAAATAAACGAGGAGCTGGATGATCAAAAATCATCCTGCTCTAGCCTTCGGTATCGGATAGCGCGGGCGCATGCCGGGAGATCCGCATGAAGGCGGGCACGTCGGCACCGAATCCAATCACCTGCTTCACTGCCTGAGGTGCGGGCTGAGGCTGCCGAGGCATTGGCGGCGGCCTCTTCGCCCGCTCCGCCGGCGGACTTGGCTCGCGGTCTGGCCGCGGCCGCTCCTGGCGGGCGGGACGCTTGGCGCGGGGAGCGGCCGGACCGGCTGACACGGCGCGGCGCCGACCGCGGCGGACTCCTTCTTCCGCCGCCCAATCCACCGGGTCGAGCCCATCGACGGCGAGGCGCGGGATCGCATGGCCGATCAGCCGCTCGATCGCTTCAATGGCGAGGCGGTCATTCGGGCTTGCGAACGTGTAGGCATGCCCCTCGCGGCCCGCCCGGCCGGTGCGGCCGATACGGTGCACGTAATCCTCGGCATGGTGCGGAACGTCGAAATTGAAGACGTGGGAAAGGCCGCCAATGTCGAGACCGCGGGCGGCGACATCGCTGCAAACCAGGAGGCGGATCTCGCCGGCGCGGAATTTCTCCAGTGTGGAGAACCGCACGGGCTGCGACATATCCCCGTGCAGCGCGCCGGCATCGAAGTGATGGCGCAGCAAGGAACGGAGCAGGACATCGACATCGCGTTTGCGGTTGCAGAAGATGAGCGCATTCTGCACGTCGTCATTGCGCGCCAGGCGGCGGAGCGCTTCGCGCTTGTCGTGCTCGGCAACGAGCGCCAACCCCTCCACGATGGTGGCGGCGACGGACGCCGGCCGCGCCACGCTGATCGTTTTCGGGTTGTCGAGAAAGGCGTCAGCGAGCCGGCGGATTTCGGAGGCCAGGGTGGCGCTGAAAAGGAGGGTTTGGCGCCGCTTCGGCAGGAGCGAGACGATGCGTTCGACATCCGGAATGAAGCCCATGTCGAGCATGCGATCGGCTTCGTCGATCACCAGGATGCGGGTGTCGGTGAGCAGCAGTCCGCCGCGCTCGAAGAGGTCGAGGAGGCGGCCGGGGGTTGCGATCAGCACATCGACGCCGCGCATGAGCGCCTCTTTCTGATCGGTGAGGCTTTCGCCCCCGATCAGAAGCGCGTGCGTGAGCTTCTGGTACTTGCCATACTGCACGAAATTCTCGGCAACCTGGAGTGCCAGTTCGCGGGTCGGTTCGAGGATGAGGCTGCGCGGCATGCGCGCGCGGCTGCGCGAGCCGCTCAGAATCTCGATCATCGGCAGGGCAAATCCGGCGGTCTTGCCGGTGCCGGTTTCAGCGGAGCCCAGCACGTCGCGACCCATCAGAATGACCGGTATCGCCTCGAGCTGGATCGGAGTTGGCTGGCGATAACCCTTCTCTGCGATTGCCCGCAAAATCGGCTCGGAGAGGCCGAGCGCCGCAAAGGAGGCAACGGCATCGTCCGGCTGCTCCGGCACGTGCGCGGAGATTTCCGCACTGGCGGTGGTGGGTTCGATCAAAGAAGGTTCCGTTCATTCAAGAGGCTGCCTCGGC
>Ga0335075_10003974_pt1 | contig 23202 bp, 16 predicted proteins | sample Lox_Sample_24_FD_206723 | JGI IMG/M metagenome (GOLD analysis project Ga0335075, IMG submission 206723) | Soil microbial communities from Loxahatchee National Wildlife Refuge, Florida, United States - Lox_Sample_2.4 | ecosystem: Environmental > Terrestrial > Soil > Wetlands | place: USA...
TGGACCGCGCGCTGGTTACCCAGCCGGTGCAGACCGGCATCCTCGCGATCGACTCATTGTTCCCGCTGGGCCGTGGCCAACGCGAACTGATCATCGGCGATCGCGCCATTGGCAAGACCGCGATCGCAGTCGACACCGTGATAAACCAGAAATCCAGTGACATGATCTGCGTCTATGTCGCAGTGGGGCAGAAATCCTCGACCGTCGCACGCGTGATCGATGCGGTGCGCCGTTTGGGCGCGCCGGAACGCTGTATCTTCGTTGTTGCCAGCGCCGCGTCGGCGCCCGGCCTGCAATGGATCGCCCCCTTCGCCGGCATGACCATGGCGGAATATTTCCGCGACCGCGGCCAGCATGCGCTGGTGGTGCTCGACGACCTGACCAAGCACGCGGCGACCCATCGCGAGATCGCGCTGCTGACTCGTCATCCACCTGGCCGCGAGGCCTATCCCGGCGACATCTTCTATCTGCACGCGCGGCTATTGGAACGCGCCGCGAAACTATCGCCCGAACTGGGCGGTGGGTCGCTGACCGCGCTGCCGATTGCAGAGACGGACGCCGGCAACCTCAGCGCTTACATCCCCACCAACCTGATCTCCATCACCGACGGGCAACTGGTACTGGATGCTCGGCTGTTCCATGCTGGCCAGAAGCCGGCCATCGATATCGGCACCAGTGTCAGCCGCGTCGGTGGCAAAACGCAGGCATCCGCGTTGCGCGAGACGACGGCAATGTTCCGCCTCGACTACGCGCAGTTTCTGGAATTGGAACTGTTCACGCGCTTTGGTGGCACGCCCGATACCCGTGTGCAAAAGCAGCTTGCGCGCGGGGAGCGGTTGCGCGCACTGCTCGTGCAGCCGCAGTTTGCGCCGCTTCGACTGGTGGATGAAGTCGCGCTGGCTTTGGCGCTGCGCGAAGGTTTGCTGGATGCCGTACCGCCGGCAGCGATTGCAGCAGTGCGGAGCGCGTTGCCGGATTGGCTGGATGCCCATGGCGGCGCGGCGGTGGCTACGATCAACCGCGACGGCCGCATGGGCGAAGCCCACGCCGCCGCGTTCCGCGCGGCCGTGGCCGAACTGCTGGCACAGCAGCACGGCCGTGGCTGAGGAGCTCGCCGCCGTTCGCGCGCGCATCCGCGGCGTACGGCAACTGGATGCGGTAATCGGCGCGATGCGCGGCATCGCCGCTGCGCATGCGCAACAGAGCCGAGGATTGCTGGCGGGCGTGCGCGCTTATGCCGAGGTGGTGGCGCAGGCGATTGCTGACGCGCTGCGGCTGCAGGATGCGGATGCGCGGTACAGCGATGGGCGAGATGGAGTGGCACGCATCGTTTTCTCCCCAGAGCAAGGATTCGTGGGCGGGTTCGCGGAGCATATCCTGGCGGATGCCGCAGCGCGCGGGCCAGCGGATGTGTTTCTGCTCGGGAGCCGCGGGATGTTGCTGACCGAGGCGCATGGTATCGCACCGGTGTGGCAGAGCACGATGGCGACCGAGCCGGGCGGTATATCCGGCGTGTGCATGCGATTGGCGGACGCGCTGTACGAACGGATGTCAAGCCAACCGATTCGTGCCGTAGAGGTCGTGTTTCCGATCTGGTCCGGCAGCGACGGTGCGCGTGTAACATGCCAGTCGCTGCTGCCGCTCGATCCGGCCCGTTTTGTGCGCGCACGGATCGGCATGCCGCCGCTGGCAACTCTGCCGCCGGATGTACTGCTGGCGAGCCTGGCGGAGGAATACGTGTTTGCCTCGCTGTGCGAGGCGGCGATGCAGGCGTTCGTGGCGGAAAACGAAGCGCGGGCAGCGGCGATGGTGCGCGCGCGGGGCAAGGTGCAGGATATGTTGGACGAACTGGGCGCGACGGAACATCGCGTGCGACAAGAAGCGATCACCGCGGAGCTGGTGGAACTGGCGGCTGCGACATAAATGTCATTGCAAGGAGCGCAGCGACGAAGCAATCTCGTTCGAGGAACGCGTGAATTATCGTGCGCCACTCGAACAGGGTTGCTTGGTCGCTACGCTCCTCGCAATGACATGGGCGGCGTGCGCCCATGGGCGCTAGCTTACTGTAATGCCGAGGACAGCGGAAACGCCCCCGTGTCATGCCCGGCGAAGGCCGGGCATCCAGGTCTTTTCTGCCGAAAATCGGCAAAGACGTGGATGGCCGCGACAAGTGCGGCCATGACACAGAACGAAATCCCCGCCTGACGCCTCATGTCAGAGCCTAGGGCGCGCGCCGGAATTATCCCGGGATGATCGGCTTCACCTCACGCAGCCTCGGCGCGACCTCGCGCGAGAACAATTTGATGCCTTTGACCGATTCTTCGTGAGTCATGAAGCCGGAGCGGCCGATCATCGCCAGATGCCCGAAGCCGCCAACCTTGTCATAGAATTCCATGATCTGCCGATACACACTGTCCGGCGTGCCGCAGAACAAGATGCCTTGTGCCATGGCTTCATCGACACCAAGTGAGATCAGCCGGCGTGCGTTCTGGCTGGCGGGGACAACGCCCTTCTCTGCATTGGTCATATCGGGCACAGCAGTGGGCAGCGGTGCGGTACGATAGATTTGCGGCGCGAATTCGGGCGGCGCCGTGCCGGGCAGGAATTTCGAATGCTGCGGCGCGGATTTTAAACTGGTGTTGAGGAACCACAGCAACTTCTCGCCGCCGGCGCGGCCTGCCTCCTCCGTTTCGCCGGCATAGACGAACGCGGCATAGGCAAAGTTGTCGGTGGAAACCTTCGGCAGTCCCGCCTCGGCCCGCGCGCGGCGATGCGCTTCGTAGGCGCGTTTGGTGCCGTCGGGACCGCGCAGCACCAGCACGTGCACCATGCCGCGTCGGCCGACTTCCGCAGCGGTATAGGGATCGCCGGTCGCCGACCAAAGCCGCGGATGCGGCTGTTGCCAGGGGCGCGGCCAGATGTTGACGTGGCGGTGGGTGAAATACTTGCCCTCCCAGGAAAACGGCCCGTCATGACTGCCGAGTGCCTTGCGAATCAGGTCGATCGCTTCCCAATAGCGTTCCAGGTTGCCCACCGGGTTTGTGTGGTTGGACGGCATTTCGGTGCCCCCCGACTTCACAAACCCGATTTCCAACCGGCCGCGCGACATGACGTCCGCGGTGGCGTATTCCTCGGCGATGCGCACCGGGTCCGGGCGCAGCGACACCAGCGTGCCCAGGCTCAGGATGCGCACCTTGCGCGTCTGCCGCGCCAGGATGCCGACGAACATCGGGTTGGCGCCCATCAGCGAATTGATGCCGGCGTGATGCTCTATGGCCAGCACGTTCAAGCCTTCGTCGTCGCACAGCAGGAACTCGTCGAGCACCTGGTCGTAGAGGTCGGCCGCGATCTTCGGATCGCACCACTTGTTCGGCAGGCTGGCGCGCACCGAGTCGGCTGCGTCCAGCACGTTCTTTGGCACGAAGGGATAGGGGATTTCGCACTGCCACCAGGATTCCATGACGATGGTTCTCCCTCAGCCAATGAAGCCGGCAACGTGGTCGACGAAAGCGTCGGCTTGCTCGATCTCGGGGTGATGTCCGGCGCCGTCGATAACGGCGAAGCGCGCGCCGGGGATCAGGCCGGCATAGTCACGGCCGTACTCGGGTGTGACGATGCGATCGGACGCGCCCCACAGCACCAGCGTTGGCACGTTGATGCGTGCCAGCCAGCGCTTGAGCTGCGGGTTGTACATATACGGTTGGAAGCCGTAGAGGCACAGCGCGTCGCGGGCTCGTGCATAACGGACCAGGGCGGTGTCGGTCATGGCATTGAAGTCGGGCGCGAAGCGGTCCGGATCGTGCCATTCCGCGGCGCGCACCGTGTCTGGATGCGCATTGAACACATCGAGGATGTCGCGCGACTCGCGATCGCCGAGCTTGATGCCGAACGGATCGACCAGGATCAGCCTGTCGATACGGTGGCAGCAAGCGGCCGCCATCTCCGCGGCGAGCCAGCCGCCGAAGGAGAAGCCCAGTACGGTGACCTTCTCTTGCGGCAGCGAATCAAGCAGGTCGAGATACAGATGCACAAGGTCGTACACTGTCTCGAAATCAGCGGGGCGAGACGAATCACCGAAGCCGGGATGCGACGGCGCGATGATCTCGGCCTGGCGGGACAGCAGGTCGAGAAAACGCGCGGCCGGATCGATGGGCTGGAGGCCGGACAGTGCGAGGATCGGCTGGCCCGCGCCGCGGCGCAGAACCTCCAGCATGAGATCGCGGACCGTCAGCCCGTCGGTTAAAGCGGTTCGGTTTGCCATGGGGCACCTCCCGGGACAGACAGGATCATATATTTTTTGCATCCGCAAGAGGGATGATATATATTTCTCGCGAGCGAGGAGGGCGGCGTGACTGAGGTCGGCACGGCGGTGATAGAGGGAGGCGGCCACGGCACCCTGGCCAGCTCGATCTATGCGCGGTTGCGCGGCGACATCCTGCGCGCCGTGTTCCGCCCGGGCGAGAAACTGCCGATCGACGCGCTATGCACCCGCTACGGCATCGGCGCGACGCCGCTGCGCGAGGCGCTGAACCGGCTGTCCGCAGAAGAACTGGTCATCCGAGCCGACCAGCGCGGCTTCCGTGTTGCGCCGATCAGCCTGGGCGATCTCGAGGAACTGACGCGGACCCTGTGCTGGATCAGCGAAATCGGCCTGCGTGAGGCGATCCGCTACGGAAACGCGGCATGGGAGGAGCAAGTCGTTCTGGCGGCGCACCGGCTGTCGCGCGTGGAACGCGAGGGAGCGGAGGGTTACAGTTCATTCAATCCCGAGTGGGAAACACTGCATCGCGCCTATCACCTGACGATGATCTCTGCGTGTGGCTCGCGCTGGCTGGTGGATTTCTACGCCATGCTGATGGATCGCCACACGCGCTACCGCTACCTGGCCTTCGCGGATGCCTCGGTGACTCGCGATGCCGAGGCAGAGCATCGGGCGATCACCGGTTTTGTCCTGGCACGCGACACCGACCGGGCGATTGCCGCGGCGGAGGCACATATTCGGCTGACAGCGCAGACAGTGGTGAATTCGTTCGGCACGAAAGGTGGGGAAGCAACGGCGGCCGAGGGGTGAGTGACGCCTCCTACGTCATTGCGAGAAGCGAAGCGACGAAGCTCCCTCGATCGTGCGGGCGTAAGAACCGTCCGAACGCCTCGCCCGAACGGGGTTGCTTCGTCCCTGCGCTCCTCATAATGACAGGGGTGCAAGTCCGTCGCGGCCCCATCGCCTGATTGCCACCGCGGTTTTTGCCGCCCACAATCACCGCATCTCGGCACGGAGGCGCGCCATGGATTTCATGCTCACGGACGAGCAACGCCAGATCCGCGAGAGCATCGCACGCATCTGCGCCGAGTTCGGCGAGGACTACTGGTACCGCAAGGACCTGAACCATGAATTCCCGCATGAATTCGCGCGCGCCTTCGCCGCCGCAGGCTGGTTCGGCGCGATCTTCCCCGAGGAGATCGGCGGCGCCGGCCTAGGCATGACCGAAGCCGCCATCATCATGTCGGAAGTCGGCCGCAACGGCTTCAACGCTTGCTCCACGCTGCACATGAACATGTTCGGCTGTCAGCCGATCGTAAAATTCGGCACCAAGCAGCAATGGCGGCGTTTCCTGCCACCGATCATTGCCGGCACCAACCGCGCGTGTTTCGGGGTGACGGAACCCGACGCCGGCATCGACACCACGCACATCCGCACCTTCGCCGAGCGCCGCGGTGACCGCTACATCGTGCACGGCCGCAAGGTCTGGACCTCCACGGCGCAGGTGGCAAACAAAATCCTGTTGCTAACCCGCACCCAGCGTTTCGAGGACAGCCCCAAGCGCAGCGCCGGCATGACCCTGTTCTTTGCCGACCTCGACCGCAGCAAGGTAGAAGTGCGTCAAATTGAGAAATGTGGCCGCAACGCTGTCGACTCCAACGCGCTGTTCATTGACGGGCTGGAAATACCGGTGGAGGACCGCATCGGGGAAGAAGGTCGGGGGTTCCAATACCTGCTGCACGGGCTGAACTCGGAACGCATCATCGTCGCGGCCGGCATTCTGGGCGCGTCGCGCTATGTGCTCGACAAGGCGGTGCAGTATGCCAAAGACCGCGTGGTGTTCGGCCGGCCGATCGGACAGAACCAGTCGATTCAGCACCCGCTGGCAGAGCAATGGATCAAGCAGCAGGCGGCCGAGCTGATGCTCATGAAGGGCGCGTGGCTGTACGACAGCGGCGCGGAGTGCGGGGCGGAAGTGAACGCCGCGAAATATCTCTGCGCAGAGGTGTTTTTCGAATCGGCGTCACGCGCGGTGCGCACGCATGGGGGGATGGGATACGCGAAGGAATTCCATGTCGAGCGTTATTTTCGCGAATCGATCCTGCCGCTGATCGCACCCGTGAGCCAGGAGCTGGTACTGTGCTATGTGGCGGAGCGGGCGCTCGGACTGCCGAAGTCGTATTGAAAGGGGACCGAAATGCACGCTGTCTGGTACGATCGGCAAGGTCCGGCACATGAGGTGCTGACGTACGGCGAGCTGCCTACGCCCGAACCGGGAAGCTATGAAATTCGTGTGCGGCTGGAAGCCGCCGGCGTAAATCCCTCCGATACATATCGCCGCCGCGGCCCGCTGCCACCGATGGAGTATCCGCGGGTCATCACCTGCAGCGATGGTGCCGGCGTGGTGGATGCCGTTGGGCCGATGGTGCCGGACTCCTGGGTGGGCAAGCGCGTCTGGCTGTACAACGGCCAGCGCAATGGCCGCTGGATGGGCACCGCCGCCGAATACATCGCGCTGAACGTGGACCTGGTGACGGAACTGTCGCAGTCTGTTTCGTTCGCCGAGGGTGCGACGCTTGGCGTTCCCTGCATGACCGCGCATTATTGCGTTTTCGTCGCCGGTCCCGTGCAGGGACACACCGTTCTGGTCACCGGTGCGGCAGGGGCCGTCGGCCATTATGCCGTGCAGCTCGCACATTGGGCGGGCGCGACGGTTATTGCCACGGTCAGCTCGGAGGAAAAAGCGGAGCGCGCACGGCAGGGTGGCGCGGCACACGTGATCAATTACCGGCACGAGGATGTGGCGGCGCGGGTGCGGGACCTGACTTGTGGCGCGGGCGTGGACCACGTGGTGGATGTGGATTTCGGCGGCAACCTGGCCGCAACGCTGGGTAGCCTGCGGGCGAATGGCAGCATCGCAATCTATGCCTCGAACGGCGACCGCACTCCGCGCCTGCCGCTGGGCGAGCTAATGCAGCGCAACATTGCGCTTTATCCGATGTCGCTGCCGGGCACGCCGCACGCGGCGCGCAAGCGGGCTCAGAGCGATATCGCGCGATGGATTGCGACGGGGCAGCGGGTTCTGTCGGTGGCAGCGCGGTTCGCACTGCGCGACACGACGGCGGCGCATGCGACGGTGGAGGCAGGCGGGAAGGTCGGGACCGTCGTTGTCGACTGCACGAGGTAGCGGCGTGCCGCGGGGGGCACCCATAGTTGGTTGGTGACTGGCCGCGCGTCGGTTGACGCTTCGGACAGGCAAGGCTATGTCCTTCGCCTCTCGGTTCAGATGGCGGCGTAGCTCAGCGGTAGAGCAGGGGAATCATAATCCCTTGGTCGGTGGTTCAAATCCGCCCGCCGCTACCAAGCGCGACTCGGTTCGCGCCGCCGCATCATGTCCAATGCACAAAGGTCTGCCAAACCGCATATCCAAGGGCCGTCCACATAATGAGCCCCACGGTCGCCGTCGGGATCATGATGGCAAAAAATGTCCGATCGGACCATGGTTCCGGCCAAATTGTCAGGCTGGGCTCTTTGGAACGACGGGCGGTCGGCAAATCGTCATTCGCGCCGCCGTTCCGGAAACGTGACGGCAACATGCCAAGCCGTTGCAGTCCGCGAGCGTCAATCCCCTCCGCCTGCCCCCGATCACACACAGCGACAGCTTCAATCGATACAGTTTTGTAAGCCATTACCACCCCCGCCGGCAACATGCAGCGGCCGACCTTGCGCCCAGGTTTCGTGTGCGGATGGACCCGCCGTACAGCAGGCGGACCAGTCCGGCGGCGCAAACGACCCCGGCTTATCGTCTTCCCCGGCAGGCCGGTGGCATCGACATCCCGGCAAATGTCCCGATAATCCCCGCGCACGTCGCGTACCCAGCCGCGCGTGCCCGGAGGAAAACGGCCATGAAGGTCTCTTATTTTGAAACCGGCCGCTACATCGTGCCTGCAGACATGGCGCGCGAATGGCCGGTGCCGCCGGCCGCTTACGATCCTGCCATCGGCGCGGAAGCCTGCCGTGGCATGGTGGAGCGCGTGCAATTTGTCGAACGCGTCGGCTTCGACTGGATCAGCGTCTCAGAGCACCACTACTCGCCGCGGATCCTGACGCCGTCCCCGGTGGTATCGGCCGCCTGGATCGCGGCGCACGTCAACACGATCAAAATCGCGTTGCTGGGTCCGATCGTGCCCACCAGCAACCCGATCCGCATCGCTGAGGAACTGGCGATGCTCGATACCCTGGCGCCCGGCCGGTTTGTGTTCGGGCTGCTGCGCGGCACCACCAACGAGTATCTCAGCTACGACCTCAATCCCGCCGAGGCGCGTGAGCGCACCGACGAAGGGATGGAACTGATTTTGAAAGCCTGGACCGAGCCGCAGCCCTTCGGCTGGCAGGGCCGGTACTTCCAGTATCGCACGGTGTCGCTCTGGCCGCGTCCGCAACAACCGCCGGCGCCGACCTATGTTCTGGGCACCAGCGCCGAGGCGGGCTCTTTCGCCGCGCGCCACCATCTGGGCCTGGGCGTCTCCTACGGCAATTTAGATTCGATGTCTCGGGCCACTGGCTATTACCGGCAGCAATGTGCGCAGTACGGTTGGTCGCCCGGGCCGGACGACATCGTCTGGCGCGCCAACATGATCCTCGGCGAAACCGATGACGCTGCGGAGACCGCTCTGGCGCGCCGCGACAAGCAGGCGCCGTTCCCGGTGCGCGCCGGGTTGCGCGATGCGCTGATTTCAGCAGACACGACGCGCAACATCGCAGGGCAGTCCCAGCGCGCCAATGTCGGCGGCGTGCTGCCGATCAGCTTCTGCGGCGGCCCCGACCGCGTGGTGGACCAGATCCGCCAAGCCCGAGAGCAAATAGGGGTCGGCGTGCTGGATCTGTCGCTGACCGATCCCGGAACGGGCGACATGGATGCGATGATGGAAGGCCTCGACTTGTTCGGGCGCACCGTGTTGCCGCGCATTCGCGAGATTTGAGAAGGACGGCAATCGTGACACTGCAAGGCGATACTCCGCGGTTCAGCGAAGGCTTCGTCGAGGCCGATGGTTTCCGCATTCGCTACATGGCGGCGGGCGAGGGCTTGCCGCTTGTCCATTTGCATGGCGCCGGCGGGACGCGCTTGACTCCCGTGCATAATCTGCTGGCACGGCAGCATCGAGTCATCGCGTTCGAAATGCCGGGCTTCGGGCGCTCCGCTGAGAACACGCGCACGACCTCGACCGCGGCCCTGGCGGAGACGATGGGTACCGCGATCCGCGCGCTCGGCATCGAACGTTGCAATCTGTGGGCGACGTCTTTCGGAGCGCGCGTGGCACTGTGGCTCGCGGCGCGGCAGCCCGCCTTGGCATCAGCGCTGGTGCTGGAGGCTCCGGCCGCGATCCGTCTCGCCGGCCAGATCCCGCCTTCCGGTTCGCCGGAGGAGATCGCACGGATGATCTATGCCCATCCGGAACGGCAACCGCCCATGCCGGCCCCCGATCCTGCCGCGCAAATCCAGGCGCGGGCCTTTGTCATGCGGGTGCGCGGGCCGGATCGCGAGGCCGATCTGGAAGCCGCGATGCGCCGTATGGAAACGCCGGTGCTGGTGTTGTTTGGCACGCGCGACGCGCTGATGCCGCCGGAGCTCGGCCGCTACTATAAGGAAATGCTGCCCAACGGACACCTGGTGTTCGTCTATGATGCCGGCCATGCGATCAGCACTGAACGGCCGGAGGCTTTTGTTGAGGTGACCGGCGATTTTCTGGAACGGCATGAGGCGTTCGTGATCAATCGCGTTGGGACGGTGAAATATCCCTGAAACAGGTAACCGCTGATCGATCCGGCCAGCACCCCTATCAAAGAAGGGTGAGCCGTGCCCCCACGTCATTCCAATGAGCGAAGCGACAAAGCAACCTCGTTCGAAATAGCCTCCGGACAATCGGTGCGCCACACGCCTGAGGTTCCCCTTAAGGTCCTTCGCCAACCCGAGGCCGGGTCACCTCAATATCAAGAAGGACACAAGGTCTTCGTCTCTCTGCTCTTCGCAACCAGATATCAACGCTGCTACTCACGCCCCTCCGGCAGAGGTGGGTGACAAATACCCCTATGCCACCAGCGCCGCCGCGATCCGCTCGCGCGTCATCGGCATGTCGCGAATGCGGGTGCCCAGCGCATGCGCCACGGCGTTACCGATTGCCGCCGCTGTCGGTCCGAACGTGCATTCCCCCATACCCAGCGTCGGCAGCTCCGGCGCATGCACGATCTCGGTGTCGATTTCCGGCATCTCGGAGAACTTCAAAATCGGATAGTGCTCCCAATCCAGCGACGCCCGCCCCTCCCCATCCAGCAACATTTGCTCCTTCAGCGTCATGCCGATCGCCTGCACGATGCCGCCCTCGAGCTGATTGCGCGCCCCGTCCGGATTGATCACCAGCCCCGCATCCGCCGCGCACCATGCCCGCCGCACCCGAACCTCTTGCTCTACCTCTACTTCCACCGCGACCGCCGCATACGCCGCCTTGTTCTTGTACCGCGCCCAGGCCAACCCAATGCCACGCCCGCTCCCCGCCGCCCCGCGTGACGCCCAGCCGCAGCGCTGCGCCACATTCTCGATCAGCCGCCGCGCCCGCGGATCCGACAGCAGCGACAACCGGTACTCCACCGGATCAACCCCCGCGTGCTCTGCCAACTCGTCCATGAAGCATTCCAGCGCGAACACATTGGTCAGCGCACCCAGGCCACGCAGTGCCGAGGTCCGCGTCGGCGGCTTCAGCACCAGATGGTGCACGATGCGCTTCGCCGGAAAGTCGTACAACGGCAACCCATTGCGCGTCCCGCCCCCTCCGGCGGCTTCCGGCGGATCGGTCGGACGCGGATCGGGCGGTGGCGTCGGCAGCGCCTCGTGGGTCAGCATGTTGCCGCCGGTACTTGGCCGCTGCACATGCGTCGCCGACCAGATTTCGGTCGTCCAGTCCCGCGGCTTCCCCGCCGCATCAAGCACGACCCGCGCCGTGACGTGCATAGCCGAACCGAGCGGTTCGAACCCGAATTCTTCCTCGCGCCGCCACTGCACGCGAATGCAATGATCGGGAAGCTCACGCGCGATCACCGCCGCATCCAAGGCGACATCATCGGCGCCGTTATGGCCATAGCAGCCGGCACCGTGCGCATGGTGCACGGTGATCGAATCCGCGGGCAGGGCCAGCACGTTCGAAAGCGACGCCCGCAGCGGATACACCCCTTGCGTGTGCGACCAGACTTCCAACCGGCCGTTACGGAATTCCGCCAGCGCGCAGGACGGTGCCATGGAGGCGTGCGCGACGTAGGGTCGGGAAAAGCTGGCCTCCATCACCGTACCGGCCGGCGGTGCGTTTTCATCATAAAGCACACGATCGTTGGAAGGCTTGCCGACCAGCCATGCCGCTTCCTGCATATCCGGCGTCAGCGTCGGCACGTTCTCCCACCTCGCATGCTCCGGCGCGGCGGTCGCGGCACGCTGCACCACGGATTCGTCCGCGCCGACGAACGCCACGAAATTTCCAACGCGCACAACACGGAAATCGCCTCCCCCCGCGCGTCGGATCGCCGCTTCGTTCAGCGACGCCAGCACAGCACCACGGCACGGCTGGCGCAGGATGCGCGCATGCAGCATGTCCGGCCGCACCATGTCGTGGATGAACGCCGCGCCTTTGACCTTTGCCGGCAGATCGCGCCGCGGTACCGGCTGCCCCACCACGCGGTACGAAGCGGGCGGCTTCGTAGCCACGGTGCCCTCGATGTCGCGGGCAAAGTCTTCGTCGGACGCGAAACTCCAATAATCATGCCCCGTGGGCCTGGTGCCGCGATGAAACTCACCGTTCGCCACCGTGATGTCATCGGGGCTGCAATTCAGCCGCCGCGCCAGGCGATCCAGCACGCGGGCACGGAACTCCGCGGTGACCAGGCGCACGGAACGGCCGGATACCTCGATCGATTGGCTGGAAGTGGTCTGCCCTTCATCTGGCGCTTCCTGCGTATCGCCGGACAGCACGCTGATGCGGGCAAGATCGACATCCAGCTCCTCGGCCGCGATCTGTGCCAGAGCGGTGATGTTGCCCTGACCCAATTCCACCTTGCCCACGGCCAACCGCAGCGTGCGGTCCGGCAGGAAGCGCAGCCATTTCTCCATCCGCCGATTGTTCTGGATGGACAGCGGCAATGTGTCGCTCATGCGGGGACTCCCTGGCGCAGCGCTGCGGCAGCCTTGGCGACGGCGCGGATGATCCGTGGATGTGCACCGCATCGACACAAATGCTTATCCAAAGCCGCCACGATGTCGTCACGTGTCGGCGACGGATTGCGATCCAGCAGCGCCTTTGCCGACATGATGATGCCGGAAAGGCAGTACCCGCACTGCCCTGCTTGCTCTTCCAAGAACGCAAGCTGCAGCGGGTGCGTGCCGCCAAGGCCCTCGATGGTGGTGACGCGGCGGCCGGCGATGGTGCCCACCTCGCGGGAGCAGGAGAAGACCGGTTCGCCGTCCACCAGCACCATGCAGCTTCCGCACTGCTCCAGCCCGCAGCCATAGCGCGAACCTTTCAGGTCCAGCTCGTTGCGCAGCACGTCAAGCAATGGCGTGGTTTCCGCCGCACCCACCCGAAGCCGCTTCTGATTCACCGTCAGTTCAATCATGCCAACTGCTCCGATTGCCATGGCAATTGCCACAGCTCCGTATTGCAAAGTTTCGCCGCCAGGGCATCCGAGATCGCGTCGAACAAGCGTTCGCCCTTCTCGGCATCGGCTGCCTCCGGATTGCCAATCACGCCCGACGACGACCGGCTGCCGATAGTGCGCCACGTATAGACGCCGCCGCCGGCCACGTCGCCAAGACTCGGCGTCGTGTTGGCCTTGGCGAGCGGAATACGATCCATCGCCACCAGATCCGGCCGCACCGCCATCATCATGGACGTCTCGGCCTCACAGGCATGCTGCAGGCCGCCCTGCGTCTCCAGGATTTTTGCGATCGCCACCGCGGCGGCGTACCAATAGGTGAATTGCACGATTGGCACACCCAGCTTGGGCGTCAGGCCGTCGGTGATGGTCCGCAACGCGTTCTCGTTGCCGCCATGTGCATTCAGCAGAACGATGCGGCGGAAGCCATGCCGGATCACCGACCGCACGACGCCTTCTATCAGCGCGCTGAACGCGGCAAAGTCCAGCGTGACAGTGCCACCGAAACTCATGTGATGCTCCGAGATGCCGGTCCACAGCACCGGCAGCACCAGCGTGGGCGTGCCTTTCGCGACGGTTTTCCGGGCCGTGCGCTGGGCCACATGCTCTCCCAGCAACGTGTCGACTTCGACCGGCAGATGCGGCCCGTGCTGCTCCAGCGCCGCGATAGGCACGATGACGACCGCATCCTGCCCGGCTTGCTCGCGCAACTGGTCGGCACGCAGCTTGCGCCATTCCACTTCGGGCATTCGTCCGGGCTCCCCTCCGGATGCTATGTCGGCATGAAACCTCGCGGCTGTGAAGCATGTCCGCGCGGGTAGTGGCATGACAAGACGTAGATGGCCGGCCTGCGCCGGCCACGACGATAACCGCCGGGAAAGGAGACACCATATGAACCTGCATTGTCTGTTGCAGCAACGCGTCGCTGAAAGACGGCCGGTGCGGGTCGGGCTGATCGGGGCGGGAAAATTCGGTTCGATGTTCCTGTCGCAGGTGCCCACCACGCCGGGTATCGCAGTGGCCGCCATCGCCGACCTTGCGCCCGATCGCGCCCGCGAAGCCTGCCGCCGTGTCGGCTGGGAGGAGGTCCGCATCGAAGCCACACGCTTCACCGACGACGCGATGGCGATGATAGGCGCGGACGATATCGAGGTGGTGGTGGAAGCGACTGGCCACGCCCCCGCCGGCATCGCCCACGCGCGCCGCGCCATTGGCGAGGGCAAGCACATCGTCATGGTGAACGTGGAGGCCGACGTGCTGGCCGGATACGCCCTGGCACGCGAGGCCGCCCGCGCCGGTGTGGTATATTCACTGGCCTATGGCGACCAGCCGGCGCTGATCTGCGAACTGGTGGATTGGGCACGCAGCTGCGGCTTTCGCGTCATCGCGGCGGGAAAGGGCACGAAATACCTGGCGGAATACCATACGTCCACGCCCGCGACGGTGTGGCCGTATTACGGGCTGACCGAGGACGCGGCGCGAGCCGGCGGCATGAACCCGCAGATGTTCAATTCTTTCCTCGACGGCACCAAGTCCGGCATCGAAATGGCGGCGGTGGCGAATGCTACAGGCCTGACGCCGCCGCCCGACGGATTGCTCTTCCCGCCCTGCGGCACGCACGAGTTGGCGCAGATGCTACGCCCCGGAAACGAGGGCGTGCTGCATCACGCGGGGCAGGTGGAGGTCGTATCGTCACTGCACCGCGACGGGCGTGACGTGGCGAACGATCTGCGTTGGGGCGTCTATGTCGTGTTCGAGGCACCAAACGACTACGCGGCGCGCTGCTTCAAGGAATACGGCGTTGTGACGGATGAACCGGGACGCATATCCGCATTGTACCGGCCATTCCATTTGATCGGCCTGGAGCTGAACGTCTCCATCCTGTCCGCGGCACTGCGTGGCGAACCAACCGGCGCACCCACCGGCTTCCGCGGCGACGTAGTGGCGACGGCGAAGCGCGATTTGAAGGCAGCCGAGATGCTGGACGGCGAGGGCGGTGCCTGCGTCTGGGGCAAGTTGCTGCCGGCAGCAACCAGCTTGCAGATAGGCGGCTTGCCGATCGGGCTGGCCAACCGTGTGTCGCTGCTGCACGACGTGAAAGCGGGACAGTGCGTCACGTGGAAGGACGTGCGACTCGATCCGAGCGATGAAGTGTACCGCTATCGTCGGGGGATGGAGGCCATCGTATAATGCCTCATCGCGCGTTGACCCGTCGGCCAGGCGGCCCCTGGGAGAAGCAAAAACCGGATAAGCCTTCTCGCGCCGGCATAAAGCGACGGTGCGCGACCTGGACCTCCCGCTAGACCGCTAGCCCCAGCACCGCCGCCGCATCACAGGCCAATGCCAGCAGGGCGCGGTCGTAACCAGGCCCCGCGACCAGCGACAGCCCCACCGGCGCGCCACGCACTTGCGCTGCCGGCAGCGTCACTTCCGGCAGCCCGCAAAACCCGGCGATCGCCGTGACGCCGATGGTTGCCTGCCGCACGGCATCCTGCTCTTTCAGGCCAGCTCTCAGCAGCGGCGCGACGCAGGGGCTGGTGGGGTAAACCATCACTGCCCCACCGGCCAGCAATGGCCGGATCCGCGCTTGCAGCACCCGGCGGAACATCCGTCCCGGCGCAGCCGTCGCCGGATCGGTCGCTTTCGCCGCAGCAAAGCGCTCAGCCACCCCCGGCCCGAAGCGGGGCTTCGTCGCCTCCACCCAACCGCCTAGCGCGGCCCACACCTCTTCTGCTTGTACTGTTCGGAAATGGTCATAGAAGCTGTCGATCCCCTCGGGCGCGATCCGCACGCCGATCGCGCGCGCACGGATCTGCTCCAGCTTCTCCAACGCCGGCCGCAACGCTTCAGCGACCTCAGGCTGCGCATTCACCCACGCTTCCTCCGGTCGTAACAACGGCCCTTCGGCGCCGGATCGCGGCCCGGATAGCAGCACCTCGCCTACCTCCGCCAGTAACGACGCGGTCCGCGTGAACCAGCCGCAGCTATCGAAACTGGGCGCCATCGGGCAGGCGCCCGCCATGCTGACCGCCCCGTGCGTCGGGCGGATGCCGAACAGACCGCAATAGCTGGCCGGAATCCGGACCGAGCCGCCGGTGTCGGATCCCAGTGCGAAATCCACCAGAGACGCCGCGACAGCCGCCGCCGAACCGCAACTCGAACCCCCCGGAAACCGATCCGGCGCCGCAGGATTGGCGGGCGTACCTTGCCATACGTTCTCGCCCGTTAGCCCATAGGCCAACTCCTGCGTCTTGGTCTTGCCCGCAAGGTGCGCGCCGGCCTGCAACAGCATTAGTACAACTGGGGCGGTTGCCGTGGCGGGCGGGTGCGTGCTCGCCCAATCCGGGTTGCCATAGGTCGTCACGACACCGGCGAGATGGAACAGATCCTTGACCGCGAAGGTAAGGCCGGAAAGCCGACCAGTGCCCAGAGGCGCACGCTCCGCACGTGGTCCGGGGACGAAGGCACCGACGCTATCCTCGATTGCGACCATCAATGTGATCCTTCGCCTCGCTGGCCGCATGCTACGCTTCGTCGGCTGCATGCCTGGGCTACCCGCCAGCATGCCAGATACCAGATAGCGGCCCCGCCCGACAAACGCCTCTGCAACCCTGCCCGCTCCCCGGTGCGAGACAGAAATCAAGGAATGAGTTGAAATCGTCTCCCCCTACCGGCATACTCGCATTTGTGAACTACCGGCCACCGCAACTGTGGCCAAGCCGTGCGGCGACCGGATCGTCCTACCCGCTCTGCGGAGGCGTATTCCTTGCCGGCGCCTGACCGGGATCAAGGGTCTGATCGGGGCATGTTTGTCGCGTTCTGAACCGCCGCTGAGAGGGATCGCTCGTGGATATATCTGACGGAACCATTGCCGGCCCCCCCGGGCAGGACCGCCAGGCTTTACCCCCGCCGGTTTCGGCCGAGGCCAGCCCCGGCGGCAGCGGGTCCGACACTGGCGCCCCAGGCGATCTGGGCGGCCCGCGCGAGGTGCCGATCCATCCGCGTGTAATGGCGATGATCCTGGCGGGCCGTTACCACGGTATTGAGCTGGATCCCGCCGAATACCGTATCCCGGCTGGCGAGACGGATCCAACCGCCGCGTCGCTCTCCGCCTGGGCACAGAATTCCGGCATGTGGTCGCGCGCGGTGCGCTTGCGCTGGCGCCATCTGATGCACTTCAACAATACCGGTCCCGTCGTATTGCTCTTTACCGACGGCACCGCCGGATTGCTGACCGGCATCAACCTGGAACACAACGTCGTCTTCTTAAAGGACCCGCGCGGCCCCGCCGCAGATAACCCGGTCCCGGTTGACGAAATGCGGCTGGACGAGGTGTGGAGCGGCGAGGCCATCCTGCTGCGCGCCAACCGCGGCCAGACGGAGGCCGACGCCCCTTTCTCCTTCCGCTGGCTGATGGGCGTCGTCGGGAAAGAACGCAAGGCGCTGCGCGACATCGGCATCGCCTCCTTCACGATCAGCATGCTTACCATCTTTCCGCCGTTCCTGGTGATGACGGTGGTAGACAAGGTGCTGACCCACCACAGCTACTCCACGCTGATCCTGCTTTCCACCATCCTCGCCATCTGCATCGCCTACGAGACCATCCTCGGCTATGTGCGTCGCCTGATCATCGTCATCGTCGGCGTGCGCATCGATGCCAAGCTCAGCCTGCACGTCTTCGCCAGGCTGGTCCGGCTGCCGCTCGACTACTTCGAACGCCATCCTGCCGGCGAGACGATGTACAACGTCACCCAGATCAACCGGGTGCGCGAATTCATCACCGGCAAGCTGCTGACGACCTTCCTCGACCTGATTACGCTCTGCGTTCTGCTACCGTTCTTGTTTTATCTGAACGAGACTCTGGCGTGGATCGTGGTGGCCTGCGCCTGCCTGATCACGCTGATCATCGTGGCCTACCTCCGCCCGTTGCGCGTGGTGTTCAAGCGCGTCGTCGAGGCGGAAACCAAGAAGCACTCCGCCCTGGCGGAGACGATCTACGGCGTCAAGACCGTGAAAGCTCTGGCGTTGGAACCGCAACGCAAGACTTTGTGGGACGAAGTCGTGGCCGATGCCGGCAAGTGGCGCATCGCCTTCGGCAAGCTCGCCAACTGGCCGCAGACCTTGGTCACCCCGGTCGAGCGCTTCATGTGGATGGGCGTGATCATGATCGGCGCCTATCTCGCGATGACCGATACGCAAGGCTACATGGTCGGCAGCTTGTTCGCCTTCATGATGCTGTCGCAGCGCGTCGCGCAGCCGCTGGTCGGCATCGCCCGCCTGATCGAGGACTACGAGGAGGTGGGCGCCGCCATTGGCCAGGCCGCCTCGGTGCTGAACCGGCCATTGGAAGTGGATGCGGCATCCGGCGGCCTGCGCCCGAAATTCCAGGGCGGGATCAGCTTCGACGACGTCACCTTCACCTATGCCGGCACCAAGACCCCGGCGCTGGACCGTATCACTTTCTCCGTTCCATCAGGCACCATGCTTGGCTTGGTCGGCCGGTCAGGCTCCGGCAAGTCCACCATCACCCGCCTGCTGCAAGGCATCAACCGCGACTACACCGGCTATGTGAAGATCGACGGCGCCGACCTGCGCGAGATCAACCTCCGGCACCTGCGCTCCAGCTTCGGCGTCGTCTTGCAGGACAACTTCCTGTTCCGCGGTTCCATCCGTGACAACATCCTCTCCGGCCGTCCCGGGCTGACATTGGATGACGCGGTGCGAGCCGCGCGCCTCGCCGGCGCCGAGGAATTCATCGAGCGAATGCCGAACGGCTACGAGACCTATGTGGAGGAAGGCTCGCCCAACCTGTCCGGCGGCCAGCGCCAGCGTCTTGCCATCGCCCGCGCACTGATCACCGACCCGCGCATCCTGATCCTCGACGAGGCAACCAGCGCGCTCGATCCGGAGTCGGAGGCGTTGGTCAACGCCAACTTGCTGCGCATCGGGCGCGGCCGGACGATGGTGATCGTTTCTCACCGACTGTCCTCGCTTACCGAGTGCGACCAGATCTGCGTGCTTGAGAAGGGCAAGGTCATGGATGTCGCCCCGCATCACACCTTGCTCGAGCGCTGCACCGTCTATCGCCAGCTTTGGGCGCAACAGACCCGCTTTATGAATAACGAAGGTCCCCGCCATGCAGCTCCTGCCCCGACCCTCGTCCAAGGCGACTAGCCGCGCGCTCGTCGTCGCCGAGCACCGCGACCCGACGCTGCCGGCGATCCTGGAGTTTCAGTCGCCGTCCACCGCCGTCATCGCAGCGCCGATTCCGCGCGCCGCACAGCATGCTGCCTGGATCGTCACCAGTATGTTCGTCGCCTGCATTCTTGCCATCAGCTTGATCAAGGTAGACCAGGTGGTCACGGCGCAGGGCATCGTCGTATCCAAGAACCCGACGCTGGTGGTGCAGCCGCTGGATACCTCTATCGTGCGTTCGATCGACGTGCACGAAGGCGAGGCGGTGCATGCCGGCCAGGTGCTGGCGCGGCTCGACCCGACCTTCGCCGCCGCGGATCTCGGCGACAGCGCGGCCCAGGTGTCGAGCCTCGAGGCCGAGGTAGACCGCTTGCAGGCGGAAGTAGATGACAAGCCGTTCCACTATTCCGGCCTCGACCCAAACCTTTCGTTGCAGGCGGCGATCTACGCCCAACGCAAGGCCGAATATGACTACAAGATTGAAAACTACCAGCAGAAGGCCGATAGCCTGGTGGCGACCATCGCCCAGGCGAACTCCAATGCCGCCGGCTACGAGGACCGACTCCGTGTGGCAACCGCAGTGGAAAATATGCGCAAGGAGTTGGAGAGGCTGAATGTCGGCAGCCGGCTCAATACGCTGGCGGCGATGGACAACAAGGCCGAAATGGCACGCAACCTTGCCCAGTCACAGGAGCAGGCGGCCGGCGCGCAACGCGACCTCGCGGCATTGCTCGCAGAACGCGACGGCTACGTGCAGCAATGGCATGCGGATGCCGCCGACAAGCTATCAGACGCCACCGGCAAGCTGGCCGACGCGCGGCAAGCGCTGGAGAAGGCGCAGCTTCGCCGGCAACTCGTTGAGTTGCGCGCCGACCGCGATGCCACGGTACTGACCATCGCGCACGTATCGGTCGGTTCCGTGCTGCAGTCGGGCCAGCAGTTCATCACGCTGGTGCCGTCGGACGCGCCGCTTGAGGTGGAGGCCAACATCATGGGCAATGATGATGGCTATGTGCATGTCGGCGATCCGGTGGCGATCAAGTTCAACACCTTTCCCTTCACGCAATACGGCATGGCCTATGGCACGGTCCGCATCATCAGTGCCGACAGCTTCACGGCGCAGCAGGATGAGCGGAACCCGAACAGCGCCGGTGCAGTCCCAATGCCCGCCAACAGTGGCGAGCCGTATTACCGCGCCCGCGTCACCATCGACCGCGTCGCTTTGCACAACGTCCCCGCCAGCTTCCGCCTGATGCCGGGAATGCCGGTGACGGCCGACGTAAAGGTTGGGAAACGGACGGTGCTGAGCTACCTGCTGAGCCGTGTCATGCCGGTGACTCAGGACGCCATGCGCGAACCATGAGGCGGCGCGTGGCTGAAACTGACCGCACTACCCGGCGGAACAGCAGAGCAAATTCCGCCGGACGCGCGGTCCCGAGCTGCGATCCGCTGGTTCCACCTGCCCCAAGGGTCCGTGCGGGAATAAGCGCTCAATTCGACGTAGTGGCCATGTACACTCCGTCATGGCGGACGAAGGCCCGCCACCCGCGACTTCTTTGCTGCGTGCTTCCTCCTCCACAGAGATTACGCGTCGGCGCACGCCACACTGCGTCCGCCGCCCGGACGTGAGACGATGAGCCTTGTCGATGTACTGGTCAGTAAAGCCTCGCCCCAAGCGGCTTTGAAACGTGGCCTGCGGCTGGCGGAGCAAGGCCAAAACAAGCGGGCCTTTCCGCTACTGGTGCGGGCAGCCACTGCCGGGATCGCGGAGGGCGAGTTCCGCCTCGGCCGCTGCTATCTGGAAGGCGTCGGCGTACCGCCAAGCCGCGCCCAAGGTTCGCGATGGCTCGAGCGGGCCGCCACCCAAGGCTACGTCGAATCCCAAGTGCTCCTGGCGACATTGTTCATCCATGGCCTCGCCACCGACAATACCGGCGAGCTCGGCCAGGCAGCCGATCTGTTCTCGGCCAACGCCACAGGGCAGCCAGACTTTGTAGCGGCGGAAAAATGGGCCCGGCGCGCCTCGGAGGGTGGCTCGGCCGACGGCCAGGCCTTGCTGGGTTTCATCCAGACCTCTGGCCCGGAGAACCTGCGGAACCTGGAAGAAGCCAGGAGTTGGTACGAGAAATCCGCCGCATCCGGCTGCCCGCAGGGCCATCTCGGCTTCGCGCTGGCCATGGCACGCGAGAGCACGACTCAGGAATCTCAGGCGCAGATTATAGAGCAATTGCGCAAGGCCGCTGATGCCAGCCTGCCCACAGCACTCTACCTGCTGGGCATGATCACCGAGCGCGGTTTCGGTGTCGCGGCCGATGTCGCCGCTGCCTCCGACTTTTATCGCCGCTCGGCGGAACGCGGCCATCGCGGCGCACAGGCCCGCTGGGGTGTCGCGCTGCTGGAAGGGCGCGGAGTCAAGGCGAATGCCGTTGATGGCGAGTCGTGGCTCCGCCGTGCCGCCCTGGCCGGCGACGCTGAGGCGGCGGCCGTGGTCGGCGACCTCTATGCCAAGGGCGGCAAGCTGCCCCCGAATTTTGCCGAAGCCGCGATCTGGTTCCGCCGCGCCGCCGAAGCGAACCACAAAGGCGCCGCCCGGGCGCTGGGTATGCTGCACCTCACCGGCGCCGGCGTCGGCCGCGACCAGGACGAGGCGGCGAAATGGTTCCGCGTCGCCGCAATGGCGGGTGACCGCAACGCGCAGGTCGATTTTGCCAATCTGCTGCTGAAGGGTATGGGCGGCGAAGAGGACTCGCTGCGCACCCGCGAGTGGTTCGAAAGCGCGGCGAACTCCGGCGACCTGGTCGCGGCGTTCAATTTCGGTGTTTGCCTGGCCGAAGGGGTCGGCGTGGAGCGCGACGACCGCAAGGCGGCGGAATGGCTGCGCCGAGCGGCCGACGGCGTGGTGAACGCGCAGTACTGGTATGGCCGCATGCTGGTGGATGGCCGCGGCGTGGACGCCGATCCAGCTGCCGGCCGCGCCTGGATCAAGCGCGCCGCGGATATCGGCATGCCGGAAGCCGAAGTCATGCTGGCCGAGATGATGCTGAACGCCCGCGGCGGCCCGAAGGACCATGCCGGCGCGCTGGTGTTGTTCGAGAAAGCCGCAGCGCGAGGCCATCTTGGTGCGATGTTTGCCGTTGGCGCGATGAAGGGCGGCGGCCATGAAGTGCCGGCCGATCGCGTTGAGGCCCAACGCTGCTTCCGCATCGCGGCCGAGCGCGGCCATGCCTACGCGCAGATGATGTATGGCCGTTATCTGGCTCGCGGTCTGGCAGGCGAGCGCGATCACGATCGAGCCCGTCATTGGCTGGAGCGCGCGGTTGCCCAGGGGTTGCAGGAGGCGAAAAACGACCTCGCCGCCCTGCCCGCGCCCGCACCCGCCATCCCAGAGCCGCAAGTCGCCGCACGGTGACAAACAGGAAACTCCCTTTCCCCACGCGGGAGGGGGGAGGGGGGAGGGGGCGGCACAAAGCCCCGCAGTGGAAAGTGCCGCCGGTCCCTTTGCCGGCCGCATTGTCAGTTCTCTTGCACCCCGACAGCCCTCCCGCCACAAACTTGGTCCGCTCTGGAGCCGACGCCCATAAGGGAAGGGGGACAAAGACACCTCTGCCCCAACCCCCGGACGACGATCTCCGTCCGCTTGCCGCGGGCAGTGACGCCACCACGCTCGCGCTCGACGCCCTGCAACGGGGCCGCCGCGCGATGGCAGCCGGTAACGCGGACGAGGCTGTCCGCTGGCTCGACCGCGCCCACCGCCTGGCTCCGGCCGACGGAACGGTTACGCTGACGCTTGCCAGCGCGTGCCTTCACGGCAACCCGAGGCGGTCCGAGAATCTGTTTCAGAGCGTCGCGGAAACCGCAGACGTTCGCGCGGCCTGGTTTGGATTGGCCGTGGCACGGCTGAGTTGCGGCAATGCCACAGGTGCCGCGGAGGCCCTCGCCACGGCGCTGGCACGACACACGCCGGAACCGGCGTTGCTCTCTTCCGGGGAAACGCTCGCCGATCTCATCGCGCGGCGAGCCGCCGCGGCCGGTTGGTGCGGCCTGACCGGTGA
>Ga0335075_10003975_pt1 | contig 23196 bp, 19 predicted proteins | sample Lox_Sample_24_FD_206723 | JGI IMG/M metagenome (GOLD analysis project Ga0335075, IMG submission 206723) | Soil microbial communities from Loxahatchee National Wildlife Refuge, Florida, United States - Lox_Sample_2.4 | ecosystem: Environmental > Terrestrial > Soil > Wetlands | place: USA...
CATGTACTCGAAGATCTGCTGAGCGAGGCGGGAGATGGGCAGGGTCTGGAGCCAGATGCGGCCGGGCCCGGTGAGCGCGGCGAGAAAGAGACCGTCGCCGCCGAAGATGAGGTTGCGGATGCCGCGGACCATGGTGATCTGGAAGGAGACGCTGGCCTGAAAGGCGCCGACGTGGCCGGGATGGACGAGGAGGGTCTGTCCGGCAGCGAGATCGCGAGTGACCACTTCGCCGGAGAGCTCGAGCCACGCCTGTCCCTGGCCGCCGACTTTCTGGAGCAGGAAGCCGGAACCGCCGAAGATGCCGGCGCCGAGGGACTGCTGGAATCCGACGCTGAGCTGAATGGCGGAGGTGCCGCAGAGGAAGCCATGGCGGTGGACCATGTACTCCGCACCGGGGGCGACCTCAACGGGAAGGATGTGGCCGGGAACGCGGGTGGCGAAGGCCAGCTCGCCGGGGCCGTCCATGGCGCGGTACTCGGTCATAAAGAGGCTGCCGCCGCCGGCCATGCGCTTGATGGCTCCGAAGATTCCGCCGCCGCCGGCGAATTGCGTGTGGGTGGTCATCTGGACGTTGGGAGACATCCAGGAGAGCTCGCCCGATTCGGAGACGATGGCGTCGTTGGGCTCGAGCTGGAACTCGAGCACGGGCATGGTGGTGCCGGTAATGCGCTGGTCCATAAGCACAGGGTATAGGGTTCAGGGCTCAGGGTACAGGGGGCCAGGCGGGGGCGAGAGATTTCACAAAGCGAGGAGCAGCGATCAGGAGACCGGAACCGCGGCGGGAGTGGGTTTGGCAGCGAAGGCGCGACGGATCCAGGCGACCGGAAACGTGGCGAAGAGGAGGGCCCAGAGAGCACAGCCCCAGAGGACCCAAGTGGTGCCCGAGCGCTCCTCGGCAGACATGCCGAAGCGGAAGCCGAAGAAGAGAGCGGCAAAGGCGGCGAACAGAAGGGAGCCGATGAGAAGAGTCCACCAGCGGGGACGATGCCAGCCGAGGAGCGCATCGATGCCGCGACCTGCAAACCACCAGGCGGGGAGGCAGAAAAATGGCCAGGAGAGGCAACGCCAGCTGTCGAGAGAAAAAGTGTGCGGGCGCCAGGAGTTCGGCCACGAAGTGGGAAGGGAGATGAGGATCTCGCCCGCGGTGCCGGGCAGGTTGGCAGCAGTTACAAGATGCGACTGAGTTGTTGCGACTCCCATGAGCGCGAAAGAGAGCAATCGGTTGCGGGGAATCGCGATGCGATAGCGGTCGATGTTGAATTCCAGGCGTGGTGAGCGGGGCGAGAGTTGCGAGAGACGGAGATAGATATAGGCGGTCTCTGTGGGAACGAGGACAGCCCAGACCATGAGCGCCAGGAGCGGCAGCAGAACAGAGAACGAGATACTCGGCTTTCGCACCCAGGCAGGATACGCCAGGACGCGTACGACGGTGCACGGAGGAGTCAGTCAGCGAGTAACAGGATCGGAAATGGGCCGGGGAGAATGTAAAAACGTAACTGATGGGTTATTTTTTTCATGCTTAACAGCGCGGCTGGGCAGAGTGAGTCGAAAAATTTTCGACAGCACGGGCAACCTCGCATTTCTGAACGGCTACTGTGGTAATGTGAACTGATTACCAAATGCGCTGTGGTAATCGAAAAGACAAAGTGCACTGCACCGTGGCTGAGCTGGATTCCGGTTGCGCAAGTGCACGAACAATAATTTGGCAAAATCTCACCCCGGGCGGCCCCTCGGCCCCTGATTGCGTTGGTAACTCACTACTAATCATTCCTTTGTCTTTGGTCCAATCGTGTGGGACAGGAAGGAACACTTTTGTGTTGAAGCATCGCTGACGGTAAGTGTCAATTTGGGACGGCAGCCACAAAAGTAACTCTCATGCTGCACTTTTGTGATCGAAGTCACTTAAGGATGAATTCTGAAAACCGATTATAGGGCCAGCGCCAGGACATAGTTATTCGACCTGTGTCGTCGAACTGGGTTCATCTCTAGTTCTGTAACTGCTGGGGCACCGAAGGTCCGCTGTGATGGCGGGCACCGGCGGGATATTGCCTGCAGCAGGGAATCGATGGGACGAGTTCCAGCTATTTTGGCGGCCGCAGCGAGCTGCGGACGCGAACAGGCGAGGTGTGTTCAGGCGCTTTCCGAGGTGCACGGATGAGCGTCATTCTTTCCTCTTTTGTGTTCATTGGCCGGCTGGAGCCGGTCTGCGGAGTTTCCTCCTCTTCTTCGAGCGACCGGAGCACCGGACGTGGCAAGAACAACCGGCAGCGCTTATCGCGCGGCTTACTGCGGGCAGCGCTCTTCGTTCTGCTGGCGGGATGTGCACCGATGGCGATGCGGGGCGCAACACCGACATTTGTGCAGGTCGCGTATTCGACGCCGCAGACGCCTGAGGCGACGGTGAGTGTGGCTTATCCGTCGGCGCAGACGGCCGGAGACCTGAACGTTGTAGTGGTGGGCTGGAACGACACGACAGCGACGGTTTCGTCGGTGAAAGATAGTGCCGGGAACGTTTATCGGCTGGCGATCGGACCGACGCTGGGCAGCGGACTCTCGCAGTCGATTTACTACGCATCAGGGATCGCCGGGGGTAGCAACACGGTGACGGTGACTTTCAGCCAGGCGGCGGTGTATCCGGATGTGCGGGTGCTGGAATATGAGGGAGCAGCAAGCCTGGATGTGACGGCGGCTAAGAGCGGCAGCAGCGCCAGCGCGAGCAGCGGAGCTGCAACGACAACCGGCACGAACGAGCTGGTTGTCGGAGCGAATACGGTGGCTACCGGATTTGGCGGAGTGGGAAGTGGATACACAGAGCGGGTGGTGACGGAGCCGGATTCGGACCTTGTAGAGGATAAGACGGCGACGACTGCCGCGAGCAACAACGCGAAAGCGACGCTGAATGAATCCGGAGCGTGGGTGATGCAGATGGCGGCTTTCGCTGCGGGGACGGCGTCCGCGCCAACTGCGGCGCTGAGCGCGGTGTCATGCAGCAGCAGTTCGCTGACCGGAGCGGCGACGGACGCGTGCACGGTGACGCTGACGGCGGCGGCTCCGAGCAGCGGGATGACGGTGTCACTGGCGAGCAGCAGCTCGGCGGTGGCGGTGCCGGCGTCGGTGACGGTGGCTTCCGGAGCGACGAGCGCGTCGTTCACGGCGACGGCATCGGCGGTGACGACGGCGCAGTCGGTGACGCTGACGGCGACCGCCAGCGGGGTGTCGAAGACATTTGCCATCGAGCTGAATGCTGCGAGCCCGGCGTTGTCGGTGAGCACGACGAGCGTGGCGTTCGGGAATGTGACGGTGAGCGATCCGGCAACCGAAACGGTGACGCTGACATCGTCGGGCACGTCGGCGCTGACGGTGAGCGGGGTGACGGTGTCGGGTACCGGCTTCAGCGAATCGGGAGTGAGCACGCCGGTGACGCTGAATCCGGGATCGACTGCCACGCTGACGGTGGAGTTCGATCCGACCACGGCGGGCAGCGCGACGGGCACGGTGACGGTGAGCGACAACGCCTCGCCGGCGACGGCGTCTATCAGCCTGAGCGGGACCGGTACGGCAACTGCGGCGCTGAGCGGCATCACGTGCAGCAGCAGCTCGCTGACGGGAGCAACGACGGACGCGTGCACGGTGACGCTGACGTCGACGGCACCCAGCGGCGGATTCGGGGTGGCGCTCGAGAGCAGCAGCTCCTCGGTGACGGTCCCAGCGTCGGTGACGGTGGCTTCCGGAGCAACGAGCGCGTCGTTCACGGCGACGGCATCGGCGGTGACGACGGCACAGACGGCGACGCTGACGGCGAGCGCCAGCGGGGTGTCGAAGACATTTGCCATCCAGCTGAATGCGGCGACCCCGTCGCTGACGCTGAGCACGACGAGCGTGGCGTTCGGTAACGTGGATCTGAACACGCCGTCAACGCAGACGGTGACGCTGACGTCGTCGGGCACTGCGGCGGTAACGGTGAGCGCGGTGGGGGCGAGCGGTGCGGGCTTCAGCGTTTCGGGTGTGACGACGCCGCTGACGCTGAATCCGGGAAATACCGCAACCCTGGATGTCGAATTCGATCCAACGACATCGGGATCGGCGAGCGGCACGGCAACCGTGACCAACAACGGTTCGGGGGGGACGGCAACGGTTGTCCTGACCGGCACGGGGCAGGCGGCATCGTACGAAGTGGAGCTGAGCTGGGATGCGCCGAGCGGCTCCTCAGACCCGGTGTCGGGATACGATGTGTACCGGTCCGTTTCCGGCAGCACGTCGTACCAGATGGTGAATCCGTCGCTGTGCACGGGGACGAGCTTTACCGACACGTCGGTTACGGACGGGACCTCGTACGTGTACTACGTGGTGAGCGTGGATTCGGAAGGGAACCAGAGCACGCCTTCGAACACCTACACGGCGAGCATTCCATAAAGGCGGACAGGCGATGGGAGCGGCGGGGCGATGAGCCCGCCGCTCCCGGCCCGAGAATCGGATTCAGTCGCCGCGGAAGCGATGGATGAGGCGGCGATCACGTTTGGATGGGCGCGCGGCGGGAGCGGGCTCGAAGAAGAGGCCGGCCCTGCGCTGTTCGGCCAGAAGCGCGCGTGCTGCGCGACTCTCCTCAGTTTCGCGGTAGAGGGTCTGAGCGACGGGAGCGGGACCGCGGACCTCGCTGAGGGCGAGGACGTCGACCTCGAAGAGGCCTCCTTCGGTCTGGATGGAGAGGCGATCCCCAACGCGGACTTCGCGGGACGAGCGCAACGGCTGATGGTCTGCCTGGACGCGATTCAGTTCACAAGCTTTGGCGGCCAGGGTGCGTGTTTTGAAGAAGCGCGCGGCCCAGAGCCATTTGTCGAGGCGCATGAAGACAGCGTAAATCCCGCCCGCGAAAAGGCGGCCAGCTAAGACGCGGTCAGCGAAGATCAGGCCAGCGAAACGCAGGCCGGCGGAAAACCAGTCAGAAAATCTGTAGAAGGTTTTTCAACTCGGCGGAGGCATGTCCTCGGCCAGGGCGGCCCGAACCTGCGCGACCGCGTACTCCGAGTTCTTCGGGTGCGCAAGGGCGGGCGGCACAGGTTTTCCGGCGCGGGAACCCAGATTGTTAACTACGAGATGTTGTGGTCCTGTGAGCTCGTCGGCACAAGGCGTGAGGTTTTCCGTCTGGCTGGCCGGGGAGCGGTAAGAGGAAACGCGAAATCTTTAAGATCCGAGCGATTTTCCACTTTGCAGAGGGCATCTACTCGGTTACGATGAGGTGGTCGAAAGTGGATGAAAGTGGACCAAAATCGAACTCCAAACGACCTTACGGCCAAGACTAGCACTCAACGGGACGGGCCGAGGGGCTGATTTCGGAGGACGTTCCGCGGTCGACACGGGAAGTGGGCAATGTTTCGTGGGCACCATCCAGCACGGGTCGATGAGAAGGGACGGCTCAAGCTGCCGGCGGAGTTCAAGCGGCAGATCGATGAGCAGTATGGGGTCCACTTCTACATCACCAGCCGGGATGGAAAGGAAGGGGAGATTCATCCGCTTCCGGAGTGGGAAAAGTTTGAGGAGAAGCTGGCGGCCATTCCCAGTTTCAACGCAGCGAAGAAGAAGCTGCTGAAGTGGCTGAACTTCTTCGGGCAGCAGGCGGAGATGGACGGGCAGGGGCGGGTGCTGCTGCCGCAGATTTTGCGGGAACGGGCCAAGCTGACCGGCGATGTGATTGTGTACGGGTCGGAAACGCACCTGAAGGTCGCCAATCGCGAGGATTATGAGCGCGAGATGGAGCCGATGACGGAGAACGACGAGCAGGCGCTGGCGGGATTTGGGTTGTAGGGCAGTGATCAGTAAACAGAGATCAGTGAGCAGCAGCGAGTGATCGAGGTCAGCGGCCAGCGGTTGGCTGGGATGAAGGCTGGCGAAAGTTGGAAGTAAAGGCCCCCAAGGGGGAGCACATGGCTGAGAGATCGAGACATGTGCCGGTTCTTTTACAAACTGCGATCCGATACCTGAACATCCGGCGCGGCGGCGTATATATGGACGCCACGCTGGGATATGCCGGGCACGCGAGCGAGATCGCGCGGCGGCTGGGGCCGGAGGGAACGCTGATCGGATTCGATCGCGATCCTGAGGCTCTGGCGCTGGCGCGGGGGCGGCTGAATGCGCTACGCGCCGAACTGGGAGCGGAAATGCCGGCGGTGGAGTTGCACGACGTGGAGTTTTCCCTGGCGGCTGAGGTGCTGAAGGGCAGGCAGGTGGACGGGCTGCTGGCGGATTTCGGTGTCAGCTCGATGCACCTGGACGAGACGCGGCGGGGATTTAGTTTTCAGGCGGAAGGGCCCCTGGACATGCGGATGAATCCGCGGCAGGGAACGACCGCCGAACAGGTGGTAAATCGCATGGACGAAAAAGAGCTCGCCGATGTGATTTACGAATTCGGAGAGGAAAGGAGGTCGCGGAGAATCGCCAGAGCCATTGCACGGGCGCGGCCAGTGACGACGACGGCGCAATTGGCCCGAATCGTTGCGGCCGTTGCCCCGGCAATGAAACACGAGCGGATTCATCCGGCGACGCGAACCTTTCAGGCTCTTCGAATTTATGTGAATGCCGAGCTGAGCGAGATCGATGCGCTGCTGGAAGCGGCGCCGGGGCTGGTGAAGCCGGGGGGAAGGCTGGTAGCGATCAGCTTCCACTCACTCGAGGACCGGCGGGTGAAAGATGCGCTGCGCGAGGGAGCGCGGCAGGGGGTTTGGGAGGTGCTGACGCGGAAGCCGGAAACGGCCGACGCAGAGCCGCCCCAGCGGGCAGGCTCGCCGGGGACCCCGGGGGAAACGGATCGCAATCCGCGGGCACGCAGCGCGAAGCTGCGGGCAGCGGAGAGGAAATAGGTTGTCAGTTGTCAGTCCCCGGTTGCCAGTGATCGCTGGTGACTGGCGACTGAGAACTGGGGACTTGAAACAGGACCGGGCTGGGGCCGTCCCACCGCAGTACATGGCGAAAGCAAGTCGAGACGACCCGCATTACCCTTCCTTCCAGAAAATAGCGGCTCTGGCCCGGTCGCTGGAAGGAGAAGAGAAGTTATCAGGGATTAGGGACTGGGGATTGGGAATTCGTTGTTCGTGATCGCAGAGATGGTCATGCTCCGAAAGCTGGGCGGGGCTGAGCAGCGGGGAATTAACGACGGACGACCAGTAACGGGTCACCTGGAGACTGAGTTATGGCGACACAGGCGATAGCGGCGCAGGGGTTGATGGGCGCGGGAGCGGCGCGCGAGACCGAATCGGTTGCCGAGCACAATGCGCGGCTGATGGCGGTGCAGGTGCGCGGCCGGCGCGGTCCGACGCCCGAGGCATTATTCGCGAAGCGCATCGACAACTCGCGTCTGGTGAAGGCGGACGATCCATCGCGGGCGCGGGAGATGCGGAGCTTTGCGTACGCGATGGCGTTCCTCCTGTCGCTGGCGATGGTTTATGGATGGCAGCACTTCAACGCCATCGAATATGGATACCGTATTTCGGCGGAAAAGCAGCAGGTGCAGCAACTGGAGGAACAGAACCGGGAGCTGCGGCTGACCCAGGCGCAACTGGCCGATCCGGCGCGGATCGACACCATGGCGCGGGCGCTGGGACTGACGGCGCCGCATCCGGGGCAGGTGGTGGAACCGAACGCGGCCATGAATCCGAACTCCGCGGTGATGGCGGAAGCGACTCCGGTGGTTCCGGCGATCCATTAAGTTTCTCCGCGGGAGGAGACCGGTGGGCCGTACAACATTCTCCTCTGACTCCGAACCCCGTCGCGAGAAGGTCCGCGACGGGCTTTCTTCTTCCAGGCAAAACGCGACGAAGCTGGCGACACCGATGCGGCGGATGCGCATGGTGGCGGTGCTGGGGATTTTCGCCTTCTGGGCGGTGGTGATCACCGGACGGCTGGTGTGGCTGCAGGTGATCCGGCATGCGGAGTGGCAGGAGCGCGCGGAGCGGCAGCAGGAGCGGACGTTTCTGGTGGCGCCGCGGCGGGGAATCCTGTACGACCGCGATCTGCACGAGCTGGCGATGACGGTGACCGCGGATTCGGTGTACGCGGTACCGTCGGAGATGGCAACGGACGCACAGAAACAGGAGGAAGCCGAGGAGCTGGCCGCGATCGTGCACCGCGACCCGGAAGATCACTTCACGGAGGAGCGGGAGATTCTGGCGCGGCTGCGGGCCTCGCGGCACTTCGCCTGGGTAGCGCGAAAACAACCGCCGCCGGTGATCGCGCGGGTGAAGGCGCTGAACCTGAAAGGCGTCTACCTGCAGAGCGAATTCAAGCGGTTCTATCCGGACCAGACGCTGGCGGCGCAGGTGCTGGGCTACGTGGGGATGGACGACGACGGCCTCGCGGGCGTGGAAGAGCAGATGGACCGCGAACTGCACGGCACGCCGGGGCGGATGCTGACCGCGGTGGATGCGAAGCGGCACGTGCTGGACAGCGAAGAGCGCGATCCGAAACCGGGCGAGAACCTGGTGCTGACGATCGACGCGAACATCCAGTACATGGCGGAGCGGGCGCTGGAAGAGAACATGGTACGGACGGGCGCGGAGCACGGGACGGTGGTGGTGCAGGATCCGCACACCGGGCAGATTCTGGCGCTGGCCATTCGGCCGACGTTCGACCCGAACGATTTCCGCTACACGAATCCTGACCTGCTGCGGGACCGCGCGGTGAGCGACGTTTACGAGCCGGGATCGGTGTTCAAGCTGGTGACGTATTCGGCGGCGCTGGACCAGGGGGTGGCGACGCCGGACGGGATTGTGGATTGCCTGGGCGGATCGATTGTGGTGGCCGGGCGGACGGTGCATGACGCGCCGGGCGAGCATTTTGGAAAGATCACGGTGACGAAGGCGCTGGAGGAGTCGAGCGATGTGGGCGCGATCCAGCTGGCGCTGCGGATGGGAAAAGACAACTTCTACAGATACATTCACGCGTACGGATTCGGACAACGGACCGGGATCGAGCTGCCGGGCGAGACGCGCGGGCTGGTGAAGCCGCCCAGCCGCTGGCAGCCGACGACAATCGGGTCGATCCCAATGGGGCAGGAGATCGCGGTGACGCCCATCCAGGTGGCGACGATGGTGTCGACGATTGCCAACGGCGGCGTGTATCTGCCGCCGCACATCGTGCTGGAATCGACGGTGGATACGAAGGCCAATGGAACGCTGAAGCCGGTGGCATTCCATGACGATGAGGAATTGCCGAATCCGCTGCCCGAAGGGGCGCACCGGGTGATCAGCGAGATGACGGCCGCGGAGATGCGCCAGATGATGGAAGGGGTCGTGCTCTACGGGACCGGGCGCAACGCGCAGCTGGACGGCTACAGCGCGGCGGGCAAGACGGGGACGGCACAGAAGATCGATCCGCGGACGCACACCTATTCGAAGACGAACTACATCGCTTCGTTCGCGGGGTTCGCGCCGGTGAACGATCCGGCGGTGACGATTGTGGTGGTGATGGACTCGCCGCACAAGGGATCGCACTACGGCGCGGAGGCGAGCGCGCCGCTGTTCCACGCGCTGGCGCAGCAGATCCTGGAGTATCTGGGCGTGCCGCACGATCAGGATCTGAAGCCGCAGCCGCTGGTGGCGAAGAACGAGAAGCCGGTAGAGGAACACGATGTTCCCCAGGAAACGCCGGCAGATCTGGATTCGCTGTTTGCGGAAGCGAACCACCTGCCGGCGGACGATCCGCTGCGGGCGGAGGTGAACGCGCAGCAGGTTCCGGCGACAGAGAACGGGAACAGCGAGCAGCAGCGGGCGGTTGCGGAGAGCGGCGGAAGCGGAACCGGCGGAGAACCCGATGTGGCAGGCGCGGGCGTGAAGGCGAGCTCGGCCGCAGCGGGAAGGATGCCGGCGATCCCGGGTCCGGAAATTGTCCCGGCGTCTCTGACAGCGGAGAAGGGATCCGTGCGCGTGGCGAACCATCAGGTGGCCGTGCCGTCGTTCGTAGGCAAATCGCTGCGCGAGGCGGTGGTGCAGGCGAGCGCGGCGGGGCTGGGGATTCAGGTGGTGGGCACGGGACTGGCGCACGGTCAGGTTCCGGCGGCGGGAACGATGGTTCCGGCGGGGACGGACATCGTGGTGCAGTTTACGCAGTAGAGTTCAGGCGGGCAGCCGGATCAGCGGACTTCGTCCGCGCATACAATCACCTTCATATGCGGTTTGAAGAAGCGCTGCGGGGCGCCGAGGTCGTGCGGCGAGCGGGGCCGAACGCGGAGATCGCCGGCGTCGAGTACGATTCGCGGCGGGCCGGCCGGGGCACGCTCTTCATCGCGATGCACGGCGGCACGACGGACGGCAACCGGTACATCGGGAAGGCTGTGGAACAGGGTGCGGCGGCGGTGGTGACGGATTCTGCGGCGGCATTTGCGGAGACGGCGCGGCGCTTCCCTGAAATTGGGGTTGCCGAAATTCCGGCCGGCGCGGGCCGGCGGGCGATGGCGCCGATTGCGGCGAACTTCTTCGGGCATCCGGAGCGGCAACTGAAGCTGAGCGGGGTGACGGGCACCAACGGGAAGACGACGACGGCGTTTGTGCTGGACGCGATGCTGAACTCCAGCGGGCGGAAGACGGTGCTGGTGGGGACGATTGAGAATCATGTGGCGGGAGCGGTGCGGCCGGCGCCGCACACCACGCCGGAGTCGCGCGATCTGCTGGCGCTGTGGCGAGAGGGCGCGGACGCGGGCGCGAGCGAGGCGGTGATGGAGGTGTCGTCGCACGCGCTGGCGCAGGGGCGCGTGCACGGGCTGCCCTACGATGTGGCGATCTTCACGAACCTGACGCAGGATCACCTGGATTATCACGGCACGATGGAAAGTTATTTTGCGGCGAAGCGGATGCTGTTCGATGGAGAGAACGGCGCGGCGCCGCGGCTAGCGGTGATCAACACGGACGATCCCTATGGCGTGCGGCTGGTGGATGCGGTGCGGTCGGCGGGGGCGGAAGTTTTCTCGTATGGAACGGCGGGTGTGACGGATTTTCGCGCGGAAGAGGCGCGGATGAGCGCGGGCGGGATGACTTTTCGGCTGGCGACGCCGGCGGGCGCCGTGGAGATGCGGACGCGGCTGACGGGGAGGGTGAACCTCTACAATCTGATGGCGGCGGGCGGAGCGGCGCTGGCGCGAGGGCTGACGCTGGAGCAGATTGCGCAAGGAGCGGCGGCGCTGGCTTGCGTGCCGGGGCGATTCCAGACCGTGGAAGCGGGGCAGCCATTTACGGTGGTAGTGGATTACGCGCACACCGACGATGCGCTGCGTAATCTGACGGCGCTGGCGGGGGAGTTTGTCAGCCACCCCAAAGCGCAGGGAGAGCGCGCTGCGGAATCTTGGCGGGTGATCACCGTCTTCGGTTGCGGCGGCGATCGCGACCGGGCGAAGCGGCCGAAGATGGGACGCGCAGCGGGGGAAGGCAGCGATTTTGTGGTGTTGACCTCGGACAATCCGCGCAGCGAGGATCCGGGGGCGATCCTGCAGGACGCGCTGCCGGGGCTGGAAGCGACAGGGACGCCATTCGTCATGGAGGCAGACCGGGCAAAGGCGATTCGGCTGGCCGTGGAGGCGGCTCGGCCGGGAGACATTGTGCTGATTGCCGGCAAGGGTCATGAGCGGGAACAGGTGCTGCGGGATGGACCGGTGCCGTTCGACGACGCGGAGGTGGCGATGGCGGCGCTGAGGGAGCTGCCGTCCGGTCGGACGTCCTCTGAAGGCGGCGCAGAGGGTTCGGCGTCCGAAAGCGGAGTGCGGGGTTCGCGGCGATGAAGCTGACGCTGGAGCAGATTGCGCGGTGGCTGGCGGCGGAGCCGGCACCAGGCGACGAGTCGGTTTCGGCGACGGGGTATTCGATCGACTCACGGACGCTGCGGGAGGGGGAGCTGTTTTTTGCGATTCGCGGACAGCGACTCGATGGGCACGATTTTGTGGCGGCGGCGTTCGAGCGCGGAGCCTGCGCAGCGGTGATATCGAGGGAGAAGACCCCTCTTCAGGGGTTAAAGCCCCACCCAATTTCGGCTCTGAGCGGCACGGCTGAAGCCGTGCCCCTTCAAAGCGGTTCTGAACCCACATCTGCTAAAGGCGGGCAGATGTGGGGCACCCGGCGGCTGCTGGTGGTCGAGGACACGCTGGCGGCGCTGCAGCGGCTGGCGGCGGCGGTTCGGCGCCACTGGGGCAGGCGCGTTGTGGGGATTACCGGTTCGGCGGGGAAGACGACGACCAAGGATGCGGTTGCCGCGGTGCTGAGCACGCGATTCAGCGTGCTGAAGTCGCAGGGGAATCTGAACAACGGCTACGGGCTGCCGCTGCAGCTGCTGCGGCTGGAACCGGAGCACGAGGTCGCGGTGATCGAGATGGGGATGTCCCACGCGGGAGAGATTGCGGCGCTGTGCAGGATTGCCGCGCCGGACTGGGGCGTGGTCACGAATGTGGGCTACGCGCACGCGGAGGGATTTGCCGATGGGATTGCGGGCGTGGCGCGGGCGAAGTACGAGCTGGTGGCGGGTCTTCACCAGGGCAGCGGGGTGGCGTTCCTGAATTGCGACGATGCGTATGTTTCGCAGTTTGGGCGGGATTTTGCAGGAAAGGCGGTGTACTTCGGGCGCGGGCCGTGCGCCGAGCCGCGGGCGACGAAGGTGGAATCGCTGGGCGCGGAGGGAGTGCGCGCGGAAATTCATGCGGGCGAGCAGCGCTGCGAGCTGAGGCTACGGCTGCTGGGCGAGCACAATGTGCTGAACGCGCTGGCCGCGGTTGCCGTTGGGGTGGAGGCGGGGATTCCGCTGCGCGAGTGCTGCGCGGCGCTGAGGGAACTGGAGCCGGCGGAGAAGCGCGGGCAGACGCTGCGGGTGCGCGGGGCGACGGTGATCAACGACAGCTACAACTCGAATCCGGGCGCGCTGAAGGCGATGATCGAGGTGCTGGCGGGGATGCCGGCGAAGCGGCGGATTCTGGTGGCAGGCGAAATGCTGGAACTGGGGCCGGAGTCGGCGGCGCTGCACGCCGCGTGCGGGAGGGCTGCGGCGGAAGCGGGGATCGACGTGGTGCTGGGCGTGCGCGGGCAGGCGCAGGAGATTGTGGAGGCGGCGCGAGCAGCGGACTCAGGGCTGCGGGCGATGTTTGTGGAGACGCCGGAAGAGGCAGGCGCGTGGCTGAGGGAGCATCTGCGCGAGGGCGATGCGGCGTTGCTGAAGGCATCGCGCGGGGTGCGGCTGGAGCGAGCGCTGGAGGGGCTGGGATAGAGATCAGAGCGCAGAGATCAGAGCGCAGGGCTCAGAAGAGGGGTGGAGTACCGGGATCCACAGCGATCCAGCGCCGGAGAGCAACAGCCAGGCATTAGGGCCGGCACTTAGGAACAAGAAAGAAAATTCCGCACAGGGCGGCGCGATAAGATAGCGGCAACCCCCCGCCACCGGAGGACGTTTGCTTTACTGGCTGCTCTACAAGAAGCTGTACCTCTACTTCAGTCCCTTCCGCATCTTCCGGTATCTGACGTTTCGGACGGTGTTCGCTTCGCTGACCGCGCTGCTGATCACGCTGATTATCGGGCCATACGTCATCGAAAAGCTGCGCGAGTTCCAGATCGGGCAGTACATCCGCGAGGAGGGGCCGAAGGCGCACCAGAAGAAAGCGGGAACGCCGACGATGGGTGGGGTTCTGATCTGCATCGCGATCCTGCTGCCGACGTTCCTGTGGGCGGATCTGTCCAATCCTTTTATCTGGCTGGTGATGTTTTCGGCGGCGGCGTTCGGGGCAATCGGATTTGCAGACGACTACATCAAGGTCGTGCACCGGCGGAATCTGGGGCTGACGGCACGAGCGAAACTGTTGTATCAGTTTATTGCGTCGGCGCTGATTGCGGTGGTGCTGGTGCTGATGGACCTGCGCGGGAGCTACTCGACGCGGCTGGTGGTGCCGTTTGCGAAGTATCTGCGGCCACGGCTGGCGATTCCGGCGATTCTGTCGCATCTGCCGCATTTCGGCGTGCTGGCATTTCTGCCGTTCATCGCGTTTGTGATGCTTCTGCTGGTGCTGACCAGCAACGCGGTGAACCTGACCGACGGGCTGGACGGGCTGGCGATCGGCTGCACGATCATCGCGGCGGGCGCGCTGACGGTGCTGACTTACGTGAGCGGGCACGTGACGTTCGCGGATTACCTGGAGCTGCAGCGCATGCCGCTGGTCAGCGAGGTGACCGTCTTCGGCGGCTCGATGACCGGAGCGGCAATCGGATTCCTGTGGTACAACGCGCACCCGGCAGAGATTTTCATGGGGGACGTGGGGTCGCTGGCGCTGGGCGGGGCCCTGGCGACGATGGCGGTGATCATCAAGCAGGAGCTGCTGCTGCCGTTTATCGGGGGGGTGTTCTATCTGGAGGCGCTCTCGGTGATCCTGCAGGTGGGCAGCTATAAGCTGCGGAACGGGAAGCGGATATTCCGGATGGCGCCGCTGCACCATCATTTCGAACTGCTGGGGTGGTCGGAGTCGAAGGTGATTACGCGCTTCTGGATCGCGGCGCTGGTGTTTGCACTCTTTGCACTCACAACCCTGAAACTGCGATGAAACGGGGTAGAGAGAATAGGGTTTAGGGTATAGGGTGTAGGTCCGGGTAACGGGGATCTTTTCGGTCGAATCTGCATGGAGATAAAAGGGAAAAAAGTGCTGGTCGTGGGCCTGGGGAAGTCCGGGCTGGCGGCGGCGCTGTTTCTGCGGCGGCAGGGCGCGCAGGTGACGGTGTCGGACGTGCGCAGCGCCGAGGAGCTGGCGAAAGAGATTCCGGCGCTGATCGATGAGGGGATTGCCGTGGAGGCCGGAGGTCACGGGCTGCTGACCTTCCGGCGCCAGGACCTGATCGTGGTGAGCCCGGGGGTGCCGCTGGACACGCCGGAGCTGGTGCAGGTGCAGAAGTTCGGGCTGCCGATTATCGGCGAGCTGGAGCTGGCGTCGCATTATCTGCGCGGCCGGGTGCTGGCGATTACGGGATCGAATGGAAAGACGACGACCACGACGCTGGCCGGCGAAGTGCTTGCCGCCGGAGGGTTGCCGGTGCAGGTAGGCGGCAATATCGGCGTGCCGGTGATCGCGCTGGTGGAGGGGGCGCGGGAGGATGGGTGGTCGGTGCTGGAGGTGTCGAGCTTCCAGCTGGAAACGACCTTTATTTTCCGTCCGCAGATCGCGGTGATTCTGAACATCACGCCTGATCATCTGGACCGGCACGGGAGCATGGAGAGCTACGTTGCGGCGAAGGAGAAGATCTTCGCGCAGCAGACGGCGGAAGACGCGCTGGTGCTGAACGCCGACGACGACGTGGCGAAGGGCGCGGCGGCGCGGGCGAAGTCGCGGGTGTTCTGGTTCAGCCGCAGGAAGGTGGTGCGGCAGGGCGCGTTTGTGCTCGAGGGAACGATTCTGTTCCGAGCGCGCGAGCAGGATGCGGCCGAGCCGGTGATGCGGGTGGAGGAGATCCCGCTGAAGGGGCTGCACAACGTGGAAAACGTGCTGGCGACGGTGTGCGCGGCGCGACTGGCAGGCGTGGAGGCGGCGGCGATCCGGCAGGCGGTGATGGCGTTCAAGGCTGTGGAGCATCGGCTGGAGTTTGTGGCCACCATCAACGGGGTCGACTACTACAACGATTCGAAGGCGACGAATGTGGACGCCAGCATGAAGGCCATCGCGGCGTTTCCCGGAGGGATTCACTTGATCCTCGGCGGGAAGGACAAGAATTCGGATTACCGGCAGATGCGGGCGATGCTGGCGGAGCGGGTGAAGGCGGTGTACACGATCGGCGCGGCAGCAGAGAAGATCCACACGCACATTGAGGGCGCAGTGCCGGTGGTGAGCGCGGGAACGCTGGAGGAGGCGGTGAAGCGTGCGGGGTCGACCGCCAGGCCGGGCGAGATTGTGCTGCTGGCTCCGGCGTGCTCGAGCTTCGACCAGTTTGAGAATTACGAGCACCGGGGGCGGGTGTTCAGGGAAGCGGTTCTGGCAAGGCGAGATCTGGCGGCGATAGCGTCTCCGTAGACCAGGCGAACTCAAATGGCGAAACGAATAGGCGTCGACAAGTGGCTGTATTTTGCCACGCTGGTGCTGGTGGTCATCGGGCTGGCGATGGTTTTCAGCGCGTCGGCGGTGATGGCCAATGCAGGCTTCGGGTCGCCGTACTATTTCGTCGTGCGGCAGGCGATCTGGGCGGCGGTGGGGCTGCTGGCGATGACGCTGCTGATGCAGGTGAATTACCGCGCCTACAACCGGGCCAGCGTGGTCTTTCCGCTGGTGGGCATCACCATCATGCTGCTGCTGGCGGCGTTTCTGATGCGGGACTCGCACAACACCCATCGATGGATCCGCCTGGGGCCGCTGTCGTTTCAGCCGTCTGAAGTCGCCAAGCCGGCGCTGGTGGTTTTTCTGGCGTGGTTTCTGCAGGACCGGATGAGCTCGATCGAGAATGTGCGGCAGACGATTCTGCCGGCGGCGCTGCCGAGCCTCATCTTTATCGCGCTGATTTTGAAAGAACCGGATCTGGGCACGGCGATGGTATGCGCGGGAGTGACCGCGCTCATGCTGTGGCTGGCGGGCATGAACCTGAAGTACCTGGGGTATGCGGCGCTGGCCGCGGCGCCGGTGCTGTACGTCATGCTCTTCCGCGTGGCCTGGCGGCGGGAGCGGCTGCTGGCGTTTCTGAACCCGGAGTCGGACCCGCTGGGCAAGGGCTACCACATCATGCAATCGCTGATCGCGGTGGGGTCGGGCGGAGTGCGCGGGGTGGGATACATGGACGGCGCAGCGAAACTCTTCTATCTGCCGGAACCGCACACGGACTACATCTTTGCGAACATCGCGCAGGAGTTGGGGCTGATCGGGTCGCTGATCGTGGTGGGGCTGTTCGTGTTTATCGGATGGCGCGGGATGCGGGCGGCGATCCTGTCGCAGGATATGTTTGCGCGGTTCCTGGCGTTTGGGATCACGGCGACGATTCTGATGCAGGCGTTCTTCAACATCAGCGTGGTGCTGGCGCTGGTGCCGACGAAGGGGATCACGCTGCCGTTCGTGTCGTACGGCGGAACGTCGCTGTTCATCATGCTGGCGCTGGTGGGCGTGCTGCTGAATGTTACGAAGGAAGTGGAGTAGAGGCAGCGGTTAGCAGTTAGGATTTAGCGTTTAGGGATGGGACACAGCGAGCAGATCGTCGAACAGTTCACGCGGCAGGCGGCGCAGTTTGCGCAGTCACCGACGGCGCGGAATGAGGAGATCCTCGAAAGCATTGTACGGGTCGCGCGTCCGACAGCGTCGGACACGGTGCTCGACGTGGCGTGCGGACCGGGACTGCTGGTGTGCGCGCTGGCGAGGCGCGTGCGGCAGGCGACGGGAATCGATCTGACGCCGGCGATGCTGGAGCAGGCGCGGCGGACGCAGCAGGAGCAAGGGCTCAAGAACGTTGCCTGGGAACAGGGCGACGTGGGGGCGCTGCCGCATGCGGATGGGAGGTTCGACATCGTGACGTGCCGTTTCGCATTCCATCATTTTCCCGAGCCGCTGAGGGTGCTCCGGGAGATGCGGCGGGTTTGCCGGCGAGGCGGGCGCGTGGTGGTCGCGGACAGCGCACCGGCGGCGTCGAAGGCGGACGCGTTCAACGCTATGGAAAAGATGCGGGATCCATCGCACACGCGGGCACTGCCGGTGGAAGAGCTGACGGCGCTCTTTCGTGAGGTGGGACTGGCGGAGGCTCGGGTGGAACGGGTGCGGCTCGGGCTAAGCCTGGACGAATTTCTGTCGCGGTCGTATCCGCGCGAGGGCGACGAGGCGCGCATACGGGCTCTGTTCGAGAGGGCGCTCGAAGACGACGCAATGGACGTGGAGCCGAGGCGCGAGCAGGGGAAGATCTTCTTCTCGGTTCCGGTGGCGATTGTGGGAGCGCAGGTGCCGCAGGATGCCTGAGCAGCCCCGGTTTCTGATCGCGGGCGGGGGAACGGGCGGGCACATTATCCCGGCGTTGGCGATTGCGGATGAGCTGAGGGCGCAATTCGGGGCGGACATTCTCTTTGTGGGGACGGCGCGCGGGCTGGAATCACGGCTGGTGCCGCAGGCGGGCTATCGGCTGGAGTTGATTCGGGCAGGACAGCTGAACCGGGTGTCGCTGGGAACGCGGCTGCGGACGCTGGTGGACCTGCCGCGCGGGCTTTTCCAGTGCATGGGGCTGCTGCGGAGCTTTCGCCCGGATGCGGTGATCGGCGTAGGGGGGTACGCATCGGGGCCGATGATGGGCGCCGCGATTTTGAAGCGCGTGCCGACACTGGCCTTCGAGCCGAACGCGGTGCCGGGGATGGCGAACCGGCTGGTGGGGCGGTGGGTGAAGGCGGCGGCGGTGAACTTCGCACCGGCGGCGCAGTACTTTCGCGGAGCGCAGGTGACCGGGATCCCGGTGCGAGCAGAGTTTTTCCGGCTGGAGGCGCGCTCGGCCGGCGCCGCCAGGCATTTGCTCGTGTTCGGCGGAAGCCAGGGGGCGCGGGTGCTGAACGCGACGATGCCGAAGATTGCGACGGCGCTCCTGGAGGCTGTGCCCGGGCTGACGATTCTGCATCAGGCGGGGGCGCGGCACGCAGAGGCAACTCTGGCTGCATACCAGGCGAGCAGCGCGCCTGGGGAGCGATGGAGGGTGGCAGCCTTCCTGGACGATATGCCAAAGCGATTCGAGGCGGCCGATCTGGTGCTGGCGCGAAGCGGCGCGTCGACGGTCGCGGAACTGTGCGCCGCGGGCAAGCCGGCGGTGCTGATTCCGTTCCCGCAGGCTGCGGATGATCATCAGCGGCGCAATGCGGAGGTGCTGGCGCAGGCCGGGGCGGCGGAGATGCTGCTGGAGGCGCAGCTGACCGAGGATCGGCTGCTCGAGACGCTGACGAATCTGCTGCGGAGCCCCGACGCGTTGCGGGAGATGGCTGAGAAGGCGCGGACGCTGGCGCATCCGGATGCGGTGAAGCGGATTGCGGGGATGGCGATGGAGATCGCCGAGCGCGCGGTGAAGCAATAGGCAAAAGCAAAAGGCCCGCTCCGAAGAGCGGGCCCGTTTGGTTAAATTCAGACCGGATTAGCGGTGTCCGCCTCCGTGGCCGCCGCCACCACCGTGGAACCCACCACCTCCACCACCGTGGAATCCACCACCACCGTGGAAGCCGCCACTGCTGAAGCTGCGCGTTGCTCCGCCACGAAAGCCGCCGGAGTAGCCGCCGCGGTATCCGCCCGCGTAGCCGTGGTAGCCGCCAGCGTACCCGCCGCGATAGGCGCCAGCCGCGCCGCCGCGGAATCCGTTAGCATAGCCGCCGCGGTATCCGTTGGCGTAACCGTGGAATCCGCCGGCATAGCCGGCGCGATAGCCGCCGAATCCGGCTCGGCCGTAGCCGAAGCCGCCGCGACCCCAGCCCCAGTAACCGGCGTGGCCCCAGCCCCAACCCCACGGACGTCCCCACCAACCGCCGAACCACGGGCCGGCTCCGATGAAGATGCCATCGTTAAACCAATCCGGGCCCCAGTAGCCGTAAGGAGCGCAGGCATAGGGGTAATACGAGTAGTAGCCCCATTCGCAAACGGGGGGACCGGCGACGTCGTAATAACCGGGGTAACCGACGACGGGGCCGATGCCGATACCGACTGCGACCTGAGCTTGTGCGGGCTTTGCCAGGGTAAAAGGCAGAGCCAGCAATGCAGCCATCAAAACGTAGCGCATAGAGCGCATATGAAAACCTCCTGTCAGATCGTTCGGATGCATTGGCGTCGATCTGACGGCCAGCCGGGCTCAATTTTGGGGAGGGCCGGCCGACCTTGCTAATCCTAATAACATTAGACGCCGCAAAAAGTTGTGGGATTCCCGGGGGAATTCGGTTTCCCGGGCAACCGGCTTACCAGCGCGGCGGAGGAGGCGCCTGGTTCGGCGGGTAGTAGCCCGCCGGGTAGTAGTAATAGCAGTGGCGCGGCCAGGGAGAGGAGCAGAGGGCGATGATCAGGGCGATGACCCAGCCGATGCCGGTCCAGCCCAGAAAGAGATTGAGCAGGAATATGCCCACGGTGTTGTGGGTCTGGCGGGCGACAGCCACGAGCGCAGGGAGAAAGTAGAGTCCGACACCGATAAGACTGGCCATCGAAGGCCTCCGAAAACGTTCAGAAACAGGTACGCAGGGGACGAGCGGACGGTTCCCCGGCCGGACAGCGGAATCGTAACGCCGAAACGGGCCGCGGGAGCGGGAAAATCGAAGAGATCAAAAGGAAACGCACCCGGAAGCGGGGAGCTTCAACGGGTGCGCGGGACGCATCGGGGAGATGCGTCCGGGATATCCTGGTAATCACCGGCGCCAGTGGCCGGGGTAAACGCGATAGTCGTGCCGGTAGACGGGCGCGTAGACACGGCCGTAGCCGCGATAGACCCAGCGGCCCGCAACCCAGACAGAGCCCGCGTAATAGCCGGGGGCCCAGATGTAGCCCACCCCTGGGCAGGCTGGAACGGCGACCACCACCACGGGGCGGATGGGAGCACGAACGCCGACAAAGATCTGAGCCTGGGCTGCGGCCGCCAAAGTGGCCAGAATGCCGGAAAGGGCGAGTGCGCGAAGGAACCGTTTCATGGCGAGACCTCCTGAGGTTCCGCTTCGAACTGCTTTCGAGCATCGGAACCGTTTGCCGTCTCTTGCAGAGAATGAACGCGAAGCGGTGAGAATTGTTGCGCAGGAATGGATGCGCGGGGCAGCGCCATGCTTGACATCCGCGCTGCGAGCAAGCAAACTGCGCCTACAGGTAAATCAGCGTTCCGCCGGGCGAGGAAGGCATTTGACAGGACAACAGGCAAGCCGCATCACATACACCCTGGATTCCTCGCTGGACAGCGTGAACAAGGTGGAAGAGACCGCCGAGCAGATGGCCCGCAAGGCGGGAGTGGATGAAGACAACATCTTCCGGATTTCGATGGCGGTGCGCGAGGCGGCTGTGAATGCGGTGCTGCACGGGAACGCGTACGATCCGGAGAAACGGATGACGGCGTCGTTCGAGAACACCGGGACGTCGCTGGTGATTCGGATTACGGATGAGGGCAAGGGACTGGATCCGTCGACGCTGCCGGATCCGCTGGCGCCCGAGAATTTACTGCGCGGTTCGGGCCGCGGGATCTTCCTCATTCGCTCGTTTATGGATGAGGTACACTTCAGGCAATTACACCCCGGAACCGAGTTGACGCTGATCAAGCATCTGGGGCCCGCTGAAGCCGGCGCCTAAGGTATTTCCGCACTACAAGATTTCCAAGGAGGAGATTTCTCGTGAGCATGAAAATCAGCACCCGTCATGTAGACGGCGTAACGATTCTGGACCTGGGCGGACGGATCACCCTCGGCGAGGGCAGCGTGCAGTTGCGCGACGCGGTCCGCGACCTGCTCGGGAAGGGGCAGAAGAAGATTCTGCTGAACCTGGGAGACGTGAATTACATCGACAGCTCGGGCATCGGCGAGCTGGTGAGCGCCTACACAACCGTGCGCAACCAGGGCGGCGAGCTGAAGCTGCTGAACCTGACGCGCAAGGTGCACGATCTGCTGCAGATCACCAAGCTGTATACGGTGTTCGACGTGAAGGACGACGAGGCGAGCGCAATCGCGTCCTACGCGCAGGCGTAAACAGCGAAACTTTCGCACAAAAGGGCTGCCCGCGGGCAGCCCTTTTGTCTTGCCGCGATCACCTCTGCAGGGGATCGACGGGCGCGTCGTAGTCGGTGGATCGGAAATACGGCGCCAGAGAGGGATGGCGGCGGGCGACGGAGCGGTACATCTCCCAGGCAACGCGGCGGTAGGAGAAATGTCCCTGCGGAGCGGAGCGCAGCTCCGAGATATAGAGAGCTTCGGCAAAATCCATTTTGAAGAGCGAGCGATTCTTCGTGCCGAGGGGCAGGGCGTACTTCGCGGACTCGGCGGCGTCGGGCGCGGAGCCGGCGGAGAGCGTGGCATAGGCGGCGTGGGCGGAACGCATCGTCTCCTCGTAGAGAGGCTGGACGTCGGCTTCCGCGGCGCCTTCGGGGATGGCGTAGCCGTGGGCGGAGGTGAAGGGCTGCAGGATCTGAATGCAGCGGCGATGGCGGTGCATGTCGCGGAAGCCGCCGATGTCCATGAGGATGTCGAAGCGAAGGGCCTGGCCGGCAGCGAATTCGCGCAGCAGCTCGTCGTGGCGGCCGCGATGGCGCGCGCCCAGGGAGATGATCTCGCTGCGGCGCTCTTCAGTGAGAGCGGCGACGGTGCGGCGAATCTGGCGGTAGGGGTAATGGCACTGGCCGTAGAGGAGCGTGGTGGCGAGGTCGATTTCCAGGGAGTCGGCGTCGTCGATGAGGTCGACGAGCGGGGCGGGATCGATCGGCGCGTCCCTGAGCAGCTCAGCGGCAGCCTGGCGGAGTTCCTCGCGGGTACGAATCTGGTAATCGTTGGGCGCAGAGTATTTGACGAGCGTGGGAGCGGTCTTTACATCGCGGGTGAGGAGCGCCGCGGCGCGCTCGCCGAGAGCGGGGTCGAGAGCGGCGATGTCATGCTGGAGGGCGGCGAAGGCTTCGGCCCGGACGTTCCACGCAGCGCTGGACGCGGCGGCCTGCAGGCGCTCGCCGAGCTGGCGAATCTCGGCGACGGAACTGGAGAGCAGGCGCGAGATCTGCGTCTCGAGCGTGCGGGCATTGACGATCTGGCCGAGAGAGGTGTTGGTGGCGAGCGGGAGCAGATAGCGAGCGACATCGAAGGCGCGGGCGCGGAGCGTGCGCTCCCAGGTTTCCTGCTTCATGTCGCCGGGTTTGGGGATCTGGGTCTTCAGCGAGGCAAAGATCGTCTCAAAGACGGAGTGGTACTGAGCGAAGAGGTTCTCGACGGTGTCGCGGAAGAGACGCTCCGAGGTGGCGTCGGCGCCGAAGCCGGGCAGATACCAGCCGCTCTTGCGGAAGTTCTGGTAGCGGGTGGAGCGCTCCTGACCGTCCCAGCGCTGCTCGTCGACCAGGGTAATGGCGGCAAGCAAAGAGAGACGCTCGATGGCAAAGGCGATGTGGGCGAGATCGGCGATGGAGCGATGGCCGTACTGGAAATAAAAGGTGTTCAGGAACTGCTCGGCGCGCTGGCTGCCGATCTCGCGCAGGGAGTCCTTCATGGAGAGCGCGGAGCGAGAATATTTGGCCATCGCATAGGCCAGCACTTCGGGATCGGCGCCGTGGACCGCAA
>Ga0335075_10003977_pt1 | contig 23194 bp, 19 predicted proteins | sample Lox_Sample_24_FD_206723 | JGI IMG/M metagenome (GOLD analysis project Ga0335075, IMG submission 206723) | Soil microbial communities from Loxahatchee National Wildlife Refuge, Florida, United States - Lox_Sample_2.4 | ecosystem: Environmental > Terrestrial > Soil > Wetlands | place: USA...
TGGGTATGACCTTTCGCTCCGCATTTCGCGCCATGGCTGTGGCCGATATGCCGCTCACGGAGCTCGCTGCCCGCCTGAGCGAGCAACACTACCGCGAAGGCGCCGAAGCGCAGCGACGCTATGTGACAGCGATCTTCCTCAGACTCGATCCAGCAACACACACTCTCGAAGCCGTAAATGCAGGGCACAATCCTGGGTTTCTGATTAGTGGAACAGGTGCGGACGCGCACTGCATCCGAGCCAGCGGGACGCCCATCGGACTGGTCCCGGGAATGCGTTATTCCTCCGAACAGTTTGCGTTTCCAGGTGGCTCGAAACTGCTTTTTTACACCGATGGTCTTACCGAGGTCTTCCAGGGGGATGAGGAGTTCGGTTCGGAACGGCTCCTGCAAGTATTTAGAGAGTGCAAACTTCCCGACGGCCCTGCTATCCTTGATTTCCTGTGGCTGGTATTGCACAATTTTTGCGGCGGAGCTCATCAGGAAGACGACATGACAGCACTAGTGCTTCTAAGGGCGCAGGAATAGTGAAGGACGACATGGTGAATATCAGCGGCAAACCGGTTGAGCTTCGCATTCCCTCGCGCATGGGATTTGAAAAGGTTGCCATGAGCACGGCGTCCAGCGTGGCCAGATTGATGGGCTTTCCGGACGAGCGGATCGAGGACCTCAAAACGGCCATCGCTGAAGCCTGCATTAACGCGATCGAGCACGGTAACCATCTAAATGAAAATCTATGCGTTGCGGTGACCTTATCAGCGCGTAAAGACGGGCTAGAGATCAAAGTTCTCGACGACGGCCGCGGGATATTAAAGGCACCCACCAAACCGGATATTGATCGCAAGATGCATGGTGAGGAAGATGCTCGCGGTATGGGCATGTTCCTTATTCAAGCGCTCGTGGACGAGGCTGAGTGGGTCAAGGACAACAAGGGGAGTGGCAGCTATGTTCGGCTGGTCATCCGCTTGGATAAGGAGACAGAGTAAGTGGAGAGCGAGACTAAGACGAGCATTGACCAGATTGCAGGCCACGATGGCAGCCAGATTACGGTGCTTCGCTTTAGCGGCGACATTTCATCAGGTTCACGCGATGCCATGCTCGGGAGCTATGAGACTGCGAGCAGGGCACAGCCGGTTCTGCTGGACTTCTCCAAAGTTGAGTACATCAACTCGAGTGGCATTGCGTTGGTGATACAAATGCTGATGGAAGCCAATAAGGCGGGCCAGAAGATCGCAGCATTTGGCCTGACACCTCACTTTCAGAAAGTCTTCACCATGGTAGGCATCACCAAGTATGCCTCCCTGTATCAGGACGAAGCCACTGCCAAGATGTCGCTTTGAATGCCAGGCTTTTATATCACGTTCCTTTATTCGTAGAAGCATAACAGGGCAAATCTACGCTACAAGCCAAGGGAACATTCGTCTTTGGACACCTCTACCATCCGTCCCTCGCCCCTATACTTTCAATGAGGGGTGTGGATGATCTCTGCTATACGATTTCTCTGGAGTGCTACGAGCGGCCACCGATTGTTGCCTTGGCGCAGCGAATATCTCAAGTGGCGCATTGAAACCTATTCTGGCCTGATGGCGGAAAACATCACACTCGTCGATATGCTGCGCTTTGCCTGGCGCGAGAAATGGAATCTTCTCCACTTTTTGCGATGGGCCGGAAACCTCGAAAAACAAGCTGTTGCGGGTAGGGATTGAGAGTGAAGCGCGGAGTGCAGAGCCTGCGCAGCTTCCTGAAAGTAGTTGCCATGGCTGCGTTAGCTGGCCGATCATCGTTGGCAGTTGCTGCTGATCGAAGTGGAATTGGCGGCCCGTATTCGTTACGTGCAAATGCGATTTCCGCGCGGCTGACAACTTTTTCGCATTTTACCGAGGCGCACGGCCTGATGGTGCGCGGCCATAATCCTTGTTGGCATGAGTCGTCTTTGTTGGGTTGAGTCGATTCCGGCGTGGTTTGCGAGATCGTATGCCGATCGATGCCGTTGGAGTTCAAAGCCATCTTTCCGCTACCAGCCCCATGCCCGGAACCGGCCTGCGCAACTTCGTGCGAGAGCTACGTCGTATTGGCTTGCAGTTGTTTGTTACAGAAATGGATGCAAACAAAGCGTACTTCAGGGCGCCATCGGCCAGCGCGACCAGGCATTGAGGAACGTTGCCTCGATGTTGCTCGTATCTAAGTAGCAAAGTTAAACCTACGGAGGAGAAATGAGCGAACATGTGACACTAAAGGCAGAAGACGATCATGAATTCGATGCCTATGTCGCGCGGCCCATCGGGGATCCTGTCGCATCACTTGTTGTCATACAGGAGATTTTTGGCGTGAACGCCCACATCCGTTCTGTCGCGGAAGGTTACGCTAAAGACGGTTTTGTTGCTATCGCACCCGCCCTCTTCGACCGCGTTGAGCGTGGTGTTGAGTTAAGCTACGAGGGTGACAGTTTGAAGAAGGCGATGAGCCTTGCCAGGCAGTTGAACTTCGACGTTATGCTCAGAGACACTGCCGCCACAATTGATTATGCGCACAAGCAGTTGGTCAAAAAGGTCGGGATTATTGGCTACTGCCTGGGTGGATCAATCGCGTGGCTCGCTGCCTGCCGTTTAAAGCTTGATGCCGCGGTGGGCTACTACGGAGGACAGATTGGGCAATACGCCTCTGAAGGGCCAAAGTGTCCGGTCATGTTGCACTTTGGGAGGCAGGACCAACACGTTCTTCTGGACGCCATCGAGAAGATTCAGGTAGCGCATCCCGAGGTCGCCATCTACTTATATGACGCAGGTCACGGGTTTAACTGCGAATCCCGCGCATCCTATGATGCCTTGTCGGCAAAACTAGCACGCGAGCGCTCACTGATGTTTCTCAAGCAGAAGCTAACCTGAGGCGTTTTGCCATGTATTCAGCATCGTCGCTGTTCTATACGCATCAAGCTGCACACAACTTAGGCTCGCATCGTTTTCCCGGGAAGTGCATCTATTGCTTAACCATAGAGGTGGTAGAGATTCGTCTCTTGTCTATTAATTGAGGCAAAGCGGGCATGCCTCAATGTCCCTGCCTTTTACTACTGAAACAGGAAAGAGCGAGACGCATGACAGCATCCGCTGTGGCGGCTGATCCAAAACTAATCGCGCTCGAGAAGTGGCGGCCAAAGACCAATCCTTGGCTCATTGCAGCAGTGGTTGCGATGGCGGCGTTTATGGAGGTGCTGGACACCTCTATCGCGAATGTCGCGCTGCCACACATTGCTGGAAACCTTGGGGCAAGCCAAGACGAGAGTACATGGGTGCTGACTGCGTACCTTGTCTCGAATGCCGTGGTACTGCCCATGGGCGGATGGGCGGCGAGTGTGATTGGTCGCAAAAGGTTTTTCATGCTCTGCATCGTCATCTTCACAGCCAGTTCGTTTCTTTGCGGGATCGCGACTACGCTACCGTTACTCCTATTTTTCCGCGTGATCCAGGGTGCGGGCGGCGGAGGATTGCAGCCGATGGCGCAGGCCATCATGGCTGATTCCTTTGAGCCGTCTAAGCGCGGGCTCGCGTTCTCACTTTACGGCCTGGTGGCCGTGCTCGCTCCCTCCATAGGCCCCACGTTGGGCGGATGGATCACCGACAATTACAGCTGGCACTGGATCTTCTACATCAATATTCCTGTTGGTCTGCTTGCGCTATTCCTCACGCAGCGCCTTGTGGAAGATCCTCCGTGGAGTAATCCCGACCGGAAGAATTTCTTTCGACTGGATTATGTAGGTGTGAGCCTGCTTGCCATTTCTATGGGAGCGCTGCAGATCACGCTCGACAAGGGCGAAGAGAAAGACTGGTTCGGCTCGCATTTCATTGTCTGTTTCGCTGTTACCTTTGTGATTTCCTTCATTGTTCTGATTGCGTGGGAGTGGTATTCGAAGAATCCGGTCATGGATTTGAAGCTTTACAAGAACAGCAATTTTGCGATTTGCTCCTTCCTGATGCTGCTCACCGGTGGACTGCTGAATGCCACCACGGTTTTACTGCCGCAATTCCTGCAGGCCGAGCTTGGGTATACGGCCACGCTCGCAGGGCTTGCTCTTTCCGGCGGCGGCCTGGCACTCTTAGTCCTGTTTCCGCTTTCCGGCCAATTGGTGACCCGTGTCCCGGCGCGCAATCTCATTGCAATGGGCTTCGCCATCTTTGCCGTTGCGTATTACGTTACCGCTACCAAGCTGAATCTAGGTCTTAGTTTTGGAGCATCGGGGTGGTTGCGAGTCATTCAGGTTGTAGCCTTACCATTCATTTTCATTTCCGTCACAACGGCGGCATATTTCGGGCTGCCGCGGGAGAAAAGCAACCAGGTCGCAGGTCTTATCAACTTCGTCCGCAATATCGGCGGCAGCATTCTCATTTCACTCACCAACGCAATGGTGGTCGAGCGCGGGCAGTTTCACCAGAATCAATTGCTCAAGTACGTGATCCCGACGAGTCCCAATTACCAGAACCAGATTCGTGCCCTCACCGGCTCGTTTTCGGCAGGCGCGGCAGGTCCTGGAAATGCTGGCAGGCTGGCGCAAGGCACGATCTATAACCAACTCATCCAGCAGTCCCAGACGCTGGCCTATATCGATGTCTTCTACGTCCTATGTGCGGTGTCCATACTCATGGTCCCGCTCTCATTTCTCTTGAAAAAGAACAACCCCAGAGCCGGGGCCGCCGCAGAAATCAGATTAGAATAAATCCGGTTTCTAATCCGTTACGCAATTGAGCTGGAGTTTTTCTGATCGCGTGGTGCCATCGCCGGTACCTTGATTGCTGAGGTTAGCGGAGCGAATCAGGACATGAGCGTCCGCATCAAAATACTTAAAAAATGTCTACTAATCCTCCGCAAGAAATTACGGCAGAACTCGGACCAAAGCGCTCGCGCCGTGATTATTCACATACGTGGCGGGCGCTGCGGCATCGCAACTTCCGGCTGTTTTTCGGCGGGCAGAGCATTTCGCTGATCGGCACATGGATGACGCGCATCGCTACGGCGTGGCTTGTCTACCGGCTGACGCGTTCGGCGCTGTTGCTGGGCACGGTGAGCTTTGTCGGGCAGATTCCAACGTTTTTGCTCGCGCCATTTGCCGGAGTTTTCGTTGACCGGCTGAACCGGCGCATGGTTTTGATCTGGACGCAGACGCTGGCCATGCTGCAATCACTGGCGCTGGCGGCCCTGACGCTGACGCATCGCATCACGATTCATGAAATCCTTTTTCTGAGCGCGTTTCAGGGAATCATCAACTCCTTTGACATGCCCGGACGCCAGGCCTTCATGGTGCAAATGGTGGAAGACCGCGCCGATCTTTCGAACGCCATTGCGATCAATTCGTCCATGGTGAATCTTGCCCGCCTGCTGGGGCCATCGCTTGCCGGAATCATTATCGCCGCCACGAACGAGGGCTGGTGCTTCCTGATTGACGGCGTCAGCTACATCGCCGTCATTGTCTCGCTGGTGCTGATGCGCGTTCACATCGCCGCAATCAAGCGGGCGAGCACATCCATGGGGGAGCAACTGCGGGAGGGCTGGGCATATGTTTCAACCTTTGTTCCCATCCGATCCATTCTTCTGCTGTTTGCGCTGGTCAGCCTTATGGGGATGCCATATGTGGTGTTGATGCCGATTTTTGCAGCGACGGTGCTGCACGGCGGTCCGCACACGCTGGGCTTTTTGATGGGCGCGGCGGGCGCGGGCGCACTCGTCTCGGCACTTTCGCTGGTGGTGCGCAAATCGGTGCGTGGCCTCTTGAAGATGCTGCCCATCGCTGCCGCGTCTTTCGGCGCGGGACTGTTTCTGTTCGGGCTATCGCATGTCTTCTGGCTTTCGTTGGTGCTGATGGTCGTGGTTGGATTTGGAATGATGCAGGGGCTCACAGCGAGCAACACCATTATTCAGACGCTGGTGCCGGAAGATAAGCGGGGTCGCGTAATGAGCTACTACACGGCGGCCTTTGTGGGCATGGCGCCATTCGGCAGCCTGCTGGCGGGCGCGCTGGCGCACTGGATGGGCGCTCCGCACACGGTGATGCTCACGGGGACCTGCTGCATTGTTGGAGCCGCCGTGTTTGCGACACGACTGAAGACCATTCGCGGCCATATGCGGCCTATTTATGTCGAGCTGGGGATTGTTCCACCACGGCCCAGCAAGCTGGTTGAAGAGCAGGCTGGGAACTGAGATCAGTGCGCAGAGGTGACCGCCCAATCCGGTATGTGCAAAAATGAACCCATATCCCCATGTCGAACCCTGAAGCCTCTGAAACCCAATCCACTCCTGAACTGAACGAGACTGAAAAGCAGAACGAGACCGCGGAGAGTTTCGGCGCGCTCTTCTCAGAATACGAACGCGCGCACGCACGGCAGCCCGAAGACGGCAGCAAGCAGATTGAAGGCACGGTAGTCGCGGTTTTTCCGGAGCAGGTTTTTGTCGATATCGGCTTCAAGGTTGAGGGGGTGCTTCCGTTTGCCGAGACAGAACCGCTTCAGGCCGGAGATCGCGTGCTGGTTTCCGTGAAAGGGCGGAACGAAGAGGGCTACTACACACTCTCGCGGTTCAAGGTTGCGCAGCCTAAAGACTGGAATTCGCTGGAGCAAGCTTTTAGTGAGAAATCCGCGATCCCAGGCCGTGTTACGGCAGTCGTCAAGGGCGGTCTCAGCGTCGATGTGGGGGTACGGGCCTTTATGCCGGCTTCGCGGAGCGGCACTCGCGACGCAGCGGAGATGGAAAAGCTAGTCGATCAGGAGATCGTGTGCCGGATCATCAAGCTGGACGTGGCCGATGAAGATGTGGTGGTCGATCGCCGGGCGGTGATAGAAGAAGAGGCTCGCTCTTCGAAAGAGCGCCGCTACGCCGAGGTACAAGAGGGCGAGGTTGTGACGGGAACCGTGCGCAGCCTTGCGGACTACGGGGCCTTTGTCGACCTCGGCGGCGTGGATGGTCTGCTGCATGTGGGAGAGATTTCATGGAGCCGCATCCACAATCCGGCCGATGTGCTTGCTGTGGGCCAACAGATCGAGGTCAAGGTTCTCAAGATCGATCATGAGAAGCAGCGAATTTCACTGGGAATGAAGCAGCTTTTGCCGCATCCGTGGGATGGGGTTGCTGAGAAATTCAAGCTCGGCCAGCGCGTTACCGGCACGGTCGCCCGGGTTATGGACTTCGGAGCCTTCATTGAACTGGAGCCAGGCATAGAGGGCCTGATTCACGTTTCGGAGATGGCGTGGGGTAAGAAGGTTCGCAAGGCTACGGACGTGGTGAAGCCGGGCGAGACGGTGGAGGCTGTGATTTTGGGTATCAGCGTGCCGGAGCGGCGCATCGCGCTGGGGCTGAAGCAGGCGTTCGGCGATCCGTGGGCGGAGGCCGCGCGCAGCCTGCAGCCTGGCTCTCAGGTCGAGGGGCCCATTATCAGCTTCACCAAGTTTGGAGCCTTCCTGCAAATCGCTGCAGGCGTCGAAGGCATGATCCACATCAGCGAGATAAGCGCCGAAAAGCGGCTCAATCACCCGTCCGATGTGTTGCGGCTTGGGGATCAGGTGAAGGCGCAGGTTCTGTCCATCGATTCGGAAAAGCGGCAGCTTCGCTTGAGCATAAAGAAGCTTGTGCCTACGGGCCTCGACGAGTTTCTTGTCGAGCATAAAGAAGGCGATGTAGTTACCGGGCGTCTGCTGGATGAATCCGGCGAGGGCGCACGTGTGGAACTGGGTGAGGGGATTGTCGCATTCTGTCGTGTTGCCGCTCCGCCCGCGGAGGAGAGCGTGGCGCCGCTTAAGGCGAATCTATCTTCGCTATCCTCGATGCTGCAGACGCGGTGGAAAGGCGGGCCGTCTTCCAGCGCGCCAAAACGTGAGCCGCTGAAAACAGGGCAGATTCGGAGCTTCCGCATCGCAAAACTCGATGCCGCGGCAAAGAAGATTGAGCTGGACCTGGCGTAATTCACGGTGCAGAATGCGGCCATTTGCATTGCCCGTGAAATCTCACCATGTTATTCTTAGTTCAGACACTTAGGAAGTGTAGAGAACAAGAAAACAGGAGTAACGCACACTCGTGCTGGCACCTACCAAAAAGACTGACATTATCACGCGTTTCCGCACTCACGACTCCGATACCGGCAGCCCTGAAGTGCAGATCGCGATCCTCAGCGAGCGCATCGGCGAACTTACCGAGCACTTCAAGACCCACGCGAAGGACCATGCTTCGCGCCGCGGCTTGTTGATGCTGGTAAGCAAGCGCCGCCGCCTGCTTGACTATCTCAAGACGAACGACTCCGACCGGTACCGCGAAGTCATCGGCAAGCTCGGCCTGCGCAAGTAGGCCTGACGAATTCCTTTGTCCCTTACGCACACGCGACGGAAACTGAAACAGGCAGGAGACGCGAACGGCCAGACGCTGGCAACCGTGTTTCCGCTACTGAATTGTTGTCGTTTGAGGAACGGCTCGCGGTGAACCCCGCAGCGCCCTCTTCTTTCTTCCGCTGCGGTGCGGCTATCCCAGCTGCGATCCCGCCGGCCTCCAACATTGTTTCCGCGCTCGATGAAGCAGCGCGAGGCGGCCAAGGCGTAATCGCCTACCCTTATTTCGAAACGAGGATTCTATGAAACAGGACGTTACAGTCGAGCTTGCCGGCGGCAAGCGGCTGCACTTTGAAACAGGACGCATGGCCAAGCAGGCCTCCGGTGCCGCGCTTGTCACCCAGGGTGACTCCGTTGTGTTGGCCACCGCAGTTGCATCACCCGACCCGAAAGAGGGTATCGACTTCTTTCCTCTTACCGTGGACTACCGCGAGTACGCTTACGCCGGCGGTCGCATTCCCGGTGGATTCATCAAGCGTGAAGGCCGTCCAAGCGAGCGCGAAATTCTTACCTGCCGCCAGATCGACCGTCCCATCCGCCCACTTTTCCCGGAAGGTTTCCGCAACGAAACACAGGTCATTGCACTGGTTTTCTCGGCGGATCGCGAGAATGATCCGGACATTATCGGGATCAACGCGGCCAGCGCCGCTTTGGCGCTTTCGGACATTCCTTTTGCCGGGCCGGTTGGCGCGGTGCGCGTGGGCCAGGTAAACGGTGAGTTTGTTATCAACCCGACTTACGCGGAACGCCGCGAGAGCACGATCAATATCACCGTGGTTGCGACCATGGATGGCATTGTGATGATCGAGAGCGGCGCGCAGGAAGTCGAAGAGAGCGTCATTCTGGACGCCATCGAATTCGGCCACACTGAAATCAAGAAGATCGTCGCTGCGATTAATGATCTCGTCTCGCGCGCGGGCAAGCAGAAGCGCACGGTGACCGCGCCGGAGTTCGACACCGCGTATTACGAGGCGCTAGAAGCAAAGATCGGCGACCGGCTGAAGGACGCGCTCGACACGCACGCGCATCCCAAGGCTGAGAGCTATGCGCTGGTGAAGCAGATCAAGGATGAGCTGGCGAAAGAACTTCCAATCGGCGATGAGGCTGCAGCGGCGAAGAAAAAGCTGGCGAATTATTACGAGACGCTGCGCGAGCGTATCTTCCGCGAGCAGGTGACGAAGGACCGCATCCGTCCCGACCGCCGCGCGTTTGATCAGATTCGCCCCATCACGATTGAAGTTGGGGTGTTGCCCCGCACGCACGGCTCGGCGCTGTTTACGCGCGGTGAGACACAGGCACTGGTCACAGCGACTCTAGGCACAGGCGACGATTCGCAGCGTCTTGAGACTTATGAAGGCGAGCAGAAGAAGCGCTTTATGCTGCACTATAACTTCCCGCCGTTTTCAGTCGGCGAAGTGGGCCGCATGACCGGCGTGGGCCGCCGTGAGATTGGCCATGGAGCGCTCGCCGAGCGTGCGATCAGCGCGGTCCTTCCTTCGGAAGCTGACTCACCGTATGTGCCGCGCATCGTCTCCGACATTCTGGAGTCGAATGGATCGTCGTCGATGGCCACGGTTTGCGGTGCCAGCCTGGCGCTGATGGATGCGGGCATTCCGCTGAAGGCAGCAGTCGCAGGAATTGCGATGGGCCTGGTTAAGGAAGGCGACAACTACGCCATTCTTACCGACATTGCCGGTGCGGAAGATCACTACGGCGATATGGACTTCAAGGTAGCCGGAACCCGTAAGGGCATCACTGCGCTGCAGATGGACATCAAGGTGAGCGGGCTTACCGGCCAGATCATGCGCGAAGCGATGGAACAGGCGCGTCGCGGGCGCCTTTTCCTACTCGACACGATGGAAGCTGCGCTGAGCGGAACGCGCGAGACGAAGTCGAAGTATGCGCCGCAGATTCGCACGCTGCAGATTCCTACCGACAAGATCCGTGACCTCATCGGGCCGGGTGGCAAGACCATTCGCGGCATCATCGAGGCAACGCAGGTCAAGATCGATGTGGACGATACGGGCCGCGTGAACGTTGCATCAAGCGACGCAGAGGGACTTGAGAAGGCGCTTGCCATGATCAATGACCTCACCGCTGTTCCAGAAGTCGGAAAGACCTATCTTGGTAAGGTGGTTCGCCTGGCTGAGTTTGGAGCCTTCGTCGAAATCTTCCCGGGGACCGACGGTCTGCTGCACGTTAGCGAGATCGCCGAGCACCGCGTGAAGGAAGTGAAGGACGAGCTTCGCGAGGGAGATCAGGTTCTGGTGAAGGTACTGGGCGTTGAGGGCAACCGCATCAAGCTTTCACGCAAGGCTCTGCTGAAGGAACAGCGCCAGAAGCTGGGACTGCCTGATCCAAATGCGCAATCCGTCGATATAGCCGCGTCGGGCGAGGGCGAAGACCGTCCGCGCCGTCAGCCGCGCGCTGAAAATGTCGAGCGCCAACCGTCTTCTAATGCCAGTACCATTACCATCGAAGGCGGAGACGACTTCGAAGAAGCGGGCGTGGATGAGAACGGTGAAGAGATCAACTTCAACCGTGCCGACGGCGTGCCTGCACCTGCTGGAGGCGAGCGTCGTCCCAGTGGCGGAGGCGGCCAGCGCCGTCGTCGAGGACGTGGACGCGGACCCGGTGGACGCGGACCGGGCGGCGGAAACCGCGGACCCCAGTAACAAACCTGAAAGGCTGCGCTCAAACGCAGCCTTTCACTTTTGAGGTCCTGCATGAACTGGCGCATACCATCAACCTTTGTGATGATCGGCATTCTGTGGGGCAGCGCATGGATTATGACTCCCTTGCTGCCGATGCCGCTGCTGCTGTCTGGCGCTGCGCGCTTTGCTATTGCTGCTGTGCTGCTTGCTTCTGGTGTGATTATCCTCCGCGCGAAGGGAAGGCTTGTGCCTCATCCTTTTCCGCTGGGTCCGTCTCTGGTGCTGGGCATTACGCTGCTAGGTTTACCGTATGCGCTGGCTGTCTGGGCCAAGGGCTCGGTATCTTCTGGATTGGTTGCTGTTACTTATGCCGTTATGCCGCTGGAGGCTTTCTTTTTTGACCGCTCAGAGAGTGGAACACCGACTTTGATCCCGGCGATGGCGATCGGCATTGGTGGGATCGCGTTTCTGGCGGGACAGGGAATCAGCTATTCAGCTGCGCAGACTGGCGGTCTGCTTTTGTTGGCGGCAGCTGTTGGTCTTGGAGCATTTTCGCTCGTCTATGCGAAGAGACACCTTCAGCGAGGGTCATTGCTTCTTTCTTCCGCAATCCAATGCGTGATTGCCTGCATACTGTTAGTATTCCTGAGCGGAATAGGGGGTTGGCAGCGCCCGACCGCCTGGACGCATCGTTCGCTTCTGGCTTTGACAGCCTTGGCGGCGGTCGAAGGCGCGATTGCTCTCCCCTTTCTTTTTTGGCTCCTCTCTCAAATTGAAGCGTGGCAGGCGGCTACTTTGCAGTGGCTGGCAATTGTTGTTGCTGTGGCTGAAGCGGGGTGGTTTTTGCGGGCGAGGCCTACTTTGCAAATGTGTGCCGGAGCTGTTGTGACTGTGGGCGCTATCTTCTGGCTTATGAGGAGCGGAGGCGGTGCCGCAGGTGGTTTTGAGAATGGTTCTGACACAGTAACTCTTCAGATAACAAGGTTGATCCAAAGGAGCCCGGAGGCATCTGAATCTAACGAGGAATAGGTTAGACTGCAGGCAATGAGTGCCTCGATGTACATCGTTGTTGAGGGTGAAGATCCCGGGTTTGACATCTTCGTGAACGGGCATGCGCTGGCCCGCAACGAAGATGCGCTGGAGAAGTTGGCTCTGCGTCTGAATGTGAAGCCGATGCTCGAATTTTTCTCAGCCGATCAGAACTCCATGGCGCTACTTCTGGAAGAAGGCGCTGGTGATCCGGAGTGGGCCAAGACTCTTCCTCCACCGCAGTGGTTCTCGCCGGAAGAAGGCCTGGTTACGGTGTGCGCTCTCCTGGACTATCTCAAGGATGCTCCTGCTTTGCTTGGCTCGGAGACCGAGCCTGTTGTGAGCGAACTCGCGGAGTACGCGTTTGTGCTGGAGAAGACGGTGCGGCGCAATCTGCGTTGGCAGCTGGCTGTGAGCTGGAAGTAGTTCCTCAGTCTTCCCAGGCATCGAGTTGTTTTCGCAAAATTACCAACTGCCCAATGTGATAGCTGTTGTGGTCGATGGCGAGCAGCGCCTCGCGCAGCAGCGTTTGCCCCTCGCCCCAGGGGATCGGCGCGTAGAGATTCGACTCCGGGTTCTGGATCAGTTTAGCGAAGTCATTCAGGTCGGCTTTGAGAGCCTTTACGGATGTCCTCCACGCGACTGGTGTTTCCGGGGCGGATTCTTTGGGCCAGTAGGCCTCGGGCCATTTTGGGGGGACGTAGTTTGGATTGGTCGAGAAGACCAGCAGATCATTCAATGCAAAGCGAATGTGTTCGAGCAGCTGCCAGGCGCTGTGCGGCGATCCTTTTGGCTTCTTGCCGTAGAGCTCCTCAGGGAAGTCTTTCAACGCACTGAGCGTGTCGACATGGGCCTGGCCTTTGAGCAATGAGTCAACTAACTGGTCGCGCAGCAGAGTGTCTTCGGTGGGCATTCGCATCTCCTTTGGTGATGAGATGCGGACGGTTTAAGAAGGACGCATCTCTATGCTGCTCCTTCCGCGTCGCGCCGGTCGTTGAAGACGTTGCCCATGCGGCGAATCTGTGCTCCTACGCCGCGCAGCTTTTCCTCGATGTGCTCGTAGCCGCGATCCATGTGGTAGACACGGTCCAGGATGGATTCTCCGTCAGCCACGAGCGCGGCGAGGACCAGTGAGGCGGAGGCGCGGAGGTCGGAGCACATGACGGCTGTTGCCGAGAGCGGGGACTTGCCACGGATGGTCGCGGAGCGGCCGTCGAGCTTGATGTTCGCGCCCATGCGGATGAGCTCCTGAACGTGCATAAAGCGGTTCTCGAAGATGTTTTCCGTGACCACGGACGTGCCTTCGGCCTGCGTAGCGAGCGCCATGTATTGCGCCTGCATGTCGGTGGGGAAGCCCGGATACTCTTCGGTGGAGACGTCGGCGGCCTTCAGCGCGCCTTCGCTGCGGACGCGGAGGGCGTCCTTGCCTACCGGATCGATCCGCGCGCCGGATTCTTCGAGTTTAGCGATGATTGCGCCGAGGTGAGACGGATTGCAGTTGGCTACGCAGAGATCGCCGCCGGTGATGGCTCCAGCGACCAGAAAGGTTCCGGCCTCGATGCGGTCGGGGTTGATGCGGTGCCGCGCGCCGTGGAGTTTCTCTACCCCCTGGACGCGCATCGTGGATGAGCCGGCGCCTTCGATTTTTGCGCCCATGGCGATGAGCAGGGCGGCGAGGTCGGTGACTTCGGGCTCGCGCGCGCAGTTCTCCATCAGGGTTTCGCCTTCGGCGAGGACGGCGGCCATGAGCAGATCTTCGGTGCCGGTGACGGTGATCTTGTCGAAGTTGATGTGCGCGCCTTTGAGGCGTTCGGCGCGGGCTTCGATGTATCCGTGCTCGTAGGTGATGGTTGCGCCCATGGTTTCTAGGCCCTTGATGTGGAGGTCGATGGGGCGACCGCCGATGGCGCATCCTCCGGGCATGGCGACGCGGGCGAGGCCGGTGCGGGCTACGAGCGGGCCGAGCACGAGCGAGGAGGCGCGCATGGTCTTGACGATTTCATACTTCGCGACGGGATCGGAGAGCACCCGGCAGCTGATGGTGGTGCGATGCTGCGCGCGTCCGTAGCCCAACTCGACCTCGGCGCCCATCGACACCAGGAGCTTGCGCTCGGTCTCAATGTCATGCACCTGCGGAATGTTTTCGAGGATGACCTCGTCCTGGGTGAGGATGGCCGCGGCCATGCAGGGCAGCGCGGAGTTTTTAGCTCCGCTGACGCGAATGGTTCCGAGCAGCGGGTTGCCGCCGCGAATTACGAATTTATCCATGTCTTTTTTTTCAGGTAACCCAACAGTGTAAATGCGGTGCTGCTGTGGAAGGCGCGTGTTCTGGCGCCATGTTCCTATTTCGATACGGGTTTCGATACCGGCTCGGCATTGACGTCGAGCCATTGCGCGAGCTCGTCCTCTGAGAGCTTGCCAGCGGCGAGGTCGTAGAACGCATGGAAAGCGTCGTGCTGCGAAGCGGTCACACGAAAACCATTTCTCTCGATGAAGGTGAACGCAGCGACCAGCCCTGTGCGCTCGTTTCCGTCGAGAAAAGGACGATTCCTTACTATGCCGGATCCGTATGCCGCCGCCAGGACCGACAATGAAGGAGTTTCCTCAGCATACGAGGCAATGTTCTGAGCGCGCGCCAGGGCGGACTCCAGCAAGCCCTCGTCTCGAAGGCCGGATGCCCCACCATGCCATGCTAGCTCCATGGCATGCATCGCGAGTACCGCTTGCTTTGTAAGCCAATGCAACGTCATTGAGCGAGCTGCCTGAGGGTGTCGCGATAGCGGCGCATGATGCCCTCGGCGACTTCCATGGTGCGGGCAAACTCTTCCTCATAAGGAGTCAGCTGGACGCCGTCGGGGGTTTCAGTGACGTAGAGAGTGTCGCCCTTGTGGATGTTGAGCTTGGTGAGCAGCTCCTTGGGGAGGACGATCCCGGTGGAGTTGCCGACGGTAGTGACTTTGACTTTGTAGGTCATGATGCTTTGATTATAACATTCGTATAAATTCGACGGCTCACTGCCACCCAGGAGAGTGTATCTCTCTGCCTCTTTATTCTTTTAATCCCAGTTTTGGATATATCATTGATTCTATTGGAGATTCAATGAAGATTCTCGACTATAAGATGCTGTAAATCACAGAAAACAGATGAGTTTCATGCAACCTACAGAGATTACGCCGTTTGCTGGTTTTTGGTGGTAAATGACAGAGAACAAATGAACTTCCCGCATATTTCATAAAATAAATGAGTTACTATGTCCGGGCTGCAAGCTGCCGGAAGGCTTTTATCCCCATGAAGGCAAAAGGCCCGACCATTTCTGCCGGACCTTTTCTGCTCTCTATTCTTATTATATCGGACTGGAATAAGTCAGATACATCGACCGTTCAGATTTCCATGGTCGTGTCTTCGATGGCGAGGCGGACGTTTCCGTCGGAGTGGGCGAGGCGGCGGACTGCTTCCGGCTTGTCTACTCCGGCCTTGAGCATGACGAGGGCGACGGGGACGCTGCGTCCGGCGGACTTGATGACATCCACGGCTTTGTCGCGGCCGATGCCGCAGGCGCGGATGAGGATTCCGATGCCGCGCTCGACGAGCTTGGAGTTCTGCATGTGGACGTTGACCATGAGGTTTTCGTACACGTAGCCCATGCGGGTCATGGCGCCGGTGGTGATCATGTTGGTGATCATCTTCTGGGCGGTGGCGGCCTTCATGCGGGTGGAACCGGAGATGACCTCGGGGCCAACCTCGGCCACGATGGCGATGTCGGCCTTCTCGGCCAGAGGGGTGTTGTGGTTGCAGGTAATACAGGCTGTCTTAGCCCCGCGGGCGCGGGCGTAGGCAATGGCGGAGACGACGTAGGGAGTGCGTCCGCTGGCGGAGAGGCCGATGATGACGTCTTTGCGGCTGGGACGACGGCGGGCGATATCGCGCTGGCCGAGTTCTTCCGAGTCCTCGTTGACCTCAACGGGCGATGCGAGAGCCTTGGGGCCTCCGGCCATGATGTACTGGATGGTCTGCGGCGAGGTGGAGAAGTAGGGAGGACATTCGCAGGCATCGAGCGAGGCGATGCGTCCGCTGGAGCCGGCGCCGATGTAGATGAGGCGTCCGCCGTCGCGCAGGCTGCGGGCGACGGCATCGATGACCTGGGCGATCTCCGGCAGCGCTTTTTTTACGGCCGCGGCGACCTTCGAGTCTTCATGATTGATGATGCGGGCGATCTCGAGAGCGGACTTGGTGTCAAAGCCCTGAGAGGCTTCGTTGGCGCTTTCTGTCATGAGATCGTGAAGACTGGTTTGGGGCGTTTCCGGCGTGTAATTTGTATTTTTGATGCCGGACTGGGGCTGCGTCATTGTGGCCATAGTTTGTCCAAACTTTCCGAACGTGTGCTGCCTCATTCTACCGCTATTGACGTAGCGTTGGCCATCACTTAATGCAGTTTACCGGGGTGGTATCCAGTGAGTTGACAACACGGAGGACCGATCGTGTATTTGCGGCGGAAGCGCGGAAGGAGAGGGTTAAGGGCTTTTCTCCGGAGTCCGGCTGAAGCCGGCAAGTATCTGCGTCTGTGCACGAAACATGTGATATTTGTCGAAGGTGAAATCGTTCAACATCGTTGCGTAGGGTCCCCAGGTGCGGAAGCTTTCATCCCATTCAGCCGGGACCATCACAGCCCGCGCCCTCCAAATGGAGACACTTCGTAGCGGGCAGATATAAGTCTCTCCGCCAATGTCCACCGGGCCGTACGCCACCATGATGTCGGATCGAGCGAGCGGAACGAATCCTTTCAAGTCGGCTTCCAATTCGATGCGGAGAATGGCGCCGGTTGCAGGATCGACGGCAATTTCTCCGTGATAGGCGGCGAACGTTTCAAAGAGGCTGGCACCGTCGCCGCTCGGAAGGCAACAGCCTCCCGTCAGATACCGCGATTGTTTTTCCGGGACGCGATAGCGAAACACTGCAATCCTGCCAGCGGGGCCTTGCTCCCAATGATCCCATGTCAAGCCGCTTGCGATTGCATGGGTGATGACGACGAGGAGCGGGCCGAACGTGCCATAGGTGACGAAATAGCGTTCATCGCCAGCGTGGGCCGCACTTTTCGTCTTCTTCGAATCCACGACCTCATAGCCCCTGCGGTAGAGCACGGTGGCTTTGGACTTGTCCACGACATGCAGTGGCCGATGGTCAATCTTTATGTTTCCTTCATCATATTGGGGAGTTTCCTCGTAGCGAACTGAAGTTCGTGTTGCGTAAAAGTCGGGCAGTCTGGGGATGGTCTTGTTGAGATAGCCGGTGGTCAGGGAAATGATCTTCTGTTGTTCGGCGGCGGCGGGCGGCGCATCGGGAAGGATGTCCGCTGCGGGGGGAGCGAGAAACGCTGATTCGTCGACGAGAGCGGCCAGCGCCTGCCTGGCCTTTTTGCCGCGCAGCTTCGCTGTCCAGAACGCGAGCTTTGCATCGCTGAGGCGCTCGGTGAGTTCGAGGCCGGACAGTTGCCGTGCCACGTTGTCTCCGGATTGGGCCTGGGCTGTGCGCAATATCTGCTCCAGTTGGGCGACGGTGACGTGCCGGATCTTCGGATTGGGCGGGTCGGAGTAAAACGGCTGATCGTAGTAGCCGGTGGTGGTTCGAGGTGTCAGCCCGGGAGCGTTCAGGTCCAGTTTCAGGCTGTGATACTCGTCGGGGTGTTCGGCAGGCGGAGGGTTGAAGGAAATGGTGTAGAAGGAACTGGACTCCCGAATGCAGTCATCGATCTGCCGGGCCAGATCATTTGCCGGTGGGAGTACGCGTCCTCCGGACTGAATGGCGAGCACCTTCCTGTTCAAATCGATGGAACTTGCTTGCCGCGCGGATTCGGTCCCATGCAGGTCATTGAGATAAAGCTGTGCCCGGGGATCGACTTCCCCTACGGAAAAGCTGTAGAGCGTGACACGCGCCACGCGCAGCAGCGTGGAGAACCAGACGATCCTGCTGAAGAGGCTGTGTCTCAGATCTTCGGATCCGATATTTTCTTCGCGATAGGCTCCGCTGCCGATGCCCCAGCCGGGCCCTACCCAAATGAGGATTTTTCTGCCAGGCTTCTGCCTTTCCGCAGTTGCGATGGCCCCAAGCGCCTTGAGCGCCGACAGGCTGGGAGAGTCCTCAAACTCCGTTGGGCCCACCGACTCTCGAATGCGGCTTAGCTGTCTGGAATGAGCGATGTCCTCGGCCATGGCATTTCCATCGCGCGCGGGCTGGGCCACCAGGCTCAGGCCGCTGTCGTCGAGCTCATAGAGGGCAAGAGGCTGCGCAAGACGCCCGGCATTCTGCCGCAGAAACCTCTCAACCTCCTCTCGCTCGCGGGAGGCAAGATCGTGCGGCACCTGGAGCGTGTCAATGAGCAGAATGACTTCAACTGGAGGACTGGATCGGGGATGCGTGGGACCGGACGCGTGAAAGGAGAGAATCGGCTGCGGGTGGCCATTGTCCAGCAAGGTAAAGTCTCCGGACAGGAGACCAGAGACTGGCTTTCCCGATGCGCCGGTGACTGTGACATCAAGCTGGATGAGGCCCTGGGGCGCGTCTCCAACCACAGCGTTGGTCTGCTGGGCGCAGAGAAGAGACGGCAGGCTCAAAATCAGCATCAGCCAAAGCCGGTGCGGCGTACTCATCGCGTGCACCTCGCTCGGAGTTGGCTCCGAATTCCCGGTGGAAGTATAACCTGCCCGCTATCAGAGATTGTTTTGGCGGCGGTGATCGGGCAGACGGCCGCAGAGTTCGGTTCCGTCTTGACCGGCGCTCCCTTTCCCAATATTATTCTCCGCTAATCATGGAATCTGTAATCGGGCAGGCCGTCTCGCACTATGTGATCGCTCGAAAGCTCGGCAGCGGCGGCATGGGCGTGGTGTATGAGGCTGAGGACACACACCTGGGACGTCATGTTGCGCTGAAGTTCCTGCCGCTGGAGCTGGCGCAGGACACGCACTCGCTGGAACGCTTTCAGCGCGAGGCGCGGGCGGCTTCATCGCTCAATCATCCGAATATCTGCACGGTCTATGCGATCGAGCAGCATGAGCGGCAGCACTTTATTGTGATGGAGCTGCTGGAAGGGCAGTCGCTGGCGGTGATGATCGGGGGACATCCGCTTGAGATGGAACCATTGCTGACGCTGGCCATTCAGATTGCCGATGCGCTGGAGTCGGCGCATGCGAAGAGCATTGCGCACCGCGACATTAAGCCGGCAAATATTTTTGTTACGCCGCGGGGGCAGGCGAAGATTCTCGATTTTGGGCTGGCGAAGATGGAGGGGGCGCGGCCGCAGCTTGACCGTGCCTCAATGATGGAGACAGTGGAGGCAGGACAGGAGCTCACGACGCCGGGGACGGCGCTGGGCACGATGTCGTACATGTCTCCGGAGCAGGCGCGCGGGCAGCTTACGGATTGCCGGACGGACTTGTTTTCGCTGGGAACGGTTTTTTACCAGATGGCGACGGGGGTCCTTCCTTTCCAGGGCGATACAGCGGCTGTGATTTACGAAGCGATTCTCAACCGCGACCCGTTTCCGCTTCTACAGGTGAATCCTTCGCTGCCGGCGGGGTTCGTCCGGATTGTTGAAAAAGCTTTGGAGAAGGACAGGAATCTGCGATACCAGACCGCAACGGATCTTAAGACGGACTTGATCCGGCTAAAGCGGGACCTCGATTCTGGGAACAAACGGACGGCTGACTCGGGTGAAACGCGTGCGGGTGGTAAGCAAGGCGCGAAGTCGGTGGCTGTGCTTTATTTTGAGAACCTGAGCGGGGCGAAGGAAGATGAGTATTTCCGCGACGGCATTACGGAAGACATTATTACAGAGCTTTCCAAGATCAAGGGGTTGAACTTTTTCTCGCGGGCGACGGTGCTGGCCTACCGGGACAAGCCGGTTACTCCGGCGCAGATTGGGCAGCAACTGGGAGCTTCGTATGTGCTGGGAGGCAGTTTGCGCCGTTCCGGGAACCGGCTGCGCATCAATACGCAACTGGTGGACACGAGCACCGATTTTCCGATCTGGTCGGAACGCTATGACCGGGAGATGAAAGATGTTTTCGAGGTGCAGGACGAAATAGCCAATAAGATCGCTCATGCGCTTCGGATTACTTTGTCTCCGCAGGAGCAGGAAGCGCTTGCCAAGAAGCCGACCGATAATCTTCAGGCTTACGACCTTTACCTACGGGGCAAGAGCTATGCGCGGCGTCTGCAGCGGCAGGACATGGAATTCGCCGTACAGATGTTTGAGAATGCGGTCATTCTGGACCCGAACTTTGCTCTTGCCTACGCCGCTCTGGCCAACGTTTGCGCGCAAAACTATTACTTGCACGGGCGGGACCCCGCGTGGATTGAGCGCGCCATGAGAGCATCGGGCACCGGGGTCGTGCTGCGCCCCGATTTGCCGGAGGTGCAGGTTTCCCAGGCGTGGATCCTGTATGCAAACGGCAAGTTTGATGAAGCGCTGGCGGTTGCCAGAAAAGCGATTAACCACAAGCGCGACTGCGAGGGGGGCTACTACCTGCTTGGGCGCACGTTGTTTTCAGCCGGGCGCTACCAGGAGGTGGCCGACATCGCCGAGGCTGCTGTAGAGTCGAGCGGCGATGACTACAACGTCTACGTTCCGATTACGAACGCTCTGGGTGCACTGGGGAAGGAAGAGGCGCTCCGCAATTTCCGGCAGCGGCACGCCACCGCGCTGGAATACCATTTGCGCCAGGTGCCGGAAGACGCTCGCGCGCGAATGCTTCTGGCGGGGCACTATGCGGGGATGAATCGGGAGGAAGATGCGGTTCGCGAGACGAATCTCGCCATAACGCTTCGTCCGAATGAGGCGAACGTACTGTACAACGCGGCGTGCACCTTTGGGCTGATGAAGAAAAAGTCTGAAGCCCTGGAGGCGCTCCGCAAAGCCTGGACAGCGGGCTGGACGGACCCGAACTGGGTACGCCACGATCCGGATCTTGCTATTCTGCACGGAGATCCTGAATTCGAGCGGCTCTATCCTGCGAGCGAGATGGTTGGCCGACACTGAGCGGTTGCGCGCAGGCTCAAGAAATCACAAAAAGATAGGTCCCGGCATATTTGCGCCGGCTTTCAGAGGTCCGCGGCAATGGCGTCGTGGAAGGCTGGCCGAACTTCTTTGATGGCGTTGCTGGCGCGGTCGGGCCAGGTCCGGTTGGTGAGCAGAACGACCGCGAGGTTGCGGGCAGGATCGATCCAGAGCGAGGTTCCAGCGTAGCCGAGATGGCCGATGGACTCGGGGCTGAAAAATTTTCCTGACGATGATGGTTCGCTGGGGGTGTCCCAGCCGAGGGCGCGGGTGGTGCCTTCGGGCTTGGTTTGTCTTGTGGTGAAGAACTTGATGGTCTGCGGCTGGAAGAGTTGCTTGCCGTCCGGCGCTTTTCCTTTGGACAGGATGCAGTTGGCGAAGCGGAGAACGTCGATGCAATTTGCGAAGAGGCCGGCGTGTCCGGCTGCGCCTCCGAGGGCGTAGCAGTTTTCGTCCTGCACCTCGCCCTGGATGATGCGACCGCGGAAGGTGGTGTCGTCTTCGGTCGGCGGGATTTGGTTGCGCGTGTTTGGGGCTGGGCAGAAGGTTGCGGATTCGAGGCCGAGCGGCGCAGCGATTTCGCGGTTAAAAAAATTAGACAGGATCTTCCCGGAGAGAATTTCGAGGGCTTTGCCGAAGAGGATGAAGCCGATGTCGGAGTATTCGGCGCGCGTGTCCGGCGGGACGTCGAGCGGCAGGGTTAGCGCGGCGCGGAGCATGGCCTGGGGCGAGTGGTGCTGCTCGAAGAGACGCGCGTAGCCGAGGAGCCCTGAGGAGTGTGCGAGGAGCGAGCGGAGGGTGACGCGATCCTTGCCGGAGCCGTGGGCCATGCCGATGACGAAACCGGGGAGAATGTCGCCGAGGCGCGCGTCGAGTGAAAGAATGCGACGGTCGTAGAGCAGCATGGCGAGCGCGGTGGTGGCGAGGACCTTGGTGAGGCTGGCGAGATCGAAGACCGTGGATGGCGTGACGTGCGGCGATGCGGGGTCCCAGGTGAAGCGACCGGCGGCGTCGAGAGCGACGACTTCGCCGTCGAGCAGGATTCCGTAGGCTGCGCCGGGAAAGGCGCGGTCGCGGATAGCCTGCTCGATGACGGCGTGGGCCGCGACAAAGCGCTGGAGCGGTTCGCTTGCGGACTCGGGAAGGGAAGACATGGCTTTGCGGTCTATGTTACTGGATATTGGCACTGCTACCGGCGATGGATTTTATGCGTCTTTAGAAGAGAGGAATATTTGCACGACGATACAATGAATGAAGCGAATGTTGCACGATGACTGATCCGAACTTCGATCCAAATCCTGACACCCATCCCGATCCACCGCCGGCGGACGCCGGGCCGAAAGTTTCTGCACAAAATCACCTGAATTTATGGTTGCGAGATATTTTGTTTTCGGTGGTGGCTTCGTTTTTGATCATCACGTTCCTCTACCAGCCGGTGCGCGTGGAAGGGACTTCGATGCAGCCGGAGCTGCGCGACCAGGACCGGCTGTTCATCAATAAATTCGCGTACCACTTTGAGAACATCTCACGCGGCGATGTGGTGGTGTTTCATTATCCGCGCGACCCCTCGAAGAGCTACATCAAGCGCGTGATTGCGCTGCCGGGAGACACGCTGAGTATCGACGAAGGACGGGTGTATGTAAACGGCAAGCGCATTGCGGAGCCTTACGTTCCCAAGCGTTACCGCGATGACCGGTCGGTTCCAGAGATGGTGGTTCCGCCCCATGAATATTTTGTGATGGGCGACCATCGGTCGATCTCCAGCGACAGCCGGGACTTTGGTCCGGTGGCGCGGAATTTGATTTACGGCAAAGCGGCGTTTGTTTACTGGCCCGAGGACAATATGGGCGTGATTCACTAGTTGAGCCAATAGCCAATCGTCAGTAGCCAATCGTCAAGCATCGATCGGAGATCGTCTCTTGCAGATTTGCTATTTGAGGGTTCTGTCGGGCTGGCGGGATTCCCGTTGCGTCGCCGTTATTGGGATTCCTTCCTTTATTTTGCGATGTGCAGGACGAGCGGTTTCTGGTGGATGAAGTCGAGGCTGATGTCGGTGCCGGTGCGGGCGTCCCAAGTTGCCTTGTTCATTTGATAACTGAAGATCAC
>Ga0335075_10003978_pt1 | contig 23186 bp, 23 predicted proteins | sample Lox_Sample_24_FD_206723 | JGI IMG/M metagenome (GOLD analysis project Ga0335075, IMG submission 206723) | Soil microbial communities from Loxahatchee National Wildlife Refuge, Florida, United States - Lox_Sample_2.4 | ecosystem: Environmental > Terrestrial > Soil > Wetlands | place: USA...
ATTTCACCCCCCGACGCTTTGCGAAGAGTTGCGCGGTAGCGGTCAGCAGACTCATTGTCTCGCAAGACCCGAATTAAAATGGCTTTCGGCGTTCTCGGCAGTTCGATTTTCTTTGGGAGAATCGATTCCGAACGCATTGCGAACAACTCAATGGCCTCGGTACTCGGAAGGGGCGGGCGCAACCTCCCACTCACCTCCGCCACCGTCGCCCCCATCACCGGCACACGCAAACTAACTACCGCCCCGTACAACAACCCAGCCGCGACCACCAACCCGCCCCACATCGCCGCCCGCCTCATCGGCAACGCGCGACTCCGCGCCTCGATCGCCGGCTGCAGCCGCTTCGTCTCCTCAAGCCTCACCAACCCAACCTTGAACCTCGCCGCCGCCTCGATCTCCCGGAACATCCCGGGATTCTCCCGGCAATAGAGTTCGAAAGCCTCCCGATCCGCCTCGGAAAGCTGGTCCGCGAGATATCGCGCGACCACGTGCTGGTCATCGATGTACTGGCGATCCATCGTCAATCTTCCATCCCGTTGTTCGACCTCTCCAGATCCACCCGCCCCACCTATCTATGTGCCGACCGGGGCTTTCATGCCACGCCGAGACCGACCAGCAAAACCCCGAAGAAATCCCCTTTCCGGAGCTTGTAGGACTCGAGGAGCGACTGCATCCGCTTCCGCGCCCGGAACAGGATCTTGTCGAACTGCAGCGGCGACAGCTCGAGCTCGCTGCAGAGAGAATCCTTCTCTTCCTCGTTCAGATAGAACCGTTTGACCAGCGCGCGATCGCGCGGGGTCGGCAACTCGTCGATGATGAGCCGCACCTTTTGCGCCCAGTTCTCCTCGACGTGATCGAGCGTCGCGGCAGAGACGAGCGAATCGTCGGTGGCCTCGACGTGCGCGCTGCCGCGCTCGGAGAACTTGCGCCTGTGGTTCCGCAGCAGGTTCATCGCGACCTGGAACACGTAGCCGCAGATGTGCGTCGGATCGCCGATGCGACCGGCGTCGAAATTGGCCAGCGTCGTCACCAGCGCGTCGTTGAGGATGTCCGCCGCGACCTGTGGATCGCGAGTCTTGCGCCGGAGCAGCGCCAGCAGGCCCTGATACTCCGCCGCCAGGAGGCGTTCGACGGCTTCCCGGTTCAAACCTGACCCCGTTCTTCTCGGTGTTCCCTGCGCGGACCTTACCGCATCGGTGGTGAAACGGTCACCTTCGTCGGCGCCTCGCTACCGGCGCACCACCGCTAACAACCAGGCGATCCCGACGCCGACCATGCCCCAGCCGGCCCAGGCGGGCTCCCGGCCCAGGGCCATCCAGACGATGCCGCCGAGGAGCACCACGGCGGCGATGGTCACCTTGTCGCGCCGACGATTGGTGCGGCGGATCTCGCCGCGCAACGCGTCGATCTCCGGCGCCTCGACGGCGAGGCGCAGCCGACCGTCCTGCGCGCGTTGCACCGCGGAACGCACCAGCGGCGCCAGCGCCTGCAGGCTGGTGAAGATCTCGGGCAGCTGCGAACGCGCGTTCTCGACCAGCGCGCGCCCGCTCATCTTCTCGCGCTGCCAGTCGCGCATGATGGGGCCCGCGATCTGGAACACATCGAGATCCGGGTAGAGATCGCGGCCCAGTCCCTCGACGTTCAGCAACGTCTTCTGCAACAGGATCAGCTGCGGCTGGATCTCCACGTTGAACCGGCGCGAGATCTCGAAGAGGCGCAGCAGCACGGTGCCGAAGGAGATCTCCTTCAGCGGCTTGTTGAAGATGGGTTCGCACACCGTGCGGATCGCGCTCTCCATCTCGTCGACGCGCGAGCCCTCGGGTACCCAGCCGGATTCGAGGTGCAGCGTGGCCACCTTGCGGTAGTCGCGGTCGAACACGGCGAGGAAGTTCTCGGCGAGGTAGTACTGGTCGCGTGGATCGAGCGTGCCGACGATGCCGAAGTCGACCGCGGCGTACTTCGGCTGCGCGGGGTTCACGATCAGCACGAAGATGTTGCCGGGGTGCATGTCGGCGTGGAAGAAGTTGTGCTTGAACACCTGCGTGAAGAAGATCTCGACGCCGTTCTCCGCCAGCTTGCGGATGTCGGTGCCGACCTCGCGCAGCCGCGCCATGTTCGAGATCTGCACGCCGCGGATGCGCTCCAGCACCAGCACGTCGGCGCGGCAGAAGTCGAAGTGCACGGTGGGCACATATAAAAGAGGAGAGCCTTCCCAGTTCCGGCGCAGCTGCGAGGCGTTGGCGGCCTCGCGCATGAGGTCGAGCTCGTCGAGGATGGTCTTCTCGTATTCGCGCACCACTTCGCGCGGCCGCAGGCGCCGGCTGCCTTCCCAGTGGTCCTCGGCGATGCGCGCCAGCTCGTGCAGCACCTTGAGATCGCGCGAGATGATCTCGCGCATGCCGGGCCGCAGCACCTTCACCACGACTTCGCGCGTCTTCGCGCCGTTCATCGGCACTTCGGGACGCAGCTCGGCAGCGTGCACCTGTGCGATGGAGGCGGCGGCGAGCGGGCGCTCGTCGAAGCTCGAGAAGACCTCTTCGGCGGTGCGGCCGTAGGCGGCTTCGACGATGGCGCGCGCGATCTTCCCGTCGAACGGCGGCACGCGGTCCTGCAGCTTCGCGAGCTCGTCGGCGAGGTCGATGGGCAGCAGGTCGCGCCGCGTGGACAGCGCCTGGCCGAACTTCACGAAGATCGGGCCGAGCTCCTCGAGCGCGAGGCGCAACCGCTCGCCGCGCGGCGCCTGCTGGCGGCGCACGGCCCAGGTCCACGGGCTGAGCAGGAACAGGAAGCGCAGCGGACGATATAAATGAGTGGCGCGGACGAACTCGTCGAGGCCGTGCCGTACCAGCACCTTCTGGATCTCGATCAGCCGGGCGAGGACGCGCAGCTTCACGGCGTCTCCTCCGCCTTCCCGGCGCCGGTGTTCTCGCTGGCGAGGCCGACACGCGCGTCGAGCCGGTCGAGATCTTCGCGCAGCTTCTCGACGTCGCGGTAGAAATCCTCGGCCTCGGCGCGCGGCACGAGATCGCGCGTCTCGTGCGCGAAATACTCGGCGACGTTGCGCACGGAGGTCGTGGCCGCACGGCGGCCGAAGCCGGCGACGCCGCGCACGAAGCGCAGCGCCTGGTGCGCCGGCGTGTCGCCGATCAGTCGCGCCAGCTCCTCTTCGACGTCCGGCTTCAGCAGCATCGCGAGCTCGCGGAATTTCTGCGCGATCTCCGCATCGCCGCGGATCGTCACGTCGCCGCGGCGGATGACTTCCTCGGGATGCGTGCCGGACAACGCGGCGAGGTTCATGAGGCTGCCGGAGATCTCGCAATCGACCGGCCGTTCGCGTTCGTCCTTCACGAGCTGCAGCGACGTGCCCAGCGATTCGCACACGAGGATCCAGCCGAGCCCGCGCGCCTCGATGCGCACGGTGCGGCCCTTCAGCGCGGTCGCCAGCTCCTCCGCGCGCGGGCTGCGCGGCAGGTTGCGGTTCAGCAGGTTCTCGATCGCCTGGGTCAGCATCTAATAACGATAGCCGCGGTGAACCGCGACGATGCCACCCGACAGGTTGTGATAGCGGCAGTCCTCGAGGCCGGCGTCGCGCATCAGGCCGAGCAGCGTTTCCTGGTCGGGATGCATGCGGATCGATTCGGCGAGATAGCGGTAGCTGTCCTCGTCCTTCGCGACGAACTTGCCCATCAGCGGCAGGATCCTGAAGGAGTAGAGGTCGTACAGCGGCTTGATCAGCGGGATGGGCTGCGAGAACTCGAGCACCAGCAGCTGGCCGCCGGGCTTGAGCACGCGGCGCATGTCGGCGAGCGCGGCCGGTTTGTCGGTGACGTTGCGCAGGCCGAAGCCGATGGTCACGACGTCGAACGTCGAATCGCGGAACGGCAGCTTCTCGGCGTTCGCCAGGCTCACGGCGACGTTGCCGACGATGCCATCGTCCAGCAGGCGATCGCGGCCTTCGCCGAGCATCGCGGCGTTGATGTCGGAGAGCACGACGAAGCCGGTCTTGCCCACCTGCTTCGCCATGCCGGTAGTGAGGTCCCCGGTGCCGCCGGCGACGTCGAGCGCGCGCTGGCCGGGACGCAGGCCCGTCAGCGACAGCGTGAACTCCTTCCACAGCCGGTGCGCGCCGCCCGACATGAGGTCGTTCATCAGGTCGTAGTTGCCGGCGACGGAGTCGAACACGCCGCGCACGCGGCGCTGTTTGTCCGCCCACGGCACGCGTTCGTAGCCGAAATCGGTGTCGGCGGTCTTCTTGGGGTCGTTCACAGGCCCCGGAGTATAGACGGGCCAGAAACCGCTGGCTTTTCGCGGACGCTTTGGTTACAAAGCCCAACTATTCGAGCGGGGGTCTTGTCGAGGGCCGGTTTCCCACAGGGAAACCGGCCTTTTTCTTTGGTTTTTTTGGCGCCTGCCGGCGCGAATTTCAGGCGGGTCTTCGACCCGCTCCGTGAGTTATTGGGCGCTCTGTAAGCGGGCTTGGTACTTGGCCCAGTTCTCGGCGTACTTTTCGCCCAGCTCGCGCAGGTATTTCCAGGTGTAGAGGCCGCTGTCGTGGCCGTCGTCGAAGACCAGCTTCACGGCGTACTGTCCGACGGGTTCGACACCCCGGATTCCCACGTCCTGCTTGCCGGTGACGAGAACCTCCTGCCCCGGTCCGTGTCCTTTGACTTCAGCGGACGGTGAATGCACGCGCAGGTATTCGAACGGCAGGTCGAAATGCGCGCCGTCGTCGAACGCCACCGCCAGCAACCGGGAGCGGGTCCGCAACTTGATCTCGGTGGCCTGGGGCGACTGCGTGTTCATCGGAGGACGCGAAGCCTATACTCCCCGCGAGCCGGAGGGGGAGATTGCCGGCGCTTCTGGTACCGGGGGGATATGCAACCGACGGACACCTCGCAACCCGACTACTTTCACAAGGTCGTGGATTGCCAATGGGCTTGCCCCGCACACACCGACGTTCCCGAATACATTCGACTTATTGCCCAGGGCCGCTTCACCGACGCGTACATGGTGAACCGGCACTCGAACGTATTTCCCGGCATCCTCGGCCGCGTCTGCGACCGGCCCTGCGAGCCCGCGTGTCGTCGTGGCCGCGTCGAAGAGAAACCGGTCGCCATCTGCCGGTTGAAGCGCGTCGCCGCGGATCACCGGGAAGATGACATTCATTCTCGTCTGCCGAAGATCCCCAAGCTCAAGAACGGCAAGAAGGTCGCGCTGATCGGCGCGGGCTGCGCGTCGCTGACGGTGGCCAACGACCTGATGCCGCTGGGCTACTCCGTCACGATCTTCGAGCAATGGGGCGTGCCCGGCGGCCTCATGCGCACCAACATCCCGTCGTTCCGCCTGCCCGCGGAAGTGCTCGACGAGGAGATCGCGAACATCGTCGACATGGGCGTCGACCTCAAGCTGAACCACCCGATCAAGTCGATGAAGGAATTGATCGACAGGGGCGGCTTCGACGCCGTGTTCGTGGGCGCCGGTGCACCGAAGGGCAAGGAACTGAAACTGCCGGGTCGCGCCGAGGGCGCGGCGAACATCCACATCGGCATCACCTGGCTCGAGTCGGTCGCGTTCGAGCACATCAAGCAGATCGGCGAGCAGGTGCTGATCATCGGCGTCGGCAACACGGCGATGGACTGCTGCCGCACCTCGCTGCGGCTCGGCGCGAAGAATGTGAAGGTCATGGCGCGCAAGCCGCGCCAGTTCTTCAAGGCGTCGGCCTGGGAGCTCGAGGACGCCGAGGAAGAGAAGGTCGAGATCGTCATCAATCGCTCGCCGAAGAACTTCGTGATCGAGGGCGGCAAGTTGAAGGGCATGACCTTCGACGTCATGGAATACGACACCGACGCGCAGGGCCGCATCACGGCCGAGCGCATCACCGGCGAGGAATTCCTGCCGGCCACCGACGTCATCCTGGCGATCGGCCAGGAAAACGCCTTCCCCTGGATCGAGCGCGATCTCGGCATCGAGTTCGACAAGTGGGACGTGCCGAAGGTGGACGTCAAGACGTTCGAGTCGTCGCGGCCCGGCGTGTTCTTCGGCGGCGACGCGGCCTTCGGCCCCAAGAACATCATCTGGGCCGTGGAGCACGGGCACCAGGCCGCGGTCTCCATCCACAACTTCTGCTCGGGCAAGAGCACCGCGGATCGCCTGCCACCGGGCGTGAACCTGCAGTCGCGCAAGATGGGCATGCACGAGTGGGCCTACGCGAACGACTACAACCCGGCCGAGCGGCGCCTGATGCCGCACGTGTCGCTGAAGGAACGCTTCAAGAAACTGAACATCGAGGTCGAGCTCGGCTTCACGGTCGAGCAGATCGAGAAGGAAGTGCAGCGCTGCCTCAACTGCGACGTGCAGACGGTGTTCGAGACCAAGCTGTGCATCGAGTGCGATGCCTGCATCGACATCTGCCCGGTCGATTGCCTGACGATGACGCCGAACGGCGAGGAAGCCGAGCTGCGCACGCGGCTGAAAGCGCCGGCGACGAACGTCACACAGGCACTGTACGTGTCGGCACCGCTCAAACACACGGGCCGCGTGATGGTGAAGGACGAGGACCTGTGCGTGCACTGCGGCCTGTGCGCCGAGCGTTGCCCGACGGCGGCGTGGGACATGCAGAAGTCCTTCGTGAAGTGGCCGCACGCGGAAGACGAAGCGGCCGCCCATCTTTCAAAGATGGGGGCGAAGATGCCCAAGACGGCCTGACCAGAGCCCAACCACGATGGACAGAACGAACGACTTCGCGATCAAGATCGCGACGGTGAACGGCACCGGCTCGGCCTCCGCGAACACGCTGCTGATGAAGAGCATCTTCCGCAGCGGCATCCCGGTGATGGGCAAGAACTACTTCCCGTCGAACATCCAGGGCCTGCCGACCTGGTACGAGATCCGCGTGACGAAGGACGCCTACGTCGCGCGCTCCGGCAAGATCGACATCATGGTGGCGATGAACGCCGAGACCTACGCGCGCGACGTGCGCGAGGTCGCGTCGGGCGGCTACCTGATCTACGACAGCACCTGGCCGCGGCCGGCGCTGCTGGCGCGCGACGACATCACCGTGATGGGCGTGCCGCTGGCGAAACTCTGCAACGAGAACTTCAACGGCGTGCGCACGCGCATCCTGATGAAGAACATCTGCTACGCGGGCGTGCTGGCCGCGCTGCTCGACCTCGACGTCGGGAAGATCCGCGGCCTGCTGGCCGAGACGTACGCGAAGAAGCCGCAGCTCGTCGATTCGAACATGAAGGCGATCCAGCTCGGCTACGACTACGCGAAGGCGAACCTCGCCTGTCCGCTGCCGCTGCACGTCGTGCCGTTGCACGACGAGGCGTCGAAGACGCGCGGCCACATCCTCATCGACGGCAACACTGCCGCCGGTCTCGGCTGTGTGTATGCCGGCGCCACGGTGGCCGCGTGGTACCCGATCACGCCGTCGACCTCGGTGATGGACGCGTTCAAGGGCTTCGCCGACAAGCTGCGCGTCGACCCGGAGAGCGGCAAGAAGAACTTCGCGTTCATCCAGGCCGAGGACGAGCTCGCCGCCATCGGCATGGTGCTCGGCGCGAACTGGAACGGCGCGCGCGCGTTCACCGCGACCAGCGGTCCCGGCGTCTCGCTGATGAACGAATTCCTCGGCCTCGCGTACTACGCGGAGGTGCCGGCGGTGTTGTTCGACATCCAGCGCGTGGGCCCGTCGACCGGCATGCCGACGCGCACGCAGCAGTGCGACATCCTCGAAGCCGCGTACGCCTCGCACGGCGACACCAAGCATGTGTGCCTCTTCCCGCGCGATCCGGAAGAGTGCTTCTACTTCGCGCGCGATGCCTTCGATCTCGCGGAGCGCCTGCAGACACCGATCATGGTCATGAGCGACCTCGACATCGGCATGAACGACTGGATGTGCCCCGACCTGACATGGGACGACAGTTACGTCCCGGATCGCGGCAAGGTCTACACAAAAGAGCAGCTCGAGAAGATGGAGAAGTTCCATCGCTATCTCGACGTCGACGGCGACGGCATCCCGTATCGCACCCTGCCGGGCGTGCATCCGAAGGGCGCGTACTTCACGCGCGGCTCGGGCCACACGCAGTACGGCGCGTACACCGAGGACTCCGCCGAATACCAGATCGTGCTCGACCGGCTGACGCGCAAGTTCGCGACCGCGAAGCGGCTCGTGCCGTTGCCGGTCGTCGACCACGATCCGAAGATCGACATCGCGCTGGTCGCGTACGGCAGTTCGGACGGCGCGGTGAAGGAAGCGCGCGACATCCTCTCCGCGCACGGCCTGAAGGCAAACTACATGCGCCTGCGCTCGTTCCCGTTCGGCGAGGACGTCGAGAAATTCCTCGAGGCGCACAAGCTGATCTTCGTCATCGAACAGAACCGCGACGCGCAGATGCGCTCGCTGCTGACGCTCGAGACGCGCGTGCCGAAGGAGAAGCTGCGCTCGCTGCTGCACTACAGCGGCCTGCCGATCTCCTCGGAATTCATCGTGAAGGGCGTGCTCGCCGAGGTCGAACCGAAGGCGCGCAAACCCGAAGCCGTCGCGGGAGGTGCCGCGTGACGTTCCTGCCGAAACCGAAAGTCCGTCATCCGTCGCTGCCGAAGAATGCTCTCGGCCTGACGCGACGCGATTACGAAGGCGCGTTGTCCACGCTGTGCGCGGGCTGCGGCCACGACTCGATCACCGCGGCGGTCATCGAGGCGACGTGGGGCCTCGATCTCGAGCCGCAGAACATGGTCAAGCTGTCGGGCATCGGCTGCTCGTCGAAGACCACGGCGTACTTCGTCAGCGGCGGGCACGGCTTCAACTCCGTGCATGGCCGCATGCCGTCCATCGCCACCGGCGCGAACGCCGCGAACCGCGCGCTGACGTATGTCGGCATTTCGGGTGACGGCGACACGCTGTCCATCGGGCTCGGCCAGTTCTGTCATGCGATCCGCCGCAACCTGAACATGGCCTATCTGATCGAGAACAACGGCGTGTACGGGCTCACCAAGGGGCAGTTCTCCGCCTCGGCCGACCTCGGTACGAAGGCCAAGAAAGGCGAGGTGAACCAGCAGCCGCCGATCGATCCGGTGTTGCTGGCACTGACGCTCGGCGCGACGTTCGTCGCGCGCAGCTTCTCGGGCGACAAACAACAACTGGTGCCGCTGATCCAGGCCGCGATGCGGCACAAGGGGTTCGCGCTGGTCGACATCCTCTCGCCCTGCGTTACGTTCAATGATCACGAGGGCTCGACGAAGAGCTACCAGTACACGCGCGAGCACTACGACGCCGCGGTGCACGCGGACTTCGTGCCGTTCCAGCGCGAGATCTCGGCCGACTACGCGGCCGGCGAAACCCTGCCGGTCGTGCTGCACGATGGCAGCCGCATCCTGCTGCGGAAACTCGACGCGAACTACGATCCCACCGATCGCGGCGCGGCGATGTCGGCGATACAGGAACGGTTGAAAAAAGGTGAATTCCTGACCGGTCTGCTGCACGTGGATGCTAGTGGCGGAAAGGAATTCCACGATGTCAATGAGACCCCGGCTATTCCGCTCAACCAGATTCCCCATGAACGGCTCTCGCCGGGGTCCGCGGCCCTCGCGAAAGTGCTGGCGCGCTACCGTTGAGCGCGCTATGTTTCCGCCCGCTACGAGTAAAGAGGCTCCGAAATGACTGAAGAGAAGTCCCAGAAATTCACGTCCAAGGTGCGCCGCGGGCTCACCTGGGTGAGCACGGTGTCGTCCGCCGAGCTCGCGCGCGTCAAGACGGAAGCCGGCGGTGGCCGCATCCCGGGCATGACCGCCGCGCAGCTGTCGGACATCGAAGCCGCGCTGCTGTGGATTGCGCAGAACAAGGAAGAAGCGAATGGGTAAGGGTGATCGGCGCACGCGCCGCGGAAAGATTTACGCCGGGTCTTTCGGAAAGACCCGCGCCAAAGATCCTGCGAAGAAAAAAGCAAAAGCGAAGACTGCGAAGAAAGCCTAGCCAGACGTTCGAGCACAGGTCAGATGAAGCCCGCGCCCAAAAACGCGGGCTTTGTCATTTCAGGTCGAAGCGAACCTTGAACGTCAGGTCGCTGGCCACCGCCTTCCCGTTCTCGACGGCCGCCAGGTAGCGGCCGGCCTCCGCGACCGCGATCGCGGCGGCGTCGAGCGCCGGATATCCCGAGCTCACCACGACTCCCAGCGACTTCGCGCAGCCGTCGGCGGCGACGCGCGCCCGCACGACGATCGCGCCGTGTTCGCCGCGCGCCTTCGCGTCGGCCGGATACAGCGCATCGGGATCGCCGGACTCGGCGATGCGCGCCTTCGGGCCCGGCGTCGTCGCGGCGGCTACCGGCGCGGGGCAGGCCGACTTCCGCGCCGCGAACGCCACGTCCGCGGGCTTGCGGTTGCGCATGACCTCCGCGGACGAGCGATTGATGGCGTCGTCGAGCAGCTGGTCGAGGTTCTGCGTGTGGCGGGCGGCGACGAGGAACGAACCCGAGTCCAGCGCTTCGATCAGCGAACTCTCCTGCGACGAGACGGCGGGATCGACGACGGCCGGATCGAGACGGTTGGCCTTCGCGAACGCGGTCCAGCGGTCGCGCCACGAGATCTGCGGCACCTCGGCCCAGTACGCGCGCAGCTCCTGCGAGCGTGCCGAGGCGACGTTGACGAGCTCCTCGGCGCGATCGATCGGCGCGTCTTCCTTGCCGGCGCGCGCCTGGTCCAGCAGCCGGGGCACCTCCTGCATCACTTCGGGCGTGAACGCCCACTTCTCGACGTAGTCGAGCAGCGTCAGCCCGCGCACGTCGTGGACCGCCTTCGCGGATTCCGCCTTGGAGACGTCGACGGCGCGGCGGATCTCGCCGATCGCGGAATCGAGCTGCTTGATGCGGTTCTCGCGCGTCATCGGCACGTCCACGAGGCCGGGCGATTGCGGCCACGCGGTGGCGGAGAGGAGGAGTGCCAGGATCAGGTTGGTCGTCATTTTCATTCGGGTACCACGCGGCGACCGCGGGTCGCGCGAAACCGCGCCACGAGGTCGAGCGCGCTCTGGTTGTTAGGAGGGAGATCGACGTCGCTCGTGCCGAGCGGCGTGACGCGTGCGCCCCAGCGCACGACGTGGCCGGTGAAGGTGAGGCCGCCGCCGAACGACGGCATCAGCAGCAAGGCGCCCGGCGAGACGCGGCCTGCTTCGAGCGCCTCGCACAACGCGACGGGCACGGTGGCCGCGGACATGTTGCCGTAGCGCTGGACGTTCACGAACACCTTGTCCATCGGGATGCCGGCCTTCTTCGCGACGGCTTCGATGATGCGCAGGTTCGCCTGGTGCGGGATCACGAGGTCCACGTCGGCGGCGGTCTTGCCGGTCTTCGCCAGCGCTTCTTCGCAGGCCGCGGACATGCCGTGCACGGCCTTCTTGAAGATCTCCTGGCCCTCGAACTGCCACTCGGTGCGGCCGATGATGCGGTCCTGGTGGGCGTACGCCGCGCCCATGCCGTGCACGCGCAGGATCTCGCGCGATTCGCCGTAGCAGCCGAGCTTCTCGGCGAGCAGGCCTTCGTCGGCATCGGTGGCCTCGAGCACGACGGCGGCGGCGCCGTCGCCGAACAGCACCGCCGTGTTGCGGTCGCTCCAGTCGATGAACGGCGAGATGACCTCGGCGCCGACCACCAGCGCGTTGCGCACGACGCCGGTGCGGATCAGCGCGGTGGCGGTAGATAGGGAGTAGAGGAAGCTGGTGCAGGCGGTGTTGACGTCCATCGCCGCGCAACCCTCGGCGCCGACGCGGCGCTGGATGCCGGAGGCGACGTTCGGCACCTGGTCGTCGAAGCTGGTCGTGCCGAACACGATGAGCTCGAGTTGCCGGCCGTCGAGGCCGGCCGCGGCCAGCGCGCGCGCCGCGGCGACGTAGCCGATCTCGCCCAGCGGCACGTGCGACACGCGGCGCTGGTGGATGCCGGTGCGCGTGGTGATCCATTCGTCGCTGGTGTCGAGGAAGGTCGCGATGTCGGCGTTGGAGAGGACCGCCGGGGGCAGGCATTTGCCCCAACCCGTGATCGCCGCCCCTCTGGCCATCGGTATTGGCATGGGCGGGGATTTTGGGGCAGGACTGTCCCCTTTTGCTAGGAAATCAGGAATGTCCCCATTAGCATGCCACCCCATGAGCGAACACAACTTTTCCCGCTGGCGCCCGCATCCGTGGCATGGCCTCGAGACCGGCGAAGACTCCCCGCGCATCGTCAATGCCTACATCGAGATCACGCCTTTCGACGTGATCAAGTACGAGATCGACAAGGCGTCCGGTTACCTGCGCGTCGACCGGCCGCAGCGCGCGACCTCGCAGCCGCCGGCGCTGTACGGCTTCATCCCGCGGACGTACTGCGGGCCGCGCATCGCGAAGCTCGCGCCGGGTTGCGAGAAGGGCGACGGCGATCCGCTCGACATCTGCGTGATCAGCGAGCGGCCCATCGAGCGGTCGGAGGTGCTGCTGCGCGCGCGCGTGGTCGGCGGCATGAAGCTCATCGATCGCGGCGAGGCGGACGACAAGATCATCGGCGTGCTCGAAGGCGACTTCGTCTGGGACCACGTGAAGGACATCTCGCAGCTCGCGCCGGTGCTGGTGGAGCGCATCGAGCACTACTTCGCGACGTACAAGTGGGTGCCGGGCGAACCTAACAAGCTGATGATCACCGGCAAGTACGGGTACGCACACGCTGCCGAGGTCATCGAGGCGTCACGCCTCGACTACCGCGAGTCGTTCGGGGACGTGACCGACGACCGCCGCCGGTCGTAGTGGGGACGTAATGGGGACAGTCCCCGTTTCCTAGCAAAAGGGGACAGTCCTCGGGGGTTCGCGGACGACGGCGTGCCGTTCGGTCCCCATTTCTTTCTCTTGGCGTTCGTTCGTCGCTCACTGCGCGCCTCGACATCTTCTCAATGCAAGACGTCGAGTTCACGACGACGGCGCGCGGCCGTTCGCTCCTCACCGATCTCCAGGGGCGAATAATCGGGACCGAACGTCACACCGTTGACCACCGCCGGCGGCGCGACTGTCCCCTTTTGCTAGGAAACGGGGACTGTCCCCATTAGCGGCGGCGGTAGCGCATCAGCATCCCGGCGATCAGCGCGGCGGACGGGGCGAGGAACCACGCGACGATCACGAACTGCGGCGGCAGCGGGCTCGCGATCGCGAGGCCGAGCACCAATGCCGGCAGGCCGGCGACGAGGCCGTGCAGGAACGGACTGTTCGCGCCGAGCACGCCGGCCCACACGCCCGACAGGAACTGCACCAGCGCCCACGTCGCGGCGATGCGCGCGTCGCTCGCGTGACCGGGCATCGCGAACAGGATGGCGAGCGCGCCGGCGAGATCGATCACGCCGCTGACGAGCAGCGCGCCGGGGCGCAGTCCGCGGGCCAGTCGCGGCGTGGCGGGTTGTTCGGTCACGCCCGGGTCCGGTGACGATTGGCCCGATCGAGAGTCGCGGCGGAGGTTTTCACGGCGCGTAGTCTCGCGTCCGCGTTCCCGCGCGGCAAGGGGAGTCCAAACCGGCCGCGATCTGCGTTACCTTTTGAAACATGAATGCCACGCCCTTCCGCGCGGTGACCGCGCTGCTGCTGCTCGCCGTTCCCGCCCTCGGCCTCGCGGCCACCCCCGGCAAGCACACGCCGACCCACGAAGACATCTGGCTGATGAAGCGCGTCGGCGCGCCGCAGGTGAGTCCCGATGGCCGCTGGATCGTCGTCGCGGTGACCGAACCCGCCTACGACGAGAACTCGACGTTGAGCGACCTGTGGCTGATCGACACGGCCGCGCGTCACTCGAGCCGCCGTCTCACGTCGACGCGTCGCCCGGAGAGCGGCGTCATCTGGAGCCCCGACAGTCGCCGCATCGTCTTCAGCGCACAGCGCGACAACGACGACGCGCCGCAGCTCTACTCGCTCGACCTCGTCGGCGGTGGCGAAGCGCAGCGTCTCACGAACCTCTCCGGCGGTGCGCGCGCGCCCGTCTACTCGCACGACGGCCGCCGCCTCGCGTTCGTCTCGCTGATGTTCCCGCAGGCGCGCGACGAGGCCGCCAACGCGTCGGCCATCGAGTCGCACCGCGACCGCAAGTCGAATGCGCGCATCTACGACGGTTTCCCCGTGCGCAGCTGGGATCGCTGGATCGACGAGCGCCAGGTGCGCATCCACGTGCTCGATCTCGACGCCGACGGAGCCGCCACCGGTGCGCCCCGCGACCTGCTCTCCGGCACGAAGCTCGCGGCCAGCCGCGGTTTCGCCGGCCGCCAGTCCGACACCGGCGAAGAGCTCGACATGGAGTTCACGCCCGACAACCAGTCGCTGATCTTCACCGCGACGACGAACCGCGACGCCGCGGCGTACGCGTTCACCGATTCGCAGTTGTTCATCGTCGACGCAGGCAGTGGCGGCGCCGAGCCGCGCGCGTTGACCACCGGCAACGACACCTGGTCGCGGCCGCGCTTCACGCCCGACGGTCGCGAGCTGCTCGCCGTGCTCGAAGCGCAGCAGGGCATGGCCGTCTACAATCAGGCGCGGCTCGCGACCGTGCCGTGGAAGACCGGCGGCGCGCCGCGCGTGATCACCACGGGGCTCGACCGTCCCGTCGGCACGTACGCCATCGCGCCGGATTCGCACTCGGTGTACTTCACCGCCGAGGACGAAGGCTACGAGAAGCTGTACTCCGTGCAACTCAACGGCGGCGTGGTGCAGACGCTGTTCGGCGTCGGCAAGGGCACGTACACCAACCTGACGATCCCCGAGCGTGCGACCGAGCTCGCGCTGTACGCGACCTGGGAGAGCGCCAGCAATCCCGGCGAGGTCGTGCGCGTCACGCCGCAGAACGGCAAGATGCTGCCGCTGTCGAAGTTCAACGCGGCGCGCAGCGCGCAGCTCGATCTCCCGGCCATCGAGAGCTTCTGGTTCACGTCGAGCCGCGGGAAACGCGTGCAGAGCTGGCTGGTGCGCCCGCCCGGTTTCGACGCGGCGAAGAAATACCCGCTATTCGTGATGATCCACGGCGGCCCGCACGGCATGTGGCGCGACCAGTTCTTCGTGCGCTGGAACTACCACCTGCTGTCGGCGCCCGGCTACGTGCTGGTGCTGACCAACTACTCGGGCTCGACCGGCTTCGGCGAGGAGTTCGCGCGCTCGATCCAGGGAGATCCGCTGAAAGGCCCGGCGGACGAGATCAACGAGGCCGCTGACGCGGCGATCCGCGCCTATCCATTCATCGACGCCTCGCGCCAGTGCGCCGGCGGCGCCAGCTACGGCGGCCATCTCTCGAACTGGCTGCAGGGGACGACCACGCGCTACAAGTGCCTCGTCAGCCACGCCGGCCTCGTGAACCTCGAGGCGCAGTGGGGCACGAGCGACACCATCTACTCGCGCGAGGTCAACCTCGGGGGCCCGCCCTGGGAGCAGGCGAAGGTGTGGAGCGAGCAGAACCCGATCCGCTACGCCGCGAAGTTCCGCACGCCGGCGCTGGTCACGGTCGGCGAGAACGATTTCCGCGTGCCGCTGAACAATTCGCTCGAGTACTGGAGCGCGTTGCAGCGCATGAAGGTACCGAGCCGGCTCATCGTGTTCCCGGACGAGAACCACTGGATCCTGAAAGGTGAAGACAGCCGGCTCTTCTACGCGGAAGTCGCCGCGTGGCTGGATCGCTGGCTCAAATGAGCGACGAGTGGGATTTCTACTTCGGCAAGGTCAACGATGCGGTGTCATCGATCTTCGTCGACCTCGGGCTGCGCCCCGACGCGCCCAACGAGAAGCGGCCGTGGCTGCTGTGGATCTGGGTGACGATGAAATCGCCGCGGCCGGACGGGTTGTCGTCGTCCGAAGAGGCGTCGACGCTGCACGAGATCGAGGAGTCGCTGCTGTCGATGATCGCGCCGGTGTGCGGTGCGCAGCTGGTGGGCCGGATCACCGGGTCGAACCGCCGCGAGTTCTACTTCTACGGCGAGGAGCCCGGCGAGCTCGATGCGGCCGTGGCGCGCGCGATGCAGCCGTTCGCGGGCTACGAACACCAGCAGGGCAGCTCGTTCCAGCCCGACTGGGAGCACTACCTCGAACTGCTGTATCCATCGGACAGCAACCTGCAGCGCATCTTCAATCGCCGCGTGCTCGACTCGCTGGCCGAGAACGGCGACGTGCACGAGACGCCGCGCAAGGTCAGCCACTGGCTGGATTTCCCGGACACCGATTCGCGCAGCGCCTGCCGCTCGACGCTCGAGGCCATCGAGTTCGTGTTCGAGGGTGAATACGAGGACGAGGAGCCCGGCGCGTCGCTGCCGCACTCGCTGGTGATGTCGCGCGTCGACAGCGTCGACACGCACACGATCAACGGCATCACGCTCGAGCTCGCGCGGCTCGCCGACGAACACGGCGGCAGCTACAACGGCTGGGAGAGCCCGGCGATGCCGGGCGAAGCCGGCGCTGCGCACTGATCGGTGCGCGCGCGCGGTGATCTGGAAAATGCTGCGCGTGTTCGTCATCGTCGCCGTGTTGCTGGCCGCGCTGCTGGCGCTGGGTTGCCACACGATCCAGCGCAAGGCGCTGTTCTTCCCCTCGCATGATGCGCGCAACAACGGCTTCACGCCGTGGGAGCACGGCGGCAAGACGATCGGGTTCGCGCGGGAGGTGGCGAACCCGCGCAACGTCTGGTTGTTCCTGCATGGCAACGGCGGGCAGGCGGCGGATCGCACGTACGCCATGCACGCGTTCGCGGACGACGATGCAGTGTTCATCCTGGAATATCCCGGCTACGGCCAGCGTGAGGGCACGCCGTCGCGGCGCGCGATCGACGCGGCCGCGCGCGTCGGTTATGCCGATCTACGCGCGAGATTTCCGGGCAAGCCGCTGTGCGTCGCCGGTGAATCGCTGGGCAGCGGACCGGCATCGGTGTTGTCACGCGAGCAGCCCGCGCCGGACAAGATCGTGCTGGTCGTGCCGTTCGACCGCATCACCGACGTGGCGCGCGACCACGTTCGCTGGCTGCCCGTCGGCCTGCTGCTGATGGGCACGTGGGACAACATCGACGCCTTGCGCGGCTACTCGGGGCCGTTCGAGATCTTCGGCGCGGAGAAAGACGAGGTGATCGCCGTGCGCCATGCGCAGGCGCTGGCGCAGTCGGTGCCGCAGGCGAAGTTTCACCTGATTGCCGGCGGGCACGGCTGGGCGAACGGTCGCGACGTGACGTTCAGGAATCCCTGAGCCGCATTGTCTCGCGGTGAGGCCTCGCGGCGCCTCGGCCTCGCGGCCTCACAACGTCTTCGCGAACACCACGCTCAGGTTGTTGGCCGGCATGCGCACCACCTGCCGGCGCGCGAGGCCATGCTCAGCGGCGAGCCGCGTCACGTCGTCGAGATCGCGCAGTCCCCAGGCCGGGTTGTGCCGCTTCAGGGACGCGTCGAACTCGAGATTGGAGGCGACCGCGGTGCCGTTCTCGAGATAGGGGCCGTAGGTGATCAGCAGTCCGCCCGCGGGCAGGTGGCGGGCCGCGCCGAGGCACAATGCGCGCGACGACGACCACGGCGAGATGTGGATCATGTTGATGCAGACGATCGCGTCGTACTGCGCGGCGACGGGCCAGCGCGGCTCGTGCACGTCGAGCGCGATCGGCGGCAGCAGGTTGGGTAGATGGGCGGCTTCGATGCGCCGGGTCATCGCGTCGCGCGAGGCCGCATCGGGTTCGGTGGGTTGCCAGCGGATGCCGGGCAGCGCGGCGGCGAAGTGGCAGACGTGCTGGCCGCTGCCGGAAGCGATCTCGAGCGCGCTGCCCGTGGCGGGCAGCACGGATTCGAGCACGGTCAGGATGGGATCCTTGTTGCGCTCGGCGGCGGCGGAGGTCAGCAGTTCGTTGGTCAAGCCGGCGGCGGCGGCGCGCGTTCCTTGCGGATCGTGCGCACGGTGAACCAGGTGAAGAGCGAGATCACGCCGACCAGCAGCAGCATCAGCATCGCGAGCAGCGGGTGGAATCTCCACGCTTCGATCAGACCCCAAGCAACGCCGATGGGCGTCATGGTCAGGATGATGGGTTTGGCGATCCTCATCGGGGCTGCCGCCCACTCTTCAACGCCGTCCCTTCTTCTGCGAAGAGGGGACCGGCGTCCGTGAGTGATGGGAAGAAGCGTAAACGCATGTTCAGAGGATATACCGGCTGAGATCCTCGTCCTTGGCCAGATTGCCCAGCGCCTGGTCGACGTACGCCGCATCGATCTCGATTGCCGTGCCGCCTTTCTCCGACGCATCGAACGACACGCTCTCCAGCAGCCGTTCCATCACGGTGTGCAGGCGCCGCGCGCCGATGTTCTCCGTCTTCTCGTTCACGCTGAACGCGATCTCCGCGAGCCGGCGCACGCCGCCGTCGACGAACTTCACGTCCACCTGCTCGGTGCCCATCAGCGCCTTGTACTGCGTCGTCAGCGAGGCGTCGGGCTCGGTGAGGATGCGCACGAAGTCCTCGACCTTCAGCGAGTCGAGCTCGACGCGGATCGGGAAGCGGCCCTGCAGCTCGGGGATCAGGTCCGACGGCTTCGCCATGTGGAACGCGCCGGACGCGATGAAGAGGATGTGGTCCGTCTTGATCGTCCCGTACTTCGTCGACACGGTCGAACCTTCGACCAGCGGCAGCAGGTCGCGCTGCACGCCTTCACGGGAGACGTCCGCGCCCATCGTGTCCTGGCGGCGCGCGACCTTGTCGATCTCGTCGATGAACACGATGCCGTTCTGCTCGGCGTTCGCCAGCGCCCGCGCCCGCAGCTCTTCCTCGTTGACGAGCTTGCCGGCTTCTTCCTCGACCAGCAGCTTCTGCGCTTCCTTGACCTTCATCTTGCGCGGCTTCGTGCGCTGCCCGCCGAGGTTGGCGAACATGCTGGAGAGCTGCTCCTGCATCTCCTCCATGCCGGGCGGCGCCATGATCTGCACGCCGGGCGGGATCGCGCGCAGGTCGATCTCGATCTCGCGCTCGGCGAGCTGGCCTTCGCGCAGCATCTTGCGGAATTTCTGTCGCGTCTCCTGGTCGCGCGCGCTCGGCTCCGGGTCCGTGGAGAAACCCATCATCTTCGGCTGCGGCAGCAGCGCGTCGAGGATGCGCTCCTCGGCCGCGTCCTTCGCCTTCTCGCGCACCTTCGCCACTTCCTCGTCGCGCGCCATCTTCACGGCGACCTCGGCGAGATCCTTGACGATGGAGTCGACGTCGCGGCCGACGTAACCCACCTCGGTGAACTTCGTCGCCTCGACCTTCACGAACGGCGCGTTCGCGAGCTTCGCGAGACGCCGCGCGATCTCGGTCTTGCCGACGCCGGTCGGGCCGATCATCAGGATGTTCTTGGGCGTGATCTCGTGGCGCAGCGGCTCGTCGATCTGCGACCGGCGCCAGCGGTTGCGCAGCGCAATGGCGACGGCGCGCTTGGCGGCGTCCTGGCCGACGATGTGTTTGTCGAGCTCGCCGACGATCTGTTTGGGGGTCATTGTGCTTTCAGCTCCTCGATGACGAGGTTGCGATTCGTGTAGATGCAGATGTCCGCGGCGATGTTCAGCGACTTCTCGACGATGTCGCGCGCGGCGAGCTCCGTGTTCTGCGCCAGCGCCAGCGCGGCGCTCTGCGCGAACGGTCCGCCGGAGCCGATGGCGACGAGATCATGTTCCGGTTCGATCACGTCGCCGTTGCCGGAGATGACGAAGATGTTCTTCGTGTCACCGACCAGCAGCAACGCCTCGAGGCGGCGCAGGTAGCGATCGCCGCGCCAGTCCTTTGCGAGATCGATGGCCGCGCGCGTGAGATTGCCGAACTTCTCGAGCTTGCCTTCGAAGCGTTCGAACAGCGTGAACGCATCGGCCGTGCCGCCGGCGAAACCGCCGAGCACCTTGCCGTTGCCGAGCGGACGCACCTTGCGCGCGTTGCCCTTCATCACCGTGTTGCCGAGAGTGACCTGGCCGTCGCCGCCGATCGCGATGGCGCCGTTGCGCCGCACGGCGAGGATAGTCGTGCCGTGCGGATTGAATGTTTCGCTCATGACGAGCCTTGACCTTTGCAGACCCTAAGTCTTGCGTTTTGCCCGAGGGTGGGAAGCGTCGTAGGTGCGGGCCAGGTGGGCGAAATCAAGATGCGTGTAGACCTGCGTGGTCGAGATGTCGGCGTGGCCGAGCAGCTCCTGCACGCCGCGCAAATCCTTACTCGATTCAAGGAGATGAGTTGCGAACGAATGCCGGAACAGGTGCGGATAGACGCGCGTCGGCAGGCCCTTGCGGCGCGCCCAGCCGGCGATGCGCAACTGGATCGCGCGTTCCTTCAATCGCGTGCCGTTGCGGCCGAGGAAGAGCGCGGTCTCATCGGGTGCGACGAGCGCCGGCCGCTCCTTCAGCCAGGCGCGGATCGCGTCGACGGCCTTGCGGCCGACCGGCACGATGCGCGTCTTCGAACCCTTGCCCAGCACGCGCACGGTGCGATCCGCGAGATCGAGATGGACCGGGTCGAGACCGACCAGCTCGGCCAGGCGCAGGCCCGAGGAATAGAAGAGCTCCATGATCGCGCGGTCGCGGATTGCGAGCGCGTCCTCGGGCGGGATGTCGAGCAGCTGGTTGATCGCGTCGACGTCGAGCGTGTCGGGCAGGCGCTTCGCGGCTTTCGGCGCGGGCACGCCGAGCGCCGGGTTCTTCGTCGCCGCGCCTTCGCGGATCAGGAAATTAAAGAACCCCCGAGCCGCCGAGAGCCGCCGTTGCACGCTGCGCGGATCGAGTCCGCCGCGATGCGACTGCGCGGCGAACATCCGGATGTGCTGACTGTCGATCGCCTTCCAGTCCGCGACCGCGGCCTTCTCGAGGAAGTCGGCGAGCGCGGCGAGGTCGCGGCGGTAGTTGGACGAGGTGTGCGGCGAGAGCCGGCGCTCGCGCGAGAGGTGCAGTAGATAGCCGTCGATCAGGGTGCGATCGGGCATGGAGAAGAAGGGGACGGGCGGAGAGCCGGTCCCCGTTCCCTCAACGAAGCAGGGCGTCGGAGATCAGCTCGCCCATGCGCTTCAGGAATTCCGTGCTCATGCCGGGGTGGAAACGCTCGCGCTCCGCGCTGCCGAGCGCGAGCAGGCCGAGCGAGCCGCTCTCACCCTTGTTGTCACTCAGGGGCACCAGCGCTACCGAACCGATGCTCGCGGACTCGGGTCCGAACAGGAAATCGCGCTGCGTATCGCGCACCTGGCCGCAACGCGGCTTGCCGGTGGCGAGCAGCGCTTCGAAGGAACGGATGTGCACGTCGTCGGCGGCGACGATGCGCAGGAACGGTTCGTGGCTGGCGTTGCGCAGCGTGTCGCTGGGCGCGGTGAGCACGAGCACCGAGTGGAACGCATCGAAGTCTTCGCGCAGCGAGGCTTCGAGCGAGGTCAGCGCGGCGGTCGCGGTCGGTGCACGCAGCAGGCGGCGCGTGAAGCGGTGGATGCGATCGGCGAGCTGGTCGTTCGCGCGCGCGACCGAGACGAATTCCGCGAGGCGCTTGTCCGCGTCGTTCTTCTGTTCGCGCAGCACTTCCACCTGGCGCTCGACGAGCGAGACGGTGGAGCCGGTGCGCATGTGCGGCAGGCGCATGCGCGCGAGCAGCGGCTGGTGGCGTTCGAAGAAATCGGGATTGAGCCCGAGATAGCGCTCGATGCGTTCTTCGTCGGTTTGTCCGGAGGGCGTCTGTCCCGCGGTCACTCCGCGTGCGGTCTGCGTCGTCATGTCTGGATCGTGCTCCCTGGAAATTCCACGCGGCCGGTGAAAGATACAGCGGTCGGGCCTTTCATCCAAATGTGTTCGCCGGGTCCTGTCCAGGTGATCTCGAGCTTGCCGCCGGGAAGTTCGACCTCGACGGTGGCGTCGAGACGTCCATGCCGTCTGCCGACGGCGACAGCGGCGCACGCGCCGGTGCCGCAGGCGAGTGTTTCACCGACGCCACGCTCGAACACGCGCAGCCGGATGTGCGAACGATCGACGACTTCCATGAAGCCGACGTTCACGCGACGCGGGAATCGCGGGTGTTTCTCGATCGCCGGGCCGAGGCGGTCGACCGGCGCGCTCGCCACCGATGCAACGGTCAACACCGCGTGCGGATTGCCCATCGACACCGCGCCGATCTCGACCTCGGTGCCCGCGACCGCGAGCGGATAGACGTGCGCCTCGCTCGACGCGTCGAACGGCAGCGACTTCGGATCGAAGTTCGGCACGCCCATGTCGACGGAGATCAGGGTTTCGTCGTGCACGCGTGCGCGAATGAGGCCGGCTGGACTGTCGAGCACGATCTCGCCACCGGGATTCGCCGCCAGCACGCCGCGTCGATGCAGGAATGCCGCGAGGCAGCGAACGCCGTTGCCGCATTGCTCCACCTCGCCGCCGTCGGCGTTGAAGATGCGGTAGTAGACCTGCGTGCCTTCGCGGCGCGGCGGCGAGAGGACGAGCGCCTGGTCGAAGCCAATCCCGGTATGTCGCGCCGACCAGGCGCGCCACTGCGCGGCGGTGGGCAGGCGGCCGTCCTTCGGCGCGTCGAAGACGATGAAGTCGTTGCCGAGGCCGTGCATCTTGGTGAACTCGAGCTGCATGCCGGGAGAATACCGTAGCATCGGCGGCCATGCGTCTCGCTCCCTGGCTGCTGGCCCTGGCGGTCCTGTTCTCGTTGTGGAAACTCTACGACGGCCGCGACATCCATCGCGCGCCCGGCATCCTCGCCGCGGCCGAACCGCTGCAACGCGAGATCGATGGCGCCGCGCTGCTCGACCGCGGCGAATTCAAGCTGCGCCCGCGCGCGGAATTCCGCGCGACGGTGCGCGTCCTGCGCCGCGAGGACTATTCGTTCGGCGAGCTGGCGAAGCTCGTGCCGACGGATTTCGCGGTGGGCTGGGGCCCGTTGTCGGACAGCAAGGTGCTCGAGGACGTGGCGATCACGCAGTCGAACCGCTTCTACTTCTGGCGCACCGAGCACTGGCCGGTCGATCGCGCCACCATCGAGAGCCACTCGGCGAACTGGCACGTCATCCCGGACAACGACGGGGTGCGTGCGCAGCTGAAGAAGCTGCGCTCGGGCAGCGTGGTCGAACTCGCCGGCGAGCTGGTCGACGTCGAGGGTCCGGAAGGCACGCTGCGCACGTCGCTCGTGCGCACGGACACCGGCGCCGGCGCCTGCGAGGTGTTGCTGGCGAAGTCGGTGCGCGTCGTCGAGGTC
>Ga0335075_10003979_pt1 | contig 23183 bp, 18 predicted proteins | sample Lox_Sample_24_FD_206723 | JGI IMG/M metagenome (GOLD analysis project Ga0335075, IMG submission 206723) | Soil microbial communities from Loxahatchee National Wildlife Refuge, Florida, United States - Lox_Sample_2.4 | ecosystem: Environmental > Terrestrial > Soil > Wetlands | place: USA...
GAGTACATCCCGTTCCGCAGCTTGATCGACACATTCAGCTCGCTGCCGTCGCTGCAGCCGGTGAACTTCACGGCCGGGCACAAGGCCGTGGTGTTCCGGATCGGGAAGATCAGGCTCGGCGACGTGATCTGCTACGAGGTCGGCTTCGACAACCTGGTCTCGTCGGAGGTCACCGCGGGCGCGAACCTGCTCACCGAGCAGACCAACGACGCCGACTTCGAGGTGGACGGCCAGCTCGGCGAGACCCTGCAGCAGCTGGCCATGGCCCAGATCCGGGCCATCGAGTTCGACCGCTCCATGGTGGTCGCGGGCACCACCGGGGTCAGCGCGATCATCGGGCCCGACGGGCGGATGCTCGCCCGCAGCCGGACCTGGCGGCGGGCGGTGCTCGAGGAGCGGGTGCCGCTGCTGAGCAACGTCACACTGGCCGAACGGCTGGGTGAGTGGCCCGAGATCGTGTTCAGCGCGCTGGCCGCCGCGGCGCTGGTAGCGGCGGTGTCCGGCGAGTTCGCGGCGTGGCGGCGGTGGCGCCGCGCCGGGTGATGCGCCGCCCACGGCCGCAAAGCGCGTAATGGTCCGAGGTAGGAGCCACAATAGGCCTGTGGGATTCTGGCGCGCGTTCGGTCGGCCAGTTCGCTATGCGGCGCTTGTCGCCGGTGCGCTGCCCGCCCTGGCCTTCCCGGCCCCGAACCTGGAGTTCATCGCGTGGTTCGGCCTGGTCCCCGGCATGCTGCTGTTCCGGGCCGCCCCGTCGGCGCGGGAGGCAGCGGTGCGCGGCTGGTGGTTCGGCACCGGGTTCCTGCTCGCCTCGCTGTACTGGCTTTCCCCCAACCTGGGTCCCGGGCTGCTGCTCGTGGTGGCGTTCATCGGGGCGCTGTGGACCGGGTTCGGCGCCGCGACCTGGGGGCTGCTGCGCCCGCCGGTGAAGCCATGGCGCGCGCTCGCTGCGCTCGCCGTGGTACCGAGCTACTGGCTGGTGGCCGACTGGGTGCGCTCCTGGCAGGGATTTGGCGGGCCATGGGCGGTATACGGGGCCAGCCAGTGGCAGCATCCCGCCATCCTGGCCCTGGCCGCCCTGGGCGGGGTCTGGCTGGTCAGCTTCGCGCTGGTGGCGGCCAACACCGGGATCCTGATCGCCGCGGTGGCCCGGCCCCTCACCGTGCGGCTGATCGGGGCGGCCGCCGCCCTGATCGCGCTGGCGGCCGGCCCGGTCGCCTTCGCGCTCACCTCGGCCTCGCCGGTCACCAGGCACGTGACGATCGCGCTGGTTCAGCCGGGCGTGGTACGCAACCCCAAGCTCAGCGCCTACGCCAGCCAGCGGCTGTCGGCCGGCCTGCGCGCCGGCCACGCCGACCTGATCGTCTGGGGGGAGAGCAGCGTCGCGGTCGACCTGAGCCTGCCCAGTTCCGCCCCGCGGCTGCGCCAGCTGGAGAGGCTGTCCGCGGCGGACGACGCGCAGCTGCTGGTGAACCAGGACTCAATAGCGCCGGACGGCGACCACTCCAAGGTTGCCCTGCTGATCGGCAGCAACGGCATCGACGGCCGGTACGTGAAGACGCGGCTGGTGCCGTTCGGGGAGTACATCCCGTTCCGGCAGGAACTCGGCTGGCTGACCAAGATCAGCAAGGCGGCGTCGCAGAACATGGTCCCGGGCCCGGGGGCGCATGTCCTGCAAGTCACCACGCCCGCAGGCCCGCCGCTCACGATCGGTGTGCTGATCTGCTTCGAGTCGGCATTCCCCGACATGTCCCGGGTGGACACCGACCACGGAGCTCAGCTGATCGTTTACCAGACCTCGGACTCCACCTGGCAGGCCGGCTGGGAGTGGGCCCAGCCGCAGCACGCGGCGCTCAGCGCGCTGCGCGCCGCCGAGACCGGCCGGCCGGTCGTGCAGGCCGCCCTGACCGGCGACTCGGTCGCGTTCGACCCCCGCGGACGGCTGCTCGCCTGGAAGGGCTCCAACTTCCGCGGGGTCGCGATCGTGCGGCTCGGCCTGCCGCCGGCGTCCGCCCGGACGCTCTATGACCGGCTGGGCGACTACGTCCCGTGGACCGCCGTGGCGATCGCCGCGCTGGCCGCGGGCATCGCTCTCAGCCGGACCAACCGGATCCGCCGACCGATTCGTCCCCATCGCCCGGCGGCAATAGTCTGGGACCGGAACCCCCGGCGTGACCGGTCCGGTGCCGTGGCGAGCAGCCCTCGCGAGGGCGGCGCCCCGGGCGAGCCTAGCCTCGGCGATGGCCGCCCGGCGGCTGCGCCGCACTCCGAGCAGTGAGCCTTGGTCGGTTAGCAGAAGCAGTCGGTAACGCAGAAGCACATGAGCCGCGAAGGATCCGCCATGGGAAGATTAATCGCAGGCGCAGCCGACCCGTCATTCTCGCCCGGGCGCCGGTACCGGCGGCTTGCGGCAGTCGCCATCTGCTGCGCAGCGGGCCTGGTCGCTTCGGCCTGCTCGGGCGGCGGGAACACAGCGGGTGGCCAGCACGGCGCGAGCCCGGCGGCTACCGGCCTGCGGGTGTCGATCACACCGGCCAACGGGAGCGGCAGCGCCGCGCCGAACCAGGGCATCACGGTGACGGCCGCCGAGGGAAAGCTCAGCAAGGTGACCGTGACCACGTCCGGCGACCCGGTCAGCGGGACCATGAACGCCGCGGGCAACGTCTGGCACAGCACCTGGGCGCTGGACGTAGCGCAGAGCTACACGGTCAGGGCCACGGCGACGGGAACCAGCGCGGCGGGCACGGCGGGCCAGACGGTGAGCCGCACGTCAGCGTTCAAGACACTCAACCCGTCGCAGACGTTCACCACAGAGATCTACGAGGCGTCGGGCCAGACCTACGGCGTCGGCATGCCGATCATCCTGTACTTCAACCGGCAGATCACCGACAAAGCCGCGGTGGAGCGGGCGCTGCAGATCACGACGTCGAAGCCGGTCGTGGGCTCCTGGTACTGGGACTATCCGTGCAATATGGCAGTGACCTGTGCGTATTTCCGGCCGGAGAGCTACTGGGCCCCTGGCACCACCGTGAGCTTCACCGGGCACCTGAACGGCGTGGAGGGCGCGCCCGGCGTGTACGGGTACCACACCCTGACCCAGTCCTTCAGCATCGGTGCCTCACTGATCGTCGTGGCCAGCACGGTGACGCACCACATGGAGCTGTACCAGAACGGCCAGCTGATCGACAACTGGCCGATCAGCACCGGCCGGCCCGGTGACAACACGCCGAACGGCACCTACCTGACCATCGACAAGGGCAACCCGGTGGACATGAAGGGGCCGGGCTACAACCTCGAGGTGCCCTGGTCGGTGCGGTTCACCTGGTCGGGCGACTACCTGCACGACGCCTACTGGTCGGTAGGCGAGCAGGGCTTCACGAACGTCAGCCACGGCTGCGTGAACATGCCGCCGGCCGATGCCGAGATCTACTACAAGATGGAGATCCCCGGTGATCCCGTGACGGTCACCGGCAGCCCGAAGGCCGGCACCTGGGACAACGGCTGGACCATGTGGTTCCTGCCGTGGGACAAGTATCTGCAGGGCAGCGCGACCGGCGACGCGGTCGAGGCCGGGCCGACCGGCAGCACATTCGTCCGCCCGTCCGCCGTGCCGCCGTCGACAGCGACCGCTCCCCTCGGCACGGCCGACCCAAGCAACTGGACGGCGTCATGAGCCACCGGGCGTCAGCGTCACGGCACTGACCGCGCGCCCGTACGATACTTGCCCATGGAGAGCTTCCTGACGCACGCGGGCTACGCTGCGCTCATTGTCTTTGGCTTTGTCGAGGCGTGCTGCATCCCGATCTCCTCGGAGATCACCTTTGGCTTCGCTGGCGTCCTGGCCTTCCAGGGCCACCTGAACCTGGTCCTCGTGATCGTCATCGGGTCACTGGCCGAGCTGGCCGGCTCCTACGTCTCGTATTCCGTGGGCCGGGTCGGCGGAAGGCCCCTGGTCGAAAGGCTCGGGAAGTTCGCCCTGATCACCCACAAGGACATCGACCGGGCCGAGCAGTTCCTGGCCGGCCGGGGCAGGTGGACAGTGGTTGTCGGCCGGATGCTCCCGGTCATCCGCGCGTTCATCTCGATCGTCGCGGGCCTCGCCGAGGTGCCCGCCGGGCAGTTCGGCCTGCTCAGCCTGCTCGGCACCGTGATCTATGCCACCGTGCTCTCGGTTATCGGATACGAGGTGGGCAGCGCCTGGCACAGCATCTCGCATGACATCTCGATCGGCGGCTACGTGATCGTGGTCCTCGTGGTCCTGGCCATCGTCGCGTTCGTCATCTACCGGCTGCGCGAGGTCCGCAAGGAGGCGGCCGCCGGACGCGGGCGCCACGCGCAGGACTCGAAAATCTAGCCCTCACTCCACCAGCGCCTGGTAGACCAGCTGGCGGAGCTGGGGACGGATCCGGTAGGTGCTCGACGGCATCAGCTGGGTGAAGAAGCAGACGGTCAGCTTCTCGGCTGGGTCCACCCAGAATGCCGTGGACGCCAGGCCGCCCCAGGAATACTCGCCTTCCGAGCCGAGCGTCTTCCCGGCGGCCGCGTCGATGACGACGGCGACGCCCAGGCCGAACCCGATACCGCGCATCGGCGCCTCCGCGTTCAGGGCCCGGCCAAAGGTCTCCAGGTCGGCTCCGCCCGGCAGGTGGTTGCGGGTCATGTAGGCCACGGTCCGCGAACCGAGCACGCGTACGCCGTCCAGTTCGCCGCCCGGGCTGCCCGGCCGGTCCAGCAGCATCTGGGTGAACCTGTGGTAGTCGGCCGCGGTGGATATCAGGCCACCCCCGCCGAGCAGCATCCGGGGCCGGTGGCGGGCGACCCGGCCCATCTCGTCCAGCTTGTGCAGGGTTCCATGCGGCTGCAGGGTTTCATGCGGCTGCAGGGTTTCATGCGGCGCTCCGGCTGACACCGCGGTCGGCGTGTAGAGCGCGCCGAGCCGGCCCATGTCGGCCTCGTCGACCCAGAAACCGGTGTCGGTCATTCCCAGCGGGCCGAAGATCCGGCCGGACATGAACTCGTCCAGGCTCTGGCCGGAGGCCACCTCGACCACCCGGCCGAGCACGTCGGTGGCCACCGAGTAGTTCCACTCCGAGCCGGGCTGGAACAGCAGCGGCTGATCGGCCCAGGCGTCGCAGCACTGGGCCAGGTCCATGCCGTGCGCCACGGTCACGTCGAAGCCGGCGTGCCGGTACCGCGCGTCGACCGGGTGCGCCCGGTGGAAGCCATAGGTCAGGCCGGCGGTGTGGGTCATCAGGTGCCAGATCCGCACCGGCTCCACGGCGGGCACGGTCACCGGCTTGAGATCGGATCCGCCGGTAAACACGCGGACGTCGGCGAACGACGGAATGAACGCGCTGACCGGGTCGGTCAGCTCGAACGCGCCCTCCTCGTAGAGCATCAGCGCAGCGACCGAAGTGATCGGCTTGGTCATCGAGTAGATCCGCCACAGGGTGTCGGTCTCGACGGGCAGCCCGGCCGCCACGTCCCGGGAGCCGTAGCTGGACACGTGCGCGAGGCGCCCCCGCCTGCTCACCGTGATCAGCCACCCCGGCAGCCGGCCGTCGTCCACGTAACGACGGAAATGCCGGTCGACCCGGTCCAGCCGCGCCGGGTCGAAACCCACCTCGGCCGGGTCCGCATCAGCCTTAAGCTCGGTCATCTGGCAGTGCCTCCTCGGCTGGCTCGGCCTCCCGGCTCATCCGGCGACGGCGCCTGCCCCGATCTTGCAGCCTGGCGGCACCGCCAGTAAAGCCCGGCCGGCGGCGTACTATCCGGCAGGTGAGTGCGGAGCGAGAACGCGTAGCCGGCTTCGGTCATCTCGAGGACGGGCTGCGCCAGGCGGGCGACTGGTACCGCTGGGGGCCCTACGTCAGCGAGCGGCAGTGGGGCACGGTCAGGGAGGATTACAGCCCGGACGGCCAGGCCTGGGACTACCTGCCGCATGACCACGCCCGCTCCCGCGCCTACCGCTGGGGCGAGGACGGGCTGGCCGGGTTCTGCGACATCGAGCAGCGGCTATGCCTGGCCCTGGCCCTGTGGAACGGGCGCGACCCGATCCTGAAGGAGCGGGCGTTCGGCCTGACCGGCCAGCAGGGCAATCACGGCGAGGACGTCAAGGAATACTGGTGGTACCTGGATGCGGTACCAAGCCACGCGTGGAACCGGTGGCGGTATCACTACCCGCAGCGCCCCTTCCCCTATGACGAGCTCATTTCTGTGAACGGGCAGCGTGGGCGCACCGATCCCGAATATGAACTCATGGACACGGGCGTCTTCGACGACGACCGCTACTGGATCGTCGAGGTGCACTACGCGAAGGCCGACCCGGACGACATCCTGATGGCGATTCAGGTGACCAACGCCGGGCCCGAGGCCGCGACCCTGCACGTGCTGCCGACCGCGTGGTTCCGCAACACCTGGTCCTGGGAGCGGGGCGCGGCCAAGCCGGTCCTGGTGGCAGGGCCGGTCGTCGGGCCAGACGGCGCCGCGGCGGTCAACATCCAGCATCCTTTTGGCGCTGATCTGGAACTGCTGGCTGGCACGGGCCCTGACGGCACGCCGCCGGCGCTCCTGTTCTGCGAGAACGAGACCAACGTGGCGCGGCTGTTCGGCGCGGCTCCGGTCACCCTGTACCCGAAGGACGGCATCAACGACCACGTGGTCAGCGGCTTGCCCACGGTCAGCCCGGACCAGCGCGGCACCAAGTGCGCGTTCTGGTACCAGGTCACCGTCGCGCCGGGCTCAACGGCCGAGCTGCGGCTCCGGCTTCGCCCAGCCCCCTCACCCCCCGCCACCACCCCGCGCGCACTCCCTGGGCTCACCGCCACCCCGGTACCGGCCCCCTCGGCGCCAGCTCAGCCCTCCCCCACGCCAGGCCAACAGGATCAAAGTGGATCTGGTGCAGTCAGGACTGCACCAGATCCGCATCTATCGGGCAGCGAGGCCCTTGGCGCTGACTTTGACCGGGTGATCGCGCAGCGCCGGGCGGAGGCGGACGAGTTCTACGCCGAGCTGACGCCGCCAGGCGCGTCCGCCGACGAGGCGATGGTGATGCGCCAGGCCTTCGCCGGGATGCTCTGGGGCAAGCAGCTTTACTACTACGACGTGGCGCGCTGGCTGGACGGCGACCCGCTCCAGCCGCCGCCTCCTCCTGGCCGCGCGTCCGGCCGCAACAGCCGGTGGCGCAGCTTCGACTCATTCGACATCTTGTCGATGCCGGACAAATGGGAGTACCCCTGGTTCGCCGCGTGGGACCTTGCCTTCCACTGCGTCGCGCTGGCCCACGTCGATCCGGCGTTCGCGAAGTACCAGCTGATCCTGCTGTGCCGGGAATGGTTCCAGCACCCGAACGGGGCACTGCCGGCCTATGAGTGGGACTTCGGCGACGTGAACCCGCCGGTGCAGGCGTGGGCCGCGCTGGAGGTGTTCGCCGTCGACGGCGGTCGCGACATCGCATTCCTCAGCCGGGTCTTCGACAAGCTGCTGGTCAACTTCACCTGGTGGGTGAACAGGGAGGACGCGTTCGGCAACGACCTGTTCGAAGGCGGCTTCCTCGGCCTGGACAACATCGGCCCCCTGGACCGCTCGCACCTGCCGGTCGGCGGCACCCTGGAACAGTCCGACGCGACCGGCTGGATGGGTTTCTACGCGATGGCGATGGCGTCGATCGCGGTGGTCCTGGACCGCTCCGGCCAGCGGCCGGGAATCGACCTGGTCTTGAAGTTTCTCGAACATTTCGTCGGCATCCGGGACGCCATCGACAATCAAGGCCTGTGGGACCCGGTCGACGGCATGTACTACGACCGCCTGCTCACCCCGGACGGGACGGCCGTGCCGGTGAAGGTCCACTCGATGGTCGGAATGATCCCCCTTTTCGCCGTCGGAGTGGTCAACCAGCCGATGCTGCAGCGCTCTCTGGCCGTCGGCAAGCGATTCGCCGGCCTGCTAGCCGAGGCCGGGCTGGCCGACCAGGCGAAGCTGGCCGAGGCTGGGCTCGCCGACCCAGCGGAGCCGACCCAAGCCGGGCGGCTCCGCGGCGCCCCCGGCCATCAGCAACTGCTGCTCAGCGTGGCCGGGCCAGACCGCCTGTCGCTCCTGGCGGCCAGGCTCTTCGACGAGAGCGAGTTCCTGTCACCGCACGGCCTGCGGTCACTGTCGGCCTGCCATCGCGAGCATCCCTATCAGCTCGATGTGGAGGGAGTGCGGGCGACCATCGACTACGAGCCCGCCGAGTCCACCACGCCCATGTTCGGCGGGAACTCCAACTGGCGGGGACCGGTCTGGATGCCGCTGAACTACCTGCTAATCAGCATGCTGGGCCGCTATTACCAGTTCCTGGGCGACGATCTGACGGTCGAGTACCCGACCGGCTCGGGCCGCCAGCTCACGCTTGGCCAGGTCGCCGAGGACCTGCAGGACCGCCTGATCTCGATCTTCGTGCCCGGCCCTGACGGCCGTCGGCCCTGCTTTGGGGGAGTATCGCGTCTCCAGGACGACCCGGCTTGGCGCGACAACCTCGTGTTCAGCGAGTACTTCCATGGCGACAACGGGGCCGGGCTCGGGGCGTCGCACCAGACCGGCTGGACCGGCCTGATCGCCGACGTGATCAGGCGCCGCCACGGCGCGGTGCCCACCATCGGCGAGGTCATCGCCGACCTGGGCACCGCCAGTAGCCGGCTCTAGTGAGCCCTGCCCAGGCCCACTCCCCGCCGGACGCGTGTCTCCGGCCGGGGAGCGCTCACCGGTTAGGCGTTGTCCGCTAGGCGGTCTTGGTAACTTCCTGGGCAGCGTGCCGGCTGCACCCGCCGATCTCTTTTCCTTGTTGCTGCGCTGCCATGAGCAGTGGAACAACTGTGATCACGTCATCCCGCCCTTGCTTGCAGCCCGCCACCCAGGTCGCGGAGTCTCTTGCCACCTGCGCCGCGTGGTTTCTCGCGCGTGCCGCCTCGTCCTGCCAGTGCTGTACCTCCCTGCGCATCCGCTGCTCGGCGCGGACCATCTCGTCCCGCAGCCTGGAGTGGTGCGTGGAGGCGAAGACCATCGTGAATCCCCATGCCATCACGGCGGCCATGATCATCAACGTGGCTACTGTGAGGCCGTTCACGGTACGGCCTCGCTGGTTCGTAGCAGCAAGGTTGCCCGGCCTGCTGCGACAATCCCGCAGCTAGAACGGCCGACGAGGCTCTTGCATTGAGCGCGAGCCGATGTAGTGTGAGAAATCACAACTGACTCCGTTCCGTAGTCGAGTCGGGTGGAGATTGGTTTGCCTGGGCTAGCGGCGCCCTCCGCTGGCCCAGAGCAATGTCTGGGGCCGGTGGTCCCCAATGGTCGTTGGTTCACCCTCGCGAGTTCCGGGGGAGCCCGCTCGCGCCGTGGCAGCGTGATGCGCGGCCACCAATGGGCTTCGTAGACGGACGGCGCGTGGTTCTCGCCTGGGAGCGGCAACCCGACACGGACTGATCCGGAAGAGGCACGCGGGGTTCCCGCGACCCGGAACCCCCGCCTGCCGATCATGTCCAGCCTCCCGGCCGCCTGCCCAAAGATGGCGATTGGCCTCTTCTTGAGTAGACGACATGAGCGGACATGATCGCAATACCCGGCGGGAATTGCACCGGGAATTCCCCAGAAGTTCTTCTCAAGACACATCTGGCACCTCTACGCTCTAGTTGAGTAACACCCCGGGGACATACGGGTCCCAAGAAGGAGCCGAGGGGTGCCTGAGCACGGCAGCCCGAGCGTCCGTCGTCGTCGGCTTGCCGCCGAACTGCGTCGGCTCCGTGAGCGTGCCGGTTTAATCGGCGAAGAGGTAGCTGAGCGCCTCGGCTGGTCCACCTCGAAGCTCAGCCGCATTGAGACGAGCAAGAGCGGCGTCAAACAAGAAGATCTTGGGCTGCTGCTAGACCTCTACCACGTCACTGAGCCGTACCGCTCTGAGGTCATGGCACTCTCACGCGAGTCGGTTACACCGACGGCCGTGGACGAGGCGGCAATCTCCAGCTTCCCAGTTCGGTATGCCGGATTCGTCTCTGCGGAGTCTGAAGCAATCAGGCGCTGGGATTGGGAGCCTCAGGTTGTACCCGGATTGCTGCAGACAGAAAGCTACGCACGTGAGGTCATGCGCGGGTGGAACACCATGTTTCGCCTGCCACCTGCGGAGCTTGAACTCCGGGTAGAGGCACGTATGGCCAGGCAGCACGTTCTCAGTCGCGAGCAGCCGCTTGATCTCTCGGTAGTTATAGATGAATCGGTCATTCGCCGGCGATTCGGCACAGAATCGATCATGCTCGAACAATTCAACCGGCTGGCCGAATCCACAGACATCCCAAACGTCGTGGTGCAAGTTTTGCCGCTAAACGGCGATCATCCCATCGGAACCGGAGCATTTGCCTACATGAGCTTCGCTCAGGTTCACGATATTCAATTTCCAGATATCGTCTATGTCGAACGGCTGGATGGTGACTACATAATCGAAGATTCGGCCGAAACGAATAAGTACCGTGTGACGTTCGAACGCCTTAGGGAGACAGCACTCGATCCCGCCCAGTCACGGGCTCTGATAATCAGCATCACACGCGAATTCTGGTCATAGGTACTACCGCAGACTCACATGACGTCTGAAAGCCATCTCAGAGCAGGTCAAAGTCCCCCTCTTTTAGGCCCATGACGAAAGAAGACCACTCGGCGAACGTAAAAGTCAAAACCGGGCAGCCCGCCACGTTATCTTTGCTATCGCGTACGCCAATCTTGTTACCGGGCAGTTCGGCTATCTCAACACAATTGCCGTTCTCGGCGCTCCATGAGCTTTTCTTCCAATGTATGCCTGCAGATCCGTCCGTGTCAGCCACGGTGAATTCCACTCCCTCCTGTGCGATCCGCGGCCCGATCCCTAAGATCAACCGGCGATCGTCGGACATGCAGGCAGCCGTTACTCGCGGTTGTCCTTACTAAGATTCTCCACGCAGAGCGGACAGCAGAGCATCGGCCCGATGCCGCCCAGCCGCGCCAAGATTATCTTGCGGTATGGTACCCGCGCGTGAGGCGCGCCACGCGAAGATGAGGAAAACGTCCTTAAGTGTCTGGCAAACCGTGCGCCCACCTGCGATCCGAGCGTCGGCTCTACATCGTGGCAAGGCCCGTGCCCCTTGGCCAGCCCACAGTCAGGCCCGCCCGCGGTGGCCGGCGCTGAATTCGCTAGGCGTGGCAAAGTCGGCCAACCGGGCCAGGCCTGGGCCCAGCTCCGCCCAGCGGCCCGAGAACGAAAGAACCGCAATCGCCGCTGTCGGGTACTTCGCCTGTATCCGGCCAAGCGCCTCAGCTTCGGCATCCCCGGTTGGCTCACTGGAGAGTTCCAGGGTCAGCTCCCGCATGGCCGGGTCATGCCCCACGACCAGCAAAGTATGCGTGTCGGCCGACGTCAGGCGAGCCAGGGCCAGCAGGTCCGCGGCGGACGCCCCGTAGATCCGGTCCTCAAATTCGGCCGCCGGATGCGCGCCCAGCTTCTCCTCCGCCAGCTGCCAGGTCTCACGGGCGCGCTTGGCCGTCGAGCACAGCACCTGGTCGGGAACGTAGTCGGACTTGCGGAGCCACCGGCCCGCTGCGGGCGCGTCACGGCGGCCGCGGGGCGCCAACGGCCGGTCGTGATCAGGGACGTCGTCGGGCCAAGAGGACTTCGCGTGCCGAAGCAGCACTAGCCGCCGTGTGGGACTACTGGCCATGTCGCCAGCCTTTCAGACGCTAGCTCGGCCATTTTGGCGGGCCTCGCCTCGTGGGATCATCACCACAGCCCGCGCGGCTTGGGCCGCCGGCGAGGCGTTCGCTGTGCGCCGACGAAATGCATCTGTAGATACTATCGATAACGGTCGGCTTAATGGAAGCACTTATGGCCCGCTTATGGGTTAGCCCTCGGCCTGTCTGTCATCCCCGTGACTCCCCAAATACGTCCAACAGGACGAGGCAAGGGAAGGAGGCCATGTTCTACCCTGAGTCGCCCTGGCCAGGGCTGTTGGGGTATAAGGCAGCCCGTCTTGGAGTTGCCCGCTCACGCGCAGCGATTGATATGAGGGCCGTCATCATCGCTGCCTGCATCTTGGGGCTGCTGACTTTCCCCGGAATGAGGGTCCGGGTCCCGAGGCCGGTTGCGGCCAAGAAGGATGGCTAGGAGCGTCTGGGCAGCTTGCTTGTGTCTATCCGAGCCGAAGACACCGGTGATGGCCAGTACGATTATCAAGGCAATCAACAGAAACATCAGGCCGACGACCAAGCAGACGCCGATCTGGCCGAAGGCGCTAATGGCTGCTGCCGTGAGTAACAAGCCAGTGAGGCGCGGGGCGAAGCTTTTGAACGAAGACACGGTCCGGCTCCCATCCCGGTTCCCCGGATGGACTGCTGCGCCCAGAGCGAGAGTCGCAACCAGGAGTACTCGCGCTCGTCACGCCGAGGCGAGCTGACTCCTGAAGATCTCGCTCTGGTCATCTGCCCACGCACGGAGCGTGCTCAGATGACTAATGAGCGGTAGTCGTTTCGGTCAACGACTGGACGAATCCGATGGACCGAAACGGGCTATCGGCTGAGACGGAATTCCGCGAACTATCACCGTGCGCTAAAGGTAACCCGCGGCAGCTATCTAAGATTATCTTGCGGTATGGTACACGCGCGCCCGCGCCACGCGAAGATGACGAAAACGCACCCTGAGAGAACTCCGCAGTCAGGCGCACGGGCGGTGCCGACACCGAAATCGCTCAGCGTGTCAGCTCTCGCATGGCCGAGTCGTGCCCGACGATCAACAATGTACGGACGTCGGCCGACGTCAGGCGAGCCAGGGCCCAGCAGCTCCGCGCTGGACGCCCCGTAGACCCTCTCCTCAAGCGCGGTCGCTGGTTGAGCGCCGAGTTTCTCCTCCGCTAGCTGCCAGGTCTCGCGAGCGCGCCTGGCCGTCGGCCCACTGCTGGCGCATCACGGCGGCTTCGGGGCGCCAGCGGCCGGTCGTGGTCAGGAACGCCGTCAGGCCAGGCGGACTTTGCGTGCCGCAGCAAGATCAGTCGCCTAGTGGCAATGCTGGCCATATCGCCAGCCTTTCAGACGCTGGCTCGGCCATTCCGGCGGGCCTCCACGGCTGCGAGAATGGACCAAGACGAGCAAAGAGGGGTCCACCGGACATGACGATCGCCAGCCGCTTCTTCGAGCGGGCGATGAAGCTGCCGCCCGCGTCGAACCGTGATGTTCAGGTCGAGCGTGACCTGCGGATTCCGATGCCCGATGGGGTGGCGCTGCTCGCCGACCGGTACCTGCCGCGCGGGGAGGAACGAGCGCCGCTGGTGCTGGTCCGCTCGCCGTACGGGCGGCGCGGGTTCTGGGGGCTTATCTTCGGCCGGTTGCTGGCCGAACGTGGGTTCCAGGCGCTGATCCAGAGCTGCCGGGGAACGTTCGGTTCCGGCGGCACCCTCGACCCGTTCGGGCCTGACGAGCATGACGACGGCCTGGCCACGGTCGCGTGGCTGCGCGAGCAGCCGTGGTACCCGGGAGGTTTCGCGACGACCGGGCCGAGCTACCTGGGCATGGTCCAGTGGGCGATCGCCGCCGACGCCGGGCCCGACCTCAAGGCGATGTGCCCGCAAGTGACCCCTTCCGATTTCCGGGCTCCCATTTACGGGGGCGAGGCATTCTCGCTCGAGACCGCGCTGAGCTGGGTGCACCAGGTCGCGGGCCAGGAACGGCGATTCGCCTTCGCCCGCCAGTCGCGAGCCGGCCGCAAGCTCCAGCCGGCGTACAACCACCTGCCGCTTCGTGATCTCGACCGGCTGGCCACCGGCGAGCACGTCCGGTACTACCAGGAATGGCTGGCTCACAATGGCCCCGGGGACGACTACTGGAAGGGCCGCCGCTTCACCGACACCCTGGACCGGGTAACCGCGCCGGTCAGCATGGTCGGCGGCTGGCACGACATCTTCCTGCCCTATCAGCTGCGTGACTACGCGGCGCTGCGCCGGGCCGGGCAGGAGCCGTACCTGACCGTCGGCCCGTGGCGGCATGCCGACCAGCAGGCGGTTGCCGCCTGGGTCAGGGACACGGTGACCTGGCTGCGGGCCCAGCTGCTCGGCGACCGCAGCGGCCTGCGGTCCGAACCGGTCCGGATCTTCGTCACCGGCGCGCAGGAGTGGCGCAACCTGCCCGGGTGGCCGCCGGACACCCAGCCCCAGCGCTGGCACCTGCGGGCCGACGGGACGCTGGGCACCACGCCGCCGGCCGTCAGCGAGCCGGACCGCTACACCTACGACCCGGCCGATCCCACGCCGAACCTGGCCGGGCCGGTCGGCCAGCAGGGCACGGCGCGGGTGGACAACCGGGTGCTTGAGGCCCGCCCCGACGTCCTGACCTACACCAGCGAGCCGTTGCCCAGCGACCTCGAGATCTTCGGCGAGGCGACGGCCGACCTATTCGTGCGGTCCAGCCGCGAGCACACCGATTTCTTCGCCCGGCTGTGCGACGTCGACCCGGCCGGCGCGTCGGTCAACATCTGCGACGCCCTGCTCCGGCTGGTGCCCGGCCGCCCGGCACCCGAACCGGACGGCACCGTCCGGGTCCGGTTCCCGCTCTGGCCTGCCGCGCACCGCTTCCGCAGCGGCCACCGGCTCCGGCTCCAGGTATCCAGCGGTGCGCACCCCAGGTACGCCCGCAACCCCGGCGCCGGCGAGCCGCTCGCGACCGCGACCACGCTGCTCACCGCGGACCAGCAGGTCCATCACGATCCCGGCCACCCGTCAGCGATCATCCTGCCGGTCGCCACAGCCGGCTAGCTGTTCTAGCCGGGCCGGCCGCCTGGCCCGCATGCCTTCGGCTGATCCTCAGCCCACCGTGTCCTTGCGCCGCCCGAAAAAGAAGTACGAGAGCGGTATCGTCCCGGCGGAGTTGATCAGCAGCCCCGCGAACCAGGCCCACTTCGGGCCCCGGATCTGGTCGGCTGGGCGCCGCTTGAGGTCGACGGCGGCCGCCACCTTGAGCCCTAGCTCGGCCGTCCCGGCCACGATGATCAGCTTGCGGGTGCGGGGGCTGAGATCTCTCCATCGCTTAGCCATGACTGCCCGCTGACTCCTTCCGCACCGGCGGCAACCTAGTCGCCGGTACTTTACACCGGGCTTTTTCCCGGCCGGCGGTCACCAGGACCGCCGAACCGTCCGGCCAGGAACTCGGCGAAGGTGACCCGGCCGACGGCATGGTCGGGCGCCAGGTGGTCGCCGCGGCGGTATCCGGCAAAGGCGGCGCCCGGGAGGCGGAGGGGCAGCACCCGGCGGTGGCGCCCGCGGGCCTCCAGGTAGCTGCGGGCGAGATCGGCGGCGGCGCGTACCTCGGGCCCGCCCACGTCCGGCACCCGCCCGGCGGCTGGGCCGGTCGCGAGCTCGGCCAGCAGCCCGGCAACCTCGCCGGCCTCGATCGGCTGGAAAGCCGTTCCGCTCGGCACCGGCAGCACTCCAAGGCGCGCCAGTAGCTCGCAGCCACGCAGGATGAGCTGGTGGAACTGGGTGGCCCGGAGCACGGTCCAGGGCAGACCGGAGCTCTCGACCTGCTGCTCAACCGCGAGCTTGGACTTGTAGTAGCCAACTGGGACCCGGTCCACGCCGACGATCGAGATGTAGACCAGGTGCGGGCGCCCGGCCCGCCGGGCCGCGTCGATCAGGTGGCGGGCCGATCCGACGTCGCCGCGGCCAGTGGCGCAGTGCACGATCACGTCCGTCCCCGCCACCGCCGCGTCGATGCCGCGCCCGGCCCGCAGGTCGCCGGTGAACCAGGCGGCCGTCCCGCGCTCGGCCGGCGGCGGGCGGCGGCTCAGCACCCGCACCTGCCTGCCCTGGTCAGTGAGCCGCTGCACCACTACCCGGCCGAGGGTGCCGGTGCCGCCGGTCACCAGGATCGGTCCCATCACCGCTTGTCCCTCCCGCTGGCCGGCCGGAGCCGCAGCCTTGGCTTCACCTGTACAGGCTGGCACGGCCGCAAGGGACATCGGTAGGGTCGAGTCGCAGTATCGGCTCACGCCGCGAAGGGACACGCACGTGCGCGCAGTGATCGCCGAAAGGCTTGGCGGCCCGGAAGTCCTCAAGCTGACCGAGCGTGATACGCCGGAGCCTGGTCCCGGGCAGCTTCTGGTCGATGTGGCGGCGGCCGGCGTGAACTTCGCCGACATCTACCGTCGGCAGGGCGACCCGCCCTACTCCAGCGATGTGCCCTACGTGGCTGGCATGGAGGGCTCAGGTACCGTCGCGGCTGCCGGTCCCGGTGTCGAGGGGCCGGGCGCGGGGGCCCGGGTCACGTGGACCGGGGCCGAGGGCAGCTACGCGGAGCAGGTGATCGTTCCTGCCGACCGCGCCGTCCCGGTCCCTGACGGCGTGGGCCTCGAGGTCGCCGCCGCGGTCATGCTGCAGGGCATGACCGCGCACTATCTGTCACACGACACCTATCCGATCGCCGAGGGCGACCCGGTCGTGGTGCACGCGGCGGCAGGCGGAGTCGGCCTGCTGCTGACCCAGATGGCCAAGATGCGGGGCGGCGTCGTGATCGCCACAACATCGACCCCGCGGAAAGCGGAGCTGGCCCGGGCCGCGGGCGCCGACTATGTCGCCGGGTACGACGACTTCGGCGTTGTGGTCCGCGAGGTCACCCGCGGTGAAGGCGCCGCGGTCGTCTACGACGGGGTCGGGCAGGCCACGTTCGACGACGGCCTGGCCGCGCTGCGCCACCGCGGCTACATGGTGCTGTACGGCGCGGCCAGTGGGCCGGTTCCGCCACTGGATCCGCAGCGCCTGAACACGGGCGGGTCGCTGTTCCTCACCCGGCCCACGCTGGCCAGCTACATCGCGACCCGTGAGGAGCTGCTGGCCCGCGCCGGTGACCTGTTCCGCTGGATCAGGCAAGGCAGGCTGGAAGTTCGCATCGGCGGCAGGTACCCGCTTGACCAGGCCGCGCGTGCGCAGGAGGACCTGGCGGCCAGGCACACCACCGGCAAGCTCATCCTGCTGTCCCGCTGACCGGCCGCGCCGCCCTGCGCAGCTGGCCCAGCGCGTCTTTGCGGCGCTGGCCGGTGAGCCGGTCGATGAACAGAATCCCGCGCAGGTGGTCGGTCTCATGTTGCAGGCACCGGGACATCTCGCCGGTGCCTGCCACCGTGACCGGGTCGCCGTGCCGGTCGACGCCGGTCACCACGGTGGTCATGGCGCGCAGGTTGCAGGCAGTGAGGCCGGGGATGGACAGGCAGGCCTCGAGGTCGTCATACTCGCCCGACATCTCGGCGATGACCGGGTTGAGTATGCAGCCATGCTGACCGTCGACGTTGTAGGAGAAGGCGGCCAGGCTCACGCCGATCTGCGAGGCGGCCAGGCCGGCCCGGCCGGGCAGCAGGACGTTCTCGAGCAGGTCGTCGACCAGCCGGCCGGTGGCGTCGTCGAACCGGGTGACCGGATCACAGACGGTGCGAAGCACTGGATCGCCGAGCAGTCGCAGCGCCTGGATGGTCACTGACCCGCTCCGGGCGCTGGGCCGGCGACGAGCTTGCCGATGCGGTCGAGCACCAGGTCGTGCCAGCGCAGCTCGGCCTCGATCCGGGTGATGGCGTGCTCGATGATCAGGTCGTCGGCGGGGGTCTGGTCGGGCCAGGCTCGCTCACGTTCGTGCGCGAAGAACGCGGCCCGGGTGGCCAGCGCCTCGCGGCGGCCGGACACATATCCGCGCAGCGTGTCTTCGTCGAGGTCGGTGCTGACGGCCAGGGCGAGGTCGACCGGGTCCGGGCGCAGCGCCACCTCGCGCAGCGCCTCGCCGCGCAGCGCCCGCAGTTCCCTGCGGCCTTCGGCGGTGATGGCGTAGACGGTGCGGGCCGGCCAGTTCCCTTGCTGCTCAGTGCGCACCGGCTCGATCAGCCCCTCATCCTGCAACCGATGCAAGGCCGCGTACAGCGACCCCGGCTTCACCTCAGACCACAGCTCGGTCCGGTCGATGCGCGCGTCCCGGCGGATCTGGTGCCCGTACATCGGGCCATGCCGGGCCAGCGCGCCCAGCACGAACAAGCGCGTCGGGTTCATGCATCTAGTTAATCACGAGCACTCAAGTTTGAGTAGGAAGGCCAGGTGCGGGAAGCCACCGTTAGGTAGTGCCGCGCCTTTAGCCCGCCGCGTACCGCGCCGACGGTCTTTAATGGAGCGGAAGTGTCCCGAGTGACCACAGTGGGGTGGCCCGATGCCCATACGTCCGGCGCGTCACCGGGCGACGCGGCGGCGCCGGAGCTTCGGCGTGCTCTGCGGGATCCTGCTGACTCCGGTGGCGGTGGCCGCCGCCGTCTACCTGACCGGAGGCGGCGGGCTCCTGCGGCTGGACCTGGCCCAGTCTGGGTCGCAGGCCGGTCTGGGGCACGCACACGCGCCGAGCGCCTCTCCGCCGGCCGCCAGCCCGACCCGGAGCCCGTCTCCATTGGCCACCGCGAACCGGGCCGCCCGGCACCGGGCCCGCCCGGCGCGGCCCAAGGCCACCCCGTCATCCGGCACGGACCGGTCATCCACCAGGCCGCCGGCCAGCAACCCGGCTAGCTCGGAATCCGAGGCCGTCAGCCAGGTGCTGGCCCTGATCAACCAGGCCCGCGCGCAGGCCGGCCTGCCCGCTTACTCGCTCCTAACCGGGCTCGACAACAGCGCGTCGGCGCACAACGCGAGGATGGCGGAAGGCTGCGGGCTCTCGCATCAGTGCCCGGGCGAGCCTCCGCTTGGCACCCGCGAGACCGACGCGGGGGTGGTCTGGACCGCCGCCGGAGAGAACATCGGGGAGGGCGGCCCGGTCGCCGGCTCCCCCTCGGCCATCGCGCAGATGGCGGTAACCCTCACTCAGGACATGCTGAACGAGAAGCCGCCGGACGACGGCCACCGCCTCAACATCCTTAGCAGTACTTTCACTCACATCGGTATCGCGGTGACCATAGACAACTCCGGCACCGTCTGGATGACGCAGGACTTCTCGAACTAGACCGCCCGCCGGGTGCCGGCCGCGGCGCGCGGCCAGGCTGCCCCGGAGGCCCACCGGGGCAGCCTGGCCTATCCACGACTCCTGGCTGGCGCTGCTAGATCCTCTTTACCGTCAGGACGGAGGTGAGCAGGAAGGACAGCACCGCGCCCCTGTTGAACGGCCGCGTCTTGAACCAGCACACTCCCTTGCGGGATCGCGGGAAGAAGGCCGCGTGATAGAGCTGGTATGCGGCGGGACCGTGCGCGCCCCGGAAGGCGCCCGAGCCACCGACTATCGCGGCGACCTGCCGCAGGGTGTACGTGGCCTGGCAGGTCTTCCAGTTCAGCGTCTGGAAGACCTGCGGCCTCCCGATGTCCAGGACGTTCAGCCTGCCGGCCCTGGTCGGGATCGTGTGGAACCGGCCGGGACGCACGAAAACGAACCCGGTCGTGTTAACCACGCCCACGAGCGTGACCGGGATGACCGGCCTGCGCGCGTTCGCCGCGTGGCCGTACACCGTGCCGTAGACGGCCTCTGGCCCGGTGGTCGTCCTGCCGTACTGAGGGCTCGCCAGCGCAGAGCCTCCCGACAGCAGAACCGCCATCGCGGCACCCGCAGCCGCTAAGGCCCCGAATTTCACTTTCAGTAGCTTCATAGTTGCTCCCTGTTATTGGATCCCCCTACGGCGGGTCACACTACGCCGCATCGCCCCCCCTGCTCACCAACAGAACACCATGCGTAATCAAACTGTTACTGAGAGTGATCAGAAGAGAGCGGGCTGGCTGGGTGTCTCGGGGCGCCGGAATGCCTCGAGGAGGCCCGTTGCTACCGCAGGCTGGGGTGCTCCAGGACGGGGCGGCGGGCGGCGCCCGCATCCGCTCAGCGCGAACGGCAGCCGGAACAAAACCGGGCCGCCTGCTGCTGTAGGGGTGTAATCAAGTAAGACTCAACCAGGGAAGTGACCTGATGAGCGAAACCCTCTCCCTACCGGTGCTGCCGCTGGACGACACGGTCGTCCTGCCCACCATGGTGGTCCCGGTGGAGATCTCGGGGGCCGAGGTTCGCGCGGCGATAGAGGCGGCACGGCTATCGGCGTCCGCCCCTGGCGACGGGAAGACCCCAGACGCCAAGCCTCAGCTGCTGCTGGTGCCCCGGCTCGGCGGCAAGTACTCCTCGGTAGGGACGCTCGGCGTGGTCGAGCAGACCGGCCGGCTGCCCAGCGGTGAGCCCGCCGCGGTGATCCGCGGCCTGTCGCGGGTGCAGATCGGCACCGGCACCGTGGGACCAGGCGCCGCGCTGTGGGTCGAGGGCACGGTGGTGTACGAACCGCCAGCCAGCCCCCGCGGCCAGGAACTGGCCCGCGAGTACCGGACCATCGCCACGTCGATCCTGCAGAAGCGCGGCGCGTGGCAGGTCATCGACGTGCTGCAGAACCTCACCGACCCGTCGGCGCTGGCCGACAGCGCCGGGTATGCCGCTTACCTCACCACCGAGCAGAAGAACGAGCTGCTGGAAACCGTCGACTCGGAGCAGCGGCTGGAGAAGCTGACCGGCTGGGCCCGCGACGCGCTCGCCGAGCTGGACGTGGCCGAGACCATCCAGAACGATGTCCGTGAGGGCATGGAGAAGCAGCAGCGCGAGTTCCTGCTCCGCCAGCAGCTCGCGGCCATCCGCAAGGAGCTGTCCGAGCTTGACGGCAAGCCGGGCACCGAGGAAGACGACTACCGGGCCCGGATCGAGGCCGCGAACCTGCCGGAGAAGGTCGAGGAGGCGGCGCTCAAGGAGGCCGACAAGCTGGAGCGCAGCTCCGACCAGTCGCCGGAGGGCAGCTGGATCCGGACCTGGCTGGACACGGTGCTCGAGATCCCGTGGAACACCAGGAGCGAGGACTCCTACGACATCGGCGCCGCGCGCGCCATCCTCGACGCCGACCACGCCGGGCTCGACGACGTGAAGGACCGGATCATCGAGTACCTGGCGGTGCGCAAGCGCCGGTCGGACAAGGGCCTGGCCCTGGTCGGCGGCCGGCGCAGCGGCGCAGTGCTCGCCCTGACCGGCCCGCCCGGCGTCGGCAAGACCTCGCTCGGCGAGTCGGTGGCCCGGGCCATGGGCCGCAAGTTCGCCCGGGTGGCCCTGGGCGGCGTCCGTGACGAGGCCGAGATCCGGGGGCACCGGCGTACCTACGTCGGCGCGCTGCCCGGCCGGATCGTCCGCGCCATCCGCGAGGCGGGTTCCATGAACCCGGTGATCCTGCTGGACGAGGTCGACAAGCTCGGCACGGACTATCGCGGCGACCCGACGGCCGCCTTGCTCGAGGTGCTTGACCCGGCGCAGAACCACACGTTCCGCGACCACTACCTCGAGGTCGAGCTGGACCTGTCCGACGTGCTGTTCATCGCGACCGCCAACGTGGCCGAGGCCATACCGGAGCCGCTGATGGACCGGATGGAGCCGATCCCGCTGGACGGCTACACCGAGGCCGAGAAGGTCACGATCGCCCGCGGCCACTTGCTGCCACGGCAGCTTGAGCGGGCCGGGCTGGAAGCCGGCGACGTGGCCGTGACCGACGGTGCGCTGCACCGGCTGGCGTCCGAGTACACCCGCGAGGCGGGGGTGCGCGCGCTGGAGCGGAGCATCGCCCGGGTGCTGCGGAAGATCGCCGCGCGGATCGCCAGCGGCGAGGCCGAGCTCCCGGTTACCGTCGGCCCGGACGACCTGCAGGGCTACCTCGGGCACCCGCGGCACACGCCGGAGTCCGCCGAGCGGACGGCCGTGCCGGGTGTGGCCACCGGCCTCGCGGTCACCGGAACCGGCGGCGACGTCCTGTTCATCGAAGCGTCGCTGGCCGATCCGGAGACTGGCAGCACCGGGGTCACGCTCACCGGCCAGCTGGGCGACGTGATGAAGGAGTCGGCCCAGATCGCGCTGTCCTATCTGCGCTCGCACGGCGCGGAGCTGGAGCTGCCGGTTGGCGACCTGAAGGATCGGGGCGTGCACGTGCACGTGCCGGCCGGGGCGGTGCCGAAGGACGGCCCGAGCGCCGGTGTCACGATGACCACCGCGCTGGCCTCGCTGCTGTCCGGCCGGCTGGTGCGCAGCGATGTGGCGATGACCGGCGAGGTCTCGCTGACCGGCCGGGTCCTCCCGATCGGCGGGGTGAAGCAGAAGCTGCTGGCCGCACATCGGGCCGGGATCACCACGGTACTGATCCCCAAGCGCAACGAGCCCGATCTCGAGGACGTGCCCGAGGCGGTGCGCGAGCAGCTGGAGATCCACCCGGTCAGCGACGTCCGCGAGGTGCTCGGCCTGGCGCTCGAGCCCGCGACGTCCCGGGCGGCGGTCGCCGCCTGATCCAGACGGGCCTGGCGGGCCTGCGGGACCCGCCAGGCCGACCAGCCCGGCTCAGTCGGTGCGGCGCGGCCGGCTGGCCCGGGTGCCGGCGATGTCGGTGGCCAGCCTGGTCGCCTCGCCGGCGGTCAGGGTCCCGGTGCCGATCCGGATCCCGGGCGGGGTGGCGATCCGGAACCGCTCGCCCGGCGCGACCGCCCAGCCCTTCTCAAGCAGGGCGGACGTGGCGGCCGGCTCATCGGGAACCGGCACCCACACCGCGAGCCCGGACCGCCCGGTGGCCCGCACCCCGCGGTCGGCCAGCGCGCCGAGCAGGTAGCGGCGGCGCTGCGTGTACGCGGTCGCGGCCCGGGCCAGCAGCCGGCCGGTTGCGCGGTCGGCCCACAACTCGGCCACGATCTCCTGCAGCAGGCCGCTCACCCAGCCGGTGCCAAGCGCCTGGCGTCCCTCGACCCGGGACACGGTCACCTCGTCCCCGGCCAGCACCGCAAGCCGGAGATCCGGACCAAGCGATTTTGACACTGAACGGATAGTGGCCCACCGCTGGGCCGCGCCAGCGACGCTGAGGCCGGGCGCTCCGGACACCGGGCCCGCGTGGTCGTCCTCGACGACCAGCACGTCGGGCCGGCCAGCGAGAATCCCAGCCAGTTCTCCGGCCCGCCCAGCGTCCCAGGCCGCACCGGTGGGTGCCTGCGCTCGCGGGGTGAACAACACGGCCTGGCAGCCCCGGCCGAGAACATCCCGCAGCGCGGCGGGCGTGACGCCGAGGTCGTCCATGGCCATCGGCACCGCGTTCAGGTTCATCGCGGTGATCAGGTCGAACGCGGGGGTATAGCCGGGGTCTTCCACCGCGACCCGGTCGCCCG
>Ga0335075_10003980_pt1 | contig 23182 bp, 17 predicted proteins | sample Lox_Sample_24_FD_206723 | JGI IMG/M metagenome (GOLD analysis project Ga0335075, IMG submission 206723) | Soil microbial communities from Loxahatchee National Wildlife Refuge, Florida, United States - Lox_Sample_2.4 | ecosystem: Environmental > Terrestrial > Soil > Wetlands | place: USA...
GTCATCATTCGAGACGCGGAGAAATGTCGGCCTGCAGCTTGGTACCCCAGACTGGCGGGGATATCTTTGGGAATGAACTTCTGGTCGTTGTAGCTGGGCCGGTAGCTCGGCAGTGTTAATAGCCCGATAAGAGTGACCGCTAAGGTCGCGGTGAGAATGGGCGCTGGCCAGCGGACGATCGCGGTGCCGACCCGTCGCCATCCACGTACTGTCATCGTGCGTTTGGGGTCGAATACGCCAAAGCGGCTACCGACGGCAATCACCGCCGGAACCAGCGTAAGTGCCACCGCGACCGCGATGAATACGCCCAATGCGCAAGGAATGCCCAGAGTTTGGAAATTGGGCAGCCGGGTGAAGCTGAGGCAGAAGAGCGACCCCGCGATCGTCGAACCGGAGGCTAAGACAACCTTGGCCACCCCGCGGTATGTGGTGTAGTAGGCCGTTTCGCGGTCCTCACCGGCCTGACGCGCCTCTTGATAGCGCCCGATGAAGAATATCCCGTAATCGGTTCCGGCCGCGATCCCGATGGACACCAGCACATTAACAACGAAAGTAGTCAGACCGATAAAGCCGAGATGGCCGAGGAGCGCGACAAACCCCCGCGCGATCTGCAGTTCTATCCCGACCATCAACAACAAAAGAATTACGGTGACAACTGAGCGGTAGACGAGGAGCAACATAGCGAAGATCACGACGACGCTGACCGCTGTGATTGTTTTGACCGTCCGATCGCCACTACTGCGCATATCCGAAGCGATCGCCGCCGGCCCGGTGACATACACCTTGACCCCCGGCGGAGGCGGCGTCCGCCCCACGATGTCCCGGACGGCTTGCGCCGAATCGTTCGCTAAGGTCGTGCCCATGTGACCGGCGAGGTCCAATTGCACGTACACGGCCTTACCGTCGGCGCTTTGCGCGGCGCCCGCCGTGAGTGGATCGCCCCAGAAATCCTGAATGTGCTCTACATGCTGTGAATCGTCCTTGAACTGACGAATCAAATGATCGTAGTACTTGTGAGCATCGTCGCTCAGAGGTTGTTCGCCCTCCAAAACCACTATCGCCGCGTTCTCGGAATTGGCTTCCTTGAAGTCGGCGACCATGCGGTCCATCGCCTTGAACGCCGGCGCACCTTTGGGTGTCTGCGATACGGAATGCTCTTTTTCGACCTGTTCCAGCGGGGGAACGCCGACAGTCACGATGACGGTAATCGCCAACCACGCGAAGATGATGGGCACCGCGAGTCGCCGGATCGTGCGCGCCACCATTGGCCGACTGTTGGGCAGCTGATGGTTGCTCATTCGTCCTTCAGCTTGCAGGAGGTAAACGCGCTTTCTTCGTTCGTGATCTTTTGCGCTTTGACCACTCCATCGACCAAGATGCGGCAGCCTAGGCTGTCACCATTGCCCTGCGCCGCGACACTTCCCACAGCCGTCGCCTCGGTACTCGCGAACTCGACGGACCATGGCAGGCGGGCATTCTCGACCCGCCGCGGGTCGGCGTTGACATCGAAATAGCTGATGCTCGCCACGGTCCCCGGCGGTCCGAAGACCTCATACGTCATGTGCTTGGGGTTGAATGGTTTGGTGTCGATGACTCTGGTGTCGGCATACAACGGCGGCTTCTCAGAGCCAAAGACGCCGTGCAGTCGCGACACAGTCCATCCTCCAGCGCCGATCACCGCCACTATGACCAACGGAATCCACAGCCGCCTCACAACGCTGAAAATCGCGAATCCCCTTCACCCGTTTCCATATTCCCCGCCATCTCACCCTCACCAACCCGCAGCTGAACGTCGGCCACTCCGGGCATCCGCGGGGTCCGGTACGCGGCAGATCACCCGCCAATCGGCTAAGACGTCGGCAGCGGTCGGCCGCATGCTGCCGCCGTCGACGTCCAACAGATTGATACTCACCGGTCTCCAGGGCGCTTAGTTGACATGAGTGGAACAAGTGCAAAACATACTGTAGCCAAACACGGTGATCCAGAGTTTCGGTAAAAAGTTCCGGGTGTCGAACAGCCGTCTGTGGTCCGCATGCGTGGGCCGTGCAGCTCACTCTACTAGGCACGCGTGCTATAAGGTGATCCGCTATGGCGGCTGTCGACGACGCAGAGCGGGCCTTACCTCGTTGGACGACGCAGTCGGAGCAATCCGTGACCCCGATGCCCGTCGAATCGACGGCGTCGCGCCTGGCAAAAAGGCGCTTTGCCACTCGGCTGCCCTCTCGCCAGTTCGTCACCGTCGTTGCCGCGATCGGCGGCATTCAGCTCATGGCGGCGATGGATGGCCCCGTCGCGGTCTTCGCGCTTCCGAAGATCCAGAATGACCTAGGCCTGTCGGATGCCGGCCGCAGCTGGGTGATCACCGCTTACGCGTTGACCTATGGTGGCCTGATCCTGCTGGGCGGCCGCCTCGGCGACACCATCGGTCGCAAGCGCACCTTGCTCATTGGGGTCGCGCTGTTCACCTTCGCCTCGACCATCTGCGGCATTGCTTGGAACGGCGCAGCCCTCGTGCTGGCCCGGCTGCTGCACGGTGCGGCCGCCGCGATCGTTGTGCCGACCTGTATGGCGCTGGTGGCGACCACGTTCCCGAAGGGACCGGCACGCAACACTGCGTCGGCAGTATTCGGCGCGATGGGCGCTATCGGCGCAGTGCTGGGCCTGGTGGTGGGCGGGGCGCTCACCGGGGTGTCGTGGCGGCTGGCGTTCCTGGTGAACGTTCCGCTCGGGCTGATGGTGCTCTACCTGGCTCGCACCACGCTGTCCGAAACCCAGAAGGAGCGGTCGAAGCTCGATGCCGCCGGGGCTGCGCTGGCGACGTTGATTTGTACTGCTGCGGTTTTCGGCTTGTCGATGGGGCCGGAGAAGGGCTGGCTGTCGGCCACCTCGATTGGTCCGGGTCTGGTGGCCATCACCGCTTGTGTGGCGTTTCTCGTGGTGGAGCGCGCAGCCGAGAACCCCATCGTGCCGCTGAGCCTGTTCCTCGACCGCAGCCGGGTGGCCACGTTCGCGGCCATGTTCCTGGTTCGTGGGATCGGCTTCACCATCACCGTGCTGCTCGCCATCTATGTGCAGAGCATCATGGGCTACAGTCCGCTGCGCGCAGCGATCGGCTTCATCCCGTTCGCTATCGCGATGGCCGTCGGGACGGCCGTGTCGGCGCGGCTGGTGACGTGGTTCTCGCCGCGGATGATGGTAATCGCCGGCGGGATCGTGGTGCTGGGTGCCACGTTGTACGACTCGACGCTCGACGGCGGCATCCCATACTTCCCGAACTTGGTGCTACCCATCGTCGTCGGTGCCATCGGCCTTGGCATGGTCAGCGTCCCACTCGCGCTGGCGTTGTTCGCCAGCGTCGCCGCCGACCGCATCGGGCCCGCCACGGCGATCGCAGTGATGTTGCAGAACCTCGGCGGGCCGCTGGTGCTGGTCGCGATCCAGGTCGTCATCACGTCGCGAACCCTGCACCTCGGCGGCACCAACGGACCGGTCAAGGGCATGAATGCCGCCCAGCTGCATGCGCTGGACCACGGCTACACCTACGGCCTGCTGTGCCTGGCCGGGGTGGTCGTCCTGCTCTGCGTGGTGGCCCTGTTCATCGGCTACACCGCGCAGCAGGTCGCGCATGCGCAGAAGGCCAAGCAAGCCATCGACGCCGCAGAACTGTAGCTCGAGGGGACGGATCGTTAGTCGATCTCGCCGGCCAAATCGAACTCGGCCAGCGTGCGCACGACAAGCTCACGCAAAGCGGACTTGGTGTTCTCGGCGCCGAGTTGGTAGGCCAGCAGGCTGATCGAAACCTTGCCGAGCCCCGGCATCCGGAAATACAGCAACTGCAGTTTGCCGCCTGTCCGCTCAAGCCACCGCCGCGTTAGGTGCTGGCTTGTCCCTCGGGCGTAGCCGTACTCGCATCGGGTGCCATCGAGACAGGTGACGATATCGCCGACGTCGCCGAGATTAGAGAAAACCACCGGGTGGTCGGGATCTTCGATCGCCCTATCCATCACCCGTTTCCATGTCCGTTTCGGCGTGAACGGGGCTAGCGGAGCGACCTGCGATGCCTCGTCGGGGGTTTCTTGGTGGGCCTTCAGCGCTTGTTTGATGGCGGCACGGGCGTCCTGCAGATCACTCGTCACCCCAGTGGGGTCGATACGGACACGCGGGAAAGCCACGGCGACCGCACGCGTATCGCCCTCCGTGCGGTCGCTCATAAGGAGTTGCATGACGACGGTGCCGTCATCACCATTTCGTCGGCCCATGCGCTCGGCGAGTTTCGCGGTCAACGCGGCACCCAACGTGCCATCCGTTCCACCGAGAGCCTTGGCACGGGCATCCCATGCAGCCATGTCGATGTGGATCCAGAGACCGGGCACGGCGACCGGGTCGTCCCAGTCGCCGCCACTGGGCGCGATGGGTCGCGGCGCCCGCGACCGGACAATATCGTGCCGCGCACGCCGAGCGTTTCTTGCCGCTGCGACAATGGCGCGGGCGACATCGGGTGCGGCCCGCACTGTTTCGCCGGCGTCCTGTAGGACTGCGCGCAGTCGAGTGCGTGAACGCGGTGGGGGGTAACCGACGTCGCGCTGCACACCCATGATCGCTTCAGCTATCGCGATGACACTGCCGATGCCGTCGAGCACGTAGTGGGAGATCACGAAGGTAATCCCGGTCGAGCCGTCAGTAAGGGGAAGGATGCTCAGACGCCAGGCCGGCCCCGATTCTGGATCGATGGGAAGTTGCGCGCGTTCATCAAACCAGTCACCGAGTTCAGCGCGTGGTCGAGCGCACGTAGCGATGTCGATGTCCAACGGGCGCGGATCTGCGACCCACCGATACCGCGCGAACGGGAGCGGGGAACGCTCGATGCGCCGTCCCAACAACCCGTGAGCGAGATTGTGGTGAAAACGCTCCACCGCATCGAGATCGATAGCGTGCTGATAAAGCCAGCCGACCTGCATAACTTCCTTCTGGCCGGCGACGCGGTGCCCCGCACAGAAGGCTTGGTCCAGCAACGCAAGCCGAGCGTCGGGCCGCGCAGCACCGGCGGACGGGACGTTTTCAAAGGCTGTATGTGCAGAACTCATCCGGACTGGCACTGATTCAGCCTCCGAGGACATAGATCGATTCGCGCGTGACGGCGTGGACCTTAGTGGGATAGGACCAATTAATCACATGTAGAGTAGCCGACGCCATGACCACCCGCCGAGGCATTGCCGCAAAGCCCGTCGCCCTGTTCGTGCTGGGCTTTGGCCGGTCCGGAACGTCGGCGCTTACCCGAGTTCTCTCGCTGTGCGGCGCTGCTCTCCCGGCCCGGCTGTTGGGCGCGACCGCGGAGAATCCTCGCGGCTGTTGGGAGCCGCGCGCGGCGATCCATCTCAACGAAGCGATCCTGCGCCGCCACGGCAGCTCCGGGTACGACCTGACACTCCGCTTGCAGGAAGAAGGGGCGATCGAGCCCAAACGGAACGCCGCCGACATCGCCAAGGTCAAGGCGTTTTTGACCACGTTGCCGACCGCGCCGCTTGTCGTCATCAAGGAACCGAAGTTGGCGGCGGTGTCTGGCATCTGGTTCGAGGCGGCGCGCCTTGCGGGATTCGACATCGCAACCGTGATTGCGGTGCGCCACCCGCAGGAGGTCATCGGGTCGCTTGCACGCCGTGCCGCCCGTCAGAATTACGTTCAAGCCTCGCCGGAGCTCACGAGTGCTTGGTGGCTGAAATACACGCTGCTGGCCGAGAGAGACACACGCGACTTGCCGCGCGTGTTCGTCGAGTACGCCAACCTACTGGGGGACTGGCGGCGGGAGGTAAAGCGGATTTCCGCGGCACTCGACATCGATCTCAGCACCCAGGATGAGGGCGTAATCGACGAGTTCCTCACACCGGATCTTCGGCACCACCGCCACGGCGGCCCGGTGTCCGAGCCCTTTGGCACAGACTGGATGTCCGTCGTCTACGAAACGCTCGGCGCGGCCGCGCGGGACGAGCCCTGGGATCAGTCTGCGATGGATCGCGTTTTCGATGCGTATCGCACAAGTGAATATGGTTTCCGAACGGCGTTCCAGGATTCCAAGCGCTACCTCAGGCTTAACCGGCTCATGTCGCCGCCCCTGGTGAAGCTGGCCCTCGGGCTGCTCGCATTGGCGCATCGGCGCCGCGGGACTTGGGCCTAGATTGACCGAGGGATGCCAAGACTCAACGGGCCCCGGGTTTGGGGCTTTCATTTCGCAGAACGCGCGCTGGAAGCGAGAGGATACGACCAGCGATGACGTTTCTGCAGGGCCTTGTGCAAGATTTCGATTGCTTAGACGTGTTGGCTGTTCGGCGTCGCCCTTGCGGGTCGACTCGCCGGAGCACCGCGGATTTCATCCTTGTACTGCCGAACTAGTTTCCCCATCCCGACGAGCAGAAGGCGTGAGATGAGCGCGAACTCTGAAGTCGCTGGCGTCAATCAAATCGCCAATCGCCGGCCGACGCGGCGCTTGACACTCGGGCAGGAATTCGATCCACGAAGCAATGCATTAAACGCTTGGCGGCTAACGCTAGCGACGGGGGTTATTCTGTGCCACTCCTGGCCGCTCACGGGCCGCCGCGTGTCGTTCGCGCCAGCTCATCAGCTTCTTAGGGACGTGTGGGTCGACGGGTTCTTTGCCATCTCAGGATTTCTCATCACGTGGAGTTGGTTCCGAAACCCGCGGGTCCGCGATTACTTCGTCGCTCGGGGTTTACGCATCCTTCCCGGCTTGTGGGTCTGCCTGATCATTACCGCGTTTGTCATCGCCCCGATCGGTGTGGCGATTCAGGGCGGCTCGGCCTTTAAGCTGCTGCTGTCCCGCGCGCCGATCGAATATGTCTTAGAAAACAGCGCAGTGTTGATGGTTAAACATGATATCGGCGGGACACCGCGCTGGATCCCATGGCCAGGGGGGTGGGACGGTTCTCTCTGGACCCTCGTGTGGGAGGTGTTGTGCTACATCGCTATTGCTGGTTTCGGCGTAGCCGGGCTTCTGCGTCGGCGATGGCTCATCCCTGCGCTGTTGGCACTAGCGCTGCTCTGGTCGGCGCAACTGCCGCCGTTGGGTGGCATTGTTGAAGAACCACCAAACCCACAGCGACACATCGACGTTGCCACCGTCAGGCTGGTCATGGAGACAGTCGCTGCGCGTTTCGCTGTCATGTTTCTGGCTGGGGCGCTCCTGTATCAGTTCCGAAACGTGATTCCTACTCGATGGTCACTGGTCGCGGTGAGCGTGGTCATCGTTCTAGCGGCCAGCCTGCTGCCTAATTACCGGTTGGTCGCCGCCATTCCGCTGGCTTACGCCATCGTCGTTTCAGGTGCCCTCATCCACAACAAGCGCTTGAGACTGCGGACGGATGTGTCCTATGGGGTCTACATCTACGCATGGCCGATGCAGCAGCTACTGATCATCTGCGGGCTTGGCGTTTTGCATCCGATCGTGTTCGCAATCATTGCAGCCACTGCCACCCTGCCGCTAGCCGTACTGAGCTGGCTGCTGGTCGAGAAGCGCGCGATCTCTTTTAAATCTCGTTTCAAGCCGAAGAGCGTCGCTTCAGCCGGGGAGCGACAGCCTGAGTAAATAGGAATTCGCAAAACGCGCACGGCAAGTGAAGGGACCAGGATCCACGATGAAATTTGTGCTGGCGTTCTACGGAACTCGCGGCGATGTCGAGCCCGGCGTCGCTGTCGGCCGTGAGCTGCTACGCCGAGGACACGACGTGCGCATGGCCGTCCCGCCCGACCTGGTCAGCTTCACCGAGGCGGCTGGGCTCACGACGGCCCCCTACGGGCCGGATGTTCAGGCGTGGCTGGAAGCGACGCGTAACTTCTGGACGTATTTCTTCCGCAACTTCTGGAGGGTCCAGGATGTGATCAGATTGTTGCGCGAATCCCGGGAGCCTGGCACCCAGTGCTGGGCGGAGATGAGCAGGTTACTGACCTCGCTGGCGGAGGGTGCCGACCTGCTACTCACCGGCATGAGTTACCAAGAACTCGCAGCGAACGTCGCAGAGTATCGCGACATTCCGTTGGCCACGCTGCTCTGGTTTCCGATACGAGTCAACGGCCATGTCGTTCCGACACTGCCTGCGCCGTTGATCCGCTCGGCGATGACGGTGTACGAGTGGATGGTTTCGCGCGGGGTGAAAAAAGTCGAGGACGCACAGCGCCGTGAACTGGGCCTACCGAAGGCCACCGGCCGCGCGCCGCGACGGATCGCAGAACGCGGATCGCTGGAAATCCAGGCCTATGACGAGGTGTGCTTTCCCGGACTGGCAGCCGAATGGGCGAAATGGGATGGCCAACGGCCCTTTGTCGGCACGCTGACACTGGAGTCGCCAACGGATGCCGATGACAAGGTCGCGTCGTGGATTGCGGCGGGAACACCGCCGATTTGCTTCGGGTTCGGCAGCATACCGGTCGAATCTCCGGCCGGCATGATCGCCATGATCGGCGCGGCCTGCGCACAATTAGGCGAGCGAGCGTTGGTTTGCGCGGCCGCGACTGACTTCAGCAACGTCCCCCACTTCGACCACGTCAAGGTGGTGGGCACGATGAATTACGCGGCGGTCTTTCCGGCGTGTCGCGCGGTCGTGCACCACGGTGGCGCGGGCACCACGGCCGCGGGGATGCGCGCCGGAGTCCCCACGTTGATCCTCTGGATGGCGGACGTTCAGGTGGTATGGGGAGCTGCGGTCAAACGGCTCAAAGTGGGCACTGCCCGGCGCTTTTCGACCACTACTGAGAAATCGCTCGTCGCAGACCTCCGCACCATCCTCGCCCCGCAGTACGTTGCCCGCGCGCGCGAGATCGCCGCGCGAATGGCCAAACCCGCCGAAAGTGTTGCGACCGCCGCTGATCGTGTGGAAGATTTTGCCCGCTTGCGGCGCGTTGGCTGATCGGGCCGACGTCGCCGCCTGGCTGATCTTGGAAACGAACACTCTTCAACACACGTTCAATGGCAGTCTAGACTCAGCGCCGAACGGGCTGGTATGCGAGATAGGGGAAGTTTTGACACTAACCGACTACGACGTCCGATCTCTGTACCTCGACCTGCTCCGGCGCAACCTCACGAGATACGGGATGCACGAGCGAATGCCTGCCGAGTGGCCGCTGCGGCGACGTCTCCTTCTCAAAGCCATTAATACCGTCACCCCCATGCGCAGGGGTTCAGGTCCGTTTGACCGGCGCGCACGCGACTTGGGCCTCGACTGGCCTCCGGAAGCCGAGACGATGATCGGGATGCAGAGGCTGACCAGCCTGCAAAACTGCGTTGAGACGGTGCTGGCTGACGACGTTCCCGGCGATTTGATCGAATGTGGCGTGTGGCGTGGCGGCGCATGCATCCTGATGCGAGCGGTGCTGGCAGCCTATGGGGATCACACGCGAAGCGTGTGGCTAGCCGATTCGTTTGCGGGCGTCCCGCGCTCGGATCCGGCAAATTACAAGGCGGACAAAGGGATTCGAGCGGACTTTGCTGCGGGCATATTGGGCGTGCCGGAAGCGGAGGTCAAGGCGAATTTCCAGCGTTACGGGCTGCTCGATGACCGCGTCCGCTTTCTTCCCGGCTGGTTCAAAGACACACTGCACGATGCCCCGATTGATCGCATCGCGGTGTTGAGGCTTGATGGCGACCTGTATGAATCCACGATTCAAGCCCTCGAGGCGCTTTACCCGCGACTATCCCCCGGCGGGTTCTGCATCATCGATGACTACCAGGCGGTGAAGCCGTGTGAGCAAGCCGTCAGCGACTACCGCGCCAAACATGGGATAACCGAGGAAATCGTTGATATCGACGGAACTGGTGTGCTTTGGCGCAAGCAATGACGCCCCGGGTCACGCACTAGCGACGAGTTCGTGCTTGAAAACGGCGCTCGCGTGCGGATAGGCATCCTCGGCGCGGCGCGCATCGCACCGTCGGCGCTCATCAACCCGGCTCGGGGAAATGCCGAGGTTGTGGTGGCCGCGGTCGCCGCACGCGATTTGTCGCGTGCTGAAGCCTTCGCCGCCAAACACGGCATCGCACGGGCGCATGGCAGCTATGCGGCGCTGATCGCCGATCCTGACGTGGACGCCGTCTACAACCCGCTGCCAAACGGCTTGCACGGCAGGTGGACCCGAGCCGCGCTTACTGCAGGCAAGCACGTGCTTTGCGAAAAGCCCTTCACCGCCAATGCCGCCGAGGCCCGAGCGATCGCCGAACTGGCCGCAAAGTCCGACCGGGTTGTGATGGAGGCATTCCATTACCGCTACCATCCGTTGACTTTGCGCGTTGAGCAGATCATTGCCTCAGGGGAGCTGGGCAGGATGGAGCGGGTGGAGGCGGCTTGCTGTTTCCCGCTGCCGAGATTCTCTGACATCCGCTACGACTACTCCCTCGCCGGCGGCGCGACAATGGATGCCGGATGCTATGCGGTCCACATGGTCCGCACGTTCGGCGGTTCGACCCCGGAAGTCGTTTCGGCACAAGCCAAACTGCAGGACCCTCGGGTCGACCGCGCCATGGCCGCCGAGTTGCGGTTTGCAAGCGGGCACACCGGTCGGGTGCGCTGCTCGATGTGGTCGACGACACTATTGCAGTTGAGCGCCAAGGTGGTTGGCGACCGCGGCGAGCTACGTGTGCTCAATCCCTTGACACCACAGGTTTATCATCGGCTCTCAGTCCGATCAGCAGACGGTCATCGCGTGGAGCGCTTTCCGCGGCGCGCCTCCTACGCGTATCAGCTTGAGGCTTTTGCCGCGGCGGTGCTACGCGGCGAAGCGGTGAAAACGACGCCGATAGACGCGATCGAGAATATGAGCGTCATCGATGAAATCTATTGCGCTGCCGGCCTCCCGCCGCGGGAGCCGAGCTGAACAATCTCGGTAGGCAGGGCCGTATCGGTGAGCCAGCCGTTTACAGTGCGGGAGAAGAGGTCCGGATAGCGCAGCGGCCAGTCGTGACGCATATCGGTTGCGACTCTAGCTACTCCGCTGGGTGTCGCCTGCGCAAGCGCTGCCGCCGAGCGATGGGTGAGCTGCATCTCCTTGCCGCCGGTGAGAAACAGCGTGGGCGAATCCGATTTGTCGAGTCCCTCGGGAAGTGTGAACCTCGCGGACGCCTCGACAACGTGGGCGATCTGCGCGGCAGGCATCAGACGCACGCCATCGCGGTAGTCATCGATCTTGCCCGAGCGGACCCCAACAAGGCGTGCATTCCTCCGGATGGTGGCGAATCGCAAGACCCGGGCGACGAGGCCCAACAGGGGCGCTGTCAGCCGTAAGGCCGGCATCGCGTTGATGACGGTCCCGCAAAGCACCGCCCGATCGACGAGTGTCGGCTCGGTCGCCAGCAACTGCACCCCCACCTGGGCGCCGAGCGAGAGGCCCACCACGTGCGCCCGGCCGGCGCCTACCCGGGAGCGGATGAGTTCTGCCACCGCAATGGTGGCTGCGCCCATCTCGAATGGTTCCGGCTGGAAGCTCTTCCCGTGCTGGGGCAGATCGGGGACCAGACAGCGGTACTGCTGCATTCGTTCCACAACGGGTTGCCAGGATTGGCCGCTGCGCTCCCCGCCGTGCAGGAAGACGATGGCAGGCGCTCCGACGGGACCGGATTCCCGCACAAACAAATCCATGTAAACGATCCTTCAACAGTTATCAGTTGGCGAAGTGCGCCTGATTCACGTGCGCGGCAACCCGCAAAGCATTGGCCGCGACCGTCAAGCTGGGGTTCAAACCAGCGCTGGACGGGAAGAACGAGGTGTCCACCACGTAGAGGTTGTCCACTTCGTGCGCCCGGTTTTGTGGGTTGAGCACACTGGTTTTGGGATCGCTGCCGAAGCGGCACGTGCCGCAGACGTGGCCCAGATTCCCGTTGCCTTTTCCGCTCCCCAAAGCGATCTTGCGAAACGGCGCCAATACCGCTTTCAGTTGCCGCAAAAACGCCGCGCGCCGTTCAATTTCACTGGCGTGCAGGCGATATTGAATTCGCAGGCGCTGGCGCCCGTCCACGCTGGGCCGATCGCTGGGCAGGACCCGGTTGTCCAGATAGGGCAGGTCTTCCATGATTGCGGCCAGCACCAGTCCACCGGTGAAGAACCGCTCGTAGATACGTTGCACCGCCGGGCTCATCAGGCGCAGCGCCTTGCTCCGCCATCCGGGCCGGTTGGTCAACCACTCCATCGGCGGTATCGCGCCGAATGACTGCACCGTGCCGTATTTCTGCCCCTCCCAGAAGTAAAAGTCGTTCAGCCCGATCTCCTTGTTCGGGGCCGTGATCTTGGAGTCGGGTTGCGGCCAGATCTCGATCGGTTCGAGCAAATGCCGCATGAAGTTGCGCCCCACCCAGTCCGAGCCGTTGGCCAATCCGCGCGGCCAGTCGCCCGAGCGAGAATTGAGTAACAGCACCGGGGTGGCCAGGGCGCCGGCGGCGAGCACCACCACTTTTGCGTTCAGGGTCAGCGTGCCGCACGGATGCTCGCAGATCAGTTTCCGGACCTGGCTGCGGTCCGCGTCCAGGCGCACGACCCGACATTCAGTCAGCAGGTCGGCGCCGTGCTCGGCAATGGCCGGCAGCAGGCCATTGCGGGCGGCGTCGTTTTTGCATGGCTGGTCGCAGAGGTAGGTCTGACAAGTGGCGCATCCGTGGGTGTATTCACAGGCCATCGGCAGGTGATACGGATGCAATCCGCGACCTGCCAGATAGTCGACCAGGGGCAGGTTGTCTGCCGAAAACGGCGGCGCGGCAGGAAGATTGACATCGGCAGCCTCGGGCCGCAGCGGGTCGGGCTGGCCGCGAACTCTCAACAGCTTCTCGGCCTCGGCGTACCAGGGCCGCATTTGCTCATAGCTGACCGGCCAGGCATCCGGCACGGTGGAATCGCCGGGGTCGCGGAAGTTCTGCCGGGGAGTGAAATCGGATGCGAAAAATCGCTCGCAGACCATGCCGTAGAGGGCCGACGACCCGCCCGTCCCGCTACCGATGAACGGCACGAATCGACGGGAGAAGCGCCCGCTGATGTCTTCGACCTCGTCGGTTGAGCGCCCGGCCCGCGCCAAGGCGTCGTAGTAGGCCTCGGCGGAACGGGCCGCCTGCGGCTCGGCGAGTTCCGGCATCGCTGAGCGAATCGCTCCCGGCACTCCAGGCAGCGTTGAGCGCCCCTTCTCGACGAAGAGCACCCGGCGGCCCGACCGGGCCAGTCGGTAGCCCAGCATCCCGCCCCCCATACCGGTGCCGACCACAATAACGTCCCACGTAACGTGTTCCGCCTCGCGCGCGGTCAGTTCACTGCCAGCCAACATCGAGCTCCTCAGCGTGATGGCCCAAAGCCAAGTGCCGAACGCCCAGCCTATAGTCCACGAACCCGGCATAAGTCCGACGGCGCAGATATTATGCGTGCGTCCAATTGAGAGGCCACGGTCCACGATGAAATTCGTCTTCGCAAGCTACGGCGGTCGCGGCGATGTCGAGCCCGCCGTCGTTGTGGGCCGGGAGTTGCTGCGCCGAGGGCATGACGTGCGCATGGCCGTCCCGCCCAATCTGGTCGGCTTCACAGAGGCGGCCGGGCTTACCGCCGTGGCCTGCGGGCTGGATTGGCAGGGCCTTGTGGACGTGCAGCGCAGGTACTGGACGTGTTACTTCCGCACTCCCTGGAACCTCAAGGAGCTCAGAAGGTTGGGGCACGAAACCGAGAAATTCGCCGCCGAGTGCTGGGGGGAAATGACCACGACGCTGGCGTCGGTGGCGGACGGGGCCGACCTGCTACTCACTGGCCTGATTTTCGAGCAGCCCGCCCTCAACGTCGCAGAGCACCACGACATTCCGTTGGCCACGCTGCATTTCTTCCCGGTGCGAGCCCACGGCCAGCTGCTACGGTTCCTGCCGTCGCCGCTGACCCGCACAGCAATGACGCTCAACGACTGGCTGGTTTGGCGCGGGACCAAGAAGGGCGAGGACGCGCAGCGTCGTGAACTGGGCCTACCGAAGGCAAACGGCCCCGCGCCGCGGCGGATCGCTGAACGCGGGTCACTGGAAATACAGGCTTACGACGAGGTGTACTTTCCCGGGCTGGCCGCCGAATGGGCGAAGTGGGATGGTCAGCGACCCTTTGTCGGGGCGTTGGCGATGGAGTTGCCGACCGACGCCGACGACGAGGTCGCGTCGTGGATCGCGGCAGGAACACCGCCGATCTGCTTCGGGTTCGGCAGCGTACCGCTCGAATCTCCGGCCGACACGATCGCCATGATCAGCGCGGCCTGCGCGCAGTTGGGTCAGCGGGCGCTGGTTTGCTCCGGCTCGACTGACTTCAGCGACGTCCCACACTCCGGGCACGTCAAGGTGGTCGGAGTGGTGAATTACGCAACGATCTTTCCGACCTGCCGTGCGGTCGTCCACCACGGTGGCGCAGGCACTCTGGCCGCGGCCCTACGGGCGGGTGTCCCACAGTTGATCCTCTGGACATTGCCCGATCAGCCATTCTTTGCCGCGCAGCTCAAACGACTGAAGGTGGGCTCGGGACGGCGCTTCTCGGCCACTACCGAGAAGTCGCTGGTTGCGGACCTGCGCCGGGTTCTTGCTCCGCAATACGTCGCCCGAGCCGGCGAGATCGCCACCCGCATAACCCAACCCGCCAAAAGCGCTGCGGCCGCCGCCGACCTTGTGGAAGATTTCGCCCGCCTCAGGCGCGCAGGCTGATCAGCATCCGTGAGCCGTCGGGCTGACCTGCGCCGTCCGGGCCGTTCGCCCAAACATCTGGGTTGCAGCTCTTATTAGTCAAGTGTTGGATTAGACTGCCCGCAGGTTGGCCGGGGTGGTGGACCCCGGCTTTCATATGACAGAACGCGCACGGGGGACTGAAGGGTGGTTTCGTTCCGCGATGCTTAAAGGCGCGTTCGGACGCAGCGACGCTGAGATCGACCTCTTGGTCCGTGGCATGCGGTCCGGGATCGCAGTCGTGGGCTTCGGCTACATCGGCACGGTGATTGGTGCCGTGCTGGCCGACCGCGGCTGGCCGGTGACGGGGATCGACGTAAGGCAGACCGTCGTCGACGAGATCAACTTGGGCAAGACCACCGTGCCTGAGCCGGGGCTCAACGAGCTGGTATCCAACAACGTGCGAGTCGGGCGGCTTCGCGCCACGACCGATTTCGGCGCGCTCGCCGACAACGACTTCGTCATCGTGACCGTCGGTACGCCGCTCGGTCCCGACTTCGAGCCGATCGTCGACGACATCAAGGCCGCGGCGCGGGCAGTCGGGGAGCACCTGCATCCCGGCCACCTCGTCATCCTCAAGAGCACGGTCCCACCCGACACCACCGAAAAGCTGTTCAAGCCGATCGTTGAAGAGACCTCCGGGCTGCGGGCCGGGGTCGACTTCGGGTTGGCGTTTTGCCCGGAACGGATCGCGGAGGGCCAGGCCATCAAGGAGCTGATGTCGATCCCCATCGTCATCGGTGGCGTCGACGAGCGCAGCGCTCGCTCCTGCTCCACACTGTGGCGACACGCCTTGGGAGTGGATTCGATCATCGTCGACGATCCGCGAACCGCCGAGATGGTCAAGCTTGCGGACAACGTCTGGATCGACCTGAATGTCGCGCTTGCCAACGAGCTGGCCAAAGTGTGCGACCGGCTCGGCATGGACGCACTGCAGGTTATTAGCGCGGCCAACACGATGCCGAAGGGCAGCCACGATGTGAATATCCTGATGCCGAGCATGGGCGTCGGTGGCTACTGCTTGACGAAGGATCCGTGGTTTGTCAATCACCTGGGCGAGTCGCTTGGGTTGGAGCTGGCAATTCCACGGACGTCGCGGACTGTCAACGACACAATGCCTGCCTACACCTACGGGCTGCTCACGCAGCTCCTCGCCGCGCAGGGCAAGGCAGTTGAGGCCAGCCGAATCGCGGTGCTGGGCATCGCGTTCAAAAACAACACCGGCGACTGCCGACTCACGCCGACAAAGTATGTCGTCGCGCTGCTCGAGGAGTCCGGTTGCGACCTTTCGGTCCATGATCCGTGGGTGGGAGCCGAAGAGGCCCTCTCGGTGACGAACATCCCCCTGACCGCAGACATCGAGGCAGCGGTCGAGGGTGCCGACGCCTTGGTGGTTCTGGCGGGCCATCGACAGTTCCATCAGGTTCCGCTGGCCCGGCTCGCGGACCTCGTGGCACCGGGGTGCGTGTTCCTGGACGGACGGAACAGCTTCGACCCAGCAGCAGTGCGCGCTGCCGGCTTCGCCTACAAAGGGATCGGCCGTTGATGTCCGACGTCGTCGTGACGGGCGGCTACGGCTTCGAGGTGCGGATCCTGGCGCTGTGGCGGGCGTACATACGATTTCTCCGCACCGATAAGCAACGCGTCGGCGTCGCCGAGCGCTGGGTGCGGGCGCTGCTGATCGTGCCGTCTCTCGCAGTATTTGTCGCACTCCGCATACGCACGGCATTACGTGGACCGCTGACCATCGATGGCATCACCGAAGATGGCATCCGGATTCGGTGCCGGCTTCCGGACGCGATCCCGATGTGCCTGTATCTGTTCGGCACATGGGAACCCGATCTCGCGGCGTTTCTGCGCCGCCGGCTGGGACCCGGCGACACCTTCATCGACGTCGGTGCCAACATCGGGTGCCTGAGCGCATTGGCCAGCAGACTGGTCGGACCGCGCGGCACCGTGATAGCGATCGAACCGTCCCCCGCACAGATCGCCGCGCTGCAAGAGACGCTGACCAGAAACGACCTTAAGAACGTCCGGCTGGTCGCCGCCGCAGTGTCAGATCGCGATCACGAACTCCAGCTGTTCGGGGGGCCAATCCGCAATACCGGCCTGACCACGACGGTCGCCCGCAGCGGTCTCCGGGAAGAGGGCCGCGTACGGGCGGCGCCGCTTGGTTCGCTCGTAACGCGCGAGGAATTGGCAACCGCACGCTTGGTCAAGATCGATGTGGAGGGCGCCGAAGACCGCGTGCTCGTCGGCATGGTGGAGTCTGTCGACGCGCTGGCCGCCGACGCGGAATTGGTCGTTGAACTGTCGCCACAATGGTGGAGCGATCCGCAGCTGCTTCCGATTGACGTGTTACGCCCGTTTCTCGAGCGTGGCTTCCACGTCTACGTGATGCCTAACGACTATGCGGTGTCGCGCTACCTGTGGCCCAGGGATGTCGGCGCGCCGCGGCGGCTGCGCGACTTCGCGGTTCTGCAGCGGCGCGTAGAGCGGCTCGATGTCGTGTTGTCACGTAACGACGCCGATGCGCTGTGACCAGGATCTAGAGACGAAAGAGCAAACATGTCCAATGTCGTCGTAACGGGCGGCTTCGGCTTCATCGGATCGCACTTGGTCTCCGCACTGCTGGACCGCGGAGACTCGGTGACCGTTTTCGACTTCGCAAAGAACACCCGCGACAGCAGCATTGACTTTGACCTGCATGCCAACTTCCGTTTCGTGCCGGGCGATGTCACCGATCTGGCCGCGCTCGAAAAAGCCCTGACTCCCGACGTCGACACGGTTTTCCACCTGGCCGCAGTCGTCGGCGTCAAAAACTATTTGAAAGATCCGCTTCGGGTTCTCGACGTCAACGTGACCGGCACCCGCAACGTCCTCGAACTGAGTCATCGGCATGGAACACACGTGGTGTTCGCCAGCACCTCTGAGGTGTTCGGCAAGAACCCCAACCCCCCGTTTGCCGAGGACGACGATCGCGTCCTCGGCTCAACAAGAACCGCTCGCTGGAGCTACAGCACCAGCAAGGCCATGGCCGAGCATCTGGTCTTCGCGATGCACGCGGCCTACGGACTGCCCGTGACGGTGGTTCGCTACTTCAACGTCTACGGCCCCAGGCAGAACCCGATATTCGTGATTTCGCAGACCATTCACCGGATCCTCAATGGTCGCCAGCCGTTGCTCTACGACTCGGGTGACCAGACACGGTGCTTCACCTACATCGACGACGCCATCGCCGGCACCTTGCTTGCGGCCGACAGCGACGCGTCGATCGGTGAAGCGTTCAACGTCGGGAGCATGACCGAGACGACGGTACGCGACGCTGTCGAGCTGGCGATCAAGATCGCGAATGTCGACTCGGTGTCTGGCCCTGAAACTATCAACACTGCAACGCGATACGGGGATCGCTATGAGGACATCCCTCGTCGTATTCCCGACTCGACGAAGGCACAGCGGGAGCTTGGATGGCGCCTGCAGGTTGACGTCGAGGAAGGGATCCGCCGCACCATCGACTGGGCGCGGGCCAACCCGTGGTATCTCAAAGAACTGAAGGAGTGACGCCACGGTGAAATTTGTGGTGGCAACCTATGGCACTCGTGGCGATATCGAGCCCGGCGTCGCTATCGGCCGCGAGCTCATGCGCCGAGGGCATGACGTGCGCATGGCTGTCCCGCCCAATCTGATTGGCTTCGCCGAGTCGGCTGGCCTCACCCCGGTCGCCTACGGACCGAATTCGCAGACGGCGCAGGCAATGGATATCAGCGTGAACCTCTCGAAGGATGTTCACCGCGTCTGGCGGATAAAGGATCTGACAAGGTTATGGCGTGAAAACTGGGAGCTCTCAACCCAGTGCTGGTCGCAGATGAGCAGGACGCTGATGTCGTTGGCGGATGGGGCCGACATACTAGTCACCGGAATGATTTTCGAAGACGGCGCTGCCAACATCGCTGAATTCTACGGTATTCCACTGGCCGCGCTGCATTACTTCCCGCTGCGGCCCAACGGGCAGCTCGTGCCGTACCTGCCGGCGCCGTTGACCCGCTACGCAATGACGGCATTCTGGTGGATGTGTTCGGTCCTGTTGGGGGGCTTCGAGAGAACGCACCGCCGTGAATTGGGCCTGCCGAAGGCCGCAGGTCCCTCGTCGCGACGAGTCACCGAACGCGGAGCGCTCGAAGTCCAGGCCTACGACGAGATCTGCTTTCCCGATCTGCCGACCGAATGGGCGAAATGGGCTCGCCAGCGGCCTTTTGTCGGCACGCTGACGATCGAATTACCGACAGAAGCCGACGAGGAGGTCGCCTCGTGGATCGCCGCGGGAAAACCGCCGATATGCTTCAACTTTGGCAGCATGCCCATGGAATCTCCCGCCGACACCTTTGCCATGATCGGCGCGTCCTGCGAGCAGCTAGGTGAACGGGCGTTGGTGTGCTCCGCCTGGACTGACTTCAGCAGCATCCCCCATGCCGACCACGTCAAGGTGGTTCGAACGATGAATCACGGGGCGATCTTTCCGACATGTCGGGCGGTCGTGCACCACGGTGGGGCAGGCACCACGGCCGCGGGCCTGCGCGCCGGTGTCCCCACCTTGATCCTCTGGGCTACACCCGAGCGGCAGATGTGGGGAGCACTCATCAAGCGACTGAAAGTCGGTACCACCCGGCGGTTTTCGAGCATTACCCAAGAATTGCTGGCCGCGGACCTGCGTCGGATTCTGGCCCCAGAATACGTCGCCCGGGCCCGCGAAGTCGCCAACCAGATGACCAAACCCGCCGAAAGTATTGCGGTCACCGCCGATCTCGTGGAAGGCCTCGCCCGTCAGCGACGCGTTGGCTATCGGTCCGGCTAGTTGTTCTACTTCAGGAGTGCGGTCGCCTGTGTGTGACCGCTTCGCTTGAAGGATAGTTCGGGCTGCCTGGCGATCCAGTCGAGAAGAGCGGCCAGACCCTCCTCGAGCATCCACTTCGGCTGCCAGTCGAGCTCCTTCGTCGCCGGCTCGATGTCGCACCTTGCTGCGCGCACGTCACCGTCGCGGAATTTCCCCACCACGATAGGTTCTGAAGCATTACAGATCGCGGCGAGCTGTCGAGCCAGTTCGTGGATGGTTGTCGGTATACCCAAACCGATATCAAGGCAACGTGATTCAGCAGCCGGTCGCTCTATCGCAGCAAACAGCGCCTCGACGACATCGTTGATATAAACGAAATCGCGGACGATCTGACCGTCTTCGTAGACTTCCAGCGTGCGTTGCTCGCGTGCCAATCGTGCGAAGAGAGCCACTATTCCGGTGTACGAGTTCGTCAGCGACTGGCCCGGTCCGTAGACATTTTGCAGCCGTAGCACGCTGAGGTTGGTGTCGTGGGCGGCTGTCCAGGCGGCCAAGATATGCTCCTGGGCGAGTTTCGTCGCGGCGTAGATGTTGGTGGGCCGGGGCTCCGTTCGGCCGGCGCAGCTCGGAAGCGGTACTGCGGGTTCGTCAATGGGCCCGTGTGGATCCCAGATACCGGCCAGCAGCTGAGCGTGGCTGCGAGGTTGCGGGTAAAAGATCTGAGAGCCGTATTGCCAAGCGCCCTCGCCGTAGACGGCTCTCGACGATGCCAGGACCAATTGGTCGGGCACGAGTGCTGATCGACTCAGGGCGTCAAGAAGTTGAGTCGTTCCCACCACGTTTACCGAACCATGGCGCGTCGACTCCGAAAGCGACTGCGCCGTACCCGTTTCAGCTGCCAAATGGACGATCTGGGAAGGTCGGAACAACCGAAGCACAGCATCGCAGTCAGGCGCATGCGTAACATCGCCGGTGAACAACCGCACGGATGGCGGCAATTCGAGCGGTGTATGACCGCTGTGCACTTGCGGGTGCAGCACGTCCATCACAGCGACGTCGTAACCGGCATTCACGAGGCGGCGCGCGAGTGCGGACCCGATGAATCCCGCCCCGCCAGTGATGAGTACGGATGTTGACACGCCTCGAAGCCTCCGATTCCTCTGGGTCAACCGTGGGCGAGCGCTCGGTCGGCCAGCGCCCCGATCACCGGCGCCAACAGCCGGGAGTATTCGAACGTCAGGTGACCGTCGTCGACGTAGACCAAGGTGTTGCCAACGATGACCGGACAGTGGTCGGTGGTGCAGAACAGGTCGGTGAGGTCGGCGTATTGGCCGCCGCCTGCTTTGGTGGCGGCGGACTCGAGACCGATGCCGCGCTGGTTCACTGCGGTCGCCTTTGACGGCGAACAGGCTGTCGCGTCGTCGAGGTGGCTGGACAGGCATGTCGGCACTACCAAATGCGGATCCGGGATGGGCCCGAGCACCAGCACCTTGGCGCCGGTGCCGCGCAACTGTTCCACCAGGCGGGTCAGGCTGTCGATCCACACCGGGTCGTATGAGTGGAAATTTGTCAGTGATTCGTCGGCACCGTATCCCCGCCACACGCTGACCACGACCAGCCGCGGATGCTCAGCGCGTAACCGCGCCATGATCTCGCCACGCCACTGCTCGCAATGTTCAAAGACTTCCACCAGGCGACGGAAGGGGTTGGTGACGGGCAAGTCCAGGAATGGGCAGGCCGCCTTGGCCAGGGTCTCCAGCCGCCAGTGCCGCTGCTCGGCGAGCTGCTGGAACGCCGGGTTCCAGATCTCGGCATGCGAGTCGCCGACCAGGGCCACCGTCGTCGTCGAGACGGTGTCGCCTGTGGCGCACTCCGGCTGACCGCCTTGCAGCGGCGTGCGCAGGCAGCCGCCCCCCATATAGGCCTTCTGTTCGGCTTCCACGTCGGCAAACTGAGGTTGCAGGTTCGACGGGACGGCTTTGAGGTCTACCGATGCCGCGACTCCCGCCTGCACTTGGGCGAACGCCTGCTGCACGGCCGCGTCGTAGGCACCGCTGTCAGAGCCGACCGGGACAGCGCCTTCAGTGATGGTCAGCGGCGACGCCGGCGTGCCGCGGCCGACCGGCATAGGCACCACGACCAGCAGCGCTAAGCCCACACACACCGCCACCGCGGTGACGGCACCGCCCAGCAGGAGACTGTTCCGGGCAGACCGCCGCAGTGCGGGAGCGAAGCGCAGCGGGTTCTCGATGAGTCGCAGGGTGAGCACCGCCAGCCCGCCGGAGACCAGCGCGGCGCTCACCCTGCCGCTCAGCCCGAGTGGGTGGCCGAGCAATGCCGGTGCGAGCAGCAGCACGGGCCAATGCCACAAATACCACGAGTAGGACATCCGGCCGATCGCTCGCATCGGCGACACTGCCAGGACGCGGCCGCATCCCCGAGTCGGTGCGGCACAGCCGGCACCGATCACCAGCACTGCACCCAGTGTTGGCAGCAGCGCGGCGATGCCCGGATAGGGTGTGGTCGCGCTCAATCCGGTGCAGGCCAGCAGGATCAGGGCCAGCCCGCCCCACCCCGCGATCGCGGCGGTTAGTGGCGCGAGGCCGCGCCATCTCGCGGCCGTGAGGGCGACCAGGCCGCCGGCGGCCAACTGCCAGGCCCGGGTGGGCAGCGAAAAGAACGCCACGGCGGGCGCCCAGGGAGTGGCCGCCAGCGACAGCGCGAATGACACGGCCGCGACCAAGGCAAGGACAACCATGTAGGGGTGTCGCGACGAGGTGGCCTCTGCCCTGGTGCGCCGGCGCACACGCCGGATCAGCCAGGCGGTGCCGATGATCAACGCCGGCCACACCAGATAGAACTGCTCCTCGACGCCCAGCGACCAGTAGTGCTGAAACGGCGACGGCGGCTTGTGGCTGGCGAAATAGTCGACGCCTCGCATCACGAACCAGTAATTGCCGACATACAGCGCGCTGGTGATGCCGTCATTGATGATGCTCTTGACCTGCAACGGGGGCAATAGCAGAACAGAGCCGACCATCGTGATGACGCCAACGGTGGCCGACGCCGGCAATAGTCGACGGGCCCGCGCACCGTAGAACCGGCGCAGGCCGACAGTGCCGGTGGCGTTCGCTTCGCGCCACAGCAGGTCGGTAATCAGGAATCCCGAGATGACGAAGAACACGTCCACGCCGACGAACCCGCCACCGACGCCTGGTACTACGGCGTGGAACAGGACAACCGCCAACACCGCGACAGCGCGCAACCCCTCGATGTCCGGACGAAACCGCGCCTGTGCCCAGCGCCCACCCTGCCGCCCTTCGGTGATGCTGCTGTTGACGGTCTGGTGCACGGTCACCTACTTCGAAAACAGGACGCGGATCTTCGAGTCGAGGCATTATCACACATACGTTTAACAGCCTGTCCGCGTATTCCTCATCGCGAGGTCAGACCAACGCGTCACCCATGGGCGAGCGCACGGTCGGCCAGCGCCCCGATCACCGGCGCCAGCAGCCGGGAGTGTTCCAGCGTCTGGTGATTCTCGTCGAGGTAGACGAGCGTGTTTCCGACGATGACCGGGCAGCGATCCGTGCTGCAGAACAGATCGGTGACATCGGCGTATTGGCCGCCGCCGGCCTCGG
>Ga0335075_10003981_pt1 | contig 23176 bp, 24 predicted proteins | sample Lox_Sample_24_FD_206723 | JGI IMG/M metagenome (GOLD analysis project Ga0335075, IMG submission 206723) | Soil microbial communities from Loxahatchee National Wildlife Refuge, Florida, United States - Lox_Sample_2.4 | ecosystem: Environmental > Terrestrial > Soil > Wetlands | place: USA...
TTATCCTGCCTTCAGCTGGTGTAGACGCCGGTTGGCTCGTCGTGGTACCCCTTGGCCCCGATCGCCCGGGCGAGCGGGCTGCGCGGGTCTTCGTCGGCCTTGAGCCTGTCCAGCACGTAACGGAAGTCATATCTCGGCGCCCAGCCCAGCTCGGCGCGAGCCCGGGCGTTGACGTACACGCGCCCGATCGCCGGGAACATCCGCCAGCCCCGTCGCGCGTACTCTGCCTCCTGATCGGGGAAAAGGCGGCGCACGACGGCGGGCGCGTCGTCCCGCAGCGCGGCCAGGTCGCCGGGAGTGAAGGGCGTGGTGGCGCTGATGATGTACTTCCCGAACCCGATCTCCGGTGCCCGGGCCAGCGCCAGCAGGTGCGCGCCGGTCACATCCTGGACGTCCACCCGGCGGTACAGGTACTCGTTGGCCTTGACGTTCGCGTCGGCGTAGACGGCGCGAACCTCCTCGTTGTCGTCGGCTTCGGGAAAGAACCGAGAGGTCCGCAGGACGACGACGGGCAGGCCGTGCTCGGCGTGGACGAGCTCGCACAGGTCCTCGGCCGCCGTCTTGGTCACGCCGTAGATGTTGCGCGGCACTCCGGCGACGTCCTCGGTGATCCAGGCGGCCGGCTCGCCCGGTGCGGGGGTCAGTGCCCGGCCGAACGCGCTGGTGGTGCTGGTGAAGACGAAGCTACCGACACCGGCCGCGACGGCCTCCTCGAGCAGCGTCAGCGTCCCGGTGACGTTCGTGTCAACGAACGCCTGCTTGCCGTGCGAGCCCACGTGCGGTTTGTGCAGCGTGGCCGCGTGCAGCACCGCGCTCACTCCGGCCAGGCAGTCCCGCGCGACGGCGCGGTCGGCGATGGAGCCGACGACGGTTGTGTACGGCGATTCCCTGATGTCGATGCCCACCACGTCCGTGCCGCTGTCGCGCAGCACCCGCACCAGCGCCTCGCCGAGGTGGCCCGCGCTGCCCGTCACAAGCACCCTGCGACCTGTCACGGCGACCAGCGTAAGGAGGCGCCGCCGCCACGGCAACGCAATTCAGGTCCCGGACGCCGCGGGGGCGGACGCCGCGGAGGCGAGCGGCGCGGGAGCGGGCGGCAGCGGCGGCTGTGTTCGGCCTGCCGTCGGGGCCGCGAGCCGGGACATGTCCAGCTTGGTGCCGGCCATCTGCTTGAGCATGAAGTCGTGATTGAGGTCCAGGATCGCGCGGGTTTCCGCGGCGACCACCGCGTTGCGGCTCAGGGTGAGCTCGTTGTCCTGCTGCTGTTCACCCGACAGCGACCAGTTGGTAGAGCCTTTCACCGTGTAGACGCCGTCCACGATCACGATCTTCAGGTGCGAGATGGCATTGTGCACCGAACTGGTGCCGATGGCGATGCTGTTGCCAAACGCGTCGCTGCTCCACTTGGCGAGAATTTCTTTCTCATGCGCCCCGGTAGCCTGGCTGCGGTCCAGGCTCATCTGCACGTAGACGTTTTCGTCGGCCAGCTTTGCCTGGATGATCGAGTTGAGCTCATCGTCGTCGTAGCCGAACATGTTGATCACGATCGAATGCTGGGCGCTGTCCAGCAGCGCGGCGAGCAGGCCGTGAACGTTGTCCCGCGGCGCGAAGAACGTCCGTTGGTCATCGGGATAGCCATCAAGAAACCGGCCTTCGGCCTTGTATGTCGCCAGGTCGTCCCACGTGAATGGCGCATCAACCATTATGCCCCCTTTCGATGGCTTTATCGTGACGGATAGCGCGCGGGACGTCCAGCCCTGGAAAGGAACCGGGCAAAGATCCCGGCGGTGATTTTGGGGAGGCGGTGATTACCGGAGGCGGTGATTACCGGAGACGGCGATTACCGAAGACGATGGTTACCGGAGGCGATGGTTACCGGAGGCGGCGATTACGGGGAGACCGTCCCGGCGGCCAGCGCGATCAGCACGCCGACCGCGGCGGCGCCGAGCAGGGTCAGCACGACGCCGCGGCGCAGCGGGATCAGCAGCACAAGGGCGCACGCCAGCACCGCGTACTGCCACGGGTGGGTCAGCGCCCGCCCCAGCGTGATGGCCGAGCCGAGGATGGCGCCGATCGCGGCGGGCCCGGCGCCGTCGAGGAAGGCGCGGGCCCGGGCGTTGCCGCGGATCTGCTCGAAATGCGGGCCGCCGAAGAGCACGAAGGCGAACGATGGCGTGAACGCGACCGCCGAAGCCAGCAGCCCGGCGCCGATCCCGGCCGCCGCGTAGCCGATCACGGCGACGGTCTGCACGACCGGGCCGGGCGTGATCTGGCCAAGGGCGACCGCGTTGAGGAATTGGGCGCTGGTCATCCAGTGATAGTGGCTCACCGCGTCGGCCTGCATGAGCGGGATGATGACGAACCCGCCGCCGAAGGACAGCGCGCCGACCTTGAAGGCTTCCCATGCCACCAACGCCAGCGACCCGGCGGTGACCGCCGCGCCGATCGCAAGCACGGCCGGAGCCTTGGCCGCCAGCAGGGCCGGAGCGCTGATGACCGAGCGGAGCTTGCCGACCGCGTCGTCCGGAGCCGACCGCACCGAGCGGCCCGAGCGGAAAGCCAGCTCGACGGCCCCGCAGCCGAGCAGCACGAGCACGAGCCATTCGCCGACCGTCGCCGCGGCCGCGAGGCCGGCCGCCAGGTAAAGCAGCCAGCGCGCCGCCGAACGCCGGTTCCGCCAGCTCGGCCCGATCAGCGAGACGCCCGCGTTCACCGCGACGGCGGGCACCGCCGCTCCCGCCCCGGCCCCGGCGCCGAGCACCCACAGCGGCGGAGAACCGGCCAGGAACAGCACCGACAGCGCCAGGATGACGATCAGGCCGGGGACGATGAAGGCGGCGCCGCCGATCAGCGCGCCGAGACGTCCGCGCAGCCGCCAGGCGCAGAAGATCGCCAGCTGGGTGGAGGCAGGCCCCGGCAGCAGGTTGCAGACGGCGATGGCGTCCTCGAACGTCCGCGCATCCATCCACTCCTTGCGCTCCACGCACAGCTGGCGCAGCAGGCGGATGTGCGCGGGCGGCCCGCCGAACCCGATGCAGCCGATCCGTCCCCACTCGCGGAGCACCGTCCCGAGCGGCACCTCGGCAACAGGCCGCGGGCTATCTGACGGGGGCGAGACCATCACCACGGCATATTACATCAACCGAAGTTGATGTAATTCGGTTCCGCGCCGGCGTGGTATGGGCCACATGCCCACGGGGAAGACAAGACTGAAACATGAGCAACACCGACGAAGGAGCCGGGTATGGATATTGATGTCATCGTTGAGGTCCCGCAAGGATCACGGAACAAATACGAGATGGACCCGAAGGCCGGCCGCATCAGGCTGGACCGGATGCTGTTCACCTCCACGCGGTACCCGCTTGACTATGGATTCATCACGGACACGCTGGCCGAAGACGGCGAACCGCTGGACGCGCTTGTCTGCCTGGAGGAGCCGACGTTCCCGGGTTGCCTGGTCACGGTCCGTCCGGTCGCGGTGTTCTGGATGCTCGACGAGAACGGGCCGGACGCCAAGGTTCTCACCGTGTGCGCGCGCGATCCGCGGATGGCCGACGTCCGCGACCTGTCCGATGTGCCTCGCTACCTGACTGCGGAGATCAGCCACTTCTTCAACATCTACAAGGAGATCGAGCCCGGTAAGAGCAGCGACGTGCGAGGCTGGCAGGACCGCGCCGCCGCCGAGCGCATCATCAAGGAGGCGCAGGCCCGCGTCGGTGCTGTCTTAGCCGCGGGAGCCGCGGGACAATTCATGGCATGACCGATACTCCGGCGCCGACGTCATCGTCGTCGGTGGCGGCCCAGTAGGCATGTGGCTCGCCGCGGAACTGCGCCCATTCCCTCCTCGCACTTCGCGCTCCTGACCAATTCGGCATGCGGGAGACCGCCGCGACCGGGCGGGCAGGGCCTGAACCTGGGCCTGCAGGACGCCGCGAACCTGGGCTGGAAACTGGCCGCCACCGTGCGCGGCTGGGCGCCGGACGGGCTGCTCGACAGCTATCACACGGAACGGTCCGTGGTGGCTCTCGAGGTTATCGACGACTCCCTCGCGCAGTGCGCCCTGTTCGCGAACCCCAGCCGGGAGGGCAGAGCGTTGCGTGACCGGTTCAACGATCTGCTCGGCACGCACCCGGAACTGTGCGGGGAGCTGGCCGTCCGGCTCTCCGGCCTCGGCGTCCGGTACGGCGACGACGGATACTCCGGCCGCCTCGACGTGGTGACCGCGGAACTGGCTGACAGCCGGCCCGGCTGGACGGACGTGCGCGCGATGCTGATCCGCCCGGACGGCCACCTGGCCTGGGTGCTGCGCGACGGTGACCCGGCGGAAGCGGACGCGCCGCCGCTTGCGGCCTGGCTGGGCCCGCCCGCTTGACTCTCCCGTAGCGGGAGACCCGAGGCTGCGGGTCATGACAGTGATCAACAGCCAGCGAACTCCCGCACGAGGGCGTCCCGCGTCGCCGCTGAGCACATGGGGACCGCTCGCGGTCGTGCTGTGCGGCACCTTCGTCTGGGTACTCGACTTCTTCGTCGTCAACGTCGCCCTGCCGGATATCCAGCGCAGCCTCGGCGCCGGCCCGGCGGGCATCGAGTGGGTGGTGGCCGGATACGGCCTGACCAGCGCGAGCTTCCTCGTCTGCGGCGGCCGGCTTGGGGACCACTACGGGCGGCGGCGGTGGTTCAGCATCGGGTTGGCGACCTTCGTCGCCACCTCGGCGCTGTGCGCGCTCGCCCCCGATCCCGCCTTCCTGGTGGGCGCCCGGCTCGCCCAGGGCCTTGGCGCCGCCATCATGGCGCCGAACGTGCTGTCCATCATCCGCGTCACCTACGCCGGCCACAAGCAGGTGTGGGCCATCAGCGTGTACGGGATGGTCATGGGGCTGGCCGCCGTCGGCGGCCAGCTGCTCGGCGGGGTGCTCATCGACGCCAACCTGGCCGGCCTTGGCTGGCGGACGATCTTCTGGGTCAACGTCCCGATCGGGATAGCGGCGCTGATCGTGACGCCCCGGCTGCTGCCCGAGTCACGCGCCACGCATGCCGGGCGCATCGACGTGCGCGGTGTCCTGCTGCTCGGCATCGCGCTCACCGCGATCATCCTGCCGCTGCTTGACGGGCGCCAGCAGGGCTGGCCCGCCTGGTCCCTGGCCTGCCTGGCGGCCAGCCCGGTGCTGCTCGCCGCCTTCGGCCGGCACCTGATCGCGGCCCGGCGGCGCGGCGGGACGCCGCTGATCGACCCGGCGATCTTCGCGGTCACCGCCTTCAGGTCCGGGCTGACGGTGCAGGTCCTGTTCTGGTGCCAGCAGGCGGCGGGTTACCTGGTGCTCGCGCTGTTCCTGCAGCAGGGCCGCGGGCTCAGCCCGCTCGCCTCGGGCGGGGTCTTCGCCATCCTCGCCGCCGGGTACCTACTCACCTCGTTCCCCGCGCCCGGCCTGGTGGCGCGCTTCGGCCGCCGGGTCATCATCGCCGGCGCCCTGGCAGGCGCGGCCGGCGACGTCCTGGCCGGGCTGGCCGTGTGGCACTGGGGCGCGGGCGGCCCGCTGGCCGCGATTTTCCCTGGCCTGATCCTGGTGGGCGCCGGGCAGGGGCTGTGCATCACGCCGCTCACCGTGACCGTGCTCTCGCACGCCGACTCCCGCACCGCCGGGGCGGTCTCCGGGGCGCAGTCCACCGCCCAGCAGGTCGGCAACTCCATCGGTGTCGCCGTCACCGGGGTGGTGTTCTACGATCTCGTGGCCCGGGGCTACGCGACCGCGTTCGGCTGGAGCCTGGCCGAGATGGCCGTGCTGCTGCTCGGCGTCGCGGCGCTGACCCTGACCATCCCGCGACCGAAAGGCTGATACTCAGACCATGGCTACGCTGCTGACGATCGGGGACTTCTCCCGGATGACGCACCTGAGCGTGAAGGCGCTCCGGCATTACCACGCCGAGGGCGTGCTTGAGCCTGCCGCGGTCGACCCGTTCACCGGGTACCGGTCCTATGACGCCAGCCAGGTGCCCGCCGCGCAGGTCATCCGGCGGTTGCGCGACCTGCGCATGCCGCTTGAGGCGATCAGGGCCGTCCTCGCCGCTCCCGACGTCGAGTCGCGGAACCGGGAGATCGCCGTGCACCTGACGCGGATGGAGCAGCAGCTCCAGCAGACCCAGGCCTCGGTGGCGGCGCTGCGGGCGCTGCTCGAGGGACCGCCGCCAAGGCCCGCCATCGAGCTGCGGGCCATCCCGGCGGTGACCGCGCTCACCGTCCGGGAGACGGTGAGCGCCGCCGATCTCTTCGGCTGGGGCACCGAGGCGTTCGGCGCGCTGATGGCGGCTGCCGGCGGCGCCGCCGCCGGGTGCCTCGGCGCGCTGTTCCCCGGTGACTTCTTCGAGCTGGAGCGAAGCGAGATAACGGTCTTCCTCCCGGTCCGTGACGGCGGCGCGCGGCCTGCGGCCGGGCGGGTCAGGACAGAAGAAATCCCGGCTACGGAGGCGGCCATCCTCGTGCATGAGGGCTCCCTGGCCGACAGCGACCGCACGTACGGCGCCCTGGGCACGGCGGTGGCCGAGCGGGCGATCGGCGTAGACGGGCCCATCAGGGAGTACTACCTGACCGGATTCGCCGACACCGGCGACGAAAGGCGACACCGCACCGAAGTGTGCTGGCCGGTGTTCCGTACCGCCGTTGGATAGCCTCCGCGTATTGCCCGAACCAGCGGGGCGGGACCATACCAAGCACATGACAGACCGGGTCCTTACCAGCCACGCGGGCCTGGCGGGCATCATCGTTGCTGCGTGGTACGGCATCGGCGTTGCGCTGGTGATCTACCTCTCGGCACGTCACCCCGCTAGCGTCCGCGATACCGCGACGGTACTTGAAGATGTCACCATCGCACCGGCACCGCAGCGGACGTGAAGAAGCAGGCGCCGGACAACACGCGGCGGTCCGCGGCGCGACATCCCGGCGGGACGGGTGACCGCCAGCCCACGGAGCCGTGCCGGCCGGACAACGGTCCAGCTCATCTTCAACGGCCGTCCCGAACCGTCCGAGATAACCCCGGCCGTCGGCGCCCCGACATCGCCGCCGGAGCACCCGGGCATTACATATTGCGCGGGCTTTACGGCGCGCCCATACTCGGCGCGGGGAAGGTCATCGCCGTATGGGGATCTCAAGGAGGACACAATGCCGGACCGGATCCTGACCAGCCACGCAGGCAGCCTGCCACGGCCAGAGGACTTGATCGCGCTCAACGAGCGGCGGGCGGCCGGAGAATTCACGGACGAAGCTGAATACCTGTCCAGGCTGCGCACCGCCGTGACAGACGTCGTAGCCCGCCAGCGTGAAACCGGCATCGACCTCGTCAACGACGGCGAGTACGGCCACTCGATGGGCCAGCGTTACGACTACGGGTCGTGGTGGACCTACGTGTTCCAGCGGCTCGGCGGCGTCGAGCTGACCTCGCTGACGATCGCGGAGATGCCGCAGCCCAAGGCCAGGCCGGGCGAGATCAGGCTGGCGTCTTTCGGCGAGCGTCGGGACTGGCAGGCGTTCGCCGAGGCGTACCTGGACCCGAGTTCCGGTGCCTCGGTGCCACACCGGGAGGACGCGCTCGCCCCGGTCTGCCGCGGGCCGATTTCCTACCAGGGACAGGATGACGTCCAGCGAGATATCGCGGACATGAAGGCCGCGATGGCGGCGGCGGGCGTGTCCGACGGGTTCCTGAACTCGGTGGCGCCGGGGAGCTGCGCCCGGTTCGGCAACGAGTACTACGCCGACGATCAGGAGATGCTCTGGGCCTGCGCGGACGCGATGCGCGAGGAGTACGTGACGATCATCGAGTCCGGCCTGGTGCTGCAGCTGGATGACCCAGCGATCGCGGAGAACTGGGACCAGATCAACCCGGCTCCAAGCGTGGAAGACTACCGGCGGTTCACCAGGAAGCGGGTGGAGGCGCTGAACTACGCCATCAGGGACCTGCCGGCCGACCGGATCCGGTTCCACCTGTGCTGGGGCAGCTGGCACGGGCCGCACACCACCGATTTCCCGATGGCCGACCTAGTCGACATCATGCTGGAGATCAACGCGGGCGCGTACTCGTTCGAGGCGGCCAACGTGCGGCACGAGCACGAGTGGAAGGTCTGGCGGGACGTGAAGCTGCCCGCGGGCAAGGTCATCCTGCCCGGCGTGGTGAGCCATTCCACCAACGTGGTCGAGCATCCCGAACTCGTGGCTGACCGGATCGTCAGGTACGCGGAGGCGGTCGGCCGGGAGAACGTGGTGGCCTCCACCGACTGCGGTCTCGGCGGCCGCGTGCACCCGCAGATCGCCTGGGCGAAGCTCGGCGCCCTGGCCAAGGGCGCCGAGCTGGCCACCGAGCGCCTCTGGGGCTGACCTCTGCGCCGGTTAATCCCCGGCGTACTTATGCACCAGGGCGCCGACTTGCGGCAGCGCGGCCTTCACGTGCTTGGCGGCGCCACCGCGCACGGTGTTGTACGCCTTCACGATCGTCGGGCGGTTGGAGCTCCGCCCGCGCTCGTCGGTCACCGTGAGCAGGGACTCGGCCACCTCGTCCCCGTGGGAGGCGAGATAGTCCCCGAACTCGGCACCGGCGGAAGCGTTGAAATCCGCCCAATACGGCTGCAGTTCGTCAGCCATTCGCGGCAGCAGGGTTTCCACCATGTAGTGGACGTGGCCGGAGGCGAAGGTCTTCACCGTCCGGTAGGCGAGCTTGACCGCTGTCCCTGAGATGCCGGACATGCCGGCGACCTCTTGATCGATCAGCGTCTCGCAGTCGGCGACGACGTTCGGTTGCGTCCGCGGCGCGAGCAGGATGTCATGAAGCGTGGCTGCCATGAGCGTTTCTCCTCATTGGGGCATTCCATGGCGGATCCCGCGTGCCCCAGTAGGTCCCCTTCCGGGATAATGTCCCGGCTCCCGGGCACAACCGTACCCGTGGCATGCCCGCCTTAAGTGTTTTGTGACGATATGGCGATGGACTCCCTCATTGGAGGGAGTTCCGTTCGCGCGGGATAAGCGTTAGAGATGAATGCCCAACACGGAGCACGTGGAGAATATCGGCAGCAGGCCGCAGTTACTGTCGGAAGGGCTGGGGGAGGGCGAATCGCTCTGGCCCTGCGTGTGACTGGGGCTTGGGCTCGAGCTGGCGCTCGCGCTTGCGGCCGGTGACGAGGACCGCTTAGCCGGGTGGCTGGCCGTGCCGACGGTGCTGGCCTTGGTGGTGTGCCCGTTCCCCGGGGATGCGCCGTTCCCGCCGCCCGCCGCGGCGACGTTGGACGGGGTGGTCTCCGGCGATGCCGAGGGTTGAGTCACCGGGGTGACCAGGTGCGCGTTGGGCGGCGGCATCGACGTGTGCCGCTCGGCCGCGGGCGTGGCCTGGAACGCCCCGCTCACAAGCAGCCCGGCCGCCGCCCCCGCCAGCACGGTCGCGGACGCGGCAACCGCCACCGTGGTCCGGCGCCGGGATCGTCGCCGCGGCGGGGCGGCGGCGCGCCGCGGCGGCTGCTCGCCGCCGAAAGCCTCCTCGGTCCGCGGGACCCGCTCGGCCGGCGGGACCGGACGCTGCCGGGGCGGCTCCGCCTGCCGCGCCGTCTCACCTGCCGGCGTGCCGCCGGTCAGCTCCGTGTACAGCTGGCTGGCGATGGCCGCGAGCTCCGCGGCGCTTGCGATGCGATCGGCCGGATCCTTCGCGGTGAGGCGGGCGAGCAGTTCGGCCAGCTCAGGCGGGACGCCGGGCGGCAGCGACGGCAGCTGCTTGTACAGGTGCGAGGCCATGACCTCGGCGGTGGTCCCGGCGAACGGCGGTTGCCCGGACAGGCACTCGTACGCGACGATGCCGAGCGAGTACAGGTCACTGGCGGGTGTGCCCTTTCCTCCGGTGGCGCGCTCGGGGGCGAGGTACTGCGTCGTTCCCATCACCACGCCTGGCCGGGTGACCGGGGCGGATCCGGCGGCATGCGCGATGCCGAAATCGGTGATCTTGACCACGCCGTCCGGGCGCAGCAAGATGTTCCCCGGCTTGATGTCACGGTGCACCAGGCCCGCCTGGTGCGCGGCGTCTAGCCCCAGGGCGGCCTGCGTGAGCACATCGAGCACGCGCGCCGGGCTGATCGTGTCCCGGTCGAGGATGTCCGCCAGCGAAGGCCCGTCGACCAGCTCCATGACCAGGTACGGCGGGCCCAGCGGTCCGGGTTCCCCGTAGTCGTAGACCTGGGCAATGCGCGGGTGGCTCAGCGAGCCCGCGTGCCGCGCCTCGGCCCGGAAGCGCACGAGCGTCTCGGGGTGATCGGCGTATTCCGGACGCAGCAGCTTGACCGCTACCGGCCGGCCTAGCTGGACGTCCGTACCTCGCCATACTTCACCGACACCGCCAGCAGCGATCGGTTCATCCAGCCGGTAACGGTTGTCAAGTATGGTTCCAGATCGCATCACAGTGCCGACTACGTTACCTTGCTCGACTGTTCGAAAACCGCTAGATCGGGCAAAAAACCTCAAGTACGCACGTGTCACCGGATACGTCTGGATGACCTGCCATGGGCCTCGCTCCTGACGTGATCTATCTAACACGGCGACGGCAATCTGACGAGGCCTGGCCCGGGTTTTATCAGCCCCCATGCTCACCGGTGAGGGGCGCGGGCGGTCCCGGCCGCCGCGCTCGAGTCAGCGAATCCAAGGAAAATCTGGGTAGCTTATCCAGGGAATCATTAGGTTTCGGGCGGTCAATAGCAGTGTAGGGATACCTGACAGGCCTGGAGACTGCCTGGCAGGTTGCTGTGAGCTAGCTACGCGCGAACGACGAGGTGGTGCTTTCCGATGGCCGAGGGCAGCGGTTACGGCCCGTACGGGTACGGCAACCAGCCTGGCGATCCCGGGTATGGTTACGGGTTCGCCGGATACGGGCCTCCTCCAAGTCCGCCCAGGCGGCGCCGGGGAAGCCTGCTCAGTCACCTGGCGGTCGCGGTGCTCGCGGCCGGCGTCGCCATCGGCGCGACGCTGGCACTGTACAGCCCGAGTTCGTCGGTCACCACCGGGGGATCGGCCCTGCCAGGCGCTGGCGCGGTGCCGGCCCCGCCCGCGACGTCCAGCGGGGGCACCACGAGCGGTGGCGAGCAGCAAGTCATCAACAAGGTCCAGCCGGGCACGGTCATCATCAACACCTCGCTGCAGTACAACAGCGAGGCGGCGGCCGGCACCGGCATGGTGATCAACAGCGACGGCCTGGTGCTGACCAACAACCACGTCATCGAGAACTCCACGAAGATCAGCGCGACCGTCGTCGCCACCGGGAAGACCTACCCCGCGACGGTCGTCGGGTACGACAAGACCGGGGACGTCGCCCTCATCCGGCTGCAGGGCGTCTCGGGCCTGCACACCGCGCCGATCGGCAACTCCGACAGCGTCAAGGCCGGGGACACCGTGGTCGCCATGGGCAACGCCGAGGGGCAGGGCAGCATCATCCCGGCGGTCGGCAAGATCACCGGGCTCGGCGTGACGATCACCGCCAGCGACGAGAACAGCCCGACCAGCACCGAGACGCTGCACGGGATGATCCAGACCAACGCCAACATCGTCTCCGGTGACTCCGGCGGCCCGCTGTCCAACGCGGCCGGCCAGGTCATCGGCATGGACACCGCGGGCAACAGCGTAAGCACGAACCAGCAGCAGCCCGCCGCCGGGTTCGCGATCCCGATCAACACCGCGCTGGCGCTCGCCAGGCAGATCGCCGCCGGGCAGGGGAGCTCGACGATCACCATCGGCTACCCGGCGTTCGTGGGGATCTTCATCGGCGCGGGGACGGACAGCAGCCCGCAGGCTCAGGCGCAGCAGCAGCAGTCCGGCGGCGGCTTCGGCGGGTTCGGTGGTCCCACCCCGTCCTGCTACACAAGCAACAGCAATCTCGCCGTGCCGTCGACCATCGCGCCGGCGAACTCCGGCACGCTCATCATCGGCGTGATCTGCGGCAGCCCCGCCGCCTCCACCGGCATGACCGGCGGCGCGGTCATCACCGCGGTCAACGGGCAGTCGATCGGATCGCCCACCAACCTGACCAGTGTCCTTTCCGCGTACAAGCCCGGCGACACGGTCTCCGTGACCTGGGTGAGCCCGTCCGGCAAGACCACGACGAGCAAGATCCACCTGGTGGCCGGCCCGCCGCAGTAAGCCCCGCGCCGTGAATGCGGCCCTGACCGGTCAGGGCCGCATCGCGGCCGGGAGCCTGGGCGGGCGGCGGTTACTCCTCGAGTCCGGCGGTCGCGAGACCCGGTTGGCTGACCGGAGAAGCCACGGACCGTTCGGAATGATCATCGGCGGCACCGGGCCGGGCGGGCAGGAAGGCCAGCGCGACCAGTGCGGCGGCCGCGGTCGCGCCCGCCGCGGCGAGCGAGCCCTGGTGCAGGCCGGTCACGAATGCCTGCTTCACGGCGGTGGCCGCCGCGGGCTGCAGCGCAGCAGGGAAATGGCCCGCCGTGACCAGGCCGGCCTCGATCGACTTCCCGGCGGCGGACGCCGCGGCGTGCGGCGCGCCCAGGCCGGCCAGCGCGGTCGCCGCGTGGTGGGCGTACGCGGAGTTCAGCACCGAGCCGAGGATCGCGACGCCGAGCGTACCGCCGACCTCGCGGGTCGTGTCGTTGACGGCCGAGCCCGCGCCGGCCTTGGCGGGCGGCAGCGCGCCCATGATGGCGTCGGTGGCCGGGCTGGCGGTAAGCGCGAGGCCCGCCGCCATCAGCGTCATCGCGATGATCAGCTTGCCCCAGTACGCGGTGTCGATCGTCGTGGTGGCGGCGATGAGGAACCCGCCGCTCATCAGCGCGAGTCCGGCCGCCACGACCGCCTTCGTCCCGGCCCGCTTCATCAGCGTGATCGCCAGCGGGGATGCCGCCCCGCTGACGATCGCGAACGGCAGCGTCGCCACGCCGGCCCGCAGCGGGTCGTATCCGCGGACGGCCTGGAAGTACTGGGTAATCAGGAAGACGAACCCGAACAGGCCGAAGAAGGCGAGCGCGATCGATGCGCTGGCGGCGCTGAACCGCGGGTTGCGGAACAGCCGGACGTCAAGCATCGGGTCCGGGCGGCGTGCCTGCCACCAGGCGAAGGCGGCCAGGATGGCGACCGCGCTGAGCAGCCCGCCGATCGTGGCGGCGCTGCCCCAGCCGTGCCGCGGCGCCTCGATGATCGACCAGGTCAGTAGCGTGATCCCGGCGGCCGACAGCAGCGTTCCCAATGGGTCGAAGCGGCCCGCGTTCGGGTCACGGGACTCGGGCAGCAGGAACCGGCCGGCGATGAGCGCGACGATCGCGACCGGGACGCTGACGTAGAACACCGAACTCCAGCTGAAGTGCCGAAGCAGCAGGCCGCCGGACACCGGGCCGATGGCCACGGCCAGGCCGGACACGCCGGACCAGATGCCGATCGCGGTGGCGCGCTGGCGCGGGACGGTGAACACGTTGTTCAGGATCGCGAGCGTGGCCGGGTAGATGAGCGCGGCGGCCATGCCCATGGCGACGCGGGCGGCGATGAGCTCACCGCTGGTGCGGGACAGCGCGGCGCCGACCGAGGTGAGGGCGAACAGCGCGAGCCCGGTCTGCAGGAGGCGGCGGCGGCCGAGGCGGTCGCCCAGGTTCCCGCCGACGAGGAGCAGGCCGGCGAACGCGAGCGTGTAGGCGTCGACGACCCACTGCAGGGCCTCGGTGGAGGCGGCCAGGTCGCGGCTGATGGTGGGCAGCGCGACGTTGACGATCGTGTTGTCCACGACCGTCAGCAGCACGCTAAGGCAAAGCACCGCCAGGATCCACCACCGGCGGTCGTTCGGCTGAGTGCGGTTGTCCATGCGGGCCTCCCTGGGCCTCGGCGTCATATAGAACGATGTTCTATAACTATGTAACATCGTTCTATATATTGTCAAGGACCGTGGAGGTGGAGGATGTCATGCATGAGCGAAGCGGAGGCCGCGGCCGGGCGGCGGTCCCGGACCCCGAGCGCGGACGTTGAGCGCGAACTGGTGTCAGCCGCCGAGGCCGTGCTTGTCAGGGACGGGCCGGGAGCGCTGACCGTGCGCGCGGTCGCCGCCGAGGCCGGCATCGCGCCGATGGGCGTCTACAACCGCCTGGGCGGCAAGACCGGGCTGCTCGAAGCCTTGCTTGTTAAGGGGTTCGACCGGCTGCGCGCGGCGATCGAGGGAGGCGGCGAGCCGGACATGCGCGCCCGGCTGGTCGCCTGCGGGCTGCGGTACCGTGAGTTCGCGCTCGCGAACCAGCATTTCTACGCGATCATGTTCGAGGGCGCCATCCCGCACAAGCTCGACTCGGAAGAGGTCGGCGAGCACGCGGGCGCGGCCTTCGAAGCCCTGGTCCGGAACGTGGAGCTGGCGGCCGCCGCGGGCGTGATCGCCGCCCCGGACCCGCTGGATGCGGCGCAGCAGATCTGGAGCGCCCTGCACGGTGCGGTCGCGCTCGAGCTCAAGGGCCTGGTGCAAACCCCGGATCCGGAGGCGACGTACCGCGCGCTCCTCGAAACGATCCTGCGCGGCCTCGCGAGTTAGCCTCGGACGGGAACGGGAAGCTGATCGCCGCACCGGCCTCCCAGCGTCCTCCCGCGACGATGACGTCGCACGGGAACCACAGCTTGCGGTAGCTGGCCAGCCAGTCGTCGAGTTCGGCGAGCGGCTCGGGCCGGATGCGGTAGAGGCGGCGCTGCGCATCGGCGCGGACGTCGACCATCCCGGCTTCCTTGAGCACCCGCAGGTGCTTGGAGATGGCCGGCTGGCTCATGTTCAGCCGCGCCACCAGTTCCCCGACCGGCAGCTCGCCGTCGCGGAGCAGGTCAAGGATGGCCTGCCGGCTCGGCTCGGCCAGCACCTGCAGCGTGGTGAGCGTACCCATGCTCGCAGTATGCCTATGCAGTTATATAACTGTCAAGGCATATATTATGATCGGCGCATGCCTGACGCGGCCGACCTGCTGCTGGTGAACGCGAACGTGCTGACGATGGACCCGGACCGGCCGCGGGCCACGGCGGTCGCGGCGGCCGCGGGCCGGATCACCGGCGTTTACCCGGACGGTGCCCCGGAGGCCCGCGCGCGGACCGTCGTGGACCTCAAGGGCGCGACGCTGCTGCCGGGGTTCCACGACGCGCACAACCACATGATCGGTTTCGGGCTCGCGCTCACCGAGGTCAGCCTGCAGGTGACCAGCCTCGACGAGCTCTACCGGCGGATAGCGGCCAAGGCGGAAACCACGCCGGAAGGTGAGTGGATCGTCGGCTCCGGCTACGACCAGACCAAGCTCGGCGGCGTCCACCCGGATCGTGACGCCCTGGACAAGATCGCGCCGGGCCGCCGGGTATGGCTCAAGCACACCTCCAGTCACATGTGCGTGGTGAACAGCACGGTACTTGCCGACCTCGACATCGACGCCGCCGCCGAGCACATCAGCGGCGGCAAGATCGTCACCGACGCGACCGGCCGGCCCACCGGGCTGCTGCAGGAGCGGGCCCAGGAGCTGGTCGGCCAGCTGACCCGCCCGTATCCGCTCACGACGCTGGCCGACGCGGTCGCGCGGGCCGGCGAGCAGTACCTGAAGGAAGGGCTCACCAGCTGCACCGAAGCCGGCATCGGCGGCGGCTGGATCGGGCACAGCCCGGCCGAGCTTGCCGCCTACCAGATGGCGCGGGACCAGGGCCGGCTGCACGTCCGGGTCGAGCTGATGGTGGCGAGCGACGTGCTGCACGGCCTCGGCGCGCACCCTGGCGACGGGCTGGAGCTGGGGCTCGACCTCGGGATCCGCACCGGGTTCGGGGACGACTGGCTGCGGCTCGGCCCGGTGAAGGTCTTCACCGACGGCTCGCTGATCGGCCGCACCGCCGCCATGACGCAGCCCTACGCCGGCGAACCGGACAACCGCGGCTACCTGCAGGCCGACGCGGGCGCGCTGACCGAGACGATCATCGCCGCGCACCGTTCCGGCTGGCGGGTGGCCGCGCACGCGATCGGCGATGGCGCCATCGACCTGGCGCTCGCCGCCTTTACGCGAGCCCAGGAGAAGTACCCGATCCAAGACCCGCGGCACCGGATCGAGCACTTCGCCGCTTCCCGTCCGGACCAGGTGAAACTAGCCGCAGAACGGGCGGTGGTGGCCGTGCCGCAAGGACGTTTCTCCACCGAGCTTGGCGACGGCATGATGGCGGCCGTCGGCCCCGAGCGGTCGGCGTGGCTGTACCGGCAGCGCTCGCTCATCGACGCCGGGCTCGTCCTGCCGGGCAGCTCAGACCGGCCGGTGGTGGCGGGGGCGCCGCTGCTCGGCATCCACGACATGGTGAACCGGCTCGCCGCGTCCGGTGCGCCGTTCAACGCGGGGGAGGCGGTCACCGCCGAAGAGGCGGTGCGCGCCTACACCTACGGGTCCGCGTACGCCAGCAAGGCCGAGCACGTGAAGGGGACGATCACGCCGGGCAAGCTCGCCGACTTCGTGGTCCTGTCCGAGGACCCGACCGCGGTTGACCCGTCCCGGATCGCCGGCCTGGCCGTAGTCGCCACGATCACCGGCGGCGAGATCCGCTACGACGCTGGGCTGTGACAGCGGCTATGACGCGAACGTGGGCATGACCTCGGTGGCGAAAAGCTCCGCGGACTGCAGCGCCTCGGCCTGCGTCATGTCGCCGAAGCACAGCTCCATCGCCACGTAGTTGATGCCGCCCAGGTCCCGGTGATGGGCGCCGCCACAGGTTCTCGAAGTTCTCCTTGAACCCGGTGAACGCGCGGTTGGCGGTCTTCATCGCCTCCTGGTCGGTGGGCGCGACCACGACCGAACGCGTGATGCCGAGCGGCGGCAGATCCGCGGGGCCGCGGCCGAGAGCGGTCCACTCGTCGCGGTAGGCATCGGTCAGCGCGCGGACGCTTTCCGACGGGACAAGCGCCATCATCGGCATGCCTAGCCGGGCGCACCAGCGCGCCCGCTCTAGCGTGCGGGTGCCATACCACAGCGGTGGGTGCGGCCGCTGCACCGGCCGGGTCACCACCGGCGCGTTGTCAACCCGGTAGTACCGCCCGTGGAAGTCCACCGCGTCCGACGCCGAGGTCCAGCCGCCCGTTGGTCAGCTGGTCCAGCGTGCACGCCTCCTCGACGACCCGCATCGGGTGATAGAGCGGCAGGATCGAGATCAGCGTGCCCAGCCTGATGGTGGACGTCCGCTGTGACGCGGCGGCCAGCATCAGGTGCGGAGACGGGGTGATGCCGAGCGGAGTGCCGTGGTGCTCGGCGCCGTGGTAGGCGTAGTAACCCAAGCGCTCGTAGGCCTCGATCAGCTCGTGCGTTCTGCCGACAGGCGCTCGCCCGTTGCGCGGAAGTCCGCCACCGGCACATCGAAGGGGCTGTCTGGGACACCCTCGGCTACGCCGAGCACCACCTGGGCAACTTCGGCGAAGCCGCTGCCTGCTACGAGCATGCGCTGGGCATCTTCCGGGAGTTCGGCGACAGCTTCAACGAAGCGGACGTGCTGACTCACCTTGGCGACACCCGCCACGCCGCCGGCGATCTGCCACGGGCACGCGAGGCCTGGCAGCTGGCGCTCGCCATCCTCGAGGACATCCAGCATCCGGGCGCTGACGAGGTACGCGCCAAGCTGGACGGCCTGGACGCCACCTAATGCTCCAGGCCACCGACCACGACGCCGACGATGTGCTCCACGAACTCCCTGCTGAGCGGCGCGTGGCCGTGCAGCAGCCGGTGGTACAGCGCGCCGTAGAGCAGGTCGATGGCCGCCTCGACGTCGGTGCCGATACCAACCTCGCCGCGCGCGATCGCCGCGGCGAAGATCGCCCGGGCCTGTACGCGGCGCGGCTCGACGTACCGCTCCCGGTACAGTGCGCCGAACGTCGGGTCCGTCGCCGCCTCGGTCACCAGCGCGCCGATCATCCGGCCGAACGGCTGTCCGCTCGCCCGTTCGATCCACCCGGTCAGCAGCGCGAGCAGGTCGCCGCGCAGCGTGCCGCTGTCCGGCGGATCCGGGCTCGGCTCGGTCAGCTGCTCGTATAGGACGTCGAGGGCGAGCGTCTCTTTCGTCGGCCACCACCGGTAGATCGTGGCCTTGCTCACCCCGGCCCGCTCGGCGATCGAATCCATGCTGACCGCGGACAGGCCGCGGGCGAGCAGCAGGTCGGTGGCGGCCGCCATGATCGCCTGCCGGGCGGGCTCGCTGCGCGGCCTGCCGCGCGCCTTCGCTGGCGCGTCCGCGGGCCCGACGCGCCCCGACTCCACACTCACCCGATCAGCCTACGATCTCGGTGACGTCCTCGCCGGTCAGCGTGAGGCCGGCCGCCGGCAGCAGCGGGTCTACCTGCGCAGGGTTGCGGAACCCCACGATGGCGCCGTCGACCGCCGGGTCGCGCAGCGTCCAGGCGATGGCGACCGCGCCGGGAGTCACCCCGTGCCGTTCGGCAACTTTGGCCAGCCGCCCCACCAGGGCCAGGTTCCCGCTCAGTGCCGGCTCGTTGAACTCCGGTGCGCGCTTGCGCCAGTCGTCCTGCGGCATGCGCGCGATCCGGTCCCTTGTCATGCTCCCCGTCAGCAGCCCGGAGCCCATGGGGGAGTAGACGATCACGCCGATGTTCTCGCGCTCGGCGTAGGGCAGGAGCTCGGCCTCCGCGTCGCGCTCGATCAGCGAGTACTCCGGCTGCAGCGTCTCGACCGGGGCGATCTGGGAGATGCGCGCCAGCTGCTCCACGCTGAAGTTGGAGACCCCGATGTGCCGTACCAGGCCGCGCTCCTTGAGCTCGGCGAGCGCGGACCAGCCTTCATCGACGTCCTGGGCAGGGTTCGGCCAGTGGATCTGGTACAGGTCGATCGCGTCCACGCCCAGCCGGGCCAGGCTCGCCTCGGCCTCGCGGAAGACCGAGTCGCGCTTGAGGCTGTGCACCACCTTGCGGCCCGGCCCTTCGAGCAGCGAGCACTTGGTGAACACGAGCGGCTTGCGCTGCAGGCCGGAGATGGCCTTGCCGACGACTTCCTCGGACCGGCCGAAGCCGTAGGCCGCCGCGGTGTCGATCCAGTTCACGCCCTGCTTGAGCGCGTACTGAATAGCGGCGATGGACTCCTCGTCCTGCTGCGGTCCCCAGCCGAACTCCCAGCCTCCGCCGCCGATCGCCCACGCGCCGAAGCCGATCCTGGTGATCTCCAGGCCGGTATCGCCGAGCGTGGTGGTGGCCAGCTCTGTCATGGCCATGCCTCTCTCACATAGAAACTAAACTTTCAGTTTCGATATTATCTCATGTTAACTAAACGGACCATGCTGCCTTCCCGGGAAGATCCCTAATAGAGTCGTGGGGATGATCGCGGACCGGAGGCGTTCCCCCGGCCGAGCCGGTTTCGTCGGCTTGGCTACCCTGTTCGCGACCGCGCTCACCGTCGTGTGCGCGGGGTGTGGCTCGGGCGCGGCTTCGGACAGCCCGGCGGACGGGGCCCGGTCCTCCGGAGCGGCGGCTCCGACCACGCCAGCCACGGCCCGGGTGCCCCAGGCAGATCCGGCGACCGCATCGCTTTCCTGCGCGCAGCAGGTCTACGCGCGGCTGACCGGCCCGCAGCGGGTGGGTCAGCTGTTTCTCGCGGGCGTTACCGCGGACGCGGTCGGGCCGGCGACGGAGGCCGCGCTCGCCCGGTATCACTTCGGGTCGCTGCTGCTGGCTACCGACACGTCGGAAGGGGCGGCCGCGGTGAGCGCCGCCACGGCGCATATCCAGTCGCTGGCCACCCCGGCGATAACGGGCAGCGCGCGGTTCTTCATCGCCGCCAATCAGGAAGGCGGCACGGTCCAGGCGCTCAAGGGCCCCGGGTTCCCCACCATGCCCTCCGCGCTCATCCAGGGGTCGTGGCCGGTCAGCGAGCTACAGCAGCAGGCCGCGTCGTGGGGCCGCGAGCTCCGGGCGGCCGGAGTGAACCTGGACCTGGCTCCGGTGATGGACGTGGTACCGAAGGCGACCGTCGGCACGAACGCGCCGATCGGGGAACTGGACCGCGAGTTCGGCTACTCCCCGGACGTCACCGGGCCGCACGGCGCGGCCTTCATCGAGGGGATGGCGTCCGCCGGAGTCGCCACGACGGCCAAGCACTTCCCTGGGCTGGGCCGGGTGACCGGCAACACCGACTTCACCTCCGACGTGGTGGACACGGTCACCACGCCCGACGATCCGTACCTGGGCTCATACCGTTCGGCGATCTTGGCTGGCGTGCCGTTCGTCATGGTCGCGCTGGCCACGTACACGAAGATCGACCCTTCGCACCTCGCGGCGTTCTCCCCGGTGGTCATGAACCTGCTCCGGTCGCGGCTGGGCTTCCGCGGCGTGATCATCTCCGACGACCTCGGCGACGCCGCCGCGGTGGCCAGCATGCCGGCCGGGGAGCGGGCGATCGACTTCATCGAGGCGGGCGGCGACATGATCACCACCCAGTCGCTCGCCCCTGCGGAGGTGATGGCGCGGGCGGTGCTGGCGCGAGCGACGACGGACGCGGCCTTCCGCTCGCAGGTCAACGCGGCCGCGATGCGGATTCTGTCGGCGAAGCAGGCCTACGGGCTGCTGCCCTGCTGACGGCGCCCCGCTGGGGGCGTTACCGTGTGACGCTATGCGGACAGCCCTGGCGGCGCCCTGGGTGAGCGCGCTGCTCACCGGGCCGGTCCCCGTCAGCCGGAGCGCTCCGGTCCCGCCCGCCGCCGCTCCCGGCGGCTCGCGGCTTGGCGGAGTCAGCGAGCTTGCGGTGCGGACCGCCGCGCTGCTGGCGTGGCTGGCCACCGCCGCGGCCGGCGGGTACCTGCTGCTGGTCATCACGGCGGCCATCGGCAGTGGCTGAGATCTGACATGCTGTAAGCGTGAAGGAAGAAGAGCAGCCGCCGGCCTCGTTCCGGCTGGCACGGGTGTGGCGGGCCGCGGACCGCAGCGGCGTGCCGCTGCGCACGATCATCGTCGCGGTCTTGGTCGTCGCCTTCTTCTACCTGACCGGGAAGCTGATCTACCGGCTGCGGGACGTCGTCCTGCTGCTGCTGGTCGCGGGGTTCGTCGCGCTGATCCTGAACCCGCTCGTGCTCATCCTGCAGCGCTACGTGGTCCGGCGGCGCGGGTTCGCCGTCTTGCTGGTCAGCCTGCTCGCACTGTTCGTCTTCCTCGGGCTGGCGGTGGCGTTCGGTTACCCGCTGGTGAACGCGATCACCCACCTGGCCGATGTGCTGCCGTCCTACGTCGCCAGCGCGGAGAACGGCAAGGGCTGGATCGGCCACCTGGTGCGCCAGCACCACATCCAGCAGTGGGTGACGCAGAACGCGCCCAAGCTGGTGACGTACGCGCAGAGCCTGAGCAAGCCCGCGCTGACCTTCGGCAAGGGCGCGCTGTCGCTGGTGGTGGAGCTGACCACCATCTTCATCCTGGTGCTCCTGCTGCTGCTTGAAGGCCCCAGGCTGCGCCGGGGCATCCTCGGCCTGCTGTCACCGGCGCAGGCCGAGGAGGTGAGCCAGATAGCGGCCGAGGTGAACCGGGGAGTCACCGGGTACATGTTCGGCAACCTGCTCACCTCGCTGATCGCGGGCGTGGTCGTGTTCGTCACGCTCTTGTCGCTGGGCGTGCCGTTCCCCTTCCTGTGGGGGCTGTGGGTGGCGCTCGTCGACTTCCTGCCGATGATCGGCGGCGCGCTGGCGGGCATCCCCACCGTGATATTCGCGTACGCCGCGACCGGATGGTCGGTCACCGTCGGCGTCGTCACGCTGATCGTCTTCCTGATCTACACGCAGCTGGAAAACCACATGCTGAACCCGATCGTAATGAGCAAGACGGTCCGGATCAGCCCGCTGCTCGTGCTGATCTCGGTGCTTGTCGGGGCGTCGCTCGGGAGCTTGGTCGGCGGCCTGTTCGGCGGGTTCGTGGCGGCGCTGCTCGCCATTCCGGCAGCGAGCGCGCTACAGGTGATCGTCCGCGAGGCATGGCGCATTTCCGGGCCGCCGATACGCAAGACCCCCGACGGCCCGGCGGAACCGTCCCCGGCGGCCTCCGGATCGGGGGAACCACAGCAGCCGGGAGAGCCCGAGCCTGAGGCCCTCGAGCCCAGCCCGTCCGCCACCGAACCGCTTTCCGCTAGCCGCCGGAAATAGGCCACCGCTGATTTGTCCCTGATTACCTGACCAGGAAGACGAGACGGATCAGCACGAGCGCCGAGCGTAAATCAGCAGGCCAGACCCGGCACAAGGTTTTGGCGCAGCACAAGGCTCTCGACCTAATCGGAAAGGTGCTCGCGGCGGCGCGCGATGACCAGCATGCGCCAGCCGGCAAGGCACCCGACGACACCGATAAGCATCAGCGCGTCCATGGGCAGGTCGGCGCTGACGACCACACTCGCCGCGCCAGCGGCGACAAGCGCGAAAGCGCCAAGCATGATCAGGTTGATTCCATGTCGGCGCAGGCCGCTCGTCCCCGCGCGCTTGCGGCCGCCGGTGGTCCATCCTGTGCTGTTCCGCATCGCCACAGGCTGAGGATACTCCCGTGGCTCACTCACCCCGTCGCGCTGTCGATGCGCGGTGAACAGCGCCCGCGAACCCGTCTTCCTCGCCTTCCTCGCCGCCGCCATCGCGGATCAGCGGCGCATCGGAGTCGCGGGAGGTGTAAGGCGGGTAGCGCGGGGGACCCCGCGAGCCGCGATGAGTCTTGCGGCGTCCGGCGGTCGTACTGTCGAACCCGTTACCGAGGAGGATTTCTGATGCGCAGCGTGACCTATTCGATGGGCGTCTCACTTGACGGCTACATTGTCGGGCCGGACGGCGGTTTCGACTGGACGGCGCCCGACGAGGAGGTCTTTCGCTTCGTCACCGACGAGATACGAGAGGTCGGCGTCCACCTGCTGGGACGACGGCTGTACGAGACAATGCTGTACTGGGAGACCGTCGACTCCGATCCATCGCTCGACGACTCAATGCTCGAGTGGGCCGCGATCTGGAAGCCGCTCCCAAAGGTGGTGTTCTCCGCCACGCTGTCGTCGGTGCAGGGCAATGCCCGCCTGGCCTCCGGCGGCCTGGCGGAGGAGATCGAGCGGTTGCGAGCCGAGCCGGCGGAGGGCGCCATCGCGATCGGCGGCGCGACTCTCGCCGCCGAGGCGGCCGCGCTGGGTCTGATCGACGAGTACCGGGCCAGGGTCTACCCGGTGCTGGTTGGCGGCGGCATTCCGT
>Ga0335075_10003982_pt1 | contig 23174 bp, 21 predicted proteins | sample Lox_Sample_24_FD_206723 | JGI IMG/M metagenome (GOLD analysis project Ga0335075, IMG submission 206723) | Soil microbial communities from Loxahatchee National Wildlife Refuge, Florida, United States - Lox_Sample_2.4 | ecosystem: Environmental > Terrestrial > Soil > Wetlands | place: USA...
AGAACGGATAGGGCGCGACGATCTGCAGGATCTCGCAGATCGTCACGCCGCTCGAGCTCGGCGGGGGATCCGACAGCACGGTGTAGTCGTGATAGCGGCACTCGACGGGCTTCGCCCACTGTACGGTGTAATCGGCGAAGTCCTTCATCGAAAGAATCCCGCCGTGCGCCCGGCTCGCCGCCACCACCGCGCGGGCGATCGGCCCGCGGTAGAAAGCCGCGCTGCCCCGGCGCGAGATCAGCTCCAGAGTGTCCGCCAGCTGCGGCTGGCGCAGGCGCTCGCCGGCGACATACGGCTTGCCGTGGTTGAGAAAGATGGCCGCCACGTTCGCATGCTCGACGAAATCCTTGACGCGCGCATCGAGGATGTTGACATCGCCCTGTTCCAGCACGTAGCCCTCGCGCGCCAGGCGGATGGCCGGGGCCATCACCTTCTCCCGACTCAGGGTGCCGTACTTACGCAGCGCCGTATCGAGACCCATGACCGTCCCGGGCACGCCCACGGAGAGAAAGGTCTTGGTGCTCAGTCCCGGCACGACTTGGCCCTGCGCGTTCTGGTAGAGCGTCGGCGTGGCTTTGAGTGGCGCTTTCTCCCGGAAGTCGAGGAAGACGTCATGGCCGTCCGCCAGATGAATCATCATGAACCCGCCGCCGCCGATGTTGCCGCAGCAGGGGTGCACCACGGCGAGGGCGTAACCGACCGCAACCGCGGCATCGATCGCATTGCCACCCTCCTCGAGAATCCTCAGCCCGACCTCGGTGGCCAGGTGCTGCGCGCTCACCACCATGGCGTGCCGCGCCACCACCGGGCGATCGTGCGCGAGCGCCGCCACGGTGGTCGCCGGGGCGCTCGAATCGAGCGCCTGGCTCGGAATGACCTGCCGTGAGGCGGCCGCAGCGCTTACCACCTGCGCCGCGGCCACGACAACGGCCGCGGCTGCCCGTGCCAGAGAGACTTTGCGCATGTCCGTCATCCTGTCGCTTTACTCAACACCGATCAACTTCGCAGATTGCGCCGGCGGTTACCAGTGATAGGCCACGGTACCGAAGTAGTACGCGCCGCTGAAGCCGAACGGCGAGGAATTCGGATACGGTAGGATGCCGTCATCGTTATTGAGGCCGTCCACCGGCTGCGGGTAGGTGTTGGTGATATCCGTGCCGCCCACCGACAGCATCCACTGCGACCAATGGTAGGCCAGGCTGGCATCCAGCAGGTAGCGCACGCCGTAAGTCTGGTCATACGCCGCGCCGTTGTCGCTGAGGTCGCTCCACGAGCCATAGCGGGTGAGCTGAGCGTGCACGGTCCAGCGGCCAACGTCCCAGTTCCCCACGACGAATGCCTTGGTGATCGGCGAACCCACGGTGAGGAACCCCGTCTCCTGAGTGTCGATGATCGGCAGCACGAGTCCGTGCAAGCCGTCCTGTGCCGGATTGGGCGCCACGCCGATCAGCTGGGTCTTGTTGTAATTCATCCCGGCGCTGAGGGCGAGCGCCGAGCGGGTGAACGACAGCGTGTAGTGTGCCACCAAATCAGCGCCTCGAGTGCGCGTATCCACGCCGTTGTAGAAGAAGGCGCCGCCGTCCACATCCGCAATGCCCACCGAGGACAGGTATTGCTGCACGGGCGTACCGGTCAGATAGCCGCTGAGAACGATGCGGTTCCCGATCGCGATCTGGTAGGCATCGAGGGTCACATACAGACCGTCGTGTGGCGTCAGCACGAGTCCCAGCGAGTAGCTGTGCGACTTCTCGGCCTTCAGCGGCTGGGCGCCGAGGGCGACCGCGGCCGGATTGCTGACCGGGAACTGGCCAGCACGGGCCCATTCGCCATTCGCTCGATGTCCTCCCCGGAGACGAAAGCTTCCCAGGAGTATAGAGTGCCGGTGGGCCGGTATTGACCCCCATTCCGACCGCAAAGATTTCGGCCCGGCCGGACCCCTCCCCGGCCGAGTCAAATTCGCCCACCCGGAAGGGCGGACGGTCTCGCTCGCGGGTAGATTCCATGCGCTGCCGGAACCTATTTGGCGCGGTCGGAGACCCGGGCCGCCAGCGTTCGCATCGACTCTCGCTTCCGGGTCACTTCCGCCAGGATCTGCGGCCAGCGCACCTTGTGAAGCGCGGTTGTCGTTCGGAAATCCTCCAGCGGAACAGCCTCCAGCGGATCGATGCCGTAGAGCAGAAAGACTCGGACGGCCGCTATATCGGTCGCCATCTCCGCCATGCGTTCCAGAAGCTTGAGCCCGACCCGCTCGCCGCGCATCGCGACCTCCCGGGCGATGAACGCGCGCGCGACGCCCACCGCCAGCCGACCTTGGGCGATACCGGCATCATTACGCTTCTCGGGCAGCAGATGCAGGTTCTGGATACGGCTGTCGAGAACGTCGAGCGGATGAATGACTCGCAGGCGGCCAATGTCCGGGACGTCCATCTCAATCGCGCGTCGGGCAAGATCCTTGGTAGTCAGTCCGACGACACCAGAGAGAAAATCCACCTGCTTTATGTCACCGCTCTTCGTACGATGAGTCACCTTGCCGGTTTGCGGGGTCGAGTCATCGATAGAAGGTATCCACGTCTGCCACCCGAGACGTTTGCCGAGAGTAGTCGCGAGCACCGCATCGCCGATGAAGTCGGCGTCGGCGGTCACCCCCGAGACGAGACTTTCAGGACGCTCGACCTGCAAATGATCGGCCCAGAAGGCGAGCGCCTGACCACCCACCAGCAGGCCCGTGGGCGAGCAGATGCCGAGAATCTTCCGGACATCCTCGGGAGTAAGCGATGCCTCTCCGTTGCGCCTAGTCATCATCGAAGTCGCCCGGGACGCTGACCATTCGCGCAGCGCGTGCGCTACCCGGGGGAATCATATGGGTCCCGCCCCATGGTCCGCTCTGCTTCGAGGCGCGCCCTGCAATCCGGGCCTCCTCGAACGCGCGCGGCGAAAGGACCACGGCAACCAATCGGCCGTGCTTCACGATCTCTACGCAGCCGAGCGCTGCAACGTCGTCAAGCAGCCCACCGAAGTTGTTTTTCGCATCACTGGCCGATACTTGCTTCGACATTTGGCTATTTTAGCCAAAACTTCTCCTGGCTACAAGTCCAGCGAGACCGGAAGCTCAATTCTGCGGTACGGGAGTGCGCCACAGACGCATACCCACAATCACCATGGCCGTCGTGGCCCCCACGCTGGCAGCGATCAGAATGGGAGTGAGCCAACCCAACCAGGCCAACGGACCCATCAGGTACAGCGCATCATCGGGATCGAACCCCCAACGGCCGGAAATGGCTTTGGTGCCGGGGGGACTGCGTAATTCCAGCCTTTCGGCGAAAACGCTGACCAGAAACGTGGAGGCCCCGGTCAGCAATCCCAACGGCATCGACCACCTGCCAAGCACCGAGTGGCGCAGACCGATGCCAATGGCGATGAAAAACAGGGTATTGACCCAGACGTCGGCGAGATAGTCGTACCGATGACCTTGCGGGCTCATCATATTGGCCAGACGAGCGAGCTCGCCATCGGCGCGGTCAAGAAAGGCCGAAACCAGCCACAACCCGCCGCCCCACCCCATTCCCGCGCGATTGCCGCAGGCAAAGGCCACGCACGCGGCAATACCCGTCAGCAGGCGCAGCGTCGTGATGTGATTCGGTCGCACCGCCGTGCCAATCAGAGGTCGTATGACCGGTCGGGCGAGCAGATGGGTCCAGGTCGTGGATGACACTCAAAAGCCTCGGTTATGCATCACAGAGAGGCCGCAGGCGCGGCCGCCACCTTGGCCTCTGTCCAATGCCAGAGAATGAGCCCGGGAATACCCAACACGAACTCCCGCGCCCGTTTGACGAGAGACACCGCGATCGCGGTCTCGGGTGGAATATTCAGCAGGCCACACACGACGACATACCCGCCCTCCTGCACCCCGATCGCCCCCGGCACCGCAAATCCGACCGCCTTGAGCGCTTGCCCGAGACTTTCAATGACGAGACCCGAGCCGGGCCCAATGTCAGTGCCCAAAAAGTGCAGAATCAGACACACCTCCAGGCCGCCCAGCAGCCAGGAAATCAGATGCCAGAGTGCAGCCAACGCCACCCGCGGCAGCGAGCGGAAACAACCGACCAATGCCGCGTGCAAACCGCCCACGTCGGCGCCCGCCGGCCAGGCAAGCGAGCGGGCCATGCGCAGCGCAGCCCGCTCAATGAGCGCCGCCAGCCCCAGCCACAGCGCAACGAAGGCGCCGCCAACAACTGCAGTGGCTACCCACAACGCACGGGTCGCGAGATCCGAGACCTCGCTGCGGCCGGCGATGTGCGCCAATAGCGCGACCCCGAGGACGGTGAACAGAATCTGCGTACTCATTTCCAACAGCAGATCGGCGATCGTGCCGCCGATGGCCTCCGCAAGCCGCAGGCCCCGCCTCTGCAAGAGGCGCGCGACCACAAACTCCCCGCCAATCTGCGCCAGCGGCAACAGATTGTTCACCGCCTCCCGGATCCAACGCAGCACCAGATAGTCTTTCAGACCCGGCCGTGACGATAGCGACGCCGGGCGGGCCGCGGCGACCGGCCCGGTACGCGCGATCAACTCCCAACCAAGCGCCGAGAACAGCATTTGCGACAGGTGAAAGGCGACAATCGCCACAAACCCCCATGTACCGGCATGCGCCAGAACATCCAGGACCCTGACGAAGCTATAGCTCGCGAACAGCCACGCGACCAGCCCCAGCCCCACCAGGCCGCCAATGAGGGCCCCGAGCTTCAGGTGCGAACGCTGACTAGTCGCCATGGACACACATCCACGCCGAATCATGAAGCGGTGCGAGCGCGTGGCAGGCACACGGAGGTGCCCCGCCGCCGCAGGTGGCGGAGCCGGGGGCAAAAACCACGCTTAGCCGCTTCGGCGTTGCCCGCGGCGCGCTGGGCCGGGCAGGGCCAGCGCCGCATACTAGACTCTGAAGACGTAGGTCTTCTCCCCGTCGCGGTCGATGTCCGGTGGAAAGGACGCATGCTTGTCAGCGAAGTAACGCGCGCGGTGATCCCCCTCACTCGCCAGATTGTACGTGATATAGAGAATCCGGCGCGGTAGGTCGGTCAGATTCGCCTTCGAGGCGTGCGGGACGTAGCTATCGAAGAAAATGACATCGCCCGGAGCGGTCGGAACCGGCTCGAGGCTCAGTCCCTGCTCCTCCAACGGCACCCACTGTTGGCCGATGAGGCCCCGGCGGTGACGACTGGCTTCGATCTCCAGGCAGCCGTTCTCCAGCGTCGCCGCATCGAGTGTCACCATCGCCGTGACGAATAGCGGTGCGTACGTGCTCCAGCCCGCCTGTTGATCCTGGTGAGCCTTGAAGCCGCCCCCCCCGGGCATTTTGAAATTGATCTTGTCCTTGAACAGCACAACCGGGCCGCCCATAAGGACCCCCACCCAGTGAGCGAGCGCGCCGTGGCGGATGAGCCCATCGAACCCCGCGTGATAGGGGCAGAAGTTCTCGATCCGTTGAATCAAGCGACGACCGGGTTCGCGCACGCTGTCCTCGTGATATACCCAGTGTCGCCCGGACACCTCAGGGGCGTTCCCCAGCTCTTCTGTCCATTGCAGCAGCTCCTTTACCTGGGGCGCGTGGAAGAAATCCCGCACCACGAGCAAACCATCGCGCTCCATTCGTTCCCGCTCCGCAGTGGTCGGATTGCGGTCAATCATCGCCGCACTTCGAAAAGGGGAAGTATCAGTTTCAGCTGGCATAGCGCAACATGATATCGCCTCGGCTCAAATCCTGTCATCCCGACAATGGGGGAGTACCGGCCGGCCCGTCGGCTACCGCGCGATGCGCCTGACCATGGTGGATTCCATATCCTGTAGCTGCTGCTGGTCTTTCTGTCTCGTGTTGTATAGTGAATAAAGCAGCGCCGCGGGCCGCTCGGTGCAGCACCGTGATCGGCATCCACCGGCAGGTCAGCGAGACAGACGAGAGCGTTGTAGCCTGCCAACTGCTGAATGGTAGCGTTCCTCATCCGGCGGCTGTCGATCACGACGATTGTCGCCGAGATGCGCCGCCTGGCCTTCCGAGCCGGCATCGGCGCTCTGGACCGCAAAGCCCGCCGGTAGCGCTAAGCCGGTGGCGGTAAAAAGAGCAGCAACGGGGGTTACAGAGGGATTCCCACCGCTGATCAGTAGTGGGGCGGTCGCTCCTCGTCCGGCGTGCTCACGCCGGTCTCCGATTGCACCGCGTCGATCCGGGCAGCCAGTCCGGCGATCTGCGCCCGCAGAGTCTCGATCTCCCGGTGCTGACGAAAGACGACTTCACTCAATTCCGAGTTTGCGCGCTCCAGGAAGGAGATCTTGGTCTCTATCTGCTCGAGCGTATGGACATTCATGGCAAGGCATCCTCCGTCGCCGCATGCTACACTACTACCGTCAGAACTCTCGACGCGCCTCGTGCGCGCACCCCCCCATACCAGCTTCGCGGGCCCGAAAGACCGCGCCCACGGAGACCATGAAAGTTCCCAAAGGCTTGCAGCCGTTGATCGACGACGGCGTCATCGATGAAGTGGTCCGTTCACTGAAGAGCGGCAAGGAAGCCACCGTCTATGTGGTGCGCTCAGGGACGCACCTGCGCTGCGCCAAGGTCTATCGCGACATGGCGCAGCGCAGTTTCCAGAAGCGGGCGCAGTACCAGGAAGGGCGTAAGGTGCGTGGCAGCCGCGAAACCCGCGCCATGAGCCGCAGCACCCGGTTTGGCCGCAGAGAACAGGAGCACGAATGGAAGAACGCCGAAGTCGATGCACTCTATCGACTCGCGGCGGCCGACGTGCGGGTGCCGCGCCCGTTCGGGTATTTCAACGACGTGTTGATAATGGAGCTCGTCACGGACGCATCGGGAAATCCGGCGCCACGGCTCGGTGAAGTGGAGCTTACGTCGGATATCGCTCGCGAATATCACGGCTTTCTCATGCGGCAGATCGTGCGCATGCTGAGCCTGGGTCTCATCCACGGGGACCTCTCGGAATTCAACGTCCTGCTTGCGCCGGAAGGACCCGTCATCATCGACCTGCCTCAGGTCGTCAATGCCTCGAGCAACAATGCCGCTTTCGCCATGCTCGAGCGGGACACCAACAACATCAGAGCCACGCTCGGGCGGTTTGCGCCCGAGTTGCTGCAAACCGAGTTCGCCCGCGAGATGTGGGCGCTCTACGAACAAGGCGAGCTGCACCCGGGCAGTCCCCTCACGGGAGTCGTCGCCCGCGAAGAGCGGGCGGCCGACCCCGGCAGCGTCATCCAGGTGATCGAGGACGCCCGGGAAGAGGCGATACGCCGGCGCCTCGGCCGCGAAGAACAGGTGGGATGACCCCAATGAGCGATGAACAGCGACTGCCCGGCTTTCGCGAGCTGGGCCTGAGCGCGCCGATCCTCGAGGCGCTGACGGCCGTAGGCTATGAAACGCCCTCCCCGATCCAGGCGCAGACCATCCCACTGCTCCTCTCCGGCTCCGATCTGCTGGGGCAGGCGCAGACGGGTACGGGCAAGACGGCAGCTTTCGCGCTGCCGGTGCTCGCGCAGCTCGAGCTATCGCTGGCCAGCCCGCAGGCACTCGTGCTCGTGCCGACTCGAGAGCTCGCCATCCAGGTTGCGGAGGCCTTTCAGCGCTACGCCGCTCGTTTGAAGGGCTTCCATGTGCTGCCGATCTACGGCGGCCAAAGCTACGTCCCGCAGCTCAAGGGCCTCAAGCGCGGCGCGCACGTGGTCGTGGGCACGCCCGGGCGCGTCATGGACCACATGAAGCGGGGCGTGCTGAGGCTCGACACCACACGCTTCATCGTGCTCGACGAAGGCGACGAGATGCTGCAGATGGGCTTCGTCGAGGCGATCGAATGGATACTGGAGCAAGCGCCGCCGCAGCGGCAGATTGCGCTGTTCTCGGCCACACTGCCCCCGGCGATCCGCCGAATCGCACACCGGCACATGCGTGAGCCGGCGCAGATCACGATCCAGAATCGGGCAAGCACCACGCCGAAGATCCGCCAGCGCTACTGGCTGGTCGGCGGCTTGCACAAGCTGGATGCGCTCACGCGCGTCCTGGAAGCGGAACGCTTCGAAGCCATGCTGATATTCGTGCGCACGAAGCTCGAAACGACCGAGCTGGCCGAACGGCTCGAGGCACGCGGCTTCAACGTTGCCGCGTTGCATGGCGATATTCCGCAGCAGCAGCGCGAACGCGTGATCGGCCGCCTCAAGGCGGGGCAAATCGACATCGTCGTCGCAACTGACGTCGCCGCACGGGGCCTGGACGTTGAACGGATTTCCCATGTCGTCAACTACGACATTCCGTACGACTCCCAGACCTACGTTCACCGGATCGGTCGCACCGGCCGGGCGGGACGCAATGGGGAGGCGATTTTATTCGTCGCACCGCGCGAGCGGAACATGTTGCGCATCATCGAGCGAGCGACCAGACAACCCATCGAGCGGATGCAGCTGCCCAGCGTCGAGGACGTCAACGAGCAACGCATTCTCAAATTCAAGGAGACCCTTGCGAACGCGGTGCGGGGCGGCGAAGGCAAGGTATTCCGACCGCTCATCGAGGAAATCGAGCGCGAGCAGAACTTCCCCGCCGTCGAGATTGCCGCGGCGCTGGCCGGCCTGCTCCAGAGTCCGGCCCCATTCCTGTTGACGCCCAAACCCGGTGCGCCGCGCGAGAGCTCGCCGCCGGACTGGCTCGACGACGAGCCTGCAAGCGAGAGCGCTGCCACCACAAGCGATGCCGGACCGGCGCCTGATTCTCGACATCGCCGTTCGCCGAGGGGCCGGCGGCTCGAAACGCATCGCATCGAGGTCGGCCACGCGCACGGCGTCCAACCCGGAAATATCGTCGGCGCCATCGCGAACGAGGCCGCCCTTGACGGCCGCAGCATCGGACACATCGACATCCGCGACGATCACAGCTTCGTGGATCTGCCAGCGGACATGCCGCAGGAGATTTTGGAGAATCTCCGGGCAGTACGCGTGCGCGGAGTCGAGTTGCGTATCAGCCGTGTAGACTCGAAGCCCGCGCGGCCCGAGCGGCGACCGCGCCCCCACGGTGCGCCCCGCGCGTCGGAGCGCAAAGGGATGGCTCAGCGGCGGGGCCACTCACCGAAACGCCGCGGCAAGCCTTCTCGCCGATAGCGCCATCCCGTAGCTCATCTGACCGCTGCGTCTGCGCATTGCGGGCACTGCCGCAATCCTCGGCACCCGGTCGCGGCCGTCACCCTCGAGATGGCTTGTTCGCTTTCTTTTCCTTTCTCGCCGCCCGCTTCTCCAACAGCGTCTTGGCCGGCTTCTTCTTGCCTTCCTTCTTTCTGTCCATTCCCTTGCTCATGTGCCACCTCTATCGATCGCGCCGGCGAGAGCTGTTGGATTCGCGCCCTCTCGCAGCAACAGCCGCTTTCGCACACCCGATGAGCTGAAGAGCGAGTCAGTGTTTGACTGCATATAAACCTGTCTCAGCGCCGCTCTGCCTGGGTTGCGCTGCCGAAAAACTCCGAGTCGAGCCCACTTTACATCAACCGCGACCGCTCCGCGTGCCTTTCGCTTCTGATAATGCCACGTTGCCGCATCAGTAGGCGCGAATTCGGCGGCGAGCGGCCGGATCTCGGCGTATACTCAACTCTCGCGATCCGGCCGTGACCACCACGATGCCGCGTGCGCCCGCATCGCGGGTGACCGCGCTGCATCTCGCTCGGATCCTGTCATGACCTCGGAGATTGCCATGAACGCAGGTAGCCATGACGACGGGGATGCCGCCAGATCTGAGCGCGCAATCCGGTCGTTGACCGACGCCTCGGGTGCGTCGCCCGAGGAGGTTCGCGATCTCTTCACGGTCGAGTTCAGCCGACTCGAGCGAGTTGCGAAGATCCGCAAATATCTTCACGTACTCGCGGCGGCCAACGTGCGCACGATGTTGTCTCGGGCACACGTGCGCAATGGGCACGCTCGCGGCTCATCCCCTGCAGCAAGAGGAGCGGCAATTCCCGCTCGCTGAGCTCGAAGGTGGCTGGAGGGAGCGCGACCCGAGCGGGGCTCGGCTATGATTGCTCCGTGGCCAATGACAGCCTCTCCGTCCTGATCTCGGCGATCGCTTTCGCGGCGGAAAAGCACCGCAACCAGCGGCGCAAGGACCCCGAGGCATCTCCCTACATCAACCATCCGATCGCCCTGGCGCACGTCCTGCTGCACCAGGCAGGGATCGATGACGTCACGGTGCTCGCCGCGGCGCTCCTGCACGACACGGTCGAGGACACTGACACCAGCGCCGATGAGCTCCGCGCGGCCTTCGGCGAGACGATTGCAGGCCTGGTGCTCGAGGTGACGGACGACAAGTCGCTGCCGAAGGCCGAGCGCAAGCGCCTGCAGATCGAGCATGCACCGCATCTGAGTCCCGGTGCAAAGCTCATCAAGCTCGCGGACAAGATCTGCAACTTGCGCGACGTGCGCCGCGCGCCGCCTGCTGGCTGGTCGCTCGAGCGTCGGCGGGACTATTTCGACTGGGCCCGGAGCGTCATCGACGGCCTCCGCGGCGCCCATGGCGGGCTCGAGGCGATCTTCGACGCCGAGTACGCTGCTCGGCCGTAGGTTTCTTCATCATTCCATCGTGAGGCAAGCCAGCGGTCGGCGGCAGCCCATGAGGTATTCGACCACCTGGCTCCGGTATGATGACAGCGCCCCTCCGCCCGAGCCTTGCCGTCCTAGGATGGCCAGACTCCGAGCCACGCGAATGCGAGGACAGACTCGAACACGTCCCCCACGTTGTGGCCGATGCTCGCTGCCAGGACGCTGCGCGATTTCTCGAGCCAGTATGCGTACAGAACGCCCAGGGCAAACGCGTAGAACTGCTGACCGAGAGCCGCCGCCCAGGCGCGGGTTGCGAAGTTCGTGGCATGCAGCAATGCGAACATTGCTGCAACGATGACCCCGGCCCAGCTCATCTCGAAGCTGCCGAGCCGCAACTTGCCCGGCATCGTGGCCATCAGATAAGTGACCAGCAGAGCGCGGAACGGTATCTCCTCGGTCGGCCCTACGTAGACGCCTTCGAAGACCATCCACCCCCAGAAGTTGGCAGGGTTTTGCGAAATATGGGGACTGGCTACGGTGTGCGCGATGATCCGCGGTGCGTAATCCACAACTGTCATCAGGACACCGAAGAACACGCCCCAAAGTATTGCGGGCCAGATATAGGTTCTGCCGCGCGGCCGGTGCATGCCGTAGTCCGCAGGGACGAACCGATACTTGAGAATGGCGATGACGAGAAGGGCTACGATGAGCTGACCGGCATGCTGCAGGTAAAGCCAGGGCAGATTCGCCCCTGCCTGTAAATGCAGATGCAGCAGACGGCTTACCCCAACCGCCATGAGTCCACCCGCGAGCGGCACCCCGATGGCGAGGGCGATGGTCACGAGGAGCGGAACGACCTTCAGCCGCAGGCGCGGCGAGCCCTCGAGCAGTTCAGGTGCGGCGGTCATGGCCGCGATTTAGGCCTACGAGGCTCTTTCGGTCTTGAATGAATTTGACCTGCGCCAGCTGCCCGGAGGCGCTCCAGTGAGCACGCGGATGGCCCGAGACATGTGCGCCTGATCAGCGAAGCCGGTCGTAGCCGCAACGGCAGCGAATGACTGGCCGCTTCCCGTGATCATCCTGAAAGCGTGGCGCGCCCGCGCACCCAGACGAAACGCGGCAGGGGTGACCCCGAAGACCTTGCGAAAGCCGCGCGAAACGCTCGATGGAGCCAGGGCTCGCTTGCGAGCCCACTCGTCCAGGCGCCAGGCGGGATCGCTGAGCAGATCGTCCGCCAGGATATCCGGCCAGTCGTAATGGACGGGCGGCTTGCGGCGAATCTCCGCAAGCAGGAAGGCGCCGGCCGCAACCGTATCGCGTTCCGCGACTCGTACGACCGCGTCGGCGTCTCGCACATGAGCGATGCTGGTGTCCGCGGGGCACACCTCTATCTCCAGACTGAAGATTCGAGCGCCGCTGCTCTCAATACGATCCAAATGGTCGTCAAAGGCATCGTGCAGCAGTACGTCCCCGGGACGCACGCGGAAACGCCCGCGGCTGCCGCTCTCCTCGTAGGATCCCCCAAGGACCAGCGCCGCGTAGGCGCGCTCATGGCGGTGGCGCGGAATATACGTGCTCGAATCCCGACGCTCAGGGCCGCTCGGAGTTGGCGCAAAGCTCAATTCGTCGCCATATCCCATCGGGTGACACAACTCACTGTTTCAGCACTCCGTTGGCAGCCGCGACGTCCGATTGCAGATGGGGGACTCCCGCCGCCGCATCGGCGATGTACCCATCGGCCACCTGTACCATTGCCGGGGTGGGGGCCACGAATGCCGTGCTGACCTGCCCGGCAATCAAGGTCAACCATTCGCGCAACCGGGGAGGATACACCAGCACACCCTCACTGGACTGGATCTTGAGGTCCACCAGACCGTCTATGTCCCGGCTCAAGCGGTCCAGCACCGGTCGCGCTTTATCGGCGGGGACGCTCTTGTCGGCCACGGCCTTCCCGAGAGCACTACGGGCGTCGATCGCCTGGTTCAGGTTGATGTCGAGCCGATTGACCGCTTCGTGAAGCCGCGTCAGTAAATCGAAACGCTGCTGCAGTTCCGCCTGTGTGGTTGGCAGCGTCGGGTCCAGTTTGACCGCGAACGCCTGTTTCTGCGTGGCATCGCCATAGGAGAGTGTTGCGTAGTAGGTACCCGGCATCACTTCCGGGCCCACGGGAACCGCAGCCGCGAAAAATGAATTGTAGATACCCTTCACGTCTACCGCTTCCGGATAGGTGAGGTCCCACTGAAAGCGGTTCATGCCGGGCTTTACCACCGTCGCCAGTTCCTGCCGCTGTGCATGCGCGACGGTGGGGTTGTCCGAAATCGGCTTCGCCTTGCCTTTCGCCTTCGGATGCAGCGTGAAGCTGCGGATCAGCCTTCCACTCGCATCAGAAAAGCTCAGCCTCACCGGCGTGCTGCCGCTGTAGTCGTCAGGCAGGTGGAAAAACACCGTGGCGCCCGGCGCCAGATTCTGGCCTCCCGGTCCGCGGGGCTCATCCTCGCCGCCCCCGCCACGAGTGACCAGCCACGCCTGCTGCGGCTTGAATAGATAGGGCGAATCGGCCGCCACCTGCGCCTCCCCCAACTGCTCCAGGAACTGCAGGTCATCGAGCACCCAGAAACCGCGCCCGAACGTGGCGAGCACGACGGCGTGCTGCTGCGGCTGGATCTCGATGTCATTCACCCGTACCGCCGGCAGCTTGAGCGTCAACGGCTGCCAGTGTTGGCCCTCATCGAGGCTGAAATACACCGTGGAGCTGGTGCCGGCGAAGAGCAGATTGGACTCGTTCGGATCCTGCCGCACGCTTTCGATATATTGATCCTGCGGCAGCCCGGCGCTGATCTTCGTCCAGTGCCTGCCGTAGTCGGTGGTCTTGTACACGTACGGGTGAAAGTCATCCCAGTCGAACCTGCTCGCCGACACGTAGGCGGTGCCCTGGTCGGTGTGCGAAGGCTCGATGCAGGTGATCGTCGACCAGGTCGGCAGCGCCGGGGGGCGCACCTGGCTCCAGTGCCCGCCCGCGTCGGTCGTCACATAAACCAGGCCGTCATCGGAGCCTGTCCAGATGACATCGTCCGAGAGCGGCGAAAAGGCAATCGAGGATATGGTGTCGAACATCTCCTCGCCGGTCACATCGGCGCTGATTGGGCCGCCCGGACGCCCCTGTTTGCTCTTGTCGTCACGCGTCAGGTCGGGGCTGATGAGCTTCCAGTGAATGCCCTCATCCGTGGTCTCGAACAGCAAGTTCGCGCCCATCAACAGCTCCCTGGGATCGCCGGGAGCGAACACCACGGGATGGTGGTTCCAGCCATAGCGGTACTTGATCCTGGTTCCCGCAAGGCCAAGCTTGTAGTCCGGCCACGGGCTCACGTTCGTGATCAGTCCGGTCCTGCGATTCTCCCGCCACTCGAGGCTGTAATAGCCGCTGCCGTAGGTAATCCAGGGGCGGCCCGGTGTCGGCACCACCCAGCTCATCTCCCCGCCTTGTATGTCTTTCCAGACCGGCGGAATGATTCCCGACGGCACGGCGCTCGGCGCCTCGACCGACCCCCGATCCTGCTGCGCGCCATAGATATGGAACGGGAACTGATCGTCGAGATCGGCGTGATAGAACTGGCCGGTCGGCTGGTTGCTCTCGGAGCTCCACGCTTTGCCGCCGTTCTGGGTCACCGCGGCGCCGCCGTCGTTGCCCTCGATGAAGATCTGCGGGTTAGTGGGATTGATCCAGAGCACATGGTTGTCGCCATGCGGCGGATGCAGCTCGGTCAGCTTCTTGCCCCCGTTGTGCGATACGTACACCCCGACGTTGGGCAGGTAGATCGTATCCGGGTCCTTGGGGTCTACGAACACGGTCATGTAATAGAAGGCGCGTTGCGTGATATCCATGCTGTTGTTGATGAGCTTCCAGCTCTGGCCGGCGTTGTCGGAGCGGAACAGCCCGCCCGCCTGGCCCTGGTAGTCCGCCTGGATCAGCGCATAGACGACTCCAGGCCGGCTCGGTGCCACGGCGAGGCCCACCCTGCCGAAGATGCCGCCCGGCAATCCCGGGCGGTGCGAGATGTTGGCCCAGGTCGCGCCGCCATCGGTAGTCTGGTAGATGCCGCTGCCCGGGCCGCCGCTGGAGAACGTCCAATGCCTACGCGACATCTGCCACATCGCGGCGTACACCACCTGCGGATTGGACGGATCCATCGCCATGCTGATCGCGCCGGTCGCCTCATCGACGTACAGAATCCTCTTCCACGTCTTGCCTCCATCCGTGGTCTTGAATACGCCGCGATCCGGATTGGGCCCGAACAGATGCCCCAGCGCGGCCACGTAAACCACATCCGGGTTGTTTGGCGCCACCAGGATCCAGCTGATGATGTGGGTTTCGCCCAGGCCGATGTATGTCCATTTCCTGCCGCCATCGGTCGACTTGTACATGCCCTCCCCGGTCAGGACCGTGTTGCGAGGCGCGGAATCGCCCGTGCCCACGTAGATGACCTTCGGATTGGAGGGCGCGATCGCCATGGCGCCGATATTGTTGCTCTTGAAGTCCTTGTCGGAGATGTTCCGCCAGTTCTGGCCGTAATCCTCGGTCTCCCAAAGGCCCCCGCCCGCCGTGCCCATATAAAAGACATTGGGCTTGTCGGCGATGCCGGCGACCGTGGTGACCCGTCCGCCGCTATAGGGACCGACGCTGCGCCAGGCCAGCGCACTCGTGAGGCTGCCCATTGGCGCGGGCGCCGCGATCGCGGCAGACAGCGCCAGAGACAGGCCCGAAAGCAGCACGACGTTGCGCCCTTTGAACATGGCTCGAGGCCTCTGACTTGCGATTCGACCCATAACTTTAAGAGATAATGATTTGCGCGTCTTGCCCGTCGGACGCTGGAACTCGTCGCTCCGCCGCATGTACGATCCGACCGAGTCAAGGGGAAGTGATGTTCACGCAAGTGCTCGATCCGCTCGGCAGCCTGACACTGACCTGTCTGCTGGCGCTGCTACCCGTGGTGTCCCTGCTGGTGCTGCTGGCGGCTGGCCGCTGGGCGTCGTGGGCTCGTTGGCGTATGTCGCCGGCCAGTTTCCGGTTGCGGTGTATCTCGGCCCATATCCGCCCGACGTCACCGGCGCAATCGTCTGCTTCGTCGCGCTGCTGACTCTTGCAGCCCATGCGGCGCAATCGGACGCCCAGAAGCCGACCGCTGTCAAAACGATCGCGACCCAGGCGAGCGCGGCCAAGGCCACCCCGGCAAAGCCGCCGATCCTGCGTACAGCCAGGAAGTGGTCATTGACAACTCGTCCTGCGCAGCGGCCTCCCGGGGGCGCGTGTGGCCTATACGCTATAATGCGCGGGTACTGAACGTCGCCTGCGAGGCAGCCATGTCGCTCAAGGACTGGATTCAGAAGGGGCGCGAGCTCGGCGCAAGCGATCTGCATCTTGAATCGGGCACGCCGCTCGTCGTGCGGATCCGAGGCGATCTCGCCGCGGTCGGTGAGGCGATTCCCGCGCAGCGCATCATTGAGGCCGGCCGCGAGCTGCTCGGTGGCGAGGCCTGGGCACAGTTCCTCGAGCGCGGCTCGGCCGACGTGTCGTTGGCGGCCGGCGGCATGCGGTGCCGGCTCAGCCTTTTCCGCACGATCCGCGGCATAGCCATCGCGGTGCGGCTGCTCGCCCCGTCGGTCAGCGACCTGCGCGCCTGCAACCTGCACACTGACCTGCGCAAGCTCGTGGAGGCGGACAGCGGTCTTGCCGTGATCTCGGGCCCGACCGGCAGCGGCAAGTCGACGACGCTCGCGGCGCTCATAGAAGAGATCAACACCTCGCGCCCGCGCAACATCATCACGCTCGAGAGCCCGCTCGAGTACATCTTCACGAACCGCCGCTCGTTCATCCGCCAGCGCGAGATTCCGACACACTCCCCAACCTTCGAGCAGGCCGTGATCGATGCGCTGCGCGAGAACCCCGACGTTCTCGTGATGAGCGAGATGCGTACCCCGGAGGTAATCCGGCTCACGCTGAATGCCGCGGAGACCGGGCATCTCGTCCTTGCGACGATGCATTCCGCAAGCTGCGCGGAGGCCCTGAGCCGGATCTGTATGTCGTTTCCGGCGGAGATCCAGGGGAGCATCCGCGCCCAGCTCGCGGATGCGCTCGTCGGCGTCGTTTGTCAGCGCCTCGATTTTCTCCCGGCGCACCACCTCAGGGCACCGCGCTGCGAGTTACTGCTGGCGAACACGGGCATCAAGGGTACTCTGCGTGCCGGGCAGTTCAGCCACATTCCCAACGTCATCCTCGCCGGCGGCGAGGAGGGAATGTGGACCTTCGAGCGCTATCAGCGCTGGATGGAGCAGAAGACGGATTGGGCCCGTCCCGCGCCCGTGAGGGCTCCATCCGCCGACGAGACCGTCAAAGTCGTGAGTGTGTCGAAGGGGGCTCCCGCCCATCCGCCTGCGCAACCGGGTCCATCCGCCGCGCAGCGCGTACCTGCGGAGCAGCAGCCGGAGTTGACCATCAACGAGGAAATGGACCTCAGCGAGATCGCCGAGCTCGCAAGAAAGATCGAGGAGCGGACGCGCTAATGGAACAGCTTCATGGCATTCCGCAGCGTCTCCAGCACCCCCCAGATGAAAGGAATGCCGACGAAGGTCCAGGCCAGTATCAGCTTGAGAGTACGCGCGCCGCCGGAGGTTGTGCTCGCCATGGGTGCTCCGCGCTCACTGTGCCACGAGGGTGGCTTCGGCCTGCCCGGCGGACATGTGGTGCCGCTCGTGCACGGCCCTGATGAAGAGGTTGCAGAAGAAGCCGATGATGAGCAGGGCCGCCATGATATACATCGTCACGTTATAGGCGTTTGCTTTCGCGACCCCGTGCGCCACCTCGTAGGCGCGTATGTAGTTGACCAGCACCGGGCCGAACACCCCGGCGGCGGACCAGGCGGTGAGCAGCAATCCGTGGATGGCCCCGACGTAACGGGTGCCGAACATATCCTTGAGGTACGCCGGTATCGTGGCGAATCCGCCGCCGTACATGCTGATGATGATCAGGAAGCAGAGCACGAAAAGACCCACGCTGCCCACCTTGCCGGCTGTCGGCACGATGGCGTAGAGCACGGTGCCCAGGATGAAGAAGACGAAGTAGGTGTTCTTGCGTCCCATGTAGTCGGAGGCCGAGGCCCATAGGAACCGGCCTGCCATGTTGAAGATGCTCATCAGTCCGACGAAGCCTGCCGCCGCGACCGCGCTCACCTTGCCCGGAAACATCTCCTGGCTCATGGCTGAGGCCTGGCCGAGCACGCCGATTCCGGCCGTGACGTTGAGGCACAGCACCCACCAGATGAGCCAGAACTGCGGCGTCTTCAGGGCCGTGTAGACGTAAACGTTGGCGCTCGTCACCAGCTTGGGCGGTTGCGCGGGCGGGGTCCAACCTTCAGGCTTCCAACCCGGAGCGGGGACCCGCACGATCGCCGCGCCCACCATCATGAAGACGAAATAGACGATCCCGAGGACGATGAAAGTCTCGGCCACGCCGACATGCGTCGGCGTCGAGAACCTGGCCATCAACCACACCGACAGCGGCGAGGCGATCAGGGCGCCGCCCCCGAATCCCATGATGGCCATGCCGGTCGCCATGCCCGGCCTGTCGGGGAACCACTTGATGAGGGTCGAGACGGGAGAGATGTACGCAATGCCGAGCGCGATGCCGCCGAGCACGCCGTAGCCCAGGTAGACGATCCAGAGGTTGTGCACATAGACCCCGGCGGCCGAGATCAGGAATCCCCCGCTGAAGCACAGCGCCGCGGTGAACATGGCGAGGCGCGGGCCGCGCTCCTCCACCCACCGGCCGAGCACGGCCGCGGACACCCCGAGGAAGAGGATCGCGAGCGTGAAGATCCAGCCGAGATCGGTGAGCTGCCAGTCACCCGGCGCCGAATCGGTGATGCCGATGAGCTTCGTCATGGGCAGGTTGAACACGCTGAAGGCGTACACCTGTCCGATGCACAGATGCACGCACAGCGCGGCCGGCGGCACCATCCAGCGGCTGAAACCGGGACCGGCCACCGTGCGGTCCCGATCGAGGAATGAGAGCGGGCGCATGTCGGGAGTCTACCTCGCGGCCTGCCCGCAAGCTCGTGGAGATGCTTGCGGGCTACAGACTATCGATGCCGCGCTGTTCGCGATCCGGCGCGATTCTGTTCCGCTGCGGAGCGGCCAAGTGCCGGGCCGTGTCCCGTCCGACATAAGATGACGCATGCCCGAGCTTCCCGACGTCACGGTCTACCGCGAGGCGCTGGCGCAGCGCATCGTGGGTCAACCACTCGATAAGGTAATGATTTTGTTGCCGTTTCTACTACGTACGGTGGACCCGCCCATCGCCCGCGCGCAGGGCCGGCGGGTGACCGAGGTGCGCCGCATTGGCAAACGCTTGGGCATAGGACTCGAGGGGGAGCTCTGGCTGGTGTTCCATCTGATGGTTGCGGGCCGCCTGCATTGGTTCGATGCGGGGACGCCACTCGCCCGGCGTGCGGCGCTCCTCCGTCTGCAATTCGGAAGCGGCACGCTGACACTCACCGAAGCCGGCACCAGGCGGCGCGCATCGCTGCACTTCATCCACGGTGAGGAGGCGCTGCGCCTGCAGGACCCGGGCGGCCTCGAGATCCTGACATCGACGGCAGCGGAGTTTGCCGAGCGGTTGCGCAGCGAGAATCACACTCTCAAGCGCGCGTTGACCGATCCGAGACTGTTCAGCGGGATCGGCAACGCCTACTCCGACGAGATTCTCCACGCCGCCAGGCTCTCTCCCGTCATGTTGACGAGCCGCGCCGGCGATGCCGAGGTGTTGCGCCTGCACGGCGCGGCACGGGATCAGCTACAGCTCTGGATCGAGCGATTGCGCCGTCAGGCGGGCGGCCAATTCCCCGAGAAAGTGACTGCATTTCGCGAGGAGATGGCCGTGCACGGCCGCTTCCGCCGCCCTTGCCCCGTCTGCGGCACGCCGGTACAGCGGATTCGCTACGTGGACAACGAAACCAACTATTGCGCCACCTGCCAGACGGGCGGCCGCCTGCTCGCCGACCGCGCGCTTTCACGCCTGCTGAAGCAGGACTGGCCCAAAACCGTCGACGGATTCGATCGCGACGAGTGACGGCTGACTCGCGTTGCGACGGTCAGGCCGTATCGAGAGCGGCGGCGATCCGCTGAAAGATGGCACGGACCGTGTCGGCGGCGCCGTCCACGTCGCCCGCCCGGATCCGCGCGTTCAAGGTGCGATGCAACTCAACCATGGGTTTCAACCCCCGCCCGTCGCGACCGGCAATGCGCCGCAACGCGATGCGTCCGCGCACGTTCCAGTGCATGAAGTCCCAGACCGTCAGGAAGGTGCGATTGCCGCTCGCCGCTACGAGGCGGCGGTGGAAGGCGAGCGCCTCGTCGATGTAGCGCTCCCGATCCATTGCCTCCACGGCACTGGCCATCGCGTGCACACGGTGCGCAAGCTCCTCGATCAGCTCCGGCGAGAAGGGCACGGCGAGCTGCAGGGCCCGCTCCTCCATGATCAGGCGCAGCTGATAAGAGTCGCGCAGCTCCTGGTAGTCGGCGCCGCGCACCCGCGTGCCCCGATAGCGCTCGCTCGTGACCAGTCCCGATCCCTCGAGCTCGCGCAGGGCCTCGCGAATCGGCGCCTGGCTCACGTCGAACTCACGCGCGAGCGTGAGCTCCTTGAGCCGCGTGCCCGCAGGGTAGGTGCCATCGAGAATGCGCGCCACCAACGCGTCGCGGATACGGCGACGCGTGCACTTACCCTTCGGTACGGGTTCACTCATTGTGCCCCTCAACGCCTGGGCTTAGCGCGTCGAGGGCGGTGAATCGCCACGTGATGCATACGTCGCCGTCGGGAGATGGCCCTGGCGTGCAGTCTCGATGTCATTCGTCCAACCCCCGCCCGTTGCGCGGACGAGAGCGATCGTGGCCTGGAATTCGGCCACGCGTGCCGAGAGCGCCGCCACCTCGGCCTGCAGTGCGGCGGTGTGGGTGGTCGACACTTCAAGGTAGTCCGCCACACCGGCCGCGTAACGCCGATCAGCGTGATAGGCGGACTGCTTGGCCGAAACTGCGGCCGCCTCGTCCGCCGCGCGCTCCTCGGCATAGCGGTGCAAGGCCACCAGGCTGTCCTCGACTTCCTGGTACGCAACCAGGGTGGTCTTCCGATAGTTGGCAACCGCCTCGTCGTACACCGCCCAGGCTTGCCGGTCGCCGGCGAGTCGCGCTCCGGCGTCGAGCAGGGGCAGCGAGCCGGCCGGTCCGATCGACCAGAATCGGCTGGGGGCGTTGAGCCACGTGGAAGCGACCGTGCTCTCATAGCCGGCGGCGCCGCTCAACGAGAAGACAGGGAACCAGGCCGCCCGCGCCACACCGATTTCCGAGTTGGCCGCGGCGACCGCCCGCTCCGCGCTCGCCACATCGGGGCGGCGCTCGAGCAGTGTCGAGGGGGCTCCCGGATCGAAGGCCGGCGGCGAGCCCGCGAGCGGACCGGAAGCGATGCTGAAACTCGACGGCGGCTCTCCGATGAGCACTGCTATCGCATGCGCAAGTTGCGCCCGCTGCAGCCGTACGGCAGCGAGCTGGGCCCGCGCGTTCTGCCGCAATGTGTCCGCCTGCTCGACATCCGTTGCCGCGGCGATTCCCTGCTTGTATCGATTGTCCGTCACCGTGTAGGCGCGGTCATAATCACGCACCGCATCCTCGAGCAGCTGCGTCGTCGCATCCGCGCCGCGCAGCTCGAAGTAATCGGTCGCGAGCTCAGCGCGCAGGGAAAGCTCCACCGCCGAGAGATCCGCGGCGCTCGCCTCGGCTTCGGCCCGTGCGGCGGCGGTGGCGTTGCGCAGCCGGCCGAAGAGATCGACTTCCCAGGCGAAGCTGACACCGCCCACGAGATCGTTATAGGTGCTTGCCTTGCGGTCCAGCAGGCTGGCGAGAGGCGCGTTGGCAGAGGAACGCTCGCGCGTCGCCGATGCGTCTGCATCGAGGGTAGGGAATTCCTGCGAGCGCGAATTCAAGACGACCGCACGAGCCTCGCTCAGACGGGCGACGGCGGCCTGCAGATCCGGATTCGAGCCGGAAAGGCGTTGCTCGAGGTCATCGAGCGTCGGCTCGTCGAATGTCTGCCACCAAACCCCGCGAGAGGCGCCGTCGGCGGGACGAGCGGGCATCCAGTCACCCGCCTCCACGAAGTGCTCGACTTCTGGCGTCGCGGGCTTCTCGTAGTGCGGCGCCAGCGAGCACGCGCCCAACGAGAGGGCCGCGCCGGCCGCGGCAGCGACCCCAGCCAGGCGCGCCGGCCGGCGGCAACCCGAGGCGCGCTGCGACGGCATCAGGCCTCCGGACCCGAGCGCTTGACGACGCGAACGCGCGCGCCGCTCACCAGAGAGTCGGGCGGGCTCAGGATGACGTGATCGTTGGCCGAGAGGCCGGAGACGATCTCGATCTGGGCGCCGTAGTCGCGTCCGATGGTCACCGGTTTCAACACCACGCGATCACGCGCACCGACGGTCGCGACGTGCAAACCGTCGCCGCGAAAGAGCAGCACGTTCGCAGGCAACAGGAACGAGCGGCCGGCGTTCTGCGCCGGCACACGGAAATGCACCTCGGCATAACTACCCGGCAGCAGCTCACCCTTGCTGTTGTCCACAAGGAGCTCGACCATGAGGGTTCGGGTAGCCGGATCGATCGCGCTCGCGGTCGTATCGACTGACGCCCGGTAAACCACGCCGGGCCTGTCGGGCACATGCAGCTCGGCCATGAGCCCGGGCTTCATCGCCGCGGCATCTTCCTGGGGAACGCGAACGTAGAGCCGCAGGCGGCTCGTGTCGGCGATACCGAAGAGCGCCGCGCCGCTGCCACTGCCGGCATTGATGAGATCGCCTATGTCGGTGTTGCGCGCCGTGATGACGCCATCGAACGGCGCGATGACGCGCTCGAAGCCGGCGAGCTGCTGCAGGCGCAACACGTTCGCGCGCGCGGCCAGGACCTGCGCATCGTTCGCTTGCGCGGCGCTCACTTTCTCGTCTGCTTCCTGCTTGGACACCGAGTCGGTGGCGCGCAGCACGCGCCAGCGGTCCGCGGTCACGTCCGCGATCTTCTTGTTGGCCTGCGCCACGCTGAGATCCGCCTGCGCCTGCCGCAGCTGCTGATCGACCTCGGGTGACTCGATATCGGCGAGCACCTCGCCCTTGTGCACCTTGGCTCCGATGTCCACGTACCAGCGTCCGACATAGCCGCTGGTCCGGGCATAGATCGGCGCCTGGTAATTGGCCTGCAGACTACCGGGAAGCACCAGCTCCGTCGCCGAGCCGTCGGGTTGTGGCAGCGCGGTCGCCACCGCGAGCACCCCCTCCGTCTCCGTTTGCCTGCTCAAAGCTGCCGCGGCCTGATGCCGCGCATGGACGAGCCATGCGAGCGCGGCTGTCGCGACGAGCGCGGCGGCGAGGCCTAGGCGCAGGTGGGTTCGCGAGCCGTCCCGCCTTGCCGTCGGGACGAAGCCGTATCTCTCGTCTTGGGAAGTTACAGGTTGATCCACTTGTGCCTCACTTCATTGAGCGCTCGGCTCTGCGCGCAGGTTCCTGCGGCGG
>Ga0335075_10003983_pt1 | contig 23173 bp, 19 predicted proteins | sample Lox_Sample_24_FD_206723 | JGI IMG/M metagenome (GOLD analysis project Ga0335075, IMG submission 206723) | Soil microbial communities from Loxahatchee National Wildlife Refuge, Florida, United States - Lox_Sample_2.4 | ecosystem: Environmental > Terrestrial > Soil > Wetlands | place: USA...
GCCGGGATCCTGGCCCGCGATGCGGGCGACGACGCTGGTGCGCTTGGGGTGCGACTCCAGGACGGCGGGCTCGAGGCCGACCTCGGCCAGGAGCGCGGCGACGTGTTCGGCGGCCTGGCGCTCGCCCAGGCCGGAGTGGTCGCCGGGGTTCGAGCTGTCGATCCGGATCAGGTCGCGGCATATGTCCACGACCTCGTCCTGCGCGGTGGCCTGGTTCGCTGTCATGGTTTCATCGTGCCACCCGCGTCCCAGATCGGTGGCCGTGGGCACTTCGCGGGACGGCCTTCGGTTTGCTAACCTAAGCCAGCCGACGCGTACGTTGCGTGCGTCGCGTGGCACGTCCGGGTGGCGGAATAGGCAGACGCGCTAGCTTGAGGTGCTAGTGCCCGTTAAGGGCATGGGGGTTCAAGTCCCTCGGACACGTTAAAACCCCATGACCGCCTGAATCTGGGCATACGGGCACGTCACCCAGGCTCGGCCTTTGGTTGCGATGGGTGCTTTAGCTCCTTCTCTTCCTCCTTTCCGGCGCTGTTATCCCGGTGGCGTCAGCGGTGCTGGCATACGGTGACCGCCGCGATGCCCCTGTCACCGGTGCGGATGGTCCGGGTGTCCGGGTCATAGGTGAGGGTGATGCCGGCGGTCCGCAACTGGTCGATCAGGCCCGCTACCTCACCCGGGGCGGCGACCTGCATGGTGCCGTCGGGCCGCCCTTGATTCTGGTCGCCGTGGAGGATGGCCAGGGCGGCCAGGTGCGGCAGGATCTGGTCCTCGCGGACGTGGGCGTTCTTCGGCCGGCCAGGTTCGGGGCGGGCGGCGCTGCTGTGACCGTGGCAGCACCGGTAGGCGGGCTTGCCGTTGGACCAGGCCGATTCCAGCCGCCGCCCGCACCGGGCGCAGGCCAGCAGCCCGGCCAGCAGGTACTGCCGGGTCGCGGGCCCGGCCGGGCCGCGGGGTGCGCCTATTTCCTGGACGGTGATGAAATCTGCTTCGCTAACCAGCGCCGCGTGCGCGGGGTGCCGGGAGATGACCCAGCCTTCGGGCAGGTTCCACCGCTGGACCTGTTTGTGCCCGAGAGTGGTGTTGGCTGGGTCTAGCAGGACCGGTTCGGAGGGCTGCCGGTTCCATACCTGCCGCCCCGTGTACCGCGGGTTGGCCAGGATGGCCGCCACTGTCCGTAGCGTCCACGCGGTCCCGGTGCGGTGCGGGTTCCGTCTCGGGTCCGCCGCCGACGGGCACGGCACCCCGGCGTCATTGAGCGCCCGGGTGATCCGCGCGAGGCTGTGCCCGGCCAGCCGCTGCGCGAACATCCACCGCACAACTGGCGCGGTGGCCGGGTCGGGTTCCAGCCTGTGCGCCCGCCGACCCCACGCCGCGTGTGCCTTGTTCGGATGCGGCCCTGCATCCGCGAGCCGGTACCCGTACGGCGGCCGGCCCCCGAGATACCGGCCCTGTTCCAGGGTCTGGGCAGCCATCGCGGTGCGGACCCGGATCCTGGTCCGGGTGATCTCCCGCTTGGACGACAATCCCAGTGCCAGCATGGTCTGCTCATGGTCCTCGGCGTGCCAGTCGACCCGCCCGCCTACTTCCGGTAGCCACAGCGAGATGCCGTAGTGCTCGAACAGCGGGGCCATCGACGCGTACTGGCTGGCGTAGAACGCCCGCTCGTATTCCCCGATCACGATCGCGTCCCATCCCCGGCCCGGATCGGTCAGGGCGGCCACCAGCGCGGCGGCCTGCGGCCGCCGCGCCCACGGCAGCGTCCGGCTCTGCCCGGCATCGAAGAACTCTGCCACGACCGTGCCGTGCCCGGCTACCAGCATCGCCGCCTGCTGCAGCTGCCGCATCCGAGACGTCTCCGGCTCCTGCCAGTCCTCCGTCGATACCCGCCCGTAAAACGCGAACCTCAGGCACCCGCGGCGATGCGTCCCTGCCCGGCGGCCGAGCCTGTCCGCCCACGCCGCCAGCAGTTCAGCGTCCCTGCTCGCACCAGATCCGCTGCCCGGCATCCGCGTCGGCACCACAGAACGAATCTCCCCTTGCTGACGCGCCGTGCCCGGCCTAGTCACGGTTATCAACTCCGTCAATTCCGCGCCCAGGCGAACATCAAGCATGCCGTCCTCCTCCTCGGCACCCCGCTGGCGCATGGCATGGCGGGGCGCAAGATCTCTAGCCATTGGTTGCCGTGTTGTACTCCTCGTCGGTGACCTGCTTGGCCCAGGTGACCTGGTTTCCCTGGTCGTCGGCGTCCTGCATCGCGACGTGGGTCATGAAGCGGCTGGGGTCTGCGCCGTGCCAGTGGTGCTCGCCGGGTTCGAAGTAGACGCGGTCGCCCGGCCGGATGATCTCGATCGGTCCCCCGCGCCGCTGGCACCGGCCGACGCCTTCGGTGACGTAGATTGTCTGGCCGTTGGGGTGGGTATGCCATGCCGTCCGGGCACCCGGCGTGAAGTGCACGCTGCTGGCCGTCAGACGCGACGGCTCCGATGCAGCGGCCATGATGTCGAAGTACACGGTGCCCGTGAACCAGTCAGCGGGACCGATGGTGGTGTTGAGGGAGTTCCTGGTGATCTTCATAGCGCTCTTTCTTAGGTAGTGCTGGGTAGGCGTTTGGGAGGCCTTCGTCCTTAAGAGGTACGTGCCTGCTTAGCTCTACGTCGGTCTCGAGGGAATTTCGGATTGTCTGCATGGCAGTTTGAACAACTGACCGTAATCGTCGACGCTGACTTCCGTACCTGCCACGCGTAGCGCATACCACAAGGAAACCTGGTTTGCGGTGAGTACTGGCCGCCGGAGGTCGTCCTCCAATGCTGTTATTACGGCAATGGCGCGGAGGGCGTTCCCGCCGATGAAGACGGCCTGCGCAGAGGGCGGAACATGGCTGTGAACCCACTCGTAAATCTCTGCCGGACTCGCTACTGATCCTGTGTTCGGGTGGGGGACCTCAACAGGCGGCATCATATGGCTGACGTGAACGACCTCGAATCCGCGCTCCTGAAAGTATGTGACTCCTTTCTGGTCGAAGTCGTCAGTGAAGAAGGGGGCATGGATCAGTGCGATTCGTTCGGCTTCCAGCGTCCGGAAGGCGGCTGTTGCCGCAGGCGCCGACATGAGGACGGGAATGCCATTTGAGTGCTGTTCAACACGACTGACGAGTTCCCCCTCTCCGGTCGTGCCGAGAAGGTAGCTGCCTACTGTCCAGGCATAGATGATCGCTTGCAATGGCAATCTCGCAAGCAGTTCTGTCGCGTTGTCGGGACCGGGAGGATCAGCGAAGGTCGCTAGATCAGCAAAGAACACGCGGGACGTGTGGAGGGATACCCCATCGGGGGCCATGGTCCACAGTTCCGACTCGGATATCGTGCTGTCATCGTGTGTGAGCACCCCTATCCGTGCACGCCAACCGGACCCGTCTGGTTGCCAAGTGCTCCCGTTCCTGCTCATCGGTATCTCCTTGTCTTGAGGGACTCACATACCAGGGCCGGACCTCATGCCTTGGCAGTGAGCACGACCGAGCCGCCGTCCGGTCTGGTCTGCGGGTTCGTACGGGCATCAGAGGCTCGCTCCGGGAAGGCGTCCGCGCCCGTATCCCTGGTCGGTACCTCGTCCTGCGGTCCGGGCTCCCTAGTACTTCGAGTTGTATGCGTGTTAGTCGAGGAAGTCGCGTAGTGCGGCAATGACGGGGCCTGGTGCCTCTTCGGGTACGAAGTGGCCGGTGGGCAGGGCCACGCCGCGGACATCGGGCGCGTACGGCTGCCAGGTGGCGGGTGGGTCGTAACCGGGGCCGGAGGCAAGCTGGGTGCCCCAGATCACCAGGACGGGGCACTCGACCTTCTGCCCGGCGGCGAGGCTCTCCTCGTCGTGCGCCAGGTCCGGGCCCGGGGACGCGCGGAAGTCGGCGCAGACAGCGGCGATGGCCCGCGGGTCGCGGAAGCACCGGATGTAGTCCGCCATCACCTCAGGCTCGATACTGGTGCCCGCGCCGGCCAGCTGGGCGGTCTGCTCGCGGACCCAGAAGCCGGGATCGGCGGCGATCATGTGCTCGGGGATGCCGCGCCCGGTGGACAGGAAGAACCACTGGTAGTTCAGCATGACCGAAGTCAGCGTCAGGTGGCGCAGGGCGTACTGGGTCGGCACGATATCCACGACGGCGAACCTGGTGACGGCGCCGGGATGGTCCAGCACCAGCCGGTGCCCGGTCCGGGCCCCGCGGTCATGGCCGACCAGCTGGAAGGACTCGAAACCGAGCTGGCGCATGAGGCCGACCTGGTCGCGGGCCATGGCCCGCTTGGAGTAGACCAGGCCGGCGGTGTCCGGATCGGGCTTGCCGGAGTCGCCGTAGCCGCGCAGGTCGGCCAGCACGACCGTGTGGTCGTCGGCCAGCGCCGGGGCGACGTGCCGCCAGGTGAGGTGATTCTGCGGGTAGCCGTGCAGCATCAGCACCGGCGGACCGGACCCCCGGACGGCACAGCTGATCGTGACGCTCCCGACATCGACGCGCCGGTACTCGAAACCCGGCAGCAGCACACGCGGCGAGGTCATGGCTCGGACCGGTCCAGATCGATGAGCGCGATCCCGATATCGGGGCGCATCACCTTGCGCAACCGAGCTGGAGTCTCGGTCACGACTGCCTCCAGCGTAGGGAACACATGTCCCTCCAGTAGGTGGCCTCCTCGTGTCGTCCCATCCGACAGACCGAGCACGGCGTGCACGTGCAGGATGGGCCCGTCCTGGCCCTCGGCGACATCTCCAATGAGCGACAGCAGCTCGCACTGCTCGTCCACTGGGATGTGGCGGTAGGTCCTAGCCGCACGGTCGAACCAGCCGACGGTGGCGCGCTCAAAGGCCCCGACGGCAGTGATCTGCGCGGCTTCCAGATCCTCCGAGCGGGCGAACTGAGTCAGGGCGGAAACTGCCTCATCACCCGGGTCGCATACCACCACGTAGGTGACGACGTCCGCGTCCTCGACGACCTTGGCTTTCATCACCAGCTCCTTGACGTTGGTTCGGGAAGCAGAGTCTGTTACGTCTGGCCGACAGTGCCCGGGGCCCTGACGCCAGCGTCAAGGCCGGGGTAGGCGTCGGCCGGATTGGTACTGGCATCAGCGTTGCGCTCCGGAAGGCCCCTCGCGCCCGCGGACGTCCCTGGCCGGTGCCCTGGGCTGTGGTCCGAACCCCGCCAGTAGTCGCGTGAACCGCGCCGGACCCTGGCCCTGGTAAGCGGCCCCCGGTGGCCAGTGCTCGGCCCTGCTCGCGCCGTGAGCCGACCCCGAGCTTGGTGTACACCTTGCGCAGGTGCCACTCGACGGTGCGCGGACAGGAACATCTGGGCGCCGATCTCGGCGTTGGTCCGGCCGTCGACCGCGAGCCGGGCGATGTGCGCCTCCTGTTCGGTAAGGTCGCTGACCGTCTCGGCCGTCCGCTTGCGCACCGTCTCGCCGATGGCCCTGCAGCTCACACCGGGCCCGTTCGGCGAAGCCCTCGGCTCCCATGTCAGCCAGCATGTCGTAGGCAGTGCGCAACTGGGCGCGGGCATCCAGGCGCCGGTTCTGGCGGCTCAGCCACTCTCCGTAGACCGATGGGAACGGGCGAGTTGCACGCGGCCGCCCGTCCGGGCCAGCTGTTCGATCGACTCCAGGTAGCCGGCCTCATCGTCGGTAAGCAGCGCGCGGACGCGGGCCTCGATCCCCAGCGCCCACTTGGTCGGCGTCATCCGGGTACGTTCGGACAGCCACGCCAGCGCGGTCCGGACCAGAGCTACCTCACCGGTCCTGGCTGCCGACTCGGCCAGCTCCGGAACGGCGAATGCCCCGGCCCCTACCACCTGGTGCTCCAGTACCCGCCGCGCGGCATCGCGCGCGTCGCCGTAGCGGCCCTGAGCGTTGTACAGCACCGCGGCGGCGCAGTCCGCGAAGCCGGCCGAAAAGCCCTGACCTCGTGTGGTCGCTTCCCGCACGGTGGCCTCGATCAGCTCAGTCGCCTCTTGCTCCTGGCCGCGCCAGGCCGCGAGCATCATCGCGCCATACGAAACCGGGGCGTCCCGGTCATGTCCGCGATCAGGCGCTCTTCGTCGATGAGCCGTGCCGCGTCGACCAGCTCGCCCCGCATGATATGCGTAGCGGCCAGGAAGATCATGGCGGTCCGCAATTGCACGAGCGCGCCAACATCGTGGGCGGCCTGAACCTGGCCAGCGGCCAGGATCTGCATTGACTCCCAGTCACACAGATCCATGGCGATGGTAATACCGGCTCTCCCCCCGGCGAGAAAGAGCAGCGACGCCCGTCACTAGTGCCGTCCAAGGCGACCAGCACGTCAAGCGCCCGCCGCAGCGCGGGCCCGGCAGCCGCGTAGCCCTCCGTCAGCAGCAGCGCGTATGCGTCGAGCACGACGTCCGCCGGCCCCGGGCCCCCAGCGGCGGGCGGCGCGGCGCGTGCTGCCTCGGCCGCCTCCCGCACGCCGCCGGGCATGGACAGGTCGCCGACAAAGACCGCGGCCGTGAGCGCCTCAAGGTGCGTCTCCCGCGCCAGTGCGGTATTCAGCGGCTCGAGAAGCCGGGCCGTACCGAGCAGCAACCGGACGGCGTCGTGGCCACGGCGCTGGTCATAGGCAACCTGCCCGCGCAGGTAATCCAGCAGTGCGGTCTTGCCCACGCCCGGCTCGCCGTGTATGACCAGGGTCCGGCCCTCACCGTCCCGTACCCCGTCGACGAACCGGTCGAGCACGTCGCGTTCGCTGTGCCGGTTTATGAGCTCTAACGGGCTGCCGGAGGGGGTGGATCGGTGCCATTGGCTAGGTCTGCGGGTTCTGGGGCTCCGCCTGCTCGAGGCTGGCCATGGCCCAGGGCAGCTCGCGGCGTGAGCCGACCCCGAGCTTGGTGTACATCTTGCGCAGGTGCCATTCCACGGTCCGGACGCTGAGGAACAGCCGGGTGCCGATCTCGGCGTTGGTGCAGCCGTCGACCACGAGCCGGGCGATGTGTGCCTCCTGGTCCGTAAGATCACCGATCTTCTGGACCGTCCGCCTGCGCACCGTCTCGCCGGTGGCCCGCAGCTCGCTCCGGGCCCGCTCGGCGAACGCCTCGGCCCCCATGTCAGACAGCATGTCGTAAGCGACGCGGAGCTGGGCCCGGGCGTCCAGGCGCCGGCTCTCCCGGCGCAGCCACTCCCCGTAGAGCAGGTGGGAACGGGCCAGCTGGGCCCGTACGCTGGTCCGGGCCAGGTGCTCGATCGACTCGGTGTAGCAGCGGTCGGCATCCGCGCCCGCGCTGAGCAGGGCGAGGACGCGGGCCTCGATCCCAAGCGCCCACTCGGTGGGTGCCACCTGGGCGCGTTCGGACAGCCACGCCAGTGCGTCCCGGGCCAGCGGCAGCTCGCCGGACCGCGCCGCCGCCTCGGCCAGTTCCGGCACGGCGAATACCCCGAGCGCCACCGGCTGGCGCTGCCACGCCTGCCGCACCGCTTCGCGGGCGTCGAGGTACCGGCCCAGGCTGTTGTACAGCACCGCGGCCGCGCAGTTCGCGAAGTCGACCACGAAGCCCTGATCCCGTGCGCTCCCTTCCCGCACGGTGGCCTGGATCAGCTCGGACGCCTCTTGCTGCCGACCCTGCCACGCGGCCAGCAGCATCGCGTTTGTCGTCGCTGGAGGCGTCCCGGTGGCCTCCGCGATCAGGCGCTCTTCTCCGGTTAGCCGCGCCGCCTCGCCGAACTCGCCCCGCATGACATGCGCCGCGGCCAGTCCCATCGTGGCGGACCGCAATTCCACGAGCGCTCCTGTGTCGCGGGCGATCTTGGCCTGGCCTGCGGTCAGGGTATGGAGCGCCTCCCAGTCGCACCGCTCCATGGCGATGGTCATGCCGACTTTGCCTCCGGCCAGGAAGAGCCAGCGGCGGGCCTCACTGGTACCCGGGTCCAAAGCGGATAGCAGCTGGAGCGCCCGATGCAGTGCCGGGGCGGCGGCCACGTAGCCCCTGGTCAGCAGCAGCGTGAACGCGTCGAGCGCGACGTCCACCGGTCGCGGAGGGGCCGAGGCGGGAGGCGCGGCGCGGGCGGCTTCGGCCGCCTGCCGCACGCCGCCGGGCAGGAACGGGTCGCCCACGTACATCGCGGCCATGAGCGCCTCCAGGTACGTCTCGCGCGCCAGCCCGGCGTTCAGCGGCCCGAGGTGGCGGGCGACGCTCAGCAGCAGCCGGGCCGCGTCGCTGCTCCGGCGCTGGTCGTCGGCGATCTGCCCGCGCAGGTATTCCAGCCGCGCGGTCCGCAGTTCCTCCGCGGGTCCGGACGCGGCCAGCGCCACCAGCCCCAGCGCCGCCTCAGGCGCGCCCGCCTCGCGCGTGGCCTGCGCCGCCGCTGCCATGCGCTGCGCCCGGCGATCCGGCTCGGGCGTCAGCAGCGCCGCACGCTCCAGGAACGCCGCCGCGGCAGCTAGGCCACCGCGGGTCTGGGCCCGGCCCGCCGAGTGCTCCAGTTCGGCGGCCACATCTTCATCCGGACCTGTAGCGGCCTGGGCCCGGTGCCAGGCCCGCCGGTCCGGATCGACCTGTGGATCGGTGACTTGCGCCAGCGCGCCATGCAACTCCTGCCGCTCGGGCACCGACGCCGACCGGTAGGCCGCCGAGCGGGCCAGCGGGTGCCGGAATCGCACCCGGGCGCCGAACTCCGCCAGCCCTGCAGCCACGGCCGGCGCTGCAGCCACGGCGTCCAGGCCGAGCCGTCCGGCCGCCCGCCATACCAGCGCCGCGTCGCCAGACGGATCGGCCGCAGCGAGCTGCACCAGCCGCCGGGTCGCGGCTGGCAAGGCCTCCAGCTGCCGGCCGAAGCTGGCTTCGATCCGTGTATCCAGCGGTCCAGCGCCGGGCAACCCGAACCCGCCTGCCAGCTGAGCCGCCGTCAGCCCGCGCGGCAGCTCAAGCAACGCCAGCGGGTTCCCGTGCGTGTCGGCGATGATCTGCTCCCGGACCAGCGCGTCCAGCGGCCCGGGTAGCACCGAGGCCAGCAGCACGCGCGCGTCAGCCTCGGCCAGGCCCTCGACCAGCAGCTCGGGCAGTCCGGTCAGGTCGTCCCCGGAAACCCGGGCGGCGAACACCAGGCCCACCGGGTCGGCCGCCAGCCGCCGCGCGGCGAACCCTAGCGCCTGCGCCGAGGCCTGGTCCAGCCATTGCTCGTCATCGACCACACAGATCAGCGGCTGCTGCCCGGCCGCCTCCGATAGCAGGCCCAGCACGGCCAGGCCGAGCAAGAACCGGTCCGGCGGCGGTCCGGCCGCCAGGCCGAACGCGGTCCGCAGCGCATCCCGCTGCGGTTCCGGAAGGGACTCCGCATGATCGAGCATCGGCGCGCACAGCTGATTCAGGCCCGCGAAAGCCAGCTCCATCTCGGACTGCACACCCGCTACCCGCTCCACCCGGCATCCCGCCGCCCGCCCGGCCAGGTAATCCAGCAGTACGGTCTTTCCCACGCCCGGCTCACCGCGCACCACCAGGGCCCGGCCCCCGCCAGCGCGCACCCCGTCAACGAACTGGTCAAGTACGGCACATTCGATGTGCCGGTCAGTCAGCTCCGGCGTACCGCTCGGGGTTGGCAGATTCACCGTCATCGGCCCGGCCAGGCGTAAGCGCCCATACCGCCTCCTACCAGACACTGACACCGCCCGTCAGCCTACTCCCGGGACCGGTCCGAGAGCCGCGCGGCCCGGTAGACGATCTCAGCTGCTCCGGACCCGAAACGCCAGCCTGAGGAATCGCGTTCAGCGGGCCATATCCCGGCCACGGTTACGCAGGCGAACCTCGGCGGTCAACTTCACGACAAGCTCTTCTTCCCGCGACTCGCCGCTGGCTTGTGTCACCGTGAAGATAAGCCCTCCCTGCCCCAGGCGCACCCTGCTGACCAGTACTGGCTCATCAGCATCGGGCAGCACGATCACGTCGCCGACGTCGACGTCGCCAGCCGGGATCACGCTTTCCACAATTAGGACAATACCGGCCAGGGAGATCGACTTCATCCAGACGTCAAATGCAATGTGTCCTGCAGGCCACCATCTAGCGGCGCGGCTGTTGCCCACTTCGTTGCTCGTCTTCGCCGTTGATGGTGGAGAGCGAGAACCGGCGTGCCAGGCAGCATGCCGCGACCCAGCTGCCGCGGCTGAACACCAGGCCCGGACCGGGCCATCCGCTGGCGGCTGCAATGGGTCAGGTGCTGGCTCTTGATCCGGCGGCACCAACGGCCGCTCCTGGTTGCTGCGTGCTGCGTCGGCCGGAAAATGTTCCGGCAGGCAGGGTCAGCTGCTGGCCGGCGGTTCGGAGAGGTAGGGGAAGTAATCAAGGACCGGTCCTGGGGTGAGCCCCGAGGAGAAGTCCTGGTTCACGCACATCTTGATGATGTTGGACGCGATATCTTCGACCAGGCCCTCGCCAGCGCGTTCGCCGCCGCGACGGGATAGGGAATGAAATTGTAGAACGGGTCACGGCGCTGGCCGGCGCAGAGCTTGATGCCGTGGAGGCATTCCACGACCTCTCCGACGGGGCAGTCAGGCGGCGTAATGATCGTGCCAGGGGCATTGCGGTCAGTAGCCGCCGCACCGGTGAGCTGCGCCACTTGTACGTACTGCGTACCGTCGGAGGCGATCGGGAAAGTACCGCGAAAGGTGATGTCCGCGACGTAATCACCATCGGTGTCGATCTGAAGCTCGTAATACACCGCGGGATTCCAGGGGTTGCCGTACGTCGGCGAGGTGTTCACCCCGAAAACCGTGCGCGGGCCGAAGATGTCGGCTGTCCCGGCGAAGCAGTAGGCGTCGGTGATGTCCTTGGTTTCGTCTTGCGGGTAGTCAAAATGGTGAGACATTACACACTCCTATCGGGCCGAAGTGCTGCGAGAGTACGGATTGCGGGAGAGCGGCTGCAGCGCGAGCGAGTAGATCCCGTTGATGAACGGGGCCTCCGTCGTGGCGCCGAACTCGCCGTATATCCACAAAACCGGGAGCGTGCCAGCGTCCCAGGCCACCTGGTCGGCCCTTCCGTTCGCGTGGATGACGTCGTACCAGCCGTTGGCGAATCCGGTCAGGACGGCGACACGCGTGGGGGCGCCGCGCTCGGGAACGACGGACGCGTCGACCCTCATGCCGTTGGCGGCCGTCACGTAGGGCCATACAGACTCGGCCGACGCAAGGTGCGGCTGGTGGTAGTAATCCATGACGGACGCGGCCTTGATGCCTTTGGGCAGCACCAGACGGGTCCCCGGAGTGAGCAGCGGGGCGTTGTAACGCCGCTCCACTCCGACGGCCAGGCCGTCGGTGACCGTGGGGACGCTGCCCGGTCGAGCCCCACTGACGGCGGCCTGACCGGAGCCGGCCGTCGCGACGCCGTACAGGACGGGAAGGGCGGCGAGTCCGCCGAGGACGCTGCGGCGCCCCAGCGATCCGCCACCGGCGCTATCCGCGTGCCCGGCTGCCGCTTGCTCTCGGTCGCCACTGAGGTTTCTCACTTACGTTCCTCTCTTACTGTGGTCGGAGGCCGTCGATGTCCCATGTGGCCGGGTCCGACCAGGGATGATGCCGTTTCGAGAGAACCCGGAGGCGGGCAGTTGCCCGGCTCGGCAACTCGTCTCGGGGTCACGCCGGGGCCGGCGTTTCGCGCCTGTGGCAACACCTGGCCGGTGGCACGAGCCAGTGATCGCGCGGAACCAGTGGTCCGGCGAGTAGCCCGCTCCACCCGCCGAGCGTGCGGGTGTATACCGCTGGCGAGACCACCCGCGCCAGCGCCTGAACTGCGAGTACTCGATCACCGAGCGCGGTTTGACGCGAATACCGGGCGGGCCGGACCACAGGCCAGGGGTACCGGCCAGGGACGTCCACGGGCGCGTCGGGCCTGCCCGAGCGCGACGCTGATGCCAGCGCTTTCCCGGACGAGAGGGGACATCTCATGCCCATGGTTAGCGTCGGCCGGGAGAACTCGGCCGACATCGAGATCCACTACGAGGACCACGGCGCCGGCCAGCCGATCGTGCTGATCCACGGGTACCCGCTCAGCGGCCGCGGCTGGGACAAGCAGGTCCCGGCCCTGCTGGACGCCGGGTACCGGGTCATCACCTACGACCGGCGCGGGTTCGGCGCCTCCAGCCAGCCCGCTACCGGCTATGACTACGACACCTTCGCCGCCGACCTGTCCGCCCTGCTGGAGCGCCTCGACCTGCGCGAGGCCATCCTGGTCGGGCACTCGATGGGCACCGGCGAGGTCACCCGGTACCTGAGCAGCTACAGGTCGGCGCGAGTGGCCAAGGGCGTGCTGATCGCCCCGATCCCGCCGTTCCTGTTGCAGGCGCCCGACAACCCCGACGGCGTGCCGCAGAGCGCGTTCGACGGCTTCGTCCAGGCCGCCGTGGCCGACACCCCGGCCTGGATGAAGGGCTTCCTGGACAACTTCTACAACGCCGACACCTTGCTCGGCACCCTGGTCAGCGACCAGGCCTACCAGGCCAGCTGGAACGTCGCCGTCGCCGCCTCGGCCACCGCCGCGGTGGCCTGCATCCCGACCTGGGCCACCGACTTCCGCACCGACCTGCCCAAGATCGACGTACCCATGCTGGTCGTGCAAGGGGACGCCGACCGGGTGCTGCCGATCGGCAAGACCGGCCAGCGGCTGCCCGGCCTGATCGGTGACGTGCAGCTGGTCGTGATCGAGGGCGGCCCGCACGGGATCCCCTGGACCCACGCCGTTCAGGTCAACACCGCCCTGCTGGGTTTCCTGCGCAGCTGACACTCCGAAGGAGTCACTATGTCCAACCACTTCAGCGCCGACAACCTCAAGTTCCCGGGCGATGACCGCCGCCTAGACCTCACCGACGTGTTCGTGTTCAGCTCCCCGCAGGACCCGGACACGACGGTGATCATCATCGACTCGAACCCGACCAGCGCGCCGCCGCCGATCCCCGCGCCCACGACCGGGCCGGAGTTCTATCCCGGCGCGGTCTACCGGATCAACGTCGACACCGACGGCGACAACCACGCCGACATCGCGTTTACCTTCACCTTTTCCGAGTACCGGGACGGGACGCAGACCGGGACCGCCTGGTACGCCACCGGCGAGGCGGCCCGCCAGCCCGGGCCGGTCGGCGAGGTGCTCGCCCAGGACATCCCGGTCAGCTTCGACGGCACCGCCCGCCCCGTCCAGGCCGGCGGCATCCGGCTGTCGGCCGGGCTGCGCTCAGACCCGTTCTTCGCCGACGTCGAGGGCGCCCTGCACGGCTTCGCCTGGACCGGGCACGACGACTTCGCCGGCAACAACGTGGACTCCATCGCGCTGGAGGTGCCTAGCCAGATGCTCGGGGGCGGCACCATCGGCGTCTGGGCCTCGATCAGCCGGTATACCGGCGACGGCACCCTGGAGCAACTGGATCGCGGCGGGAACCCCACCATCAACCCGTTCATCAACCCCGACGGCGAGAAGAACCTGTTCAACTCCAGGCAGCCCGCCGACGACGTGGCCAACTACCTGGGGCCCTGGACGCAGATCCTGCAGAACGCCGGCGGCTACACGCCCGAGGCGGCCAGGGCCGCCGCCCTGCAGGTGCTGCCCGACATCCTGCACTACGCCCGGACCAGGCCCGCCGTCTACCCTAACGGCCGCGTCCCCACCGACGACGTGTACAGCCTGCGCTTCGCCTGGCTGACCAACGGCAAGGTCCCCCCGTCCGGCCTCAAGCCGCACGACGACCTGCTCGCCCACTTCCCCTACCTTGGCCCGCCCAACCCCCGACCGTAACATCACGTTCCGGTCGGATAATTCAGAATTTTTGCCGAACGACACGTGGTTCTACGTTCCAGGCCGCGAGGTGCCCCACCATGGAATACCTGGTCACCATGACCACGCACGTCCCGGAAGGAACCCCGGAGCAGGCCGTCGACGATCTCCGCGCCCGCGAGGCCGTCCGGTCGCGCGAACTCGCGGCGCAGGGTCACCTGCTCCGGCTGTGGCGCCCGCCGCTGCGGCCACGTGAATGGCGCACCCTCGGGCTATTCGCCGCCGCCGGCGACGCCCAGCTCGAGGAGGTGCTGGCCTCGATGCCACTACGGGTGTGGCGTACCGATGAGGTCACCCCGCTCTCCCCCCACCCGAACGACCCGGCGCTGCCTGCCGGGACCAGCGCTCCGGAGTTCCTGACTACCTTCGCCATCACCGTTCCGGAGAGCACGCCCAGTCAGGAGGTCGCCGACATCGAGGCCCGAGAGGCGGAGCGCGCCAAGGAACTGGCCGCACAGGGACACCTGCGACGGCTGTGGACGCTGCCCGGCCGAGGGCGCGCGCTGGGCCTGTGGCAGGCCGACGGCCTGGCCGAGATGCAGGAGATGCTGAGATCGCTGCCGCTCGAGGAGTGGATGACGGTGCAGACGACGCCGCTGTCGCCGCACCCGAGCGATCCAGGGAGCCGGTCGTGAGCGAGACCGGCCGGGTGGCCATCATCACCGGCGGCTCGCAGGGCATCGGCGCGGGCCTGGTAGCCGGGTACCGGGACCGCGGCTGGGCGGTGGTGGCCAGCGCCCTGACGATTAAGGATTCGCAGGAAAGCGATCTGGTCACGGTGCCCGGCGATATCGCCGTCCCGGCCACCGCGGACCGGATCGCCGACGTGGCCTTGGACCGGTTCGGGCGCATCGACACCCTGGTCAACAACGCCGGCGTGTTCGTGTCCAAGCCGTTCACCGAGTACACCGCAGAGGACTACGCGCTGGTCACCGGCGTCAACCTGGCCGGGTTCTTCTGGCTGACCCGGCGCGTCATCGCCGAGATGCTCAGACGCTACGGCGGCCACGTGGTCAATATCTCGGCCACCCTCGCCGAGGTAGCCAACTCCCAGGCGCCGTCGGCGCTGGCCGCGCTGACCAAGGGCGGCCTGGCCGCGGCCACCAGGTCGCTGGCCGTCGAATACGCCTCGCGCGGCATCAGGGTCAACGCCGTCTCTCCGGGGATCATCCAGACGCCGATGCACCCGGCCGAGAGCTACGACGGACTCGGCAGCCGCCTTCCGCCGCTGGGCCGGGTCGGCCAGGTGAGCGACGTGGTCGGCGCCGTCTTGTTCCTGGAGTCCTCGCCCTATATCACCGGCGAGATCCTGCACGTCGACGGCGGCCAGATCGCCGGCCACTGACCGGGGATGATGGTCATGTTGCACGGGCGACGCAGCGAGTGCGAGGCGCTGGACCGGCTGCTGGCGGAGGTGCGGGCCGGCCGCAGCGGCGCCCTGGTCCTGCGGGGCGAGGCCGGGGTGGGGAAGACCACGTTGCTGGACTACGTGTTCGGATCGGCAAAGGATCTGCAGATAGTGCGGGCGGCGGGGGTTGAGTCCGAGATGGAGCTGCCCTTCGCCGCGCTGTATCAGCTGTGCGGGTCGGCGCTGGATCGCCTCGGGCAGTTGCCTGGTCCGCAGCGCGACGCCCTGGGGACCGCGTTCGGCCTGCAGGCGGGCCCGCCGCCGGATCGTTTCCTGATCGGCCTGGCGGTACTGAACCTGCTGTCGGAGGTGGCCGCCGACCACCCGCTGGTCTGCGTCATCGACGACGCCCAGTGGCTGGACCAGGCGTCGGCACAGGTCCTGGCCTTCGTGGCGCGACGATTGCTGGCCGAGTCGGTGCTTGTGATCTTTGCCGCGCGGGAGCCGGGCGCGGACCTTCGCGGGCTGCCGGAACTGGCGGTGGAGGGCCTGCCCGAGACCGACGCACGCGCACTGCTGGCCTCGGTGCTGCGGTGGCCGCTGGATGAGCGGGTGGCAGAGCAGATCGTGGCCGACACACGGGGCAATCCGCTGGCGCTGCTTGAGCTGCCCCGGGGTCTGTCGCCGGGACAACTGGCGGGCGGCTTCGGCCTGCCGCAGGCGCTGCCCGTGGCGGGCCGGATCGAGGAGAGCTTCCTGCGGCGGATCGATGCCCTCCCGGCTCAGACCCGGCTGTTGCTTGCGGTCGCGGCGGCGGACCCATCCGGTGATCCGGCGCTCGTGTTGCGCGCAGCCGGGCGGCTCGGTATTCCGGCTGCGGCCGCGGAGCCGGCGGCCGAGGCTGGCCTGGCCGAGATCGGCGCCCGGGTACGGTTCCGGCACCCGCTGGTCCGCTCGGCTGCCTACCGGTCCATGCCGCTGGCGCAGCGGCAGGATGTGCACCGGGCGCTGGCCGACGTCACCGATCCGGTGGCAGATCCGGACCGCCGCGCCTGGCACCGCGCCGAGGCCGCGCCCGGGCCGGACGAGGAAGTCGTCGCGGACCTGGAACACGCGGCCGGCCGGGCGCAGCTCCGCGGTGGCCTGGCCGCCGCCGCCGCGTTCCTCCAGCGGGCGGCCGGACTGACGCCGGATCCGGCGCGCCGGGCCGACCGGGCGCTGGATGCGGCCGCGGCCACGGTCAGAGCGGGCGCGTTCGGCACGGCTCTTGGCCTGCTGGGCATGGCCGAAGCCGGACCACCCGACGAGTTCCGGCAGGCCCGCGCCCACCTGGTCCGCGCTCAACTCGCGTTCGTCTCCAACCGGGGCCGCGACGCTTCACCGCTGCTTCTGGCGGCGGCCGTTCGACTGGAACGGATCGACATCGGCCTGGCCCGCGCGACCTACCTGGACACGATCAACGCCGCGATGTTCGCCGGTCACCTGGCCGATCCCGGCGCGGGCGTACTGGCGGTAGCCCGCGCGGCGCGTGCCGCGCCCCCGGCCCCGGGCCCGCCGCGCCCGCCCGATCTCCTCCTCGACGGCCTGGCCGCGAACTTCAGCGAAGGGTACCGGGCGGGGTTGCCGCTGCTGTCCCGGGCGCTGGGCGCCTTCGGCCAGCACATGTCCGCCGAGGAGGAGCTTCGCTGGCTGTGGCTGGCGTGCATCGCGGCCCTGCATCTGTGGGACGACGGTCGATGGGATGTGCTGTCCAAGCGCCACGTCGAGCTGACCCGCGAAACCGGCGCGCTCGGCGAGCTTCCGCTAGCCCTCAGCTCACGCGCCTACCTGCTGCTGTTCGCCGGTGAGCTGACCGCCGCGGCATCGCTGATCGAGCAGGTGCAGGCGGCGACGGAGGCGACGGGCAGCAACCTCGCGCCGTACGGAGCCCTGGGCCTGGCCGCGTTGCGCGGCGACGAAACGCAAGCCGCGGCGCTGATCGCGGCCACCGCACAAGACGTGGCGCTGCGCGGGGAGGGAATCGGGGTCACGCTGACGAATTGGGCGAACGCGGTGCTCTGCAACGGCCTGGGCCGGTATGACCGGGCGCTGGCGGCGGCCGAGCGCGGCAGCAAAGACCCCGACGAACTGGGGCTGGCCGTCTGGTCCATGGTCGAGCTGGTCGAGGCGGCCGCCCGGACCGGCCAGCTCGAGCGCGCCGCCGGTCCGCTGCGGTTCCTGGCGGAGACCACCGGCGCGGCCGGCACCGACTGGGCGCTGGGAATCCAGGCGCGCTCCCGGGCACTGCTGAGCGAGGGCGATTCCGCGGGACCGCTGTACCTCGAGGCGGTCGAGCGGCTCGGCCGCACCCGCATCCGGATGGAACTGGCTCGCACCCACCTGGTCTACGGCGAGTGGCTTCGCCGCGAGAACCGCCGCATCGATGCCCGGGCACAGCTGCGGATGGCCCACGAGATGTTCGCCTCGATGAGGGCCGAGGCGTTTGCCGAGCGGGCCCGTCGTGAGCTGCTCGCTACCGGAGAGACCGTCCGTAAACGCACCATAGACACCTACGACGAGCTCACGTCCCAGGAGAAGCAGATCGCCCGGCGGGCCCGCGATGGACACTCCAATTCCGAGATCGGTGCCGAGCTGTTCCTCAGCCCACGCACGATCGAGTGGCACCTGCGCAAGGTATTCACCAAGCTCGGCATCAGCTCCCGCAGGCAGCTCAGGGAGGCGCTACCCGACCTCGGCCACGTGGCCCTACCGGCCTTACCAGTGGGTGCCGGGCATGCACAGGGGGCGGGCTGTCCGGGCCAGGGGCCAGCACCAGGGCCCACCGCGGGCGTGACCAGCCGCCCGGAGGATCAGCGTAGAAGCAAGCCGACACGAACCGGGATGGTGTGAGATGCCCGCCACGACACAGCTCGGGACAAGGATTGATCCAGGCCCACGCGACGGCGAGCCGGACCTTGCACGGCTGCGCGTTGACCTGGCGGCCAGGATCGGTCACTTCTTTTCTGCCTGGAGAAGGCACGGGGAAAGTAAGAGGTCGGCGCGATCCGCCGGCGAGCGCATAAGCGGAGATACCGTTGACGTCCCGAATGCCCATCGGGTCTTGGCGGTGGCGTTCTTGCCGAGGGCCATCGCCCGCGACGCGCTCGGCGACCCGGACGCCGCGCGGCCGGCCTTGCAGCGTGCCCTCGATCTCGCCGAGCCTGACCTGGTGCTGTTCCCGTTTCCCGTCCAGGCGCCGCCGGACCTGCCCGACCACCATGCCCGGCACGACCTGATCTCCGAGGCCGCGCCCGGCCAGCCGACGAACCACCGCAAGGCCCTTACCAATGGCGAGACCCGGGTCCTGCACGGCTTGCCGACCAACCTCTCCGCGCGGGAGATCGCCGGCGAGCTGTACCTGTCGGTGAACACCGTCAAAACGCACCAGCGGCACCTGTATCAGGAGCTTGACGCACGTAGCCGCAGCCAGGCCGTCGAGCGGGCCCGCACCCTCGGCCTACTCGCACCGTCTTCTCGCAGGCGCGGCCAGTAGATCGCAGGCGCTCGCCTCAAGGGCCCAGGATATCGGGCCGGGCCGAGGCCGTGGAACGAGCCCGCACCCGGGGGCCCGCTCGCGCCTTCCGCAGGCCAGAGATGACAGGCTTAGCGGGTCGACAGCCCGGCGGCCTCAGGCTCGGGCCGGGGCGACGCGGGGCGGCTCAGGGCCTCGCCGAGCTCGCGGCGGGAGGTAATGTCCAGCTTGGCGAATACCTTGCGCAGGTGCCATTCCACAGTGCGAGCACCGATGAACAGTCGCTCGCCGATCTCGGTGTTGGTCCGTCCCTGACGGGCCAGCTGGGCGATCTGCTCCTCTTGCGGAGTCAGTTCGGCACGCGCGCCATAGTCCGGTTTGCGCACCTTCTCGCCGACTGTCCGGAGTTCCCGCCGGGCGCGGTCGGCGAAGGAGCGGGCGCCCATGGAGGCAAAAGCTTCGAACGCGGCCCGCAGCTGATCGCGGGCATCGATCCGCCGGTTCTCGCGCCCCAGCCATTCGCCGTAGCTGAGCCGAGCCCGGGCCAGATGGGCCGCCATGCGGGTACTGCTCAGCAGCAGGATCGCCTCTTGGTACTGCTGCTCGGCGGCACGTCCCTCGGACAGCAGTGCACGGGCCCGCGCGGCTGCCCCGCGCGCCCAGTCGCTAGCGCTAGCCGCGGCCATCTCGGCCAGCTGGCCAGCCGCCGCGGCGGCACGATCCGGCTGATCGTTTCGCGCGGCCGCCTCGGCCAGCTCATACAGGGCCCATGGTGAGATGACGATTTCGCCGGCGGCGCTGGCCCGGTCTGCCGCGTCGGCGGCGATCCGGAAGTTGCCCAGGCCGTTGTGGAGCACCGCCGTGGCGTAATCCGCGTACGTCAATGCCGCGCCCTCGCCTCGGTCCCGGGCGCCCTGGACCATCACCTCGGTCAGTCCGGCTGCGGTCGCCGCGTCGCCGCGCCACGCGGCGAGCACCAGCGCTACGTACGGCAGCGTGCCCTGCCTGATCCCCGGATCGATGCGTTCACGCTCCAGCAGCAGGGCCGCTGCGGCCGACAACTCGCCGGCCTGGATGTGGATCTCGGCCAGGTAGTCCAGCGCAAACGGGAGCCAGCTGAGGGTGCCGTTCGCGCGGGCCAGCCGGACCTGGCCGGACGCGAGCTCGAACCAGGCCTCATCGTCCCACAGATCCATGGCCACCATGTTGTACGAGACAGACAGCCAGTCCAGTTCCTGCGGCTCCGCCCGGTAGCGGCGCAACGCCTCCTTGAGCGTGGGCGCGCCGGCTATATAACCGTCGGTCAGCCGCACGGCAAGGCCGCGGAGCAGCAACTGCGAGTGCGGCACCGGCGGCTCGGATGGCGCGGATCTCACTACGTGCGCGACCTGTTCGGCGGGCTGTCCGAGCGCGAGCCGGCCGGCGTAGATCGTGGCCACCAGGGCTTCGAGATAGGTCTGCCGCGCCAGTTCAGCGTCCAGGATCTGCAGCCGCTGCGCCGCCCGCACCAGGAGCGGCGGCGCGTCGCCGCCGCGCCTGAGCGCGAACGCGATCTGGGCCCGCATCCGCTGCACCAGCGCGGCGGCGAGCTCATCCAGCGGTCCGATCTCAGCCGTGGTCAGCAGCACCTGAGCGGCCTCGAAATCCCCGGCCGCGTACTTCGCCTCGGCCGCGGCCAGTGCCCGTGCAGCGCGCAGGCCGGGATTCGGGGTGAGCGACACGGCCCGCTCCCAGAAAGCCGCGGCGGCTGCTACCCCGCCCCGGCGCAGCGCGCGGTCCGCCGAGTTGATCAGCTCCCCGGCCGCCTCCTCGTCCGGTCCGGCCGCTGCGTGCGCGCGATGCCATGCTCGCCTGTCCGGGTCAACCTCGGGATCGGTCGCCGCGGCCAGCGCCGCATGCGCTGCCTGCCGTTCCTCGACATCTGCGGTCCCGTAGGCGGCGGAACGCACCAGGGGATGCCGGAAGCGCACGCTTCCGCCGAATCTCAGCAGGTCGGCCGCCGCGCCCAGGTTCATGGCCCCGATGTCCAGGCCAAGGATCTGCGCCGCCCGCAGGATCAGCTCCGGGTCGCCGACCGGATCAGCCGCGGCCAGCAACACCAGCCGCTGAACCTCATCAGGGAGCTGACCCAACCGTTCCGCGTACTGGTTCTCGATGCGCTCGGGCAGGTCTACCGCGTCCGGGAGCGCGAACCCGCCGGCCAGTTCGGCCGCGCCGTGGCCCCGGTACAGCTCCAGCAGCGCGAGAGGATTACCGCGGCTTTCCTCGATGATCCGGTCGCGGACGCTCTCGTCGAGCGGAGCCGGGGTGACCGTGGCCAGCAGCGCGCGGGCGGCCACGTCATCCAGCCCGCTCAGCTGCAGTTCCGGCAGGCCCGCCAGGGGATCCGGCCAGGGAAGTTCCCGTGCCCAGGTCCGGGCCGCGAATACGAGCCCGATCGACTCGGCCAGCAGGCGGCGCCCGACGAAGCCAAGGACCTGAGCCGACGCCTGGTCAAGCCACTGGGCGTCATCCAGCACGCACAGCAACGGTTGCTCCGCCGAGGCGGCCTCCATCAAGTTGAGCGCCGCGAGGGCGACCAGGAAGCGGTCCGGCGGCGGGCCAGCGCTGAGCCCGAACGAGGTCTGCAGCGCCGCCCGCTGCGGAACCGGCAGGCGATCCAACCGGTCGAGCACGGGAGCGCACAGCTGGTGCAGCCCGGCGTAGGCCAGCTCCATCTCCGATTCGACGCCAGTACCGCGCACCACCCGGAAACCAGAGGACTCCGCGGCCAGCTGTCGCAGCAATACCGTCTTGCCGATCCCCGGCTCCCCCCGCACCACCAGGACCGCGCTCTGGCCGCTTCGCACGCATCCCAGGAGCTGGCGCAGGACTTCCAGCTCGCTGATCCTGCCGAACAACCCGGGCGGAGGCTGCACGGTCACGCCTACCCATCCGCCGTGAAGGCTGTCGGTGACGCTTCGTCTCAAACGCTAACGTCGCCTTGAATGGGCCGCAACGGTCGTGAACGAACGTGAGCAACCCGATGCCCTAGGCCCGCGGGCCGGGTGGCTCGAGCGTCGGGAGTGTCAGCCGCAGCTCCCGGCGCGAGGCGATGCCGAGCTTGGTGAATATCTTGCGCAGGTGCCATTCCACCGTGCGGGCGGACAGGAACAGCTGGGCTCCGATCTCTGGGTTGGTGCGGCCCTCAGCCGCGAGCCTGGCGATGGAGGACTCCTGCGCGGTGAGCGCCCGGGCCGTCTGGACCGTGCGCTTGCGCACGGTCTCGCCAGTGGCCAGCAGCTCGCGCCGGGCGCGTTCGGCGAATGCCTCGGCGCCCATAGCGGCCAGCATGTCGTGCGCGATCCGCAGCTCTGCGCGGGCGTCCGCGCGGCGGCCTTCGCGGCGCAGCCACTCGCCGTAGAGCAGGTGGGTGCGGGCGAGTTCCGGGCGCAGCCGAGTGCGGCCGAGCCGGTCAACCGCCTCCAGGTACTGGCGCTCGGCCAGCTCGCCCTGGCTCACCTGCGCGCGCGAGCGCGCCTCGATCCCCAGCCCGAAGTCGGTCCCGGCCGCCCGTGTCGTTTCCGCCAGCCGGTCGAGAGCATCGTAAGCAACCTGTGTCTGTCCGCTGCGGGCACCGGCCTCAATCAGCTCGGGCAGCGCCCACATGGAGACATTGAGTTCGGGGGTGTCCTGGCTGGCTTTCCGGGCCGCGGCCAGTGCCTGGGCGTAACGGCCAAGGCTGTTGTAGAGGATGGCGGCTACCCAGTGCGCCCACGTCACCGCGAGTCCCTGGCCTTCGGCGGTGGCCTGGGCGATGGTGGCCTCGATCAGCGGTGCGACCTCGGTTTCCTGCCCGCGCATGCCAGCAAGCAGCAGCGCGGCGTACGGCGCGATGCGAGTTCCGGTCACCTCCGAAACCACATCGGCCTCCGCGACCAGGGAGGCCGCCCCCGGAAAGTCGCCGGTCCGGGTGACAACCATGGCCTGCGAGGCCAAGTCGATCGGCAACTGATCGAGTGCGCCGATGTCTCGGGCGAGCTGAGTCTGCCGGACCGCGATCGCGTACCAGTCGTCCTCATCCCACAGGACGACCGCGGCCACAGGGGCCAGCCAGCCCCATCGGAGTCGTTCTTCGGCTGGGGTGTCTGCGCTGGCAAACGCGGTTGCTGCTTGCCGTAGCGTCCCTGCCGCAGCCGCCCGGCCGTCCGTGACCAGACGCGCAAAGCCGTCCAGCAACACGTCGGCTAGGCGCGGCGGGCGCGAAGGCCCGGGCAGTGCCCGGGCGGCGCGGGAGATCTCGGCCAGATCACCGGCGCCCGCCAGAGGGCCGGCGAACATTGCTGAGATCCACGCGTCCAGGCAGGTCTCGCGAGCCAGCTCGAGGTCGAGCGGCTCGAGCCGGTTGGCCGCCTTGAGCAGCAGCGGGGGAGCGTCGCTGCCCGGCCCGGAGGCGAATGCGATCTGCCCGCGCAGCAGGTCCGCCCGGGCGCTCTGCAGCTCGTCGAGCGGCCCGGCCTTCGCCTTCGCCACGAGTTCGAGCGCC
>Ga0335075_10003984_pt1 | contig 23172 bp, 15 predicted proteins | sample Lox_Sample_24_FD_206723 | JGI IMG/M metagenome (GOLD analysis project Ga0335075, IMG submission 206723) | Soil microbial communities from Loxahatchee National Wildlife Refuge, Florida, United States - Lox_Sample_2.4 | ecosystem: Environmental > Terrestrial > Soil > Wetlands | place: USA...
ATGACCGACCGCGGCCTGCAGTGAGACTGCCCCGCGGGCTGCCTGACCATTGGCGGACTGCACCTGAACACAGTGCAAGGTCCAGCATATGAGAGCCCGGCCGACCGGTCAATCTGCTGATCGGCACCAGGACCCCCGCCGGCCTCCGGCGCCTCTTGAGCTGCAAGCCCTAGGCCGGTATCAGCATGATCTTCTCGCTCGCCGCCTGCTGCACCGCCCGCGGTGAGTAAGGCGCGGGAAGCAGTAGGCCTGCGCGCCAGGCTTCCTGCTGATCATGAGCGTGCTTGTGACCCGCTTCCCCAGCCGTGCCGAGCGGCACCACCCAGCCGGAACGGTCCCAATCGGCCAGGTCAAAGGCATAGCGGGCGACCGAGGCCGAGGCGGTGCGCAGACCGTCGACCGGGATGTAAGAACTGGCCTGCACGGTATCCATGTCGCCCCCGTATGGCACCGAAGGCGGGTCCAGCTCGGCCCGGCCCAGCGGATGCCGCTGGCTGGTGGCATGCAGCTCGCCCCACGGCTCGCCGCCCCACGCGCGTTCAGCCCGGTGCACCGCCTCGGTCAGCGCCTGGCGCCAAGACCACCCGCCAAGCAGCGACTGGTCACCGGCGAGCAGCTGATCCCCGGCGACACGCCAGATCACCGACTCTGGCCGGATGCCCGGCACCAGGCGGTTCCAGCGATGCTCGACGAAGGCTGCGAGGCCGGAGCGCTCAAGCATTAGCAGAGCCAGCTCCCGGCGCAGCACCGAGTACGCAGCAGCCGCGGTGGAGCCGGCTGCCATCTGGCCATCCCAGCCGGCCAGCGGCGCCCATTCGCTCAGCAGCCGGGCGATCCGCGTGGCCGGTATGGACACCACATCGCGATGGAGGGCGGCCATGTCCTCCACGGTGGCGTCGGACAGCCCCGATAGCGTGGCGACGATCCGCCTCGCCCGCCACGGCGCAGCGACGTCCATCCCGATGTACGGCCCGTCGGCCGCAGCGAGGATCTGGTTGTTGGCGCTGAACAGGAACCCGCCGTCCGGGTCACGCGCTCGCGGCATATCAGCGAATGGCACCCGCCCGGTCCAGCCGTACGACGGGTCGCCGGCCGGGACCGGCACCCAGGCCGCGTCCGGCCTGGAGCGGACGGGCACCTGCCCACGGGTGAGGTACCCGATGCTCCCGCCCGTGTCGGCAGCAAGCAGGTTGTTGACTGGCTCCACCCAGGGCGCCATGGTCTCGAACAGCTCGCCCACAGACCGGGCGCGCAACATCGCGGCCAGCGCGTCGAACCCTGCATTCGGCTCGGCTGTAGCCGTCCAGGCGAGCGCCAGATCTTCGGTCACCATCGGTCCGCGGTCGCTATGTCGGACCTCGATCTCGACCGGCACGCCGTCGTCAACCCGGATGATCTCGCTGCGGCCTCGGCTGACCGTCTCAGGGGGCGAGCCGGGGAACTGGTACAGGTCCTGGTCATCGGCCATCGCATGCGTGATGCACCAGGCAACCCGGGCGTTGTGGCCGAAGTGGCTGAATCCCGGCACGCCCGGTATCGAGAGCCCGAGCACGTCCCAGTACGGGCTGGACACGTGGCCCTGGACATAGACGTTCGGCATCTCAAGGGGCCGGTGCGGATCCCCGGCGAGCAGCGGGAGGCCAGAAGCGGTCCTGGCGCCCAGAAGTGCCCAGTTGTTACTGCCGGCATCATCGAGACCTGGCCAGGACGGCACCGAGCCCTGGGCGCGCATGCCCGGCGGTACGCAGGCAAGCTGCTGCCGGAACCGGCCCGCTGTCATGCTCTTCGCGAAGGCAGGGCCGAGTGCTTCGCTGATAACGCCTCGCCACAGCTTCGCTCCCGCGGATCCCATAGCGAGATGCCTGACTCGGTGTACGACGAGGCAGTGCCACGGCTCCCACGGCTCGGGCTGGGCGTCGGCGCGGGCGAACTCGGCAGGCAGCAGGCCGCTCGCGCCGAACTCGCCATCGATGACAGCATTTACGCCGGCCGTGTACGCGGTCAGCATGTCGCGCGCCGCCGCGGACAGGCGGCCTGCGTCGCGCCGCGCCCCGGCGGCCAGGTCCAGCCTCCGGTAGAACGCATCCGCAGCGACCGCTGGCGGCCCGAGTTGTTCGGCCCAGCGGCCGAGGCCGCGGCGCCGGTCATAGTCCATCTGCCAGAGCCGGTCGCACGCGTGCACGAAGCCCTGAGCGAAGAACGCGTCGTGCTCGGTTGCTGCCGCGCTGTGCGGCACTCCCCACCGGTCCCGTGTCAGCTCGACTGGTCGTTCCAGGCCACGCAGCCGCAACTCCATGACCCAAGCATCCCAGCCCGCGCGATGACGCAGGCCTCAGTGCGCGGCGTCTGCCCAGCTATGTCCCCAGCCCATCGAGACCTCGAGCGGCACGCTGAGCTCCGCGGCACTGCCCATGGCCACCCGCACCAGCGCCTGGACAGCCTCGAGCTCGCCCGCCGCCACCTCGAACAGGAGCTCGTCGTGGACCTGGAGCAGCATCCTGGAGCGCAGGCCAGCGGCCTTGAGCTCATGACTGGCGGTCAGCATCGCAACCTTGATGATGTCGGCGGCCGAGCCCTGAATCGGTGCATTCAAGGCCATCCGCTCGGCCATCTCCCGGCGCTGCCGGTTGTCCGAGGTCAGGTCGGGCAGGTAGCGGCGCCTTCCCAGCATCGTCTCGGTGTAGCCCTCCATCCTCGCCCTGGCCACCACTTCCCGCAGGTAGTCGCGCACACCGCCGAACTGCTCGAAGTACTCGTCCATGTATCCGCGGGCCTCGTCGGGGGTAATCCGCAGCTGCTGGGACAGCCCGTAGGCGGACAGGCCGTAGGCCAGGCCGTAGTTCATCGCCTTGACCTTGCTGCGCAGCTCCGGCGTGACCTCCTGCGGCGCCACCCCGAACACCCGGCCAGCCGTCGCTGCGTGGAAGTCGTGCCCGGACGAGAACGCCGCCGACAGCGCCTCGTCCCCGGACAGATGCGCCATGATGCGCAGCTCGATCTGGCTGTAATCCGCCGTCAGCAGCAACTCATAACCAGTCCCGACCACGAAGCCCTGGCGGATCCGGCGGCCCTCCTCGGTGCGGATCGGGATGTTCTGCATGTTCGGATCGGTCGAGGACAGCCGGCCGGTGGCCGCGATCATCTGGTTGTAGGTGGTGTGGATCCGCCCGTCCGCGTCTGCCATCGGGATCAGCGAGTCCACGATGCTCTTGAGCTTGGCCACGTCGCGGTGTCGCAGCAGGTGCAGCAGCACCGGGTGCTCGGTCTGCGCCAGCAGGCTGGTCAGCGCCTCGGAGTCGGTGGTGTAGCCGGTCTTGATCCGCTTAGTCTTCGGCAGCCTCAGCTCGGTGAACAGGACCTCCTGGAGCTGCTTGGGCGAGCCAAGGTTGAACTCATGCCCGACCGCGGCAAACGCGGCCTGCTCCGCTGCCTTGACCTCGTTGCCGAGCTCGGCCGACATCGCAGCGAAGTGCTCGGAGTCAGCACCGATTCCAGCCCGCTCCATCTCGGCGAGCACGCCAACCAGCGGCAGCTCGACATTCGCCAGCAGGGCGGTAGCACCGCGCTCGGCTAGATCGCGGTCGAGTGCGTCCGCGAGCTCGGCCGTTGCCTGTGCTCGCTGGGCCAGCGCGGCGGCCACCTCCGACTCATCGGGCACATCGAGGGTGAGCTGGCCGGATGCGGGCTCGGCGTCGCGCAGCTCCCGGTTCAGGTACCGCAGGGCCAGGTCAGCCAGGTCGAACGAGCGCTGGCCGGGCAGAGCGAGATATGCGGCCAGCGCGGTGTCGCTGGTCAGCCCGCGCAGCTCGAGGCCTCGCGCAGCTAGCGCGTGCATCGGCCCTTTAGCGTCGTGCAGTGCCTTCGGCCGGTCTGCATCGGCGAGCCAGGCGCCGAGTGCCTTGTCGTCGGCCTCGGTTAGCTGAGTCGGATCGATGAACGCCGCGTCGCCGCCGGGCGCGGCAATGGCGAGACCGGTCAGGGTCCCCGTGCCCCGCCCCCAGCGACCGCTGACTGCCAGACCAGACCGGCCCGGTACAGCCACGTTCCCCTCAAGCCAGTCGGCAACCTGATCCGGCCCAAGCAAGACAGCGGCCACATCGAACGCGGTGGTGGAACCCGCGGACCCGCCCGCCGCGGCTCCCGCAGCCACGATGCCGTTAGGCAGCGTCGAGTACAGCCGGTCCCGTAGCACGCGGAACTGCAGGGTGTCGAACAGCTGATGGATCTGCTCGCGGTCCCACGGCGCCGGGCTCAGGTCGGCCGGAGTGACCTCGAGCGGCACGTCCCGGACAAGCTGGGTGAGCTGGCTGTTCCGTAGGACTCCGGCCAGGTGCTCGCGCAGCGCGTCGCCCGCCTTGCCCTTCACCTCATCGACCCGGTCCACAAGCTCCGCGAGCGAGCCGAACTCGGCGATCCACTTGGTCGCGGTCTTCTCGCCCACGCCCGGAATGCCGGGCAGGTTGTCGCTCGGATCCCCGCGCAGCGCGGCGAAGTCCGGATACTGGGCCGGAGTGAGACCGTACTTCGCCTCCACCGCCTCCGGGGTGAACCTCGCCATCTCGCTGATGCCGCGCATCGTGTAAAGCACGGTGACGTGCGGCGTGACCAGCTGCAGCACATCCCGGTCGCCGGTGACGATCAGCACATCCATGTCGTCGGCGGCCTGCGTCGCTAGTGTCGCGATCAGGTCGTCGGCCTCGTACCCGGGAACGGACAGCCGGCTGATGCCGAGCACGTCGAGAACCTCGAAGATGAGGCTCAGCTGACTTCGGAAGTCGGCGGGTGTCTCTTTCCTGGTCGCCTTGTACTCGACGTACTGCTCGTGCCTGAAGGTCGGCTCACCACGGTCGAACGCCACCGCGACATGCGTCGGCTGCTCGTCGCGGAGCACGTTGATCAGCATCGAGGTAAAGCCGTAGACCGCGTTCGTCGGCTGGCCGGTCGTGGTAGAGAAGTTCTCCGGAGGCAGCGCGAAGAACGCCCGGTATGCCAGGGAGTGCCCGTCCAGCAGTAGCAGCCTGCCTCTGCGCGCAGGCGCCCTTTCGGGATGGCCCTGGCCTTCTCCCGCCGTCCTAGCTGTCGCAGTGTCGTTGGCTGCGGTGTCTTTTGCTGCTGGGCCCTTCGGTGCCGCGTCCTTCGTTGCCACGCCCAGAGTTTAGTGCTCGGGTCTGTCACTATCGGGGGCGTTGGCCCGCCGGGCAGGCGGAATTCCAGCCCGATGCGGCCCACCCCTACGCTGGCACCAGCCGGCCGCAAAGGGCGGGAACGAGGAGGTATCGGTGCCAGAGTCGTCCGAGCGAGAGCAGCAGATCAAAGATGCCTTCAGCAGTCAGGGGACGCACCTGGCCGCGCGAATGGGCATCAGGATCCTTGAGGCCTCGCCGGAACGGGTCGTCGGGACGATGCCGGTGGAAGGCAACACACAGCCGTACGGAATCCTGCACGGCGGCGCGTCCTGCGTGCTCGCCGAATCGCTGGGCTCGCTTGGGTCAGCGCTGCAGGCCGGCCCGGAGAGGGTCACCGTGGGCATCGAGATCAATGCGACTCACCACCGGGCCGCCCGCGCTGGGCTGGTGACCGGCGTGGCAACGCTCTCGCACGGCGGCCGCACTATGTCGACGTTCGACATAGTGATCACCGACGAGGACGGCAGGCGAGTGTGCACAGCGCGGCTGAGCTGCCTGCACCGGGACGTAGTGCCCGGCGGTGGCAAGCCTGTCTGACTCGTCAGCCATGATCCGGAAGAATTGGCGTCTGCGGCGTTCGCCGAATCTTCCTGCAAGCGATTGCGGTGCGCGCCGAAACGCGGCGGACTGGTCAATAACCGGGCGCTGGAGCCGCGCGCGGACGGGATGTTTCCCTCATACCGTCAGGGGAATGGCAGTGTCTTTGCGCGCCGCCGCTGCCCGTCGCTAACGTGGTGGCAGAGCGAGGCGACCGAGTAGAGAACGTGCCGGCCCGGGGAAGGCCGACATGGCACCAAAGGTTCACTGGCTCAGGACCGTCGGCGCTCTGGCGCTTGGCGGCCTCAAGCGGCGGGCGCCGGTTACCACGGGGGCTGTGTGGCCGGCCCCGCCCGCTTGCCTCTAGGTTTCAGGCGGGACCGGGACCGTCGGTGGCGGTCTCCCCCGGCTGGCCTGAGTCGGCGTCCGCGGCGGCCTTCTCGGCCTCGGCCAGGACCTCCTCGGCCACGGCGCGCATCGTCTGGCGCCGGTCCATCGAGGTTTTCTGAATCCAGCGGAACGCCTGCGCCTCCGTCATGCCGCGGCTGTCCTGCAGGACGCCCTTGGCGCGGTCAAGCAGCTTGCGTACCTCGAGCCGGTCCCGTAGGCCGGCCGCCTCGGCGTTCAGCGCTGCGATCTCGGCGAACCGGCTGGCCGCGACCTCGATCGCCGGCACCAGGTCGGCCTTGGTGAACGGCTTGATGAGGTAGGCCATCGCGCCAGCCTCGCTGGCCCGCTGCACGAGGTCACGCTGAGAGAACGCGGTCAGGATGATCACTGGTGCGACCAGGTTCGCGGTAATGCGCTCAGCCGCGGAGATCCCGTCCAGGCCCGGCATCTTCACGTCCATGATCACCAGGTCCGGCCGGAGTTCCTCCGCCAGCTTCACGGCGGTCTCGCCATCGCTGGCCTCGCCGGCTACTACGTAGCCCTCCTCTTCGAGCATTTCGCGCAGATCAAGTCGGATCAGCGCCTCGTCTTCGGCTATCACCACGTTGAAGGGGGTCTTACTCACGAGCAGAGAGTACCTAAAACCCGGTACATTGACATTCAGCGCCTCCTCGGTGAGGCGTGCCCCGGTAGACCAACCTGGCAGAGTCCGCGGCCTCAAAATCCGTGCAGTGTGGGTTCGAATCCCACCCGGGGCACCCACGGCGTCAAGGCCCTACAGCAAATCATCTACATCGGAGCGATCTCGCCGCCAGCACACAGCGGGACGATCAAGCGGCCGCTGGCAGCTGCGGAATTGTCGGTGGCGAATGTCACGATAGCTATATGTACAAACGTCATGTTCGCGACCGTGCAATGGCGCTTATCGATAGCGGTGAAACTCTGCATGCCGTAAGCCTTCGCACAGGTGTCTCGGTCAGGGCATTACGCGAATGGCACGAGCATCCTGATCGGGGCAGGCAGAATCTGCCCTCCGTGTGTCCGAGATGCGCCGAGACACCATCGCTCCCGGAGCCAACCGGCGACTATGCCTATGTGCTGGGGCTGTACCTAGGCGACGGCTGCATAAGCGCCAACGGTGCACCGGCACGGGGTATCTGGGTACTTCGAATCGCATGCGCAGACGTCTGGCCTGGCCTGCTGGCCGAGTGCAAGCAGGCTGTCAAGGCCATACGTCCGGATAACAAGGTGGGAACGGTGCAGAGTGACGGCTGCAGCTACGTCACCTGCTATTCACGGCACTGGCCGTGTCTGATCCCGCAGCACGGGCCCGGCAAGAAACATGACAGACGCATCGAGCTAGAGCCATGGCAGCGGCTTATAACCGGTCAGCACCCCGACCGTTTCGTCAGAGGACTGTTCCATTCCGACGGTTGCCGATTCACTAACCGCGTGCGGCGGCCGCTCGCTGACGGCGACCACTGGTACGAATATCCGCGGTACATGTTCACCAACGAATCAAAGGAAATCCTCAACCTCTGCGGGGAGGCGCTGGACCAGCTCGGGGTTAGCTGGCGGTTCTCCCGCCGTAACACAATCTCGGTGGCCCGTCGCGAGGCGGTAGCCAGGCTCGACGAATATGTCGGCCCCAAGTACTGATTCACGCCTGCTAGCGGCCGGTTAGCTTGCCGGGCCGCAGCCCAGCGTTTCCTGGCTGAAGGGCGTGGACCTGGGCAAGCTGCACGCGCGAGCTGGTGCCGAGCTTGGCGAAGACCTTCCTGAGGTGATACTCGACCGTCTTTGGGCTGATAAACAGCCTGGCGGCTATATCGGCGTTCGACAGGCCCGCTACGGCCAGGCGGGCGACCTGGGTCTCTTGCGCGGTCAGCTGATCGCTGGACTCGGCATTGCGCTTACGAGCGGTCTCCCCCGTCGCCGCCAGTTCCCTGCGGGCCCGTTCAGCAAACGCCTCGATGCCCATGGCCTCCAGCAGGTTCAGAGCCGTGCCCAACTGCTCGCGCGCGCCGGTACGGCGGCGCTGGCGACGTAGCCACTCGCCGTAGAGCAGGTGACTGCGGGCGAGCTCAGCGCGAAGCTGGGTCCGGCTCAACCGGGCGATCGACTCGCGGTACAGACTGTCGGCTGCTTCGCCGCGTGCAGCCAGTGCCTGGACGCGGGCTTGGATCCCGAGCGCCCAGTTGGTTGGCGTCGTCTGGGTGATCATTGACATCCAGTTCTGTACGGCCTCGACGAGCTTGAAGTCACCGGTCCTGGCCGCCGCTTCGGCCAGCTCCGGGATGACGAACGGCGCATAGCCAAACGGGTCGCGCTCGAACAGCCGCCGTCCTGCATCGCGTGCCGCATCGTGACGCCCGAGTGCGTTGTTGAGCACCAGACTTGCGCATAGTCCCAGGTCGGCGAGCCTGCCCAGGCAGCGTTCTGTGCCTTCTCGGACTGTCGCACTGATGAGCTCAGAGGCTGCTGGTTCTCGCCCTCGCCAAGCCGCCAGCATCACCTCGGCGTGCGCAACCGGCGGATTTCCGGTCACCTCCGCGATGAGGCTGTCTTCGTCGAGGAGTGCCGCTGCGGCAGCGAGGTCGCCGGCCAGAATGTAGCTCCGGGCCAGCACGTGCCGAGCCCACTGCAGCCCGATCAGCGCGCCGTTGGCGCGGGCTACCTGAAGATGGTCGGCGGCGATCGCACGCCACGATTCGTCGTCCCACAATTCCAGGGCAACAAGCTGACCGGCCCTCCCGCTAGCCCGCGCGACCCAGCGGCCGACGTGTGTGTTGACGTCGTAGCGGTCGCTGGCGCGAAGCAGCTCAAGTGCCCGCTTCAGCGACGGTGCGGCTGCCTCATACCCTTCGGTCAGCCGCAGCGCCAGCGCGTCAAGGACCACGCCGACAGAGCGCGGCAGGTCCGGGCCGGGCGAAGCGGCCCTCGCCGCCTCGGCTGCTGCACGCAAGCCACCGTGGCCGCCGAGGTCGCCGACCCAGATCGCTGCGATCAGGGCCTCCAGGTGTGTCTCGCGCGCCAGGCTGGCGTCGAGCGGCTCCAGCTGCCTGGCCGCGGCAAGCAGCAGCTGAGCTGCGTCACCAGCGCGGCCCTGGTCGAGGGCGATCCGCCCCCTCAGGTGCGCCAGCTCGGCAGTCCGCAGCGTGTCAGGCGGCCCAGCCTCAACTGCGGTCAGCAGTTCCAGCGCCGCCTCGGGCGCGCCCGCGTCCCGCCTGGCCCAGGCCGCCGTGAGTAGGTCCTGTGCCCGGCGGCCGGAGTCAGGTGTCAGCAGCGCCGCCCGTTCGAGGAAGGCCGCCATCGCAGACAGACCACCGCGCGCCTGTGCCCGCCCGGCCGATCTTTCCAGCTCTTCGGCCACGCTCTCGTCTGGTCCCGGTGCGGCCTGAGCCAGGTGCCAGGCCCGGCGAGCTGGATCGATCTGTGCGATAGTGGCCTCCGCCAGCGCCCGGTGGAGCTCCTGCTGCTCCCGCAGAGGCGCCGACCGGTAAGCTGCCGAGCGGACCAGCGGATGCCGGAACACCACCCCGAACCCGAATTCGACCAGCCCGGCTTGCACCGCAGCCGTCGCAGCGTCCGAACCGATCCCCAGTCTCCTGGCTGCTCGCCAGACCAGAGACGCGTCGCCGGTCGGATCCGCCGCCGCAAGCTGGACCAGCCGCCTGCTTTCGGCCGGAAGAGCATCGATGCGCCGGCGGAAGCTTTCCTCGATGGCCGCCGAGAGCGGCTTTGCACCCATCCGCCCGAACCCGCCGGCCAGCTCGTCCGACGTCTGCCCGCGCGCCAGCTCAAGCAGCGCCAGCGGGTTCCCACCCGTCTCGGTGACAATCTGGTCGCGCACGGATCGATCCATCGGTCCGACGAGCGCCCAATCCATGAGCTTGCGCGCATCCGCCTTAGGCAGTCCGCCCACCACCAGTTCTGGCAAGCCGGCAACCTCGTCGTTCGCGCCACGACTCGCGTAGATCAGGCCGACAGACTCCTCTTGCAGTCGACGCGCTACGAACCCCAGCACCTGCGCAGACGCCCGGTCCAGCCACTGCTCGTCATCAATCAGGCAGATCAAAGGCTGCTCGTCTGCCGCCTCGGACAGCAGGCCCAATACCGCCATGCCAACGAGAAACCGGTCCGGCGCCTCACCACGACTGATTCCGAACGCGGTCTCCAGGGCTTCGCGCTGCGGACCCGGCACCCGATCCAGGCGATCCAGCACGGGCGCCAGCAACTGCGACAGCCCGGCGAATGCCAGCTCCATCTCCGACGGCACACCGCCTGCCCGTGCCACCCGGCAGCCCGCCGCGTGAGCAGCCGTGTAGTCCAGCAGGGCGGTCTTGCCTACGCCCGGCTCGCCAACCACGACTAGCGCGTGACTCTCGCCCGCGCGCACGGCATCTATCAGCCGGCCGAGTACCTCGCACTCGGCGCGCCGACCCATGAGCCCTGTGCTGCCTCCGAGCCGAGCAGGCGCCGACCACTGCACTTCACCGAGGCTACGCGACCTGGCCGACGGCGCCCCGGAGCAGCACCCCGCTCGCCTCGGACAAATCTGGTGAAATAGATCAGGGCTGCAACTGCGGGCCTGCTGCATCACCGGAGGCGTCCTCCGGGCCGGTCAGCCCGAGCTGCCCGGCGGTGGACCGCGGCCGCAGCATTTGCTGCCTCGGCGGCGGCTCCGCCCGGTGGAGCAAGGCCCGCTGGCGGCCGCGGTGGTGCTCAGAGGCCAGGTAGCCGACCGCCAGGAGGCCGACGGCCACCATGGCGAGCAGGTTAGAGCGCAGTCCGTACAGCGTCGGCGTGTAATCGATCCGTACGGCTTCGATAGCTGCGCCGGCACCGGCCCACAACGCCGCGTACAGCGCGAACGCGCGTCCGCCGCTGAGGGCATACCGGTGGATCGCATAGCTGACCGCGACAGCGACCAGCAGGTCAAGTGCAGATTCATAGAGGAACAGCGGCTGGAAGGCGGCCGCCGCTTGGTACCCGCCCACGCGGTGCTGGGGGGCGATCGCCACAGCCCATAGCAGCCCTGACGGCGGCCCGTACAGCGTCTGGCTGAACCAGTTGCCCCACACCGAGATCGCCTGAGCCACGGCAAGTGCCGGTGCGGCGGCGAGCGCCACGGGGCCCACCTCGATCCCGGTCTGGCGGCAGTAAACCCAGGCGGCCAGCGCGCCGGCCGCGACGGCCCCGGCCACCCCCATGCCGCCTTGCCAGACTCGGAACACGTCGGTCCAGTCCCGGCCACGGCCGAAGTACAAGTCAGAGTCGGCCAGCACACTGTAGACACGCGCCCCGACGAAGCCCACTGGAACCGCGACCGTGGCGAGGTCGAGTATGACCCCGCGCCGCCCGGTGGCCTGCCGGTACCGCCGATCGGTCAGCCAAAGGGCCGCCACCACGCCGACCACCATGCACAGCGCGTAGGCGCGAACCGGGATCGCGCCCAGGTGCCAGACCGAGACGGCCGGGCTCGGGAGGTAAGCCACGGGCATGGTTGGACGTTACCCGCCAGCCGCCCCTTTCGGCCAAGCGTGACCGGCCGGAAATGTCGGTCAGCCCGGCAAACTGTCAGCGCATCGGGGTGGCGGTCGGGCTGATCGCTGCTGGCAGCGAGGTCTCGCCGCACAGGTACGCATCGACTGCGGCCGCAGCCGACCGGCCTTCGGCGATTGCCCAGACAATCAGTGACTGACCCCGGCCCATGTCCCCGGCAACGAACACGCCGGGCACGTTCGTCGCGAACTGAGTGTCCCTGGCCACGTTTCCCCTGCTGTCGAACGTCACGCCAAGCCCAGTGGCCAGCGGCCCCGCCTCTGCGCCGGTGAACCCCATGGCCAGCAGCACTAGGTCGCAGGCAAGTTCTCGCTCAGTGCCAGTAACCGGCTGGAAGCCGCCAGCCGCCAGCTCTACCTCCACCAGCGCCAGTCCGCGGACCCGACCGGACTCGTCGCCGAGGAAGCGCTGGGTCGACACCGCATAGACCCGCTCGCCGCCCTCCTCGTGCGCGCTGGAAACCCGGAAGATCGCCGGGTGGACTGGCCACGGCTGCCCAGCTGGCCGGTTCAGTGGCGGCCTCGGCAGGATCTCCAGCTGGGTGATGGAGGCCGCGCCCTGCCTGATGGCTGTTCCGAGGCAGTCTGCGCCGGTGTCACCGCCGCCGATGATCACCACGTTCCGGCCTTTCGCCGAGATCGCCGTCTGCGGTACCTGGCCGGAGTATGGCAGCGTTGGCGGCCGGTCCAGCCCGGGCTGCCGCCTGGCGCGCTGCCGGCCGTCTCCGGCACGGCCTCCGCCGGCTCCGGCCGCGGCGGCCACCGCACGATTCGCCAGCGGCAGGTACTCCATGGCCTGATAGATCCCGGCCAGGTCGGCTCCGGGCACAGGCAGCGGCCTGGCCACCGTGGCCCCGCCGGCTAGCACGATCGCGGCATAGTCACGGCGCAGCTCGTCAGCCGTGATGTCGACGCCAGCATGGACTCCGCAGCGGAACTCGGTACCCTCGGCCAGCATCTGGATCAGGCGCCGGTCCAGGTGCCGCTTCTCCATCTTGAACTCGGGGATCCCGTAGCGCAGCAGGCCACCAGGTGCATCCGCACGCTCGAACACGGTGACCAAGTGACCGGCCCTGGTCAGCTGCTGAGCGGCGGCCAGCCCGGCTGGACCGGAGCCGATCACCGCAACCTTGCGGCCGGCAGCCAGTGCGACCGGGGCCGGCCGCCGTGGGGGCACCCAGCCCTCGGCCCAGGCCCGGTCGATGATCTCGACTTCGACCTGCTTGATCGTCACCGGATCGGAACTGATGCCGAGCACGCAAGCAGACTCGCAGGGTGCCGGGCACAGCCGGCCGGTGAACTCGGGGAAGTTGTTGGTCGCATGCAGCCGCTCGGCAGCCGCGCGCCAGTCCCCGCTGTGCACCAGGTCGTTCCACTCCGGGATCAGGTTGCCAAGCGGACAGCCAGAATGGCAGAACGGGATTCCGCAGTCCATGCACCGGCCAGCCTGCCGCTCCAGGTCGGCGGTACCGAACTCGGTGTAGACCTCCCGCCAGTCGCTGATGCGGACATCGACCGGGCGGCGGGTCGGCGTCAGCCGCTGCGTGGTGAGGAAGCCCTTCGGGTCAGCCATGTCCGCGTCCTCAGCCGTTCGCCGCGGCCATCACGGCCGCGCCGACGTCACGGCCGTCGAGCTCAGCCCGGCGCGCCGCGGCGAGCACGCGCTTGTAGTCACGCGGCATCACCCGGCCGAACCTGGCCAGCGCAGCGTCCCAGTCCGCTAGCAGGCTCGCCGCGACCGCCGACCCGGTTTCGGCGTGATGCCGCCCGATCAGCTCGCGTAGGAAGCAGGCATCCTCGTCAGTTACCGGTTCCAGGTCGGCCATCTGCGTGTTGACCTGGCTTGGGTCCGGGTCCAGCAGGTAGGCGATGCCGCCGGACATGCCCGCCGCGAAGTTACGGCCGACCGGGCCGAGTACGACCACCCGGCCGCCGGTCATGTACTCGCAGCCGTGGTCGCCGGTCCCCTCGGCCACCGCGGTCGCGCCGGAGTTGCGGACGCAGAACCGCTCACCCACGACCCCTCGCAGCAGAATCTCGCCGCTGGTGGCGCCGTACCCGATCACGTTGCCAGCGATCACGTTGTGCTCCGCAGCCAAAACCGACGCCGGATCGGGCGCGGCGATGATCCGACCGCCAGACAGGCCCTTGCCGAGATAGTCATTCGCATCGCCGTGCAGCCGGAGCGTGATCCCCCTGGGCAGGAACGCGCCGAGTGACTGGCCCGCGGAGCCGGTCAGGTCAACCTCGATCGTGCCGTCGGGCAGGCCGTCCCCGCCCCAGCGCCTGGTCAGCTCGCTGCCGAGCATGGTGCCTACAGTCCGGTTGACGTTGCGCACCGGTAGCTCCAGCCGGACCGGCGTGCCTTGCGTGAGAGCGCCTTCCGCCAGCAGGATCAGCGTGTTGTCCAGTGCCTTGTCCAGCCCATGGTCCTGGCTGGCCACGCAGTTCCTGACCGCATCTGGCGGCAGCACGGGCACGTGCAGGACCGGCCGCAGGTCGAGGCCAGCGGCCTTCCAGTGGCTGACAGCCGCGGTGGTGTCGAGCAGCTCGGCATGCCCGACCGCCTCGGCCAGGGATCGGAAACCGAGCCTGGCCAGGTACTCGCGTACCTCCTGGGCAAGGAACTCGAAGAAGTTGACGATGAACTCCGGCCGGCCGGTGAATCTGGCCCGCAGTTCCGGGTTCTGGGTCGCGACGCCCACCGGGCAGGTGTCCAGGTGACAGACGCGCATCAGGACGCAGCCGGCCACTACCAGTGGCGCGGTAGCGAAGCCGAACTCCTCGGCGCCGAGTAGCGCCGCAATGATCACATCCCGGCCGGTCTTCAGCTGACCGTCCACCTGGACCACAATCCGGTCACGCAGATCGTTGCGCAGCAGCGTCTGCTGCGTCTCAGCGAGACCGAGCTCCCATGGCCCGCCGGCGTGCTTGATGCTGGTCAGCGGGGAAGCCCCGGTGCCGCCGTCGTGCCCGGAGATCAGCACCACATCGGCATGCGCCTTCGACACCCCGGCCGCCACCGTCCCGACGCCCATCTCTGCGACAAGCTTGACGTGGACTCTGGCCAGCGGGTTGGCGTTCTTCAGGTCGTGGATCAGCTGGGCCAGATCCTCGATGGAGTAGATGTCGTGATGTGGCGGCGGCGAGATGAGCCCGACACCTGGCGTGGAGTGCCGCGTGGCCGCGATCCATGGGTACACCTTGTGCCCTGGCAGCTGGCCGCCCTCCCCCGGCTTGGCCCCCTGGGCCATCTTGATCTGGAGGTCATCGGCGTTGACCAGGTACTCGCTGGTCACCCCGAACCGGCCGCTCGCTACTTGCTTCACCGACGACCGGCGCAGGTCGCCGTTAGGGTCTGGCACGAACCGGCGAGCGTCCTCGCCGCCCTCACCGGTATTGGACCGGCCGCCGAGCCGGTTCATCGCGATCGCGATGGTCTCGTGCGCCTCGGCCGAGATCGACCCGTACGACATAGCGCCGGTAGCGAACCGCGTCACGATGCTTGAAACGGGCTCGACCTCTTCGAGAGGGACTGCCGTTCGCGCGGCCGCCGAGTCCACGCCACGGATGCGCAGCAGACCGCGCAACGTCATCAGCTTCGCCGACTGGTCATCGACGAGCTTGGTGTACTCGCGGAACACCTTGTCCTGGCCACTGCGGGTCGCGTGCTGGAGCTTGAACACAGCCTCAGGGCTGAACAGGTGCGGCTCGCCGTCGCGGCGCCACTGGTACTCCCCGCCTGTCTCCAGGCGCTGGTGCGGCCTGCCGCCGCGGGCCGGGTAAGCCCTTGCGTGCCGCTGGCCAATCTCGCCTGCGATCTCGGCGAAGCCAATCCCCCCGAGCGGGGACGATGTCCCGGCGAAGCACGAGCTGATCACCTCTGGGCCAAGCCCGACGACTTCGAACAGCTGAGCACCGGTGTACGAGGCGACCGTGGACACGCCCATCTTCGACATGATCTTGAGCACGCCCTTGCCGAGGGCTTTAAGCAGGTTGGCGCCGGCCGCGCGCTCGCTCACGTCGCGGATCGTGCCGCGGCGAACCATCTCTTCCACCGACTCGATAGCCAGGTACGGACACACAGCCGCTGCGCCATAGCCAAGCAGCAGTGCGATGTGGTGGCATTCCCGCGCGTCGCCAGACTCCACAATCAGGCCTGCTCTGGTCCTGGTGCGCTCGGCGATGAGGTGATGGTGAACCGCGCCGGTCAGCAACAGCGACGGGATCGGGGCCAGCTCAGTCTCAGCTCCCGCGTCCAGTGTCTGGCCGCCGGTTGGACCGCCGCCGGCCTCGGCGCCGCGGTCGGACAGGACGATTATCCGGGCACCGGCGGCGATCGCCGTCGAGACCTCCGCCCTGATCTCAGCCAGCCTCGCCTGCAGTGCTGGCCCGCCGCCAGCGACGTCATAACGGCCATCGACCACATGCGAGGCGAACCCCTGCATGTCACCGTCGTCGTTGATGTGCACGATCTTGGCCAGGTCGTTGTCACTGATCACCGGGAAGGGCAGCACGACCTGCCGGCACGAGGCCGGGCCGGGATCGAGCAGGTTATGTTCCGGGCCAGTGGCGCTGCCAAGTGAGGTGACGAGTTCCTCCCTGATGGCGTCCAGCGGCGGATTGGTCACCTGAGCGAAGAGTTGGCTGAAGTAGTCGTAGACAAGGCGCGGCCGATCAGACAGGACTGCCAGCGGCGTGTCGGTTCCCATCGAGCCGAGCGGCTCGGCGCCGGTGCGCGCCATCGGGGCGAGCACCACCCTCAGCTCTTCCTCGGTGTAGCCGAACAGCTGCTGCTGGACTAGCAGCACCCGGCTGTCCGGCAGCTCGCGGGTGCGCTCGGGCAGGTTGCGCAGATTCACCATGCCCGCGTGCAACCAGTCGGAGTACGGGTGTGCGGCCGCCAGCTCCGACTTCACCTCTTCGTCCTCGATGATCCGCCCGGAACCAGTGTCGGCAAGGAAGATCCGGCCCGGCTGCAGCCTGCCCTTGCGGATCACCCGGTTTGGCTCGATATCCAGCACGCCAACTTCGCTGGCCAGGACGACAAGTCCGTCGTCGGTAACCCAGTACCGCCCCGGTCGCAGGCCGTTGCGGTCGAGTACTGCGCCAATGACCTCACCGTCAGTGAACGCGATCAGGGCCGGCCCGTCCCAGGGCTCCATCAGCGAGGCATGAAAGCGGTAGAACTCGCGGCGGGCCGGGTCCATGGCCAGGTTGTTCTCCCATGGCTCCGGGATCATCATCAGCACCGCGTGCGGTAGCGATCGGCCTCCCAGGTGCAGCAGCTCCAGGCAAGCGTCGAAGCTGGCCGAGTCGCTGACTGTATCGTCCATCAGCGGCAGCAGCCGCTCGATCCCGCGCCCGGCCGCATCGGTGCCGAGGACGTCCGAGGCAAGTTGCGCCTCCCGAGCCCGGAACCAGTTCCGGTTGCCGCGGATCGTGTTGATCTCGCCGTTGTGTGCGATCAGCCGGTAGGGGTGGGCCAGCGGCCAGGACGGGAACGTGTTTGTGGAGAACCGGGAGTGCACGAGCGCGATCGCGGTCGCATACAGCGGGTCAGACAGGTCGGGGAAGAACGCCTCAAGCTGCAGTGCGGTCAGCATGCCCTTGTAGACGATCGTGGCGCTGGCCAGGCTGGCCAGGTACAGCCCGGTCTCGTGCTCGACGCGCTTGCGCAGGCAGTAGGCCATCCGGTCGAGATCAAGCCCGGACTCGCCATGCAGCCCGGACACGACCAGCTGGGCGAGCCGGGGCAGCACCGCGCGTGCCCCGTTCCCGCAGAAATCGGGGTTGTGCGGCACGTCGCGCCAGCCGAGCACCGTCAGCCCTTCGGCCGACGCGACTCGCTGCACGGCCGCCATCTGCCGCGCGGCCTCGTCCGGATCGACTGGCAGGAACGCCAGCCCGGCCGCGTAGCTTCCAGCCGGTGGCAGCTCAAAGCCGCAGCGGGCGCGCAGCAGCGCATCTGGCATCTGAGTGATAATGCCGGCGCCGTCTCCCGAGTCCGGATCGGCACCCTTCGCGCCTCGGTGATCGAGATTTCGCAGCACGGTGAGGGCATCGGCCACCGTCTGGTGGCGGCGCTCGCCGGTCAGGTCAGCCACGAAGCCGACGCCGCAGGCGTCGTGCTCGTTACCACTGTCGTAAAGGCCGGTCGCTGCCTGAGGGGAGGCAGATACCATCCAGCGCGCTCCTGTCGTCTCATCCGCCGCCGGGAGGAAGCGGTAGTGGGATCGGGACGACACTGGCCCTGGTCACGGCGGGACAACACTGGCCCAGGATGCAGCGGGCAGCTCCGCTGCCGCGCACTTAGCGAGCAGTATAACGAAGCGAGACCACCTGGATCAGGCCCCACTTTCCCGGACGCCGGCGGCGAGCTCAGTAGCGAGATCGCGCACCCCAGCTAGGCCAGCCTCCGGGCTGTCAGCGGCGAGCAGCCGCTGAACGAAAGCCGAGCCGACGATGACGCCATCGGCAAAGCCTGCTACCTGCGCAGCCTGCCGTCCGTCCCGGACGCCCAGCCCGACCGCAACCGGCAGGCTTGTGTACTCCCGGACGCGGCGCACGAGCCCCTCGGCCTGGCTGCCCACCGATTCCCTGGCTCCCGTGATGCCCATCAGGGAAGCCGCATACACGAATCCGCTGCACACCGATGTGATCAGCTCGATCCGCCGGTCCGAACTGCTTGGCGCCACCAGGAAGATGGGATCCAGGTGACTTTCCGCGGCTGCGGCCAGCCACGGCCCGGCCTCTTCCGGCGTCAGGTCCGGGGTGATGAGCCCGCTGCCGCCGGCCGCCGCCAAGTCGGCCGCGAACTGCGCGACGCCATGCTGCTCCACCGGGTTCCAGTAGGTCATGATCACCGTCGGCACGCCGGCCGCGGCCACGGCCTCGACCGTCCGCAGCACGTCGGTCACCCGCGTCCCGCCAATCAGCGCCCGGTGTACGGCCTCCTGGATCACGGGCCCGTCCATCAGCGGATCGGAGTAAGGCAGCCCGATCTCGATGACGTCCGCCCCGGCCTCGGCTATCGCGGTCGCCGCCTCGATTGCGCCGTCGACTGTCGGGAATCCGGCTGGCAGGTAGCCGACCAGAGCGGCCCGCTCCTCAGCTGCCGCTTTCTCGAACGCCGCGCTGACGGCGCTCACTGTCCGCTGTCCAGATGGCCGAACCAGCGGGCCGCAATGTCGACGTCCTTGTCACCACGGCCGGACAGGTTGACCAGCAGCACGGCGTCGGGACCCAGTTTCGGCCCCAGTTGCAGCGCGCCGGCCAGAGCGTGCGACGACTCGATCGCCGGGATAATGCCCTCAGTTCGGCACAGCACCGAGAAAGCGTGCATTGCCTCGCTGTCTGTCACCGGCTGGTAGCTCGCCCTGCCGTTCTGCTGCAGCCAGGCGTGCTCGGGACCGACTCCCGGATAGTCGAGTCCGGCGGAGATCGAGTGCGTCTCGAGCGTCTGGCCGTCCGCGTCCTGGAGCAGGACGGTCCGCATGCCGTGCAGCACGCCTTCCGATCCCACGCTCAGCGTCGCGGCGTGCCGCCCGGTCTGAACGCCCTCGCCACCCGCCTCACAGCCGATCAGCGCGACGCCGGAGTCCGGGATGAACGCGTGGAAGATGCCGATGGCGTTGGAGCCGCCGCCAACGCAGGCGATCACGGCGTCCGGCAGCCGGCCGGCAGTCCGCAGCATCTGCTCGCGGGCCTCCACGCCGATGACGCGCTGGAAGTCGCGGACCATCATCGGGAACGGGTGCGGCCCGCCTACCGAGCCAATGCAGTAGTGGGTGTCCGCCACCGTGGACACCCAGTTCCTGAAGGCCTCGTTCATCGCGTCCTTGAGCGTGCGGCTGCCGGTGGTCACCGGGATGACCTCGGCGCCCAGCATCCGCATCCTGGCGACATTCAGCGCCTGCCGCCGGGTGTCCTCCTCGCCCATGAAGACCGTGCAGTCCAGGCCGAGCAGCGCGGCCGCGGTAGCGGTAGCCACCCCGTGCTGGCCGGCGCCGGTCTCGGCGATGACCCTGGTCTTGCCGAGGCGCTTGGTCAGCAGTGCCTGGCCGAGCACGTTGTTGATCTTGTGCGAACCGGTGTGGGCCATATCCTCGCGCTTGAGGAAGACCCGGCAGCCGCCTGCCTCGGCGGCGAACCTTGGCACCTCGGTCAGCAGCGTGGGCCGGCCGGCGTATCCCGTCAGCAACGCCGACAGCTCAGCCTGGAACACCGGGTCCGCCCTGGCCTCGGCATAGGCGGTAGTCAGCTCGTCGAGCGCGGACATCAGGGCTTCCGGCGCCAGCCTGCCCCCAAAACTGCCGAAGTGGCCGGTCGCATCCGGCACCGTGGTGGCGCTGGCCACGTTGCCCGTCATGCCGGTCCGCCTTCTGGGCCTTCCGGGCCGGCCGGGCCAGCTCCCGGACCGCCAGGCCCACCTCCTGTCCCAGCCGAGCCGCCGCCGCGGCTGGAGCGAAGCGCGGGGTGCGAGCCCGCGGTGACGAGATCGGCGACGGCGGACCTCGGGTCCTTGCCGGTAACCAGGCTTTCACCGACAAGCACGGCGTCCGCCCCGGCGGCTGCATAGGCCAGCAGGTCATGCGGACCGCGCACGCCTGACTCGGCGATCTTGATCGTGCCCTCCGGGACATGCGGAACCAGCTGCGCGAACACGCCCCGGTCGACCTGCAGGGTGGCCAGGTTCCTGGCGTTGATGCCGAGCACTGCGGCGCCGGCCGCCACGGCCCGCTCCAGCTCGGCCAGCGTATGAACCTCGACCAGCGGGACCAGCCCGATCGATTCCGCTCGTTCCACCAGCGAGACCAGCGCGTTCTGCTCCAGCGCTGCGACGATCAGCAGGACGAGATCGGCCCCGTAAGCCCTGGCCTCCCACAACTGGTAGGAACTGACGATGAAGTCCTTGCGCAGCACCGGCACCTGGACGGCCTCGCGGACGGCCGCCAGGTCCTCGATGCTGCCGCCGAAGCGACGCTGCTCGGTCAGCACGCTGATGATCTTGGCTCCGCCTGCCTCGTAATCGGCAGCGAGCGCGGCAGGATCGGCTATCGCGGCCAGCGCGCCCTTGGACGGGCTGGCCCGCTTCACCTCGGCGATGACAGCGACCTCAGTGCCCGCGAACGCCGCCATCACGTCCTTGCATGGCGGCCTTCTGGCGGCCAGTTCCTTTACCCGCTCCAGCGAGATCTCCCGCTGCCGGGCGGCAAGGTCGGAACGCACTCCATCGAGGATTTCGTCAAGGACGCTCACGCGGTTCTGCCGTCCCCTCGGGTGGGATGCCTTGCCTGGAAATCGTAGCGAGAGCTCACGCCTAGCCGATCGCCGGGTCGCCGACGGCGTCGGGCGTGCCCTCTGCCAGGGCCACATTCTCGCCAGCGTGCCCGAGCCGCCGCGGTGCGGCCGCGAACGCCCTGGCCACGGCCGGATGCAACAGCGTGCCGAGGGTAATGAGGGCCAGCAGCGTACCGCCCATATAGCCGGCATAAGCGAATCGGAACAGCCCGACGGCGGCCAGCCCGGACTCAACAGTGATGGCAACCAGCCAGGTCGGATGGCTGCCCGACCTGACCAGCCCGGCAAGCCCGCAGAGGGCCACGGCAACGATCAGAGTCAGCACAAGCCAGGGCATATTGCGCCGGCTGTAGCCCAGGCCGATGGCCGCCGAAGCACCTGCCTGCGCGACGAGCAGCCTTGCAACAAAGCTCGTGACGGAATCGCGCGTCCTGGCCTGCGAGAGCATAATGTCAGCCACCTTCCGCAGTAGAACAGATCCCAGCGCTTCGCGGCCCCAGTATTGCACTGTCCGTTAGCATCTGTCCCTCTGTGCGGCGTTCGCGCCTTGCTGGGGCAATCACCGTCGCCGGCACACCGCGATCAGGCCGTTCTCGATCCGGCTGACGTCGGGTCCTCGCCGCGGCTGAGTGCCTCCCAGATCGAAGCCGAGTCGGAGGGCGCCTCGACCGATCCCGGCGCACTTGCGGCCACCTGCTGGCGGGCGGTTGTCGGCGCGTCATAGCGGCTCGACATCACCGCCATCCGCTCGGCCCGGCTGGCAATCAGGATTCCGGCAGCGATCATGGCGATCGCGCCGGCGACCACCATCGCCTGCCAGCCGACCGCCGTGAAGATCACATGTGGAGTGGTTCCGGCCACGTCCGGCGTGCCGGTCGAAACGGCGCCGCTACCGTCAGTAACCGAGGCCGCACTCGATGAGGCCGGGGTGATGTTCGCTGTCGCGGCCGTGATCGCACCGGCGCGGGACAGGGTGAATGCTGAGGCCGCCAGGCTGGCGGCGATCAACGCGAACAGCCCGCCGGCCAGCCGCCGTAGCAGGCGCCTGCTGGCCAGGACTGCCGCCAGAGTCGCCAGGCCGGCCACTACGAGCGCATCGGCATAAGGCACCAGAGCTGCGCCGGTCACCTCGATGCGGCTGGCCGGAAGCGGCCGGGGCGGGTTAGTGGCCACCTGCGCCCAGCCCTGCCTGGTGGCCAAGAAGATGAGCCCGGCTCCGGCGGCGCCAAGCAGCAAGACGACGGTGAGTTCCCGCCGTGGCGAGCTCGGCCCGCGCAGGAAGCCGCTGTGCTGCCGCTCGACGTCACTGCTCAAGGCCTGCCTCCCAGAATGCACAGTCAGCAGGCTAGCGCCACGACGCCGCCAGCCCGACGCCGGCCGCCGCTGCTGGCGCCTGTAACGGCCATGCTCCAGCCAGGCTCAGCGCCAGTGCCATATCCCTGACAGCACGTATCATGGCTCGTGGCTGAATCCCGGCGATGCTGGCAGTGCAGCACCTACTTCGCACCAGTCCGCGAGCACGCGCGATTCTGCTCCCCCCGCTGCCGGCTCAGGTGGAACCAGGCGCGAGCGAGCGGCCACGCAGCGGGATCCAGTGCGCCGGCCTGGTCCGCTGACGCGATGACCGAGACCATCAGCCGACTGAGTGAAGCCAAGGCCGGCGACCGGCCAGCCGGACTGGCCGGGATCAGCGATGCTGTCTGGCGGGTCACGATCGTGGACGCCACCCTCATCCGGTACCGGCCTGAGGTGTACGACAGAATTCTCGCCCGGCGCCCGTCCGAGCAGCGGCGGCTGATCGAGGACACGCTGGCGGGACTGCGGTTCGTCCGCAACCACCTGGGGCACGAATCCGGCCTCGCCGGGCTCGTCGGGCCGACCCTGGCCGATGGCAGTGGCGACGTCACCGCCTGGGTGTGGAAGTCCGTACCGGTCATAGCTCCGGCTGGTGTTGCGGACTTGAGCAACCTGCTGCTGACCCGACAGCCAGCTGCCGCCTAGCACCGACCGGCTCTGCACGCCCTAATCGCGCCGCACATCGAATCTCACCGGGTTCAGTCGGACTAAGCTCGCCAGATGGCAGCTATCGTGGCGGCGGTCGCCGGGCCGCACGCGCTGAATGGCGAGGGCTGGCGGCAGGCGGGAGAGCTGGGCCTAGCCTTACTGCTGTCGGCCGCGGTCGGCCTGGAGCG
>Ga0335075_10003985_pt1 | contig 23170 bp, 19 predicted proteins | sample Lox_Sample_24_FD_206723 | JGI IMG/M metagenome (GOLD analysis project Ga0335075, IMG submission 206723) | Soil microbial communities from Loxahatchee National Wildlife Refuge, Florida, United States - Lox_Sample_2.4 | ecosystem: Environmental > Terrestrial > Soil > Wetlands | place: USA...
TCCTTGTCGAATGGGACAATGGCCTTGAACTCTACCCGGTTGCGGAGCTTTTCGCGCCATGCATCATAGGTTTTCTCGGAAAGCCGTTTGCTCGCCGGCTGGACGGCAACCTGTACCTTCATATCGGACGGGACCGAGCCTCCGGGCGGCGGGTCGATGATGACGAAGAAGCTACCGGTGCCGACATCGGGATTGCTCCAGACCGCAACGGTGAACGGTCCGACTTTACGGTCCTGCATGATGGGATATGGCGGCCCGATGTGGGCCCAGGCAGGGATGCTCCCGCAGACAACCAGCAGCGCCACCAGCGTGCAGATACGGCATACGATCCGTTGTCCATATCGATTCTGAAGGCGCAGGAATGTCGGAGTCATCATCTTCATCCCGCCATCATGGTGGCGCGCATATCCATGGGTTGAGTCATAAGCCAGACGGATGCCAGGAAGAGCAGCAAACAGACGACTGCCCAGGGCGAGAAAGCGCGAATGGCATGTTGTTTGCAATCTTCCTCTGCAAGACGCCATGCAACGAGCAGCGATCCTGCCAGGCCCAAAAGGAGAAAACCAAATTCGATTGGCTGCACGCTGTATTTCGGGATGCCAAGCAGCGTCCAGCGAGGCTCACCCAGGAAGGGCCGGCCGAGGCTGGCGACAGCGTCCTGTGTAACCGGAATGATCGTATAGAGGCCGGTGAAAAAGTGGAATCCATAGTGCGCCAACCACATGCCGAAGCCTAGCGGCACCAAAGAGTAGGTGTAGCGGAGAACCAGCGGCAGCCACGCCCGCTTTACACCGGCCCAGGCGCGTGTAATCCAGGCGGCGCACCCGAGCAGGGCGGCTGGCTCAACAATGAGAAAGACGGTGAAGAGTAAACCCAGAATCGGCGCTTCGTTCTGAATATGTAGCTGATGTTCCAGCCAGGTCTCCACCGTATATACGGGGCTCACCATACCGAATGCATTCATCAGGGCGCCGAAGCAAAAAACAAGCACAAGTGCGGCGATGTCCTTGCGTCGGGAGAAATAGCCAACGCCGGAGCGCCTTGGATCCGTTATCAGCTCGCTGGCCGGGAGACGGCTGAGGATGCCGATGTTGTCGTGCGGGCAGGCGTGCACGCAGTCCAGGCAGAAGGTGCAGTCCATGTTGCCGGCTTTGGCGGGCAGAAAGAGAGCCAGTTCGCAGCCGCGCTGGAGCACAACGAGATCCGAGCCTGGCGCGTGGCGGCCGCGGATGCAGTCCTTCGTATGACACTCCGAGCAGACTTCCTGATCGCGCACTTCCACCTCAAGCGGCGAGACGGTGGACGCGATGAAGTTGAACTGACCGATCGGACAGACATACTTGCAGAAGGTTGCGTGTTTGAAGAGCCCGTCGATCACCAGGACGGCAGCGAAATAGCCGGCGATGATCCATGCCGTCAGCCACGGAGAAGACCACAAGCCGAAGAGTTCATAGGTGAACAGGATAAGCGCAAACAGAGCTACCGCAAGCCACTTGTTGCGCAGCCGTCGCGGCCAGTTGAATCGTGGATGGATCCAGCGCCGCATGGCGTTACGCGCGAGCATGAAAGGGCAGGCCATGCAGAAGAAGTTGCCCGCGACGAGGATCACCAGCACCAGCGCGCCTCGGAAGTGCACCCACGTAAGCACCGTGGCCAGATTCTTAGGAGAAATGGACGGACCGAAAAGGCCGTGTAAAATCATCACCGTGCTGACAGCCAGCAGAGGGATTGCGAGGATAGTCCGCGAGTGTCGCCATTTCAAAAATCGGCCCACAATAGGCACGAGTAGAAGATCGAACGGCGGAGATCCCAGGAAATCGTCGTCGAGGTCGTTTTCGAGTCCACCACGCGGCTCGGGCGAATTGGATACGGTTACAGACACTTAATTCGATCGGACGCCTCTTACGTCCACCTGGCGCTCGAGTTTTCTTCCATCGGCCAGCTTGATGTGCAGTAGCACAACCCAATCGCCGCCCATGTTGAAGTTGACATTTGCGCGATAGCGGCCCGGAGCCGACTCACTTGCCTCAGCGAAGACGGGACTCATTCCAGGATGAGACATATCGGCCTCAACCATGATAGCGGCACGGTCAATGGGATTGCGGGCCGCATCCGCGAGTTGAACATCCACCGTTGCGAGGCCGATGTGCGCAGGCTGGGGTGCGATCTGTTCTTGTACGGATATTCGCGGAGCGGAATCGACTGCCCGACGACAAGCAGTTACCGATAATGTCGCCATGCAGGCCATCGCGAGAAGCGCCGTGCAAAACTGAGGGGCCGCCATGAGGCGACCCCCGTTCATACGCCATGTGGTCAATTTAACTCCCGAACATAAAACCGCGAGGCGGTAAGGAATCAAGCTGCGCAGGATGCGCCTTCCTCAAGTTCATCGTTGCGCCAGGAGCAGGTGCAGGCGGCCTTTTTCGTCTCTCCCTCAGACGGAAACATGTGGTAGTACATGGCGATGACCATCGGAATGAAGACGACCGAGTTGTAAAAGAGGTGAAGCTGGACACGGGGGATAAAGAGCTGCACGATGCTGAATGGCACTGGCTTGCCGAAGAGATTGTGGTGAAACGTGGCCTGTCCAATCAGAAGCAAGTGCTCGATATGGTGCCAGAACTGGATCCAGAACGCCACCATCCACCAGATATAGCTTCGCCCGGCAAAGCCTTTGCGAAGCACCCAGATACCGATGAGCATGATCAGGGCATATCCGTAGTGCAGTGCCTCCGACTTGATAAGCCATGGATACCAGAGCCCCAGAATGCCGTTTGATTTTGCGACCGGCCAGCCCATCACCCAGATCTGATAAGCCTGAGCCAGATGCTCGCCCCAATGCCCAAGTACGATGGCCATAAATATGAACAACGCTCGCTCGTGCCATTGCGAATTCAACCTGTCATAGAAGCCCTGGCGGGGTGCCTGAGCGACAGCAATCTGCGGGATGCTCGGGTTGGAAGCTGCCATAGATTAGTCACCTCGATCAGGACAGGGAACGATCGCTCTCAAGCTACTGAATCTGAAGCCTCTCCGTCTTCAGTCAATGGATGGAAGAATATATCAAACTTTCGATTGATCGTCCGTTTGTGCCGAGGATTTGGTGAGTAGTTGGAGATAAAGATCAACCGTTGGTTGGTTGACCGTCCCCTCCCTCAACCTTCATGTTTGCTGGAACCCGTGCCTGGAAGATCCGCTCAATACTGCTCTGGGTGGGTTGTATTGCCGACGCGACCTCGGGGCGAGGATCGCTTCGAGAAAGAGCGTGTGCGGTAATGCAGGCCGGGAATCAGTTGAATAAAGCCGGGATGGTTCATCCCGGCGTAAGCGTTTTCGGAGGCAACTTTGGGTCGTTTTCGTTGTGCAGTTCTCCTGCTGTTCTCCCTGGCAAGCACATTATCTTCACCCGGACAGGCTCCCGAGCCGACCAAAACGCCGCAGTCGACGACAAATAGCCATCCCGTAAGCGTCTTCGTATATGAGCGTGCGCGCGGCATTGGATGGGAATGGTTTGAGGTGCCCCCCTATGAGAATTCTTATGGCTACGGCGAATCATTGTTGCGCTTTGGGGTTTCGCAGAATCTTGCGCACTGGGACTGGAGGCTGGAAATCTCTCAGCCGACCATTCTGGATGCGCCGGACGATGCGGTGAGCCCGGTGACGGCGCAGGGGCAGCTTGGTTTAGGAGCAAGCTACTACGTTGCCAACGGCAACAATTCCTGGCCGGCGGCGGCATTTCTGAAGCAGGCCTTCATTCGCTACGATGCGGCGGCCGACCAGAATATCCGCCTGGGGAGGATCGAGTGGGTTGAAGGTACGGAGACGAAGCCGAAAAATCCCACGCTGGCGTGGCTCCAGCCGAACCGCGTGGCGCAGCGGCTAGTCGGCAATTTCGGGTTCACCAACGCCCAGCGCAGTTTCGACGGGATCGACGCGCACTATGGGCAAGGAACCTGGGATGTCACCACCATGTTTGGCCGCGCGGATCAGGGCGTCTTCAACATGAACGGCAATCCTGAGATCAATGTCGACATGCAGTATCTCGCGTACACCAAGTCTGACTGGAGCGATCGATTTCTGTGGCGGGTGTTTGCGATCGGATACCACGACGGGCGCACCGGTCTTACCAAGACAGACAACCGACCTCTCGCGGTGCGGCAGGGGGATCACCATAACATCCGGATAGGCACGTATGGCGGCGATTTTCTCACGGCGATTCCCGCCGGCCCAGGTCAGTTCGACGTTGTGGGGTGGGGAGCACTGCAGGACGGGCGGTGGGGAACGCAGGAGCATCGTGCGGGCGCGGCTGCTGTCGAGGCCGGGTATCAATTCCTTCACGTGGCCAGCAAGCCATGGGTGCGCGGTGGCTGGTGGCGAAGCAGCGGTGACAATAATCCGAACGACAATACGCACGGCACATTTTTTGAGCTGTTGCCAACGCCTCGCAACTACGCACGAACTCCGATTTACAACCTGATGAACCTGGAGGACGAGTTCGTGCAGGTTATTGACCGCCCAGCGAAGAAGTGGGAACTGCGCAGCGATCTGCATTGGCTGCAGCTCACGTCGGGCAAAGATCTCTGGTATCAGGGTGGTGGCGCCTACGATAACAAGGTCTTCGGGTTCACCGGACGACCGGGCAACGGGTTCACATCCTTCACCAATCTTGCTGATATCAGCTCGGACTGGCATGCCACGTCGCATCTCGACGTCAATCTGTATTATGGACACGGCTGGGGAAAGACGGTGGTGCAAAAGATTTATCCCGCTGGCCAAACCGCACAGCTCGGCTACCTGGAACTGGTATATCACTGGGATAGCCCTTTCTCTGCGCATCACTAGGAGCGTGGGAGCGGCTTATCTTTTGATTTGCCGCCCTGTGTCCACACCCCCTCAGGTGCTAAACTCAACGGTTTTCCTACCATTGAGGAGTCGCATGCCACCTGAAGCCGTTGCCGTTTCCAGCCCCTGTCCTTTGACCCACCTGAACGAAGACGAGCAGTTGTTTCGATCGAGTGTGCGCGAGTTCTCGCAGCAAACCATCGGACCGCTGGTGCGGCAGATGGATGAAGAACAACACTTTTCCGCCGATTTGCTACCGCAGCTGTTTCAATTAGGTCTGATGGGGATTGAAATTCCCGTTGAATACGGAGGTGCCGGCGGGTCATTCTTTGAGGCCATTTTGGCCGTTGAAGAAATCTCCGCAGTTGACCCCTCGGTCGGGGTGCTGGTCGACGTTCAGAACACGCTGTGCGTCAACGCTCTGCTGCGATGGGGGACGGAGGAGCAGAAGAAGCGATATCTGTCGCGCATGGCTGTGGATGCCGTCGGCGCGTACGCCCTGAGCGAAGCGGCTTCGGGTTCGGATGCCTTCGCGCTGCAGGCGCGAGCCGAGAAACGAGGCGCGGAGTACGTGCTTAACGGACAGAAGTTATGGATCACCAACGCTCGCGAGGCCGGCCTCTTTATTGTCTTCGCGACACTCGATCCGGCAGCAGGATACAAGGGCATCACAGCGTTTCTAGTGGAGAAGGATTTCTCGGGATTCACTGTTGGCAAAAAGGAGGACAAGCTGGGCATCCGCGCATCCTCGACATGTGAGCTGATCCTCGAAGACTGCCGAGTGCCGGAGGAAAACGTCCTGGGCGAGCCCGGCAGGGGATACAAGATTGCCATTGAGACGCTGAACGAGGGAAGAATCGGGATCGGAGCGCAGATGCTAGGCCTCGCGCAGGGTGCCTGGCATCATGCGGCGAAATATGCGCAGGAGCGCAAGCAGTTTGGTAAGCCGATCGCGGAGTTCCAGGCGGTGCAGTTCGCGCTCGCCGAGATGGCGACCGACATCGAGGCTACGCGCCTGCTGGTGTACAACGCCGCGCGGCTTAAGGATGCGAAGCTGGATTATGTTCGTGAAGCCGCTATGGCCAAATATTTTGCATCGCAGGTGGCCGAGCGCGTGGCCAGCCAGGCGGTCGAGGTCTACGGCGGATATGGTTTCGTCAAGGATTACCCGGTAGAGAAGTATTACCGCGATGCCAAGATTGGGAAGATCTACGAGGGGACTTCGAACATGCAGCTAGCCACAATCGGCAAGCTCGTTCTTGGGGGCAGGCGGGCCTGATACGTTCCTGTTCCCGTGCTTCGGAGTAACCTAAGCGTGAGGTATTCTCATCTGCGATGAAGGCTCTCCTGCTCTCCGAATACAACAAGCTCGATGTCACGACTGAGATGCCGCGCCCTGTCCCAGGGCCCGGCGAGTTGCTCATAGGGATTGCCGCGTGTGGCATCTGCGGCAGCGACGTCCATGGCTATGACGGCTCGTCGGGACGGCGGATTCCTCCGTTGGTGATGGGCCATGAGGCTGCGGGCACGGTGGCGGAGGTGGGCGAGGGCGTCCGGCAGTTCTGCGTCGGAGACCGGGTAACGTTCGACTCGACGGTTTACTGCGGTGATTGCGACTACTGCCGCGCGGGTGATGTGAACCTCTGCGACAACCGGCAGGTCGTGGGCGTTTCCTGCGGCGACTACCGGCGGCATGGAGCATTTGCCGAATATGTTGTGGTGCCGGAGCGCATCGTCTACCGGCTGCCTGGTGAGTTGACCTTCACCGAAGCTGCGATGCTGGAGGCGGTTTCGGTCGGGCTGCATGCCGTCCGTGTTGCGGGCCTCAGCGGCGGTGAGACGGCCCTGGTCATCGGTTCCGGAATGATTGGGTTGCTTACGCTCCAGGCTGCTCGGGCGGGCGGATGCTCGCGGGTCTTCGTGGCCGATATCGATCCCTCGCGCCTTAAGCTCGCCCGCGATATGGGAGCCGATGAGGTGATACAGGGATCGGGTGCGGATGTGATCGCGGAGGTCCATCGCCTGACGGCGGGCAAGGGCGTCGAGGTGGTCTTCGAGGCCGTGGGCCGCAATGAGACCATTGCCTCGTCGATCGACAGCGTGCGCAAGGGTGGGAAGGTGGTGCTCATTGGCAACATCACTCCGGAGATAAAGCTGCCATTGCAGAAGGTTGTCAGCCGGCAGATTCGGCTCCAAGGAACTGCGGCTTCGTCGGGCGAATATCCCGAAGCCATCGAGTTGATGCGAACAGGCGCAATCAGGGTCGGGCCGCTGATCACTGCGGTGGCGCCGCTCGAAGATGGTCCGCAGTGGTTCGAGCGTCTGCATCGTGGCGAGCCCAACCTGATGAAGGTGGTGCTAATTCCGTCCGCTTCGGCAGAGCCAGAACGATGACCAGCGAACTGTTCGATCTCACCGGACAGGTTGCTCTCGTTACCGGGGCCAGCCGCGGACTCGGCCAATACTTCGGGCGGGCGCTGGCGAAGGCGGGTGCGGACCTGATCATCACCAGCCGTAAGCGTGACGATCTCTCCAGCTTCGAAGCGGAGATCAAAGCGATGGGTCGACGGGTCGCGTCTGTCGAACTCGACGTTCGCGATCATGGCAGCATTCAGAGCATGGCTCAGGCAGCGCAGGCGGCGTTCGGGCGGATACATGTCCTGGTGAACAACGCCGGCTGCAACGTTCGCAAGCCTGCTCTTGATGTAACGTGGGACGACTGGAACCTGGTCATCGAAACCAACCTCCGCGGCAGTTTTTTTGTGGCGCAGGCGATTGCGCGGCAGATGATCCCCCACGGGTATGGGCGGATCATCAATATCGGGTCGGTCACCAGCGTATTCGGGTATGCCGGGCTGGGCCCGTATACGGCCAGCCGAGGCGGCATTCGCCAGCTGACGATGAGCCTGGCGGACGACTGGGGCAAGCACGGCGTTACGGTCAACTGCCTGGCTCCGGGATGGTTCAAGACCGAACAAAACAAGGTCATGTACGAAGACCCCGGCTGGGTTGAATACCTCAAGGAGCGCATCCCTCTGAATCGACCCGGCGCGCCGAATGATCTGGACGGGGCGATTGTCTTCCTCGCCTCGGAGGCCAGCCGGTATATCACCGGGCAAACGCTGCTCGTCGACGGCGGTATCTCGACGGGAGCTATGCGGGCGACGGTGCAGGCGCGTTGAGGGAATCTCCCGACTCACGCGGTGGGACCGACCGGGCAGAATTCTCTCTTAACCGGATTCCCCGGCGCCGATGGAGAATCGCTGCGCTTCTCGGCATCGGCGTGCTGGTGAATTACTTCGACCGTGTCAACCTGACTGTCTCGCACACGGCGCTCTATGTCGCCTTCGGCATCTCCAACGTTACGTTTGGTTATCTCTCCGCAGCCTACAACTGGACCTACGCCGCCTGTCAGCTTCCCATCGGCGTTGTGCTCGACCGCTTCGGGATCCGGCGAGTTGGACGGATCAGTACCTTCATCTGGAGCATGGCCTCCTTCGCGGCCGCCATGACGCCGAGCATCGGCGGATTCTTCGCTGCCCGGTTGCTGCTCGGCGTTGGAGAAGCTCCGACCTTCCCTGCCAACGCCAAGGCGATCGGCTACTGGTTTCCGCCCGAGGAGCGCAGCTTTGCCACGAGCATCTTCGATGCGGCGGCCAAGTTCGCCCCGGCGATCGGGGTGCCCCTGATCGGCATGCTGCTGCTGCGCGTGGGCTGGCGGCTGAGCTTCGCCGCCACCGGGCTCGTCAGCCTCCTCTACTTCGTGCTGTTCTACGTAATCTATCGCGACCCGAAGGACGATCCCGGACTGACTGCGGCGGAGAGCGAATACATCGAGTCGTCAAAAGCGCGGGCGCTGACCGGTGATTCCGAGCGCGCCTCGCTGGGCTATCTCCTGCGGCAGCCCAAGGTGATCGGCCTCTGCCTGGGATTCGGGTCGTACAACTACGTTTTTTACCTGCTGCTGACCTGGCTGCCGAGTTATCTTTCAGCCGCGCTGCATATCAGCCTGATGGACTCCTTCCTCTACACCGGGGCCCCCTGGCTGGTGGCGACCGCGACCGACCTGCTGGTGGGCGGATGGCTGGTCGATGTCCTCATCCAGCGCGGCTGGAACGCGAGCCGTGTGCGGCTTACCGCGCTCGTAGGGGGCACGGCCCTTGGTCTTGGCATCCTCGGCGCGGCGTACGCGCACACGCCGGGACAGGCTCTCTTCTGGATCAGCATGTCCATCGGCGGACTGGCGGCGGCTGCTCCGGTCGGGTGGTCTGTGCCGTCGCTCATTGCTCCGCGCGGCAGCGTGGGGACGCTGGGTGGAATCCTCAATTTCTCGAACCAGCTTTCGGGTATCGCCGCGCCGATCATTACCGGATATCTCGTGACAGCGTGGCACTCCTTTGCCGGGGCCTTTGCGGTCGCCGCCGCCTATCTGGTGGTCGGTATCGGTGGATACATCTTCCTGCTGGGCAGGATCGAGCCGATACCGGCAGAAGCCTGACGGTGCGTGGCTACCCCCTCCCCCTCACTTTTGCTGTGGTTTGCAACTCATTCATTCCATAGGCACATAGAAATTAGGGGTTGTAACTCATAGAAAACAGAATCTTTGCTCGTATAGTCCAGAAAACATGATCTTTAGGCCGGCAATAGCAACAGATACTTCGAGCCGAGACTTGCTGATTCAACAGGCTGGGACCAAAAAGCAAAAAGCCCTGGCTGCGGCAGCAGGGCTTTTCTATCTCTATTTCCATTATAGCTGTTCGGGGGAAATACTCGGCCAACAAAGACAGGGATCAGTGATTGGCGGTTAGGAGTCGGCAGACAATGCCGTGTCAGCCCGGGAACATCTGGCGACTTGAAAGCCTTTATCGGCTACTATTCCTTCGATCAGATTCCGTCGTTCGGGGGAGACGGGTCGTGGCAGCCGAGGCACAAACCGCGTTTATCAGCTACTCGCGGGAGGATTCCGAGTTTGCCCTGCGGCTGGCTGGGGATTTGAAAGCGGCGGGGGCGGCGGTGTGGCTCGATCAGCTGGATATTGCTCCGGGGCAGCGCTGGGCAAAGGCGGTTCAGGATGCGCTGAACGATTGTCCGCGGATGCTGGTGATTCTGTCTCCGTCTTCAGCCAGTTCCACGAATGTGGACGACGAGGTCAGCTTCGCTCTTGAAGAAAAGAAGACCGTCATCCCGGTGCTTTATCGGGAATGCAAGATTCCTTTCAGGCTGCGGCCGTTTCAGTATGTCGATTTCAGGAGTGATTACGCGCTGGGGCTGACGAGGCTTCTGCAGACGCTGCCTGCTGAATCGCCTCCTGCTCAGGTTGCTCCCATAGCGAAGGAGCCCTCTAACGAAGTGCCGATCGATTCTGTGGCAAAGTTGGCCAGTGGTGCGGTCGCCGAAGTAGTTGTCTCAAGCCCCACAAGCGAGCCGGATCGCGGAGAGCATAAGCCGATACGCGCGCGCGGGAACGGCCAGTTTGCAGCGTTCCTGCGCTTTCCTTCACGGTCTCAAGCCTTGCGTAAGATCGCCATTTACGTGAGCGGGTTCGCGCTTGCGGCTTTGATTTGGTACGGGCCATCTATCGTTTCCCGGTATCGCGGGGAGCGGCAGGGCAGGGGCGCGGGAGAAAGCCTGTCGTCGCCCTCGAATGCAAAAATGCTGTCCTCGCCCGCTGAAGGCAGCTGGAAGAACCGCACGAGCGGGATCAGCGCAGAGCTCCGGGTCAGCTCAAATCTTTTTTCAGTGACTTTTGCCACGCCAGAGTTGGGCTGGGCGGTGGGCGCCAGCGGCCTGATACTGCACACCGAAGATGGCGGCACGAAGTGGACGAGGCAGAGTGCGGCTATTAACGACATTGCCAATTTGTACTCCGTGGCCTTTGCTACGCGACTATCGGGCTGGGCGATTGGTTTTCGCGGGTCTGGCCAGCACTCTGAGGGCGTGATTCTGCGAACCGAGGATGGCGGAAATACGTGGAAACAGCAGAGCAGCGATACCACCAAGTGGCTATTTTCCGTCACCTTTCCCGCTCCGCAATCCGGCTGGGTTGTGGGCACAGACGGCATCATTCTGCATACCGAGGATGGCGGAAATACATGGAAACAGCAGAGCGGCGGCACCACCGTGGGGCTCTTCTCCGTCGCTTTCGTCTCTGCACAATCGGGTTGGGCGGTTGGTGAACGCGGCGTGATCTTACACACGGAAGACGCCGGCGAAACATGGAAGGTCCAGAGAAGCGGGGCGGAAAATGCCAACCTTCTGTCCGTCACCTTTCCGGCTCCGCAATCCGTCTGGGTTGTGGGCTCAGACGGAGTCATTTTGCATACTGAGGATGGCGGGATTACATGGAACAGGCAGACCAGTGGAACAAAGGAAAACCTCAACTCTGTTGTGTTTCTCACGCCGCTGTCGGGCTGGGCGGTAGGAAACAAGGGCGTTGTTCTGCACACCGAGGACGGTGGCAAAACTTGGAAAGAACAAGTCAGCGGAACAGGATCGGATCTTCGATCCGTCGCATTTCCCACGTCCCGCTCAGGCTGGGCTGTCGGTGAGAAAGGTACCATACTGCACTGGAAGAACGACTAAAGCAGCAAAAGGCTGGGAGGGATCCCAGCCTTTGCATTTCTGGAAATGCCTTAGGCGGACTTCTTGGTGGCCAGAGCCTTGACGCGGGCGTTCAGGCGGCTCTTGTAGCGGGAGGCGGTGTTGGCGTGGAGGATGCCCTTCTGCACGCTCTTGTCGAGGGCAGAGGCGGTCGCCTTGTACTGCTCGGCAGCGGCCTTGACGTCGCCGGCGTGGAGGGCCTCGCGCAGGGCGCGGAGGCTGCCGCGGACACGGCTCTTGTTGGAGCGGTTGACCGAGGTGCGCTTTTCGGTTTGACGGACGCGCTTGAGCGCGGAGACATGGTTTGCCATGGTGGTTCTGAACTCTTTTCTGGAATATGGGATGCAGGCTTTTCGACATCCCCTGCAATAGATAAGTTTACGGTATTGCGGGGGATGAGGCAAGGGCTCAGGGCACAGGGATCAGGATTCAGGGGAGGGCCAGAGCGTCCGAAATATAATCGGCGCATGCTCGGGACCGTTGCTGTCATGGAGCTTTTTGCCTGCTGGATTTTGTGGGCGCTGGCGTTTGTGAAGCCCCGAAGGCAGGCAGCCGGGCAGAAGGAAGTGAAGAGGGCTCCGGCGTCGATATGGGGGATCGGGCTGGTGATGCTGGGCTTTGCGCTGACGTGGACTTACGTGCGGCCGGCGGGATTTGCGAAGTCTGAGCTGTCGCTGATCGTGTCGATGGTGCTGGGTCCTCCTTCGGTTGCGCTGGCGTGGGCGGCGACGCGGCATCTGGGCAAGCAGTGGCGATACCAGGCGGCGGTGAGCGAGGGTCATGAGCTGATTCAGACGGGGCCGTACCGGTGGGTGCGGCACCCGATCTATGCGTCGATGCTGGGGATGATGCTGGCTACGGGAGCGGCGTGGACGTGGTGGCCGATGTTCCTGGCAGGAATCGCGGCTTTTATGATTGGGACGGAGATTCGTATTCGCGTCGAGGAGCGGTTGCTTGCTACGCACTTTGGGGATTCATATGCTGCCTACCGGTCGCGCGTGCGGGCCTACATTCCGTTTGTGTATTGAGGCTCGGGCGGACCATCCAGTCGGTGCCAAGTTCCGCTTTTGATACGTTTTGGACTAATAATTCACCAAACAGGCATTGACGGGTTCGGGAAGCGGCGCTACTCTGAGCGCATCTTCATCAGGGGCGCATCGGCGAGCGGCGGTTCGGTGTGGAACACCGGGGTGGATCGTGCGGCGGATCGGAATGGATTGAGATCCGGCGCCTATGGGACACCGGCCTGCAGGATAAGGGCTTACGAGCCGACTTCTGACGAGTCCAAACAGCAAAATTCTGCATCGAAACTACACAGCTCCATTTGTGGGGCCAGCGGAGGTATTTTCACAGCTTGAACAAAAAAGAGCTCGACATCACGCCGAATCTTGAGTCTCTGTTCGGGACCCGCGACGAAAACCTCAGGCTCATGGAAGACGTGCTCCATGTGCGCATTGATATGAGATCGGATGCCGTGGTGGTGGAGGGCTCGGCGGAGAGTATTGCGCGAGTGGAGCGCATCTTCTCCGACTATGAAGCCCTGCGCAAGGCAGGGGTCGGGCTGCAGAATGGCGAACTGCACGGGATGCTGCGGATGGTGGTGTGCGATCCGGCGGTATCGCTGCGCAGCCTGGCGGAGACGGGCAAGCAGAGGTCGGCGGGCATCAAGCGGATGGTGCAGCCGCGGTCGCTGAACCAGCGGATGTATCTGGAGGCGATCGATCAACTGGACATGGTTTTCGGTGTCGGTCCGGCGGGGACCGGCAAGACGTATCTCGCCGTCGCCATGGCGGTTGCGGCGCTGCAGGCGAAGAAGGTCAGCAGGATTGTTCTGGTCAGGCCGGCGGTTGAAGCCGGCGAGCGGCTGGGCTTTCTGCCCGGCAGCCTGCAAGAGAAGGTTGATCCTTACCTGCGGCCGCTGTATGACGCGCTCTATGACCTGCTTGAGCCGGAGCGGGTGGAAAAAATGCTGGAGAAGAACGTGATCGAAGTGGCTCCGCTGGCGTTTATGCGCGGGCGCACGCTGAATGACGCGTTCGTGATCATGGATGAGGCGCAGAATACGACCAGCGAGCAGATGAAGATGTTCCTGACGCGCCTGGGGAACAATTCGCGGGCGGTGATCACCGGCGATGTCACGCAGATCGATCTGCCGAATCCACGCAAGTCGGGGCTGATTGAGGCGATGACGGTGCTGGATGGTGTGGACGGTATCCGCTTCATTCATTTTGAGAGCGGCGACGTGGTGCGGCACGCCCTGGTGCAGAGGGTGATCCAGGCCTACGACAACTTCGGGCGGGCGCAGCAGGAGCTTCCGCTGCGCATGCCGGAGTCGGACGGGCAGCCAGCTTCGAAGCCGCAGTAATCGCCGCTGTTGCGGCGAGGCTGCGATACGATTAAGAGGAGGGCCATGCGCCCTCCTTTGCTTTTTCGCCCCAGCGTGGCGCGAGGCACGGTATCCGCCATGATTCTGATTGAAGCTGCGATAGAGAAGAAGTTCCGGCCCGCCGGATTGAGGAAGCGGGACATTGCCGGATTTCTGTCGCGTGCGCTTGAGGCGGCGAAGCTGCCGGGCAGGGTTACGGTCCTGCTTACCGGCGACGAGCAGATGCGGCACTTCAATCGAGTGTTCCGGCATAAGGACAAGGCGACGGATGTTCTGTCGTTTCCGGCGTTTCAGCTGAACGGGAATAAGAAGCTGGCGGGGGATCTGGCCATCTCGGTGGAGATGGCGGCGCGCGAGGCCAAGGAGCGGAAGCATCCATTGCAAGTGGAGTTGAAGATACTTCTGCTGCATGGCGTGTTGCACCTGGCGGGCGGAGATCACGAGACGGATTCGGGACAGATGGCTCGCAAAGAAGAGAGGCTGCGGAAACAGTTGGGGCTGGAACAGGGGCTGATTCTCAGAACTCGGAATCCAGAGCGCAGAGCCCAGATTCCCACCTTTCGCTCCTCCACCCCTGCGAGCGAAGAGCACGCTCGCCGGGGACCCCGGCTCGCGAAAGATGGGCCAGCCGGGTCTGTGCCGGATAAGAAATCCCCGGTCCGAAAATCCCGGGCGGCGGCATCCGTGGCGCGAACGAAGACGCGGCGGAGTAGGAAGCGATGACCTGGGCGGCGACGGTTCTGATCGTGGTGTTTCTGGCGGTGCTGACGCTGGCATCGTATGTGGACCGGCTCTATTCCGAGATGGGCAAGTTTCTGGCGCGGGAGTTCCAGGAGAATATCGACGCATGGGAGCAGCAGGTTGAGCCGCGGCTGCGCCTGGGGCGGAATCACGTGCGGCTGTCGGCGTCGATCCTGGCGCAGATCTCGCTGGCGTGCCTGACACTGCTGTTCGGGATGCTGCTGTTCGACCGGGCTCCGATTTACGACCGACCGACGGCGGCAGAGGTCGGGCAGGTGGTGTTGGGCGTGGTGCTGGTGATCCTGCTGTTCAACCAGCTTCTGCCGTTCATGTTCTTTACGCGGACGCGGGGATTGTGGATTGTCCGGCTGCGCGGGCCTCTGCGGCTGATGTTCTACCTGGTCATGCCGATTACGTTGTTCCTAGGCTTCCTGCTGTCGATTGCGGCGCTGGCGGAGGCGTCTCCGCGGAAGGAAGAAGAGACGCCGGGCGAGGCGGTGGAGGCCCTGATCGAAGCAGGCGAGGAAGAAGGAATTGTCGAGGAGAGCAACCGCGAGCTGGTGCGGTCGGCGGTGGAGTTCGGCGGCAAGGTTGTGCGCGAGGTGATGACGCCGCGTCCGGAGATATTTGCGGTGCCGGGGTCGACGACGATCGAGGTCCTTCTGGGAATGATCGAGAGCCGGCCGTACTCGCGGGTGCCGGTGTATGAAGGGACGCTGGATCATGTAACAGGCATCGTGTTTGCGCACGACCTGCTGCATATACGCGATGTGGATGCGCGGACGCAGACGGTGGCCAGCATCGAGCGGTCGGCGACCTTTGTGCCGGAGACGAAGAAGGTGAGCGAGCTGCTGCGCGAGATGCAGCATGAAAAGCAGCATATGCGGATCGTGATTGACGAGTATGGCGGTGTGGCCGGACTGGTGACGATCGAGGATCTGCTGGAAGAGATTGTGGGCACAATTTCGGACGAGCACGAGGACGGTCCGGAGAGGGTGCTGCATGAGGCGGACGGATCGTGGATTGTGCCGGGGAATCTGGAGATCGAACAGCTGGAGGACCTGCTGGCGGGAGAGGCGGAGATTCCGGAGGACTCCGAAGCGACGACGGTGGCGGGACTGGTGAGCGAGGCGGCGGGGCGCATTCCGCAGGCGGGCGAGGTGATTGAGCGCTACGGCGTGCGCTTTGAGATTCTGGCGTCGACAGACCGGCGCATCGAGCGGCTGCATTTGTCGAAAGCGGCGGCGGATACGAAGGAGGCGTAAGAGTGCGTTCGGGATTTGTGTCGATTATCGGAAGGCCGAATGCGGGGAAGTCCACGCTGCTGAATGCGCTGGTGGGCGAGAAGGTGGCGATCGTCACGGCCAAGCCGCAGACAACGCGGACACGGATTCTCGGGGTGGTGGAAATTCCGGCGCGCAAAGGAAAGCATCATGCAGCGCAGATCGTTTTTGTGGATACTCCGGGCGTGCACAAGCCGGGTTCGTCGCTGGATAAGCGGATGATGCAGGAGGTCTACGATGCGCTCGAGGAGCGCGACGCGGTGCTGCTTATCGTGGATGCGACCAGGCGGCTGGAACTGCCGGAGAACGCGACGGGAGATGAGAGTCCCGCGCAGGGCAAGAGTCGCGGAGAGAGCGAAGACGCGTTCGTATTTGAGCTGATCAAGAAGCTAGATTGCCCGGTGTTTTTGCTCATTAACAAGATCGACCTGATCGAACGCTCGAAGCTGCTGCCGCTGATTCAGCAGCTATCGTCGCTGCATGAGTTTGCCGAAGTGATTCCGATTTCGGCGCGTAAGAAGGATGGGCTCGACCGGTTGATGGATAAGCTGGTGGCCGTTCTTCCGGAGGGACAGAGGTATTTTCCGAAGGATCAATTTACGGATCAGCCGGAACGCTTTCTTGTGGCGGAGTTGATTCGCGAGCGGATTCTGGTGGAGACGGGCGAAGAGGTTCCATATGCCTCGGCGGTGGTGGTGGAACGCTTTGAGGAGCCACAGCCGCCTGCGAAGGGCAAAAAGGGAATGCCCGATGCCAAACCGCCGCTGACGCGCATTTCGGCCGTGATCTATTGCGAGCGCGACGGACAGAAGGCGATTCTGATCGGCAAGGGCGGGAGCAAGCTGAAGGCGATTGGGACGGCGGCTCGGAAAGAGATTGAGTCGTTGCTAGGCACGAAGGTCTTTCTTGAGCTGCATGTGATTGTGAAAGAGAACTGGCGCGAGTCGCGTGGATTTGTAGAGTCGCTGGACTGGCGAAGGCAGCTGGAAGAGATGGGCACAAAGCGGGGCTCAGGGAACAGGGCTCAGGGCTCAGAGCCAACTTCAAAAGTGCAGAAGTAGGTTCACATTATCTAAAGGACACCGACAGATCCTTCGACTTCGTGCGCCGCGGCGCACTCCGCTCAGGAGACATCGTGATTTGTATTGCTGTCAGTTACAGATCGTTCAGGAGACTAATCCTTCGCGGATGCTGATGCCCAGGGTTTTCATCTTGCGGTAGAGGTGGCTGCGTTCGAGACCGAGTGATTCGGCGGCGCGGCTCATGTTGCCGTGGCACTCATCGATCTTGCGCAGGATGTAATCGCGCTCGTAGGCTTCGCGGGCCTGCTGCAGAGTGCTGAACTCCTCGCTGCGGCGGCCGGCGGCGCGGTGCACAAGGCGCGGGAGATGACGCCGCTCGATGCGGTGGGCCTGCGGGTTGAGGATGAGTACGCGTTCGAGGATGTTCTTCAATTCGCGGACGTTTCCCGGCCAGGGGTAATGCTTGAGCAGGTCGAGCGCGTCCTCGGAGATCTCCACGCGCGGGCGGCCGTATTCGCGGCCGAATATGCGCAGGAATTCGCGGGCGAGCGAGGGGATGTCCTCTTTGCGCTCTCGCAGCGGAGGCACGAAAAAGGGAATCACGTTGAGGCGATAGAAGAGGTCTTCGCGGAAATTGCCCTTGGCGATTTCCTCTTCGAGATTCTTGTTGGTCGCGGCGATCACACGTACATCGACGCTGAGCGGTTGCGCCGCGCCGACGGGCACGAAGCTCTGCTCGTCGAGGGCGCGAAGGACCTTGGCCTGGGTCTTGAGGCTCATATCGCCAACTTCGTCGAGGAAGAGCGTGCCACTGTTGGCTCGCTCGAAGGTGCCGCGCTTTTCCGGCGGTCCTCCGGAGATGGCACCGTTTCTGTAGCCGAAGAGTTCGCTCTCGATGAAGTCCTCAGGGATGGCGGCGCAGTTGAGCTCGATAAACACGCGATCGCGGCGCGGACTTTCCGAGTGGATGGCGCGCGCGATGAGCTCCTTGCCGGCGCCGGACTCTCCGTAGATGAGCACGCGGCCGTTAGTGGGCGCCATGAGCTTGATCTGCTGGCGCAGCGCTTTGGCGGGAACGCTTTCTCCGGTGATGGTGGTTTCCAGGCTGAGCTGGCGCTTGTATTCGAGGTTTTCAATTCGCAGGCGTTTGGCTTCGAGTGCGTTCTTTACCACGATGAGCGTGCGCTCAAGAAGCAGCGGCTTCTCGAGAAAGTCAAAGGCGCCGAGCTTGGTGGCCTTCACCGCGGTCTCGATGGTGGCGTGGCCGGAGATGACGATGACTTCAGGCTTGTCTTCGGTATCGAGGGCGCGAAGTTCGGTGAGCACATCGAGGCCGTCGCGATCGGGTAGCCAGATGTCGAGCAGCATCAGGTCGTAGGGGGTGTCGCGCAACAGGACGATGGCCTCATCTCCGCTGGCGGTGGTGGAAACGGAGTAGCCTTCTTCGCTGAGGATTTCCTCGAGCGACTCGCGGATTTCCGCTTCATCGTCCACGATGAGGATACGGTTCATTCGCCGGAGCCCGCGTGCAATGGAAGGACGGTGACGGCCGCCTTGTGGCCGTTGGAGCCGTTGCCATTCTCGGCCAGAGGCAGCTCGAGGATGAAGCGCGCTCCGGCGGGCGAGTTGTTTTCGGCGCGAATCGCACCGTGATGTTCCTGGACGATCTTCGCGGCGATGGCCAGGCCGAGTCCGGTGCCGCGCTGCTTGGTGGAGACGTAAGGAAGAAAGAGCCGCTCACGCATTTCCCCGGTGAGACCGTGGCCAGTGTCGGCGAGAACCAGTTCGGCCATGCCGGGATTTTCGCTCAAACGGGTCTCGATGGAGAGAACGCGCAGAAGGCTGTTTTCCATGGCCTCCGCAGCGTTATCGATGAGGTTGGCGAGAGCGCGCTTGAGAGCCTGCGCGTCGGCCATCACCGGAGGAAGATCGGGGGCGAGGCGCTGTTCGATGCTGATGTTCTGAAGCCGTCCATGAAACAGCATCACGGCGCTTTCGATGATGGTGCTCAGATCGGAGGGCTTGGGCTGAGCGGCAGGGAACTCGGCGAGGACGGCGAACTGGTCGACAAGCGTGCTCATCGACTCCACCGAGGAGAGAATCACGTCGACACAGCGGCGCATCACCGAGGGCGATTCGGGGAGATTGCGGTCCATGTGGCGGCGGATGCGCTCGGCGGACAAGGCGATGGGCGTAAGGGGATTCTTGATCTCGTGGGCGACGCGCTGCGCGACCTCTTTCCAGGCAAGCTGGCGCTGGGCGCGCAGGAATTCCGTTACGTCTTCAATGACGAGAATGGAGCCGCGTTTTACGGTGCCAAGATCGAGCGCGGACATGGTGGCGGTGAGGCTCAGGACACCGGCTGAAGAGGGCATCTCGAATTCCGTGGATGCGAGTCCCATGCGCTGGGCACGCCGTTCGAGAACGCTTAGTTCGGACGCGACGTCGGGTGCGAAGAGAGTTTTCAGCGGTACGCCTGTCAGGTTTCGGGACCGGTGCGGGGAAACGAGGTCGAGAAAGGCGCGGTTGGCCTGAAGGATCGAGCACTCGGAGTCGAGCGTCACGACGCCGCTGGGGATAGTTTCGAGGATGGTTTCGAGCTCTTTGCGGCGGGACTCAAGGGTGAGATTTGCCGCGGACAACTGGCTGGCGGAGGATTCGGCGAGCCGCCGGCTCTGTTCGAGATCCGATGCCATGTGGTTGAAGGAACGGACCAACTCGCCCAGCTCCGCGGTGGCCGAGACGGTGATGCGCTGCTCGTACTGGCCTTCTCCGATGGCGTTCATTGCGTCGGCCAGAGCTTCAACTGGCCGCGTGATCTGCTTGGAGAGATAGAGGGCAAGCCAGCTGCTGGCAAAGAAGACCAGCGTAGTAAGTAACAGCAACAGGAGCAAATAGGTGCTGCGGATGCTGCGGCGTTCACGATAGAGGGTCCAGTATTGAGTGACGCCGGTGCGAATCTGCTCCACGGTAGTCGAGAGGCCGGCCGGCATGGGCAGACCGACGACGATGAGGCCGCCACCGTCGATGGTGGCATCGCCAACGGCATACTGATTGTCGCCGACGGTAAGGATCGGCTCGTCGGTTCGCTGGGCTGCCTGCAGGGCGGCAACGGTGAAGTTCTGGGCCTTGTTGTTCTCGCTTGTCTTGTCGTCATCCAGCCATCCGCGCACCACGGCAGGCTGGGAAGGCTGCGGCAACTGATACTGGGCGACGGGAACTCCGTCGCGGTAGACGACGGCGAAGCCTCCCTGGAGGGTGATGCGATGGGTGCGGATCTCGTCGAGAATGCGGGACTGGTCGCCACTCTCATAGTGCTGCTCGAAAGACGGCGAGCGGGCGAGAGATTCGGCCTCCGCGCGGGCGTTGAGGCTGACGTAATGAGCCAGCTCAAGCGCGATGCGGGTGGAGTTGTCGCGCAACTCGGCGACCGGCTGAGAGAACCAGCGATCGATGGATCGGTTCATCAGCAGGAAGCTGAAGAGGAACATGAAGAGCGCCGGTGCGAAGGAAAGCAGGAGGGCGCCGATGAGCATGCGCGATCGCAGCCGCGAGCCGAGGACACGGCTGCGTTCATCGGCAAGCAGTTTAAGGATATTGCGTAGAAGAAGAATGAGGAGTGTAACGAAGAGTAGAAAGACGATGACTGAGAGGGCGGTGAAGAGGAATATCTGTCCGGTGGAATTGGGGTGCAGGAAGCCGAGCCGGAAAGCGTTCAGCGCGCCAAGTATCAAGACCAGAAGCAGAGTTCCCGCGCCCAACGCTACTACGGTTGCACGCCTGTGTTTCGATTCGGCCAAAAATTTGCCCCTGCGGAAAGATTATAGGCCCCCAAGGCGGGGCGGCCCCGCGACGGAATTCGAGCCACGAAGGGCCCGGATATGGCATGATTGTGCCGTTATGAAAATCAACCGAATGTCCGCCGCGATTCTCCCATTCGCCCTGGCAGGGCTGCTGCTTGCCGGTGGTTGCAAGAAACAAAACCAGCAGGCCAGTAATGAGGCACAACCTGCGGCCACCACTCCTGCGCCGGCGACTTCGCCCAGCACTGGCACGCCAGCGACGCCGCCGCCTTCATCGACACCTGCGGGCGCCCCGTCAGAGTCAGCTGCGGCACCGGCTCCTGCACCGACACCGGCTCCGCCACCCCCGCCTCCGCCGCCGATCGTGATTCCGGCGGGAACACACATTGCGGTGACGACCACGCAGGAGCTTGGATCGAAGATCAGCCAGCCTGGGCAGAGTTTCACCGCGACGGTCGCATCGCCGGTCAGCATCAGAGGCGTGACCGTTATCCGTGCGGGATCAACGGCCGTGGGGACGGTAACCGATGCAAAGCCGCTGGGCAAATTCAAGGGTGGAGCTTCGTTGTCGTTGCGCCTTGATACAGTCCGGGCTCACGGCGTGACGTATCAGATTGCGTCGAGCACGATCGACCGCGCCGAGAAAGGCAAGGGCAAGCGCACAGCCGGGTTTATCGGCGGCGGCGCAGGCGGCGGTGCTCTCATCGGCGGCCTTGCCGGCGGCGGCAAAGGCGCCCTGATCGGCGGACTGATCGGTGCGGGCGCAGGCACAGCGGGCGCGGCGTTCACGGGCAACAAGAACATCGTGATTCCGGCAGAGACGACACTGACGTTCCGGCTGGAGCGGTCGTTGACCGTTCCGAATCCGGCAGCGAACTCTCAGGGAGAGCCGCCGGCGCAATAAAAGCTGAACGGAATATGTACGGATGGGCGTGGCTGGTGGCCACGCCCTTTTCCTTCAGCTGAGCACTTCTTATGCGAGCAAATCCCGGACGGGCTTCCAGGGCTTCTTCTGGGAGGCGGCGACGGGCTCGCAGGTGAGGGTGCCGGCGTAGGTATTCACACCGTCGCGAATGCCGTCGTCCTGAAGGATGGCGGTCTGCGCTCCGTTCTGCGCCAACTTGAAGACGTAGGGGAAGGTGGCGTTGGTGAGGGCATGGGTGGAGGTGTAGGGGACGGCGGCAGGCATGTTCGTCACGCAGTAGTGGACGACGCCGTTGACGAGGTATGAGGGGTCGCTGTGCGTGGTGGGGTGGGCGGTCTCGATGCATCCGCCCTGATCGATGGCGACGTCGACGATGACCGCGCCGCGCTTCATGCGCGAAACCATCTCGCGGGTGACGATCTTGGGTGCGGCGGCTCCGGGGATGAGCACTCCGCCGATGACGAGATCGGCTTCCTGAGTGGCGTGGGCGATGTTGTAGGAGTTCGACGCCAGGGTGAAGAGCTTGCCGTTGAAGATGTCGTCGAGTTCGCGGAGGCGATTGAGGTTGAGGTCGACGATGGTGACCTTCGCGCCCATGCCGACGGCGATTTTCGCGGCGTTGGTGCCGACGATGCCGCCGCCGATGATGCAGACGTTGGCGGGGGGCACTCCGGGTACGCCGCCGAGGAGGACGCCCCGGCCACCGTATTCGCGCTCGAGGAAGGATGCGCCGACCTGGACGGACATGCGTCCAGCGACTTCGGACATCGGGGTCAGCAGCGGGAGCGTTCCGGCGCGGTCGCGGATGGTTTCGTAGGCTATGCCGGTGACCTTGGCGCGAAGCAACGCATCGGTAAGGTCCGGCAGCGGGGCGAGATGGAGGTAGGTGAAGAGCACCAGGCCCTCTCGGAAGTACTGGTACTCTGCCTCGATCGGCTCCTTGACCTTGACGACCATGTCGGCGAGTCCCCAGACGCTTTGGGCGGAGCCGACGATTTCGGCGCCGGCCGACTGGTATTCGTCATCGGTCAGGGCGGAACTTTCTCCGGCGCGGGTTTCGAGCAGGACCTTGTGTCCGGCCTCGGTGAGGGACTTGACTCCGGCAGGGGTGATAGCGACCCGGCTCTCATGGTCCTTTACTTCCTTGGGAACTCCAATGATCATTCAGGCGACCTCAGCGACTTTCCATCGTAACTCAGGCGGGTGACGGGGTGGTTGGCGGGGGCCGGCGTGGCCCCTTGTCCCGCGGGGGAGACTCAAATAGAAAATCGCGGAATTGACGAGCGGAATGAAACACGGAACCGGCTGCAGAGAGATGCTCGCGCTTCTTCATCTCCGTTCGGGGTGACATGCCGAAAGGCAGATCCCTCGACTTCGCGGCTGCGGCGCTCGCTCAGGAATACATCGCGAAGGCCGCCGAGGGAGATGCGCTCGCTTGATCGTGCTTACCGGCGGATTTTCAGGTCGGAGAGCAGGCGTCGGTCGGCTTCACTCAAAGAGCGGTCAAAGCACGTTTCTCTTTTGCTGCCGGACTCGAGGATGGTGTTTCCGCTCTTGTCGGTGATGCG
>Ga0335075_10003986_pt1 | contig 23164 bp, 17 predicted proteins | sample Lox_Sample_24_FD_206723 | JGI IMG/M metagenome (GOLD analysis project Ga0335075, IMG submission 206723) | Soil microbial communities from Loxahatchee National Wildlife Refuge, Florida, United States - Lox_Sample_2.4 | ecosystem: Environmental > Terrestrial > Soil > Wetlands | place: USA...
GGGCACGAAAGCGTTGGGGCTGGCAAAGGCAGGGCAATGCCAGTCCGAATCGATACCGAATGTCTCGCGTACCGAGATCACCCGGTCCGGAAGACCCTGCAGCGAAGGTGCGTCCATCGATGGGCGCCAGCGAGCGCGACGACAGCGCCGTCTAGGACAGGAACACGAGCGGCTTCGTCACCAGGCGCGCCGATCAGAATTCAATCGGGTAGGGCTTGAGCTTGCCGCTCTCGTACATCTCCGGCAGCCCCGGCGTGGCGTTCTCCCAGACCAATAACATGGAGCGTTTGGCCGAATAGCCCTGATGGCGGATATCGGCCGGCATCGCCGCGACATCCCCTGCCCGCATGCGCACCTTGGCGCGCGGCGCACCGGTGGTCTTGTCTTCCACCTCCCAGATGATCTCATCGGAGAGCTGCATGAACCACTCGACTCGGTCATTGCCGTGCTTGATCGGCAGGATGTACTCCTCGGTCGTGGGACAGGCGAGGCTCCGTCCGCACACGCCGGTCACGGAAGGATTCCAGGTCACATCCGAGCGCGACAGATAGGCGAACAGATTGAAGGCGTGCACCTCGCCCTCGAAGCCGGGCTCCGCGTGCACCTGCGGCTCATCCTGCGACACATCGCTGAAGGCACGGTTGACCGGATAACCATTCGCGTCTGTGCGCAGCGGCGTATCGCCCGGCAACCCCGGCATGCGTCGGCAGGCCTGGCGCTCGCGCTCGATGGCTTCGCGGTTGTGGCCGCTCTTGGCACCCGACCAGGATTTGCCGGTCTCATCGGGCGCAGCAAACGGATCGAATCCCGCATTGGTCCAGTCGTCCAGGATCGCCTTGAAGGTCGCCATGATCTGTGGCGTCTCGAAGGTCTCGGTCAGATCCAGTCCTTTGTCATGGAAGGCGGGGTGGTAGCGTCCGGCGTACATCTCCACCTTGCCGTAGAGATTTCGCGTACCAATCACGGTGTCCAGGTTTACCCACCCATAGAAGAAACCCCAGGCGACGTCGCGCATCATCGCGCGCAGGAAGGCGTCGGCCGAGAGCGTATGCGTGAGGGTCTGCCCCTTGGCCGGCCAGCGCACGTGCACGAAGTACTCATCGCGCGAGAAGTTGAAGCTGCCGAGCTGGAAGCTGCGGTAACCGGTGCGATTGCTGGCCGGCGAGGATTGGACCGTCGGCTCCGTACTCAGGGCGGTACTCATGGGACGCCTCCGTATGCACGCTGCGAAATTTCTGTGGGTTCGACCGGAAAGTGTAGCGCCAAACTAACTGCGGCGATACGAATCAGGGCGCGGGTGGCCCCACACCGAAGGCGAGCAGCACGTTGCCTGGATGCGCGCTCGTGACCGAATAGCCCGAGCCGGCGAAGAGCATGCCGTCAACGACGGCGAAACCCTGCGAGCTGATGCCGCCCCCATGCGCCGCCACGCCATTGACGGTATCGAACTGCCGCGCCGTATCGAAGCTCCACAGCACCTGTCCATCCCTGGCAGCGACACCAAACAGATGTCCGTCTGCGCCGCCTACGAACAGCACGCCGGGAATGGCGGTGACCGGTGAAGCGTCGGAGATGCGCTCGCCGGCGGGGGCCAGTGCCTGCTTCCACCGCAGCGCACCGCTGGCCAGATCGATCGCGGCCAGGCCGCCCCCCGTGAGGCCGTAGTAGACCGTCTCGCCAAGCACGGCCCCGCCCCACATCATTCCGGAATAGTGCCCACCGGGCGGCAGTACATCCCCTGCGAGCCTGCCGCTGACGTTCATGCGCCAGACGAGTCTGCCGTGCGCATCCGGATCCAGCGCCAGCACATCACCGGGCTTCGTGGCCACGACGACCAGGCGGTGACCGTTGCGCAGGCGCACCAGGATCGGGGACACGGGGATGTCCCAATCAGGCCCCTCGGTCTGCGGACAGTTGTCGGTGAGGTTGTCGCCGCGGCAGCCGACCAGAAAGGAGTCCCCGTGCGTGGCCTCGAAGCTCCAGAGCCTGTGCCCCGTGCGCATATCGACGGCCATCACCGCATCGATGCTGTCGGGGGCCGGATAGGTCGTGCCATCGCCGGTGCCGAAATAGATCGCGTGACGCTGCGGATCCACTGCCGGGGTGTTCCACACCGATCCACCGGCCGGAGCATACTGCTGCACACCGTGCGAGTTTTTTCGCACCGGGTGTGGGCGCTGCGCGATGACGTAGCTCTTCCACAGCTGCCGACCGCTGTTGGCATCCAGCGCGACGACGTTGCCGACCGCCGTACAGCAGGGATAATCCAGCGAGCGGGCGGAAAACTCCTCCCAGGAAGAGATCGGCACGTACAGACGGCCCGCGTAGTAGGCGGGCGTGGCTGTCACGCGCGTGGTGTACTGGGGATCGATGTGCGTCTTCCAGAGCAGCGCGCCGGTGTGCGCATCGAGCGCATAGACGTTGGCCTTCAGATCACCGAAGTACAGTGCCTCGTGCGCGCCGGCGTGACCGTGGATCGGCTCGACGATCGGCGCGTTGCGCACCGCCGAGTCCGCGGCATAGGACCAGTACACGCAGCCGCTGCGCGCATCGACGGAGTAGACGAATCCGGTATCCGTGCCGATGAAGACGCGGCCATCCGACACCGTTGGCTGGCTGTAGGCCGAAGTGCTGTTCGGCAGACCGAAGGCCCAGCGCAGCTGCAGCTGTGGCACCTGCGCTGCGGTGAGCCCGGCGGCCCTTGCGCTCTGGAAGCGGGTGTTGTCGATGCCGTTGCCCCAGCCCCACCACTGGCCCGAGCGCGCCGCATCACCCAGCGGCGGATTCGCCCTGCATCGATTCTGCATTGATTTGGCGTCGCCCTGCGCGGAGCTGCCGAGCAGCCGCCCGGCGACCGCCTGCGCCACCAGACGCTTCTGCACGTCCGAGAGCTTCATCCCGACCGCCTGCATCGCGCCGCTGCTGAGCGCCGCAAAAATGCGCTCGGGCGAATAGCTGCGCAGCTGCGCAGGTGAGGGTGCCTGCGGATAGGCGGGCTGACCGTGGCAGGACAGACAATTCTGCTGGAAGATACCGAATCCGACCTCGGTCCCCGGGGTCAGCCCATTGCCCTGCGGTGCCGGCTCGGCGCTGAGCGCCCAGCCCGCCCAGGCCACTGCGGCGATCGCGAGGCCGGCGATTGCCCCTGCGCGCATCAAACGTAACCGACGAGCGGACCGGCTACCAGCTGACCGACACGTACTGGGTGTCGAGGTATTCGAACAGCCCCTCGTGCCCGCCCTCGCGTCCGAGCCCGCTCTGCTTCACGCCGCCAAAGGGCGCAGCCGGATCGGAGACCATGCCGCGGTTGAGGCCGACCATCCCCGCCTCGAGCCTCTCGGCGATCGCGAGTCCGCGCTTCAGGTCCGCGGTGTAGACGTAGGAGGCCAGACCGAACTCGCTGGAGTTGGCCAGCTTCAGCATGTCCTCCTCGTCGGAGAAGGTCTGAATCGCGGCGACTGGCCCGAAGATCTCCTCGCGCACCAGATCGGCATCGGCCGGAACCTGCGTGAGCACGGTGGCAGGATAGAAGTATCCCTTGCCCTTGGCAGGCTCGCCCCCGGTGACCACACGGGCGCCCTTCTGCTTCGCCTGCTGCACCAGCGAGTGCACCTTGTCGCGTGTCTGCGCATTCACCAGCGGACCGACGGTCACGCCGTCCTCCAGCCCGTGGCCCATCTTCAGCGCCGACATCCTGGCGGCGAGTTTCTTCGAGAATTCCTCGGCCACCGACTCGTGCACGTAGAAGCGGTTGGCGGCGGTGCAGGCTTCACCGATGTTGCGCATCTTGGCAATCATCGCGCCGTCGACCGCCTCATCGATATTTGCATCCTCGCAGACGATGAAGGGCGCATTGCCGCCGAGCTCCATCGCCGGACGCACGATATTGTCGGCTGCCTCCTTGATGAGGGTGCGGCCCACTTCGGTCGAGCCGGTAAAGGAGATCACGCGCACGCGCCCATCCTTGAGCATGGCCGAGACGACCTTGCCGGAGGAGCGCGAGGGCACCAGGTTCACCACGCCCGCCGGCACGCCCGCTTCCTGCAGCAGCGGCATCAGCGCGAGCATGGTGAGCGGCGTTGCGGTGGCCGGCTTGATCACCACCGTGCAGCCGGCGGCCAGCGCCGGGCCGATCTTGCGCGTGGCCATGGCCGCCGGGAAATTCCACGGCGTGACCAGCAGCGCGATGCCCGCGGGCTTGTGATTGACCAGAATGCGCGCGCCCGAGCTCGGTGCGCGCGAGGACTGACCGATGACGCGCACGGCTTCTTCCGCATTCCAGCGGAAGAATTCCGCCGCATAGGCGATCTCGGCGCGCGAGTCCGCCAGGCTCTTGCCATTCTCGAGCGTGATGATGCGTGCGAGCCGCTCGGCATCGCGCACGATGAGCTCGAATGCGCGGCGCAGGATCTCCCCGCGCGCGCGCGGGGTCTTCGCTGCCCAGGGACCGAAGGCGGCCTGCGCGGCATCCAGTGCGGCGATGCAGTCCTCCACCGTGCCGCTGGCCACGGAAGCCACCGCGCGCTCGGTCGCCGGATCCTCGACGTCGAAGCGCGCACCATCGGAGGCGCCGCGCCAGCGCCCGCCGATCCAGAGATCCGTCGGCACGCCCGCGAGCAGCTGCTCGGGGGAGTTTGCCTGCGCGACAGGTTGGGCGTTGGCGTTCATGGCAGCCTCCGGGTGGAACGTCGCGACGGCCCGGCCGCCGCGAGGTTCATTTCAAGCGGACAGGGAGCGGCGCACGCTCTCGGTGATGCGGGCGACGCTTGGAATTGCAAGGTCCTCCAGGATGTCGGAGGCCGGCAGTGGAATATGCGGGGTGGTAATGCGCACCGGCGGACCGTCGAGGTCGTAGAAAGCCTCGTCGGCGACGATGGACATGATCTCCGCCCCCCAGCCCAGCACGCGTGGATTCTCCTCGACCGTGAACACGCGATTGGTCTTGGCGACCGAGGAGAGAATGGTCTGCGCATCCAGCGGCACCAGCGAGCGCACGTCGATCACCTCTGCCTGCACGCCGTGCTCGGCGGCAAGCTTCTCGGCCGCGGCCAGCGAGCGCGGCACCATGAGCCCCAGCGCCAGGATCGTGCAGTCGCTGCCGGTGCGCAGCACGCGGGCCACGCCGAGCTTGTCGACGATCTCGCCGTCGGGAACCTCGCCCTTGGTGGCGTAGAGCGACTTGTGCTCGACGAAGATCACCGGATCCGGATCACGCACCGAGGCGGCCAGCAGGCCGATGACATCGACCGGGGAGGAAGGCGCGACGACCTTCAGGCCCGGGTACTGCATGCACCAGTTCTCCACGCTCTGGCTGTGCTGCGCACCGAAGCGCGCCCCACCGCCGCTGCCGACGCGCACGACCAGCGGGCACTTGGCCTGCCCGTTGGTCATGTAGCGGCTCTTGGGAAATTCGTTGGCGATGTAGTCGTAGCAGACCGCGAGGAAGTCCGCGAACATGATCTCGGCGATGGGCTTCAGGCCCGTCATCGCCGCGCCCATCGCCGCGCCGAGAATGGCCTGCTCCGAGATCGGCGTGTCACGCACGCGCAGCGGCCCGAACTGCTCGAGCAGCCCGACGGTGGCCTTGAATACGCCGCCCGCCTTGGCAATGTCCTCGCCCAGAAAGACGACGTCCTCATCGCGCGCCATCTCCTGCGCAATGCCGCGCGCCACGGCGTCGCGATAGGTCAGTTCCGCCATGTGCTGCCCCCATCGGCATAGACATCGGTGTAGAGAAGATCGGTCGAGGGCGGCGGGGCCTTCTTGCAGGCCTCGGTCGCCTCATCGACGATGCGGCGCACGTCCGCGTCGATGGCATCGAGCTTGCCGGCATCGAAGCCCATCTCATCCAGGCGGCGCCGGTACAGCTTGATGGGATCACGCTGCTTCCAGCGCTCGAGCTCGCCCGCGGGGCGATACTTGGCGGGATCGGCGCGCGAATGACCCGAGTAGCGGTAGGTCAGGCACTCGATGAGCGAGGGACCCTCTCCACGCCGCGCCTTGTCATAGGCGGCGCGCATCGTGGTGAACACTACATCGGCGTCGTTGCCGTCGATGACGATCTTCGGCAGCCCGTAGGCCGCGGCGCGATCGCCCGCCGGCGAGGGCACCGCCGTCACGTCCGCAATCGGCGTGTACTCCATGTAGAGATTGTTCTCGCAGACGAACACCACCGGCAGCTTCCAGATCACGGCGAAATTCAGCGCCTCATGGAAGGCACCGATGTTGGTCGTGCCGTCGCCGAAGAAGCAGGTGGTCACATCGGACTGCTTCTTGTACTGCGCGCGCCAGGCCGCGCCGCAGGCGATGGGCAGATGTGCCCCGATGATGGCGTAGGATCCCATGACGCCGTGCTCGACCGAGGTCAGATGCATCGAGCCGCCCTTGCCGCGCATCAGGCCATTGTCGCGGCCCATGAGCTCGCCGAGCACCTTCTCGACCGGAACGCCACGCGCCAGCGTGTGGGCGTGACCGCGATAGGTGCAGAAACTCAGATCGCCCGGCTGCATTGCGGCGGCGCAGCCGGCCGCGACGGCCTCCTGGCCGAGCGACAGGTGGCTCGTGCCCTTGACGAGGTTCTGCAGAAACAGGTCATAGGCGCGCTGCTCGGCGTCGCGGATGAGCACCTGCAGCCGATAGAGCTCCAGGCGCTTGGCCTCGCCGATGTCGTCTTCCCGGACCGTCTCCGTGGGTACGGCCGCCAGGCCCCTCGGACTCGCTTTGACCACCATATGACCTCCAGAACCGGCAATCGAGCCTATTCTAACCGTTATTGGGGGACCCCTGCTTCCGGCGGCGTCGCCGCCCGCGCGCGCGCCGCCGCGGTGCGTTGCGCGACCCGGTCCAGCAGGTTGACCATCTCGGAGAGCTCATCGGGCGCGATCCCCTGCGTAATGAAGACGATGCGCGTGCGACGATCGGCGTCCGGCCAGCGCGGCAGCCAGGTCAGGTTATGCAGCAGATGCTGCGCGCCCTGTATCACGGCGGGCTGCTCCGGCTCCTCGGCCACGTGAATGAGTCCCTTGACGCGCAGCAGTTTCGGGCCCAGATGCCGCTCGAGGGAACTGAGCAGCAGCTGCACGGCCTCGCGCGGCAGCGGCGTCTCACGGATTAAGTTGAACGTCGAGATCGCATCCTCGTGCGCGTGTGAGGCCGGCGCGGCATGGGCATGCCCTTCGTGCCCATGACCTTCATGCTCATCGTGCCCTTCATGCCCATGCCCCTCAGGCTCATGTGCATGGCCGCCCTCGCCCCCGGCGCCCTCGCCGCGCCCGCCCAGGGCGTGTGCCAGCCACGCCGCGGCGCTCTCGGGTCCCCCGCCCGGATCGGGGCCCACGCTGCGCAACAGCCGCATCGGATCGGCGGACGGATCGTCCACCGCGCTGATGCTCGCAGTCGCATTGATGGTGCGCAGCCGCGCGGTGAGCGCAGCGCGCGCGCTGTCGCGCTCGCCGGGCTCGAGCAGATCGAGCTTGGTGATGAGCAGATGATCGGCCAGCGCCGCCTGCGCCACCGAGACCGGATGCTGATCGAGCGTGTGCGGTCCATTGATCGCATCGACGGTCGTGACCACCGCCCCCACGCGCCACAGGCCCGCGAGCAGTGGCTGGGAGAGAAACGCCTGCAACACGGGCGCGGGCTCGGCGAGTCCCGACGTCTCGATGACCACGTGATCGAAGGCGATCTCGCCAGCCTCGCGTGCGAGCCAGAGCTGGTTGAAGGTCTGCACCAGGTCGCCGAACACCGTGCAGCACAGGCAGCCGTTCTCCAGCACCACGATGGAATCATTGCTCACCTGCGTGAGCGCATGATCGATTGAAATCTCGCCGAACTCGTTGACGACGATCATCGTGCGCGCCATCGCCGGATCGCGCAGCGCGCGGTTCAGCAGTGTCGTCTTGCCGCTGCCGAGAAAGCCGGTCAGCAGCGTGACGGGCGTATGTACGTCCGGACGGGCTGAGTGCTGCTCGGTCATGACGGCTGCTGCCTTCAGGCCAGACCGCTGGCGCGCGCCTGCTCGAGCGCCATGGCCGCCCAGTCCTTCTGGATATCCCCGTGCGCGATGGCCCCCAGCAGCCGCTCGCGGCAGACGCTGGCGCTGGGCAGCGGCACGGCGGTCCGGCCACCCGCGGCCAGCGCCAGGTCCACATCCTTGAGTGCCAGCGCGACGGTAAAGCCCGCCTTGTCCCAGCTGCGCTCGGTAATGATGCGCGCATAGATGGTGTATGCGGGCGAGGCGAACAGGCCATCGGTCACGACATCGTAGAACGCCGCCGGCGGTGCCCCGCACTTCTGCACCAGCGAGAACGCCTCGCCCATCGCCTCGATCGCGCAGGCCAGCAGCATGTTGTTCGCGAGCTTCGTCGCCGCGGCCGCGCGCGGTTCGCTGCCGAGCTCGAAGACGCGCCGGCCGAGCGCCTCGAGCAGCGGGCGCACGCGCGCAACGGCCGCCGCCTCGCCCGCGGCAAGCACGCCCAGCCGACCCGCCGTCACCGCTTCGGGCCGACCGAGCACCGGTGCGGACACCAGTGTCTGCCCCTGCGCCTGATGCGCCTTCTCGAGCGCCTCCACGGCCGGAACGCCGTAGGTGCCCATCGCGACGTGAATGCCGCCGCGTGGCAGCGAGGCGAGCAGCCCCTGGGGATCGTGCGCCACCGCGGCGAGCGCCGCATCGTCGGTGAGCATCGAAAGCACGATGCCGCCATGCTGCGCAGCCTCGGCGATGCTCGCCGCCGGCCTGGCGCCGAGCGCCACCAGCGGCGCAAGCTTCTCGCGCGTGCGGTTGTAGACCATGACGTCGTGTCCCGCCTGCACCAGACGCGTGGCCATCGCCTGCCCCATGAGTCCCAGTCCGATGAAACCGACTTTCAACGTCGCTCTCCCGATGCGGTCAGATAAGTAGGCAGCGCCAGGCGCGAGGCGTCCGGCGTTCGTAGCCTGCCCGCGGCGTCGGCGGACAGCGCTGCGTGCGGCCTCAGGCCAGCAGCAGCAGCGGTGACTCCAGCAGCGTGCGGATGGCGCCCAGCAGCCGCGCCCCGAGTGCTCCGTCGATGACACGATGGTCACAGGAGAGCGTGAGACTCATGACGCTGCCGAAGCGGACCGAGCCGTCCGGCCCTTCCACGGGTCGACGCTCGGCGGCGCCCACCGCCAGGATGGCCGCCTGCGGCGGATTGACGATGGCGGCAAACTCGCGCACACCGTACATGCCCAGATTCGAGATGGTGATCGCACCGCCCGAGTATTCGGCCGGCTTGAGGCTTCGGCCCTGCGCCCGCTCGGCGAGGCTCTTCATCTCGCGCGACAGCGCGCCGATCGACTTGGCGGCCGCGTCGCGGATCACCGGCGTGAACAGCCCGCCTTCGATGGCCACCGCGACCGCAACGTCCGACTGACGGAAGCGCAGCACGCTGTCCTCGGCCCAGGCCGCATTCGCCTCCGGCACACGCTGCAGCGCCAGCGCCACGGCCTTGATGATGAAGTCGTTGATGGAGATCTTCAGCTGCCCATTGCTCTGGGCATTGAGCTCGGTGCGCACCGCGACGAGCTTGTCCATCGACACGTCGGCGCTCAGATAGAAGTGCGGAATGCTCTGTTTGGCTTCGGTCAGCCGACGCGCGATCGTGCGTCGCATGCCATCGAGGGGCACCTCCTCGAAGACCACGCCGCCGTAGAGCGCCTTGACCTGCGCAGAAGACAAGGACGGCGCCGACAGGGCTGCCGCCGCAGTCGACGCGCCAGCCGAGGCGCCGTTGGCCCGTACGCCCGCCGCAGCCGGCGCGCGCCCCGCACCGCCCCGCTGTGCCGCGGCCCGCACGTCGCCGGCGACGATGTGGCCATGGGGCCCCGATCCCGTCAGGCCGCCGAGATCCACGCCGGACTCGGCGGCCAGCCGGCGCGCCACGGGCGTGACCTTGATGCCATTGGGCAGCGTCGCCGGCCCATAGTGCCGCTCCGGGGAGCGCACGGGATTGGCCGGATCGAAAGCAGCGCGTACGGCCGGCGCAGGACCCCCGCTCCGGGCCGTCGCCGCGGCGCTGGCCGCAGGGGAAGCGCTCGCAGCCCTGGTCGATGTCGTGCTTGCGGCTGCCGCGCTTCCGGCTGCCGCGGCCGGCGCGCCCGTCGTGGCCGACGCAGCCGTTGCCGCCGACGCGCCGCTTGCGAGCACCGCGACGATCGAGCCGACCGGCACGGTCGCGCCGGCGGCCACGCGGATCTCCGTCAGCACACCGGGTTCCGTGGTCGGCACCTCCATGGAGGTCTTGTCGGTCTCGATCTCGAACAGCGCATCGCCCGCGGCGACCTTGTCGCCCACCGACTTGTACCAGGTGGTGATCTTGCCCTCGGCGACGGTCTCACCGAGCTGCGGCATCAGGATGTCCATGGCTTGCTCTGGCCTCAGGCGCTCAGACGAACACGTCGCAGCCCGGCAGGCCGCAGGAGATCAATCGGTCGGAGGGGAAGTTGGTGATGATCTGGCAGCCGTCCTTGGTGACGACCACTTCCTCCTCGATGCGCGCGGCGCCCGAGCCATCGTCCGAGCCCTTCCAGGTCTCCAGCGCAAACACCATGCCCTCCTTGAGCGGCGTGTTCTGTCCCTTGTAGCGCTTGGAGAGGATCGGCCGCTCCCAGAGCGAGAGGCCCACGCCGTGTCCATACTGCAGCAGGAAGGCCTCGGCCTCGTCCTTGTAACCGAACTGCTGCGCATCGGGCCACACCGCGGCGATCTCGTCGGGGGTGACACCGGGACGCACCATGTCCATCGAGGCCGCGAGCCACTTGGAGGCGGTCTCGTAGGCATCGATCTGATGCTTGTTCGGCTCGCCGCAGATGAAGGTGCGGTAGTAGCAGGTGCGATAGCCGTTGTAGCTGTGCATGATGTCCAGGAACACCATGTCCCCCGGCTGGATCATGCGATCGGAGAACGTGTGCGAATGCGGCCGGCCGCGCGGACCGGACACCGAATTCACGCACTCGACGCGCTCGGAGCCCATGCGAAACAGCCGGTCGTGCGCGATCGCCACGAGCTCGTTCTCGCGCGTTCCCGGACGGATAGCGCGGCAGATGTCGACGTAGGTCGCATCCACCATCGCGGCAGCGACCTTGAGCAGCTCGATCTCATCGGGTGTCTTGACCTCGCGCGCATCGAGCAGCGCCTGCTGGCCGTCGACGACCTCGATGCCGGCCTTCTCCAGCGCCCGCAGCATCGGCAGCTCCATCAGATCGATGCCGATGGGCTGATTGACGATGCCGCGGTCGGTGAGCGCCTTTTTGATCTGGCGGGCGAAATCGTCCTGGATGTTGAGCCAGGGCGGCAGACCGCCCTGCATGGTAGAGATGGGCGCCGCGACATTGTCGGCGATCCAGGGGGAGGAGATGCGCTTGGCCGGCGGCGCCGGATCCCACAGCAGCGGTGCCCCTTCCGTCCCGCACAGCGCATAGCGCATGAACTTATCGCGCGCCCACTCGCCGATATGCGTGCCGGTGACATAACGGATGTTGTCCCAATTGAAGCAGATGACCGCCCCGAGACCGGCGTTCTTGATCGCCTGCTGGGCGCGCGCGATACGCGCCTTGAGCAGGCGGTCGTAATCGACGCCCTTCTCCCAGTCCTTGGCCTGAGTTCCCCAGGAAGCCGTGCTGTAGGGTGAGTTGTATTTCATGCCGTCGACCCCTCGAAAGCCGCGTCGGAATTGTGCGTCAGGAAGTCCCCTAGGATAGCACGCGACCCGCGCGCGCCGGCGCTACACCCGAAACCAGGGCCGGATGCCCCACGGCACCCCGGCCAGGATGATCAGCCAGGTGATGCCGTAAAAGATCAGCGCGCGACGGTGATGCCCCGCGTCGCTGCGCGCACGACGCACCAGCACCGCCGAGACGTGCACGGCTACGAAAGCGCTGAACATGATGGCCGGGTGAAACAGCGTGAAGAACGGCGGCAGGCGCATGGTCGTGACTCTCAGCGCCACGGTCGTCAGGGGGCTGAGGATCAGATACATCGCAAATCCGAGCAGAACCTGGATATCCACTGCGATGCCGAAAAAGCGGGCCTGCCTGGCCCCGCCCGCCGCCCACGGGCGCTCCCCCGACAGTCCGCTGACGGCACTCACCAGCGTCGCCAGACCCGAGATCAGCACCACCCAGCGCCAGTCACTGTGCGCGACCAGTACCCAACGGTACAGATCGAGGCTCGTGGGCTGGACCGGCGCGGTCAGCGCCAGCGGCACAGCGGCCGGGGCTGTGGCCGGGGCGCCCGTGACCGCGCCGCCGGCAGCGTCGGCCGCAGCGGCGGCCAGCATCAGAAGGTGCATGGCTCAGCCTCCGGGGGAGCCTGCGTGAGCGTGGCGCGTGCGCTCCTGCAGTTCACGCAGCACACCGAGCTCCTCGCGGCTCGGCGGCGCGGTCTCGCGCAGCTCGGCCGCAAAGCGCAGCGCCCAGCCGGTCGCGGCCGTCAGCTGCTCGCGCGTGACGCCCGGATGCATCGAGGTCACCACCATCTCCTGCGTGCCGGGCTCGGGCTCGAGCACCGCGAGGTCGGTGATCAGGCGCGTAGGCCCGCGGGTGCTGATTCCCAGACGGCGCCGGTGATCGCCACCCTCCCCGTGACCGAAGGAGGTGATGAAGTCGAGCTTCGGTACGAAAGCGCGCGGAGTCTGCGCCATGGTGATGAAAATCTGGCCGCACTGGGTCGCGATCTCCGGCGCGCCGCCCCCGCCGGGCAGTCTGACCTTGGGTTTTGCGTAGGGCCCCACCACGGTGGTGTTGAGATTGGCGAAGCGATCGATCTGCGCACCGCCCAGGAAGCCCACGGTGATGCGACCGCCCTGCAGCCAATAGCGGAACATCTCCGGGACCGACACCGTCGTGAGTGCGGTATCGCACAGCTCGCCATCGCCAATCGACAGCGGCAGCACGTCTGGACGCGTTCCGATGGTGCCGGACTCGTAGATCAGCGTGATGCCCGGCGCATGCGTCAGACGCGCCAGATTGCAGGCGGCAGAGGGCGCACCGATGCCCACGAAGCAGACGTCCTCATTGGACAGCGCGCGCGCTGCCACGACCGTCATGATCTCGTTGCCGGTGTAGTCGCTCATGAGGCTTTGCCGAGCACGTGCTCGCGCACCCAGGCCTGGAAGCTGTCACGCTCGCGCGCGATCCTGTCCCAGGCGATGTAGAAGCCATTGTCGCGCTTGTAGTAGCCATGCGCATAGGAGGGATGCGCGCCGCGCGGCACCACGCTGATGGCGCTGAGGGTCCAGGCCGGCAGAATCACGCTATTGGGCGAGCGCGGACCAAAGGACTCGACACGCTCCTCGACCGTCACCAGCGCACGCCTGGCAGCGAGCACCGCCTGTTTCTGCACCCCGACGATGCCCTCGAGCAGCACGTTGCCCTCGGCATCGGCCTTCTGTGCGTGAATGATGGCGACGTCGGGACGGATCGCCGGCACGGCGGCCAGCTCCTCGCCGGTGAACGGACAGCGGAGCGTGCGGATGGTGCGATTGACACGCGGCAGGTCGGTGCCCAGGTAGCCACGCAGCACCGCCAGGGGCAGATTGGCGGCGCCCGCATCGTAGGCGTTGGCCATCGCAGCATGCGAGTGCTCGATGAGCTCGAGGGGACCGGGCCAGCCGTTCTCCACCGCGTCGCGCAGCCGGTGCAGGCTACCGACCCCGGGGTTGCCCCCCCAGGAGAACACCAGACGCTCGGCGGCGCCCATCCCGATCAGCTGGTCATAGATCAGATCCGGCGTCATGCGATAGAGCGTCAGGCGACGACGGCGCTGACGGATGACCTCATGACCGGCCGCGAAGGGGATCAGGTGAGTGAAGCCCTCCATCGCCACATGATCACCGTCGCGCACGCATTCCTCGACGGCGGCGGACAGGGGCAGGAATCGCGACCGGGTACTCATCGGCCGTCCATCGTAGCAGAGCCTCGTGCACGAGGGCGCGGCCGGGGAAGCGCGGCGACTGGAGGCAGATAGTTGACTCCCGCGGGGGCTAACGGAGACGCTATAGCACGGCCCACCGCCCGGGGGCCGGTATTCGGCCTCCGGATGTCTGACGGGCGGCGGTGCGGCGCGTCGCCGGTGCAGAAGCGTCCGCCGCACATAACTACAGGCGCGTGTGTAAAGGGAGGGACCATGAGGATACGCTTGATGAGGCGATGGCCAGCCGGGTACCGCCCGATGCTTGCCGCCGTGGCGGCCGCTTGGGCAACCGCGGTTCTGGCCCTGGCGCTGACCGGGACGTCATGGGCCCAGGCACCCGCCATCCCGACCTTCCGCCTGCTGCATCCTTCAGACGTCGAGCAGCTCAGTCTCTCTCCGTCCGGTAACCGGCTCGCCGCGCTGACGGTCAGCCCGAACGGCAAGGGCATCATCGTCATGGAATGGCGTAACGGTACCCTCGTGCCCGTGCTCGGCAATGCGCTGGGCGGCGGCCGCTCCTTTACCGGTTACCAATGGCTGACCGATAACTATCTGCTGCTCCCATTCCATGACTCCCGACAGAATCTCGATCAGAGTGTGCTGGTGGACGTTCCGCACCATGCCGCCCACTACCTGAGCTCGTACGTCGATATCGTCAAGGCTCCATGGGGCGATAGCGGGCATGTGCTGCTCTCCGGTACGGGTCAGGATTGCAGCTCGGCGGTCGCATCGCGCTGCCTGCTGACGCTGGAGGTCGCGGGAGGCGTCACCCGTGAGATCTCGGATGGCCTGGCGCTGCAGCCGATCAGCTTTCTTGCCATCTCACCGAGCGAGATCTACGCCAGCGGGCGCGATCGCGCCGGCAGGCAGCTCGACTTTCAACTGGACCTCGACACCCGTGCCTGGCGGCCGGTTCCCGACGGTACCGTCGAGCGTCAGCGTCAGCTTCACGCCGCGCAGGACAAGCCTCCCGCCAGACCGACGCAGGACATGCTCTACCGGGCGGCGCGCGCGGGTATTCACTTGGCGACGCCCGTATATGCGCGGCCCAGCGGCCGCATCGTCGCGCTGCTGGGACATGCCCCCGAGCCTGCGCTGCTCGCGGTGGATTCATCGCTGGATGGCATCGAGGAGCTGATGACCGGACAATTGGCAGGCAAGCGCGCATCCCTCACGGACGTCAACGACGATGCGACGCATGGACTGCTGACCGTCTGGGCGCCCGATCAACCCCCGCGCTACCTGTTCCTCACGGACACGGGGCTGCACGAATACGCTCCGCTGGAAGTGCAGTTGGATGTCGCAAGGCTCGGGCGCACGCATTTCGAGCGCGATTGGACCCCGGGCGTCCCCGTCACGGTGACCCTGCCGCCCGCTGGCGTGCCTGTCATCGGCGCCGCCGTCGTGCCGTTCACTTCTTATGGCGGCGCCGCGGGCGAGGATCCCTTGGAGATCTATCAGGGCCGGATGCAGGCGCTGGCGCTGCGCGGCATTGCGGTCGTGCAGGTACTGGCAACCCTGCCCAACTCATTTGCGGACGCCGCCGCGGGTGCGGGCTGGCGTCAGGCGCTCCGCATGACCATCGAAACCGTTCTCAATCATGTCAGCAGCGGGCTGCTGCACGGGCGGGACGCCTGCCTCTACGGTTTCGGCACCGACGGTGAGCTGGCACTGGCGCTGGGCGCGTTGCAGCACGTCGGCTGCGTCATTGCCGTCGATCCTCAACTAAGGGGTGACGTCAACCGCACGACCGAGGTGTACGGCGACAACATGCAGAACACCCTGACCTTTGCGGCGAGCGAGCGCGAACTGCAGAGCGACGTGCCTGCGATCTTCGGCTCGGCCCAGACCAACAGTCTGGTCGATGCCGTCTCCTGGGTCCCGACGCTACCGCCGCATGTGATGCTGGCCTTCAACATGGCCAATCCGGTTGATCTCGGGCACGCGAACGACTCTGCCGGCTTTCGCGCCGCGGTGCAGCGCTCCGGCAGACAGATCAGCTATTACGCCAGGCAGACGACCGCGCAGACCCCCGAGGCCGCCGCCGCCGGCGTCATCGACGCGGTCGTGGCTTTCGCCACGCAGTACTTCACGACATCGGCAGCGTCAGGTCACTGAAACTGCCGCTGGCGCCGTGACGCCGTTGACCTTCAGGCGGCGCGCTGCGCCGTGCCCTGCAGCTGTCCGCGAACCCATTCGAGCTCGCGCGTCACATAGTCGACGATGTCGCCGGATTTCAGATGGTCCGGCAGTACGTCCCACGTGTAGGTCTCGATCTCCAGCTGTCCACTCAGTGGACGTGCCTTGTGGAACGCCAGGGCTTCTTCGATCGCGAAGCGCGTCGTGCGGAAGTGCTCCCCGAGACTCTCGAGGAACACCGGCACGTGGAAATGTGTGCGCCATTCGCGTGGGCCGCCGGGACTCTTGTCAAAGGCCGCAAACGCATCCTCGAGATTGGTGAAGCGCGTGAGCTTGCCGTTGCGACGCTCAACGGTTTGCGTCAGATAGATCGTGTCGGCGAATTCGCGCAGTTTGTCGATGATGCCGGGCGTGACTTCCGGAATCTGCATCGCCGCGGCTTCCTGCAGCTTGAAGACCGGGATGTCGTGATCGACGAGGCTCTGCAGCGAGGCAGAGATGTTCTCGAACTCGACTGCCTGATGACAGATATCGTAGACGGTGCCGACATGACGACGCAGCACCTCGCGGGCCTGCTGCGCGGTGCCGCCGATGAGCTGCGCCAATGCGCTGATCGACTGCTCGGCACGCAGGTGATTGTTGAAAAAGGCGACCGTTTCTTCGGTCGTCTCCAGAAAGCACAGCGGCTCGGGCTCCAGCGCCAGCGTGATGGTGCGGCCGGTGCGCTCGCGAATCCCGTGCAGATGCGCCGCGAGCGTGCGCACGTTGGCGGCATACGCGGCGACGCTGCCATCCGTCACGCGCGGCTTGAAGCCCAGCGGTGGACTCTGGATGGAGGGATTCACGTAGGTCGGACACACCTCGGCGAGGATGTCGGCAACCTTCCTGGTGTACTCGGTGCGCAGCCCCGTGCTCCAGTCCGGCTCGTATACCTGTTCCTTGACGACCGTGTTCTTGAACGGCCCATACGGAAAGGCATTGACCGTGTAGAGATACATGTCGTGCTCATCGAGAAACGCCTTGAGCTTGGCGCGCTCGGCCGGCTGCTGCGTCAGGGCCTCGGCGGAGGCCGCCGAGATGCGCAACGACACGCCAAACGGCTTGTTCGGCGACACGCGTGCCTTCACCTTCGGGACGTAGGTCGTCAGGCTGTGCCAGATTTCGGGCCAGGTATCACCCGGGTGCACCAGCGTGGAGTAGGTGAGATGTCCGTATTTGCCAAGATCCAAGTTCCTAACCTCCGCGTGTGTTACGCGACACGCTCATATCGGCCCGAACGCGCGGAGGCCAGCACGGCTTCCGTCGCGGCGACACCATGGATCATCTGCTCGAGGGAAATGGGGAACGGCGCACCCCCCTGGGCCGCCGTCGCGAAAGCCTCGAGCTCCGCGCGGTTGACGTCGAATACCGGCACCTCGAGCGACTGCGCATCGCCCTTGATGGGTTGCAGCAGATAGCTGCCAAACAGGCCGCTGCGGCGCTGTTCGGAGGACTGACCCGCCACGTGCACCGCACCGCCGAGCAATGCCATGGCTTTGGAGCCGTAGACCTGGAAGCGAAAGCTGCCGGCCGTGGACATCATGGTGCACAGATAGGCCGTCGGCCCGGCCGCAAGCCGGAACAGCATCGAGGTCGTGTCATCATTGGGGCCGGGCGCGGCCCGACGCACGCTCTGGCAATAGACGCCCTCGATATCGCCGAACAAATCGATGAACCCGTCGATCGCATGCACTCCCATGGGCAGGAGGCCGCCGCAGGGCGCCTCTTCGGGCTTGGCGCGCCAGGCATCCGCGCTCATCAGCAGCGCATTCGGTCCGCTCATGGTGCACTCGGCATGCAGAATGGTGCCGAGCTCACCGGCGTTGATGCGGCGCTTCAGATCCACCCAGGAGGGATGAAAGCGGCGGTTGTAGCCGAGCGCGAGCGTGACCCGGGCGCGCTGCACAGCGCCAATAGCCTCCTGTGCGGCCGCCTTTGAGGCGGACAGCGGCTTCTCGCAAAAAATGTGCTTGCCGGCGCGGGCGCACTGAATGATCTGCTGCGGATGCCCCGCCGGGGGTGTGGCGAGCACGATGGCATCGATCTGGGAATCGGCGAGCAGCTCCTCGAGACTGCCCAGCAGGGGCAGGCCATGCTTGCTCGCAAGCTCCTGGTCCTGCTGCGAGCGCTTGCGCGTGGCGGCGGCCACGAAACGGATCAGCGCGCTGTCGCGCACGGAATCGATCAGCGTACCGCCCCACCAACCCAATCCGACGATTGCGACTCTCAGCGGCGCCATGGTCCGTACACCTCTTCCCGGTGACTGAAAAGCAAAAGGGGGGACCGTGATGGTACCACAGGGCATCGCGGCAGCCGCCCGGGCGAGCAGCCGCCCGGGCGACCCGGGCCGAACGGCGGCGGCGGCGCCCTGGGGCGCCACCGCCGTCTATCGTGGCTCAGGCCGCCTTGCGCTTCCAGAGCCGCTCGGAGGCGATCCTCGCGCCATCCGAGAGGCTCTTGAGCTTCAGCCAGGCGACGGCCGGATCACAGCCTGACCAGCCGACGAAGGTGCCGAAGCCGCAGTCGGTGCCCGCGGTGACCCGCTCGCGTCCGAGGATGTCCGCGAAGCGCTCGATGCGCTGCGCGACCAGGCGCGGATGCTCGACGTGATTGGTCAGCACATCGATGACACCGATGATCAGACCCTTGTCCTCCGGCAGCTTGGTCTCCTGCCACACCTCCCACTCGTGCTCGTGGCGCGGATTGCCGGCCTCGACATAGAGGAATCCCGCCTTGCTCTTGAGCACCGGATTGACCAGCTCCTTGAGCTCGATGTCGTGGTGATGAGGACCGGCATAGTTGCCCCAGCACAGGTGGTGGCGGATCTTGTGAGGTGGCAGGCCCTTGATCGCCTCGTTCATTGCCTCGATCGCCTTGGGCACGTGGTCCTTCGGCGCCTTGGTGCCGGTCTTGCCGGCATAGCTGTGCGAATGCATCGGCAGGTCGGGCGCATCGAGCTGCAGATTGAAGCCGGCGTCGATGATGGCCTTGTACTCATACGCCATCGCCTTGGCGGCGGCCTCGAGGTACTCGTCATCGGTCTTGTAGTAGAGATTGGGGAAGTTGAACAGCATCTGCCCGGGCGTCACCGCCGGGATGAAGCAGTCATCCGGATCGCGAGTGCCGATGGCGGCCTTCAAGTTGTCGATATCGCGCTTGACGGCGTCCGCATCCTTCAGCTCGATCGGCCCTTCGACATTCGGCAAAGTCAGGTGGGCACCGCCCTCGTTGGCGAAGATCTTCTTGATGATCTCCGGAAATTCGCCCAAATCGGTGGCGACGAAGCCGGCCGGCTTGCCGAAACCCGAGTAGCGCTGAATCACATAATTGCTGAAGCCGATCTTGCTCATCTCGCCATCGCTGATGACGTCGATGCCGGCCTCGAGCTGCTTCTTGACCATCTCCGCGACGGCGCTCTTGACGCGTGCACGTACCTTGGCTGCATCGTTGCTCTTGCCGTCGATCTCGTCCCACATCATGCGGGTGAGATCATCCGGCCGCGGCAGGCTACCGGCGTGGGTGGTCAGAATGCGATCGGTACTTCTCTTCATAACTGCGCTCCTTGGCGAATGGGCGAGGCATGGCCATCCGGGGAGGGGCCGAGCGGCCGGCGTCAACCATCCCCGGGACGCTCCACGACTGGAAGATCCTGCCTTCTCTATGTCCTGCTATGGGTACGAGGGGTTCATGCTGGCGCAGCATCCACCCCGCGCGACCCCCGACTATAGGGAGGCCTCCGATCGGCCGTCAAGCGCACGCCGGCAGGCCATCGGGAGCAGGCTCACCATGCGCGCCATCGATGACGATCATTGACCGGATCTGTTTATTCGCCAGCGGCACTGTAAAATGCCGCCCAGCGTCCGCGCAGGAAAACAAGGAATTGTCCCAGGAAGCGCGACAGCCGCGCGACGCTGACCCTCTTCGCTCCCAGTCAGACAGGGGGGATTCAGATGCTGCGTGCCTGCCCGAAGCGCGCGCCGTTGGCCGCGCGGGTATCGATCTTACCGTTAGTGCTGATTGGCCTGGCAATCCAGGCGACTGCAGCCACACCCAATCTCGCAGCGCTGCTGCGGCCGGGCGGTGTCCGCGCCGTACAGCTCTCGCCTTCAGGCTCGCGCGTCGCTGCCATCGTGCAAGGCGAGCAGAGCGACAGCGACCTGCTCGTGCTCGAAGAACGTCAGGGCAAGCTGACGACGTTGCTGTCGACCCACCTCGACAGTGCCGACGGCATTGCCGGGTACCGGTGGCTCTCAGACGATTACCTCGCGATCTACTACGCAGGTGATAACGACGAATTCGCACAGTTCGGGCTGCTCGACATTCCGCACCATGCGCTGCACGTGCAGGATCCCTTCACGCAGATCATCAAGGCTCCGTGGGGCGACGATACACACATGCTGCTGTCCGCAACGGGCGCAGCCAATTGCCGCAGCCACACCGTGGCGCGCTGCCTGCTGACGATGGACATTCGCTCGGGCAACAGCATTCGCTTCTCCGATCCGTTCACCCAGGTACCGGTGAGCTTCCTGGCGGTTTCCACCAGCGAGATTTACGCGAGCGGACGCGACGGCGCCGGCCACGCGCATGACTATCAGCTCGATGTCTCCAGCCGCGAATGGAAACCAGTGGCCGACGGCACCCTGCAACGTCGGCAACAGGAACTGCAGGATGCGCCACCGCCGGCCGAAGTTCTGCAGCAGCAGACGCATGCGGCCATGCCCGCTGCCCTGCCCGTGTGGACCGAACCGGATCATCGCCTGGTCGGTCTGCTGGGGCTCGCCCCGCAGCGCGCCTTTCTTGCGCTGGATTCACGCCTTGATGGCGTGCAGGCACTGCTCGAGCAGAAATATCCCGAAGCGCGCGTGCAGATGAGCGGCCTCAATGCCGATCTGACGCGCGGCATGATCACGATCGCGGGTCCGGATCAGCCCCCGCTATACGTTTTTTTCACCGCGACCGGTTCGCTCACGCAATACGCCCAGCTCGAGCCTGACTTCAATCCCTCGGTGCTCGGACGCACGCACATGGAGCGTTCCTGGGTCGACGGTATGCCCGTCGCGATAACGCTGCCGCCACAAGGCATCACACCGGTCGGCGCCGTCATCGAACCCGTCATTGCCATGGCACCGCAGGCCGAGGAACCGCTGTCGCAGTACGACGGCCTGGTGCAGGCACTCTCGGAGAGTGGCCTGGTGGTCGTGCGACCCCTGATTGTCATTCCTTCCTCCTTTGACACACCTGCCGATGGGGGCGTGTGGCGGCAGCTACAGGGCGATCGGCTGCACATGCTCATGAGTCACGTGCGCGCAGCGCTCGTGCCCGGCAAAGCCGTGTGCCTGTACGGGGAGAATCTTGCGGGCACGCTGGCGCTGGCCTGGTCCGGCACGACCCAGGCTGATTGCACCGTGACGGTCGGCGCACGACTCGATCCGGCAGCCTACACACATCCAATCATCATCATCCGCACCCAGCAGGGCGCACGTGCCATACGCCACGGTCGCATGTTCGTGCCCGCTCCGCCGGGCCAGGTGACCATGAGGGCCAGCGATCAGCAGCTGCATCGCGACCTGCCCGCGCAATTCGCAGTTGCAGGCACCGGTCAGCTCGTCGAGCCGACACACTGGGCGGCGCAGCTGCCGACAAGGCTGATGCTCGCCTATGATATGCAACTGCGCGCGCAGCAGGAGTTCGCGAGCGAATCGGGGGCATTTCGCCGGGCGGCCCAGCGCGCCGGGCGGCAGGTCGACTTCTACGCCAGTGAGAGCGTGGCTATCGACGACATCCAGTCGCGCGACCGGATGCTGCAGGCGGTCATCGATTACCTGCACCGGGCCATGATGACGCTACCAGCTGCCGCGACGGCAAGCACAGCCGGTGCGGCCCGTTCGCCCTGAGGCCCCTCGCCCATGCCGCCCGTGCCCTTAGCTTTGCCCTCACTGCGCGGCGAACGCCAGCACCACATTGCCCGAGTGGGCGACTCCTGATTGTCCGACGGAGTATCCGGAGCCTACGAACAGCATTCCGCCGACGACGGTGACGCCCTGCGAGCCCATCGCGCCACCGTGGGCTGGAACGTGATTCACCGTATCGAACGAGCGGTCCGTCTGATAGCTCCAGAGCACGTGTCCATCGCGGCTGGAAGCCGCCACGATGCTGCCGTCGGAGCCGCCGAGAAAAATGACTCCCGGGATCGCGGTCGCGGGCGAATCATAGCCAACACGCTGTTCCCCCGAATCGGTATGGATCGGGACCTGCCAAAGCCGCATGCCATCGGCAATGTGGATCGCGGCCAGGCCGCCGCCGACCTTCAGGCCGTAGTAGACGTTCCCGTCATCGACCGCCCCTCCCCACTGGGTCTGGCGGAAGGCGGCGGGGCCGAAGGGCAGCCGCTGGGCCAGCTTGCCGGTCACGTTGGTGCGCCAGACGAGCCTGCCATCGTGATCCGGGTCGAAGGCGAGCACATCGCCGGGCTTGGTAGCCACCACGATCAGGCGATGGCCGTCGGGCAGGCGGTAGAGAATGGGCGATGCCGGCACATCCCAGTCCGGCCCCTCCGTTTGCGGACAGTTGTCGGTCGCACTGTCTCCGTAGCAGCCGCCGAGAAAGGCATCACCGCTGGTGATCTGATAGTGCCAGAGCATGTGTCCGTCCTTCATGGACAGCGCCATGACGGAATCGGACGTCGGCGCGGCCGGATCCGTGGTCGCATCGCCGGTACCGAAATAGATGGCCTGCCGTACCGGATCGACCACTGGCGTGTTCCACACCGAGCCGCCGGCGGGCGCGTACTGCTGCACGCCCTTGGAGTTGCGACGGGTCGGCTTCGGTCGCTGCGGGATCACATAGGTGTTCCACAGGATCCTGCCGGTATGGGCATCCAGCGCCACGATCTCGCCAACCGACGTGCAGCACGGATAGTCGAGCGACGCCGCCGAGAACTCCTCCCAGGAGGAGATTGGCACGTACAGTTTGCCGGCGTAGTAGGCCGGCGGCGCCGTGACCCGATCGGTGTACTGCTGCTCCACATGCGTGGACCACAGCTGCCGACCGGTG